>JABAHQ010000302.1_pt2 | contig 21694 bp, 27 predicted proteins | sample 7062091 | NCBI WGS metagenome assembly JABAHQ01 (sample SAMN14534359, study PRJNA622989) | marine sediment metagenome | biome: marine biome [ENVO:00000428]; feature: marine pelagic biome [ENVO:01000023]; material: deep marine sediment [ENVO:00002113] | place: India: Gulf of Kutch | collected...
ATTTGTCTGACGCCTCTTATGAACAAGCAGTAGAAGATCTGCGTGATATGTCAAAGAAGTGTTTTAGATCCTTACCTGACTGGGATAGGTTTAGTTACCTCCCTAAACTCTTAGTTGTACAGTATTTTAATGTAGACACGGCATTAGCCATTATGGCAAGACACCGTAACTGCGAGGTTAAAGTGGTACAACACTACGCCGTGGACGAGTGGCACGTAGAAATAACGCCGCCTAATACAAACGACACGTATAGAGTATACTCACCAGGAGCCTAATCAAACCACCACTCTTCATCCTCACCGGCGGGTCTCTCTGAGGCCCGCTTTTTTTCTGCCTTCTTTTTCTTCTCGACGTGTCTTGAGGCTCCCCAGGCTGGGAACGCCCCATCGAATACAGCGTGTAGCCCTGCGTCGATCTCAATCCCTTTGTAGTGACAGTAAGCCCCGAACCCTGTCATCAGAGCCCCTACCACTGGTCTCCAGACTTTCTGAATCACATTACTGAAGGCGTACATTAACTTAACCAGAGCGTCTACCTTNNCCTTAGGGGTAGTCTTAGTCTGGATAATAGTTTTCTGGTACTCAAAGGCCGCTTTCTGGGCCTCTAGAGCGAACTCGTTCTTCTTATCCGGGTCTTCGATAAGCTCAGAGCCGAGCTTAATTAGGTCCCCGATGATAGGAATACCTTGTGCGAGACTCATTAAACCTCCTAATAGCTCCAGACGTGTGGGCGTGGCCGCCCAGGAGCTTCGTCTAACATATCTAGATGAATAAATCTAGAATTAATATCGCCTTTTTGTGATATCCCTTTACCTTTAAAATTGTATTTATACGCTAATTCAAGAATTTTATTAGCTTGTTTGTGGGAGCATTGGATATCCACGGCTAGTCCAGTAGTATGAGGGCCTGTAGTACCAGTGCTGGATATTTGATCGTTGTACTCTGGGCAGCGGTACCCCGAGGTGATAACGAAAGGAAACCCTGCCTCTGCTCTCATTTTATCCAAGGTGTCGACTAAATGAGTACTAATATGGTTCTCGCCGCAGTGAGAACACTGGAACTCTTCCGGCTTAAAATAAGTCCACATAACTACCCCAATAATCTAGATAATAGGCCCATAGCACTGAGAATATCCTTAGCCGAGAGAGTTATGAAGATCCCTAGACCGATCCAAGCGGCTCTCTTAACTGCTGTCATGTGCTTCTCAATCTGCTCCCAGCGTTCGTCCTCTTTGTCCATGTGCTTCATTTGCTTCTGTTCGTACTCATCCTGACGGAATTCTAGGTGCATAACCCGTTCCTTTAACTCTTGATAATCAGTTTGTTCAGACATACTTCACACTTGCCCATGGTTTATTTTGATTCTTCCCAATCTCCTTCAGTGAAGTAATTATACAGCACAGAGGACATAGGACCAGCTAAAGGAGCGTGTCTCCCGGTTTCGAACGTTACGTCTTCAGCGTCTCCGCTGTAAAAAGCTTTACCTAAATTCATAAGGTCAGTAGCTGGGGCATCTGCCACAGACAGAGGAGGCATCACAACGTCCAGAAACGCCTCAGAAGCCTGTCCAGTCCCGGCTTTGTTAACTACGTACTCAGACACACCGAAGTTCTTGTACAGATTACTAACAACCTTATCTTCGATCTCAGTCTCTCTCCCCAGCATCCAGTCCTTCACGGAGTCAGTACCCATGTTAGCGGCAGTGAGCATCATTCCGAACTTAGCTAAGTTATAAGAGCCTTTAGCCACGTTCCCTTTCTTCATCTCCTGGAAGGCAGTTCTGCGCATTATATCAAGCTGCTTAATCGTGAAAGATTTCAGCATGTACGCAATACGACCTTTCGGATGGTCTAGATATTTCTGGGGCATCTCAGAGAGAGTTATAGGCTGAGCATCAGAGAGTTCCGAGAACACCATAAATTTAACATTATCAGTGATGTTCTTATTCTTCAGATCTGCTATAACCTGATCCATCTCCTGAGCGCTGAAAGACGGCGCGTACTTATCCTTAATCTTTTGGATACCTTTGTCAGACAAGGACTGTTTCTGCATCTTACGCAGCGATGCGTTCATCAGAGAGGTTTTACCAATCTGGTCCATCTTACGGAACCCAGAGAACTTAAAGATCTTGTTCAAGGCCCTGGAAGTCTTGATAGTACTCTCGAATTCCTGGGTGATCTGGTCAATACCTATGTCCTGGGGGCGGAGCTGTATACGTCTCTTATTTCCACCAATGACCTGTGGTACAGCGTCCATAACCATGTCCGTGACAGCTCTGGCAGTTCTCACGGGACCGTGTAAAGCACCAGAAATAGCTAAGTCACCAGCCTGGGTGATGGTACTTCTCACGTTACCAATTGTCGCCATGTAGAAGATATTCTTAGCGGCTTGGTACTTCCGTGGAGAGGCGACCTCACCAGGACCGAAGCGAGACTCCATAAGACCCATTAATTTATTCTTGTCGTCCCAAGTAATATTCCCAGCAGACGCCTCTCTGGAGAGCATAGCGTCTAGCTGCTGACGGACATTAGCATTAACACCCGGAAGCTCAGCGCCTTCTGGGAGATTATGCCCGTAGAATTTCCGAGCCTCTAGCTTATGGATCATATTATTAGTGTACGTGTGCAGAGCCTCCGGCAGATCGTCGTACTCGTCGAGGATCTGGTCAGTGACCTTCTCAACCTTCCGCTCCTTAAAGGCAGAAGTACCTGTACTCACCCCAGAACGTCTACGAAGCTCTTGGTTAATAACAGTACTTTTCTCAACGTCAGTCAGAGGGGCACCTTTCTCAGCCTCAGCATTACCGATAGCTCGCTGGACACGATCTTGCTCTTTGGCTCCGAGCTTTTTCAGGAAACTTTTGTAGTCACGAATAATTCTGGGGAAGTAGTCATCAACGTACCCAACTTCGTACCCAGCGTCTTCTAGTTCTCTGTACAGGTTATCCAGTAGAGGACGGACCTTTTTGTACCCAGCAGCAAGTTCAGCATTACCAGACCGAGCCAAGAAAGCCTCTACATTTCCACGGTCTCCGTTCAGCATGTACCGTTTGAATTCTCTCTTGTCAGACTTACTCATCTTACGGTACGCATTATTGAACTCAATGAATTCGTCCTGCGCTTTGTGGGTCCGAGTTTTGATGTTGTACTCGAACCGCCGCTGGGCTCCCGCGAGCTTAGGGGATACCTTAGCCACGCGGGTGCTCATCACACCAACGTATTTATCGAACCACTCTTTAGTCGCAGAAGCGGACTCTTTGGTAGCCTGTTTAGCGTTAATAAAAGCAGAGCTGAATTTATTAACTTTCTTCTGTACTACGTCCTGAGGTTCTGGAGTATCAGGAGGTCTGTACTTAATCTTGACCTTTTTCCCAGCCCTGTCAACGATCTCAGTCATCATTTGATCATCGACACCACGGGCCTGCATACTACGTTGAAAAGCAGCAGTAGGATTCAGCCCCTGCTTCATTCCCTCGTCAACGTCAGCCTGGATCTTATCGACCATTTTCTCGGCTTTTTTCTTGCCGAACTTCTTGTAGATCTTGGCTGCACTACGGAGAGCCGTGTCAACAGCGGGCATAGCGATACCACCGGCGACCGCTCTCCCAACGATCTCCTGAGTGTCAGTGATCTCACCTTGCTGAGCCATTTGCTCAAGAGAAGCAGCAGTACCCTCATAGACAGTACCAGCAGTTGCCAGCTTAATTAGTCGTGCAGATGTGTTAACCGTAGACTTAGCAATCCCGAGACCTGAGAGGTACGCTATAGGATCAATAATTTCAGCAGCTACTTCTCCAACCAATCTAGCAGTGGGAACTTTTCTGGGAATAGTTACAACGACTTCTTCCCCATTTACTATCTTAGTAACTTTTCTCTCTGGCTCTATTTCTGGCACACCGAGAGATTTTTCCTGTATAATTCTGGTATTTTTAATACGCTTTTTACGCTCTTCATCAGTCTCGTAACGAACATCCAGAAGCTGTCCCTGTTCGTCGTACACAGGAGTAGCCTGCTTGGATCTCAGGAGAGACGTAGCAGCGTCAGTGGTTAGAGACCCCTCGAACTGCATAGTGCTGAGCACGTCTCCGAAGAAATCTCCGACACGCTCCCAGACACTGGGTTCATAGGGTTTAATTTCCCCAGTTACCTGGGGTTCTTCTGCTTTCTGGAGAGTCTTAGCGTCGAACTCTCTTCTGATCTGGTCTACTTTATCTTTAGGTACTTTAGGCTTGATCCTTTTTTCGAAGAATTCATTACGAATAATCTCTTTCTGCTCCGGGTTCAGTGCCCGGAACTGTTCTGAGTTTTCTACGTCCTGCCAAGTCGCCGCCTCAGCCATATTTATACCTTATCACCATAAAATAGTGCTCGTGCTGCATCCAATGCACCATCTTCCTGAGTATCACCAGTACCAGATTGATTAATAACCTGCTCTTCCTCTTTAACAAGCTTATTATAATCCAAAGTTAGTTCGTTTTGTCCAGCGCCCCACAGTTGCCACCAAGATTTCTCAACTGGTTGAATAATTTTGTCTTTATATTGATTATGAAGCTCAAGGATAATCTCAGACAACCCTTGAGCAGTTCCCTCAACACCACGGGCCTTCTGCTCTGCCTTGGCTTTAGTCAGGAGAAAATCGCGGTAGTTTTCGTAGTCGTCCCCAGAAAGCTCCGTTTTAAGATCTAGACCTTGAGCCTCTAAGGCTTTAACCTGCCTGTCAGCAAGCTCGAATTCATTGTTAGTCACGCTGGGGATAGACACCATACGAGGTTTAATTTGGTCCTTATGTTTAACGTAGCTTTGAGCTGAATCAATCATTTCCTGATTAACAGCGAAGCCTTGTTTCTCAGCAGTCTTAGCATCACCAAGAGAAGCTATCCAGCGAAGCTGTGCATCGCCAGATTTAAGTTGGCTGAAAATAGGGTGTTCTGCCATTTCAGCCTGCTGCTCAGTATTGAATTTGTTGATGTTAAATTGTAGACGACTTTCTTCTAACTCCAGGCCACGTTGGCGCTGTTGGACTCCAGTAAGCTCGTTAGCAGTCTCGATTGCCTCAGGGAACCCAGCTTGGTACAGTTGGTCAGCAGCTATGTCTGGCTGGAACTGGCCTTTCTCGTCAGTGCTGGAACGAAACACCTCAGCGATGTACTCAGATACCATCTTCTTACGTCTGTTAGCAGCTAAAGCTGCTTCGTGCTGCTCCTGCTGACGTTGTTCTTTCTGCTCCCGTAGACCCATCATCTGGCGTTGAGACTCCATTTGTTGGAGTCCTCGCATGATATCTACACCACCAGCGATAGCCCCAGGGATATCAGGCTCACGAGTCCTGGACTCGATTTCCATCGTTCTAAGAAAAGGAGTTGCTAGTGCCATAATTATTACCCGAATAAGTTAGCGAGATTACCACCGATCTGGGAGCCTGCGGCAGCTCCTGCTGGATTTCCTCCAGAGGCCAAGAATCCTGCACCAGCACCTAACAACTGTCCGAAGCCAGTCTGTCGCTGTCGGGCTCTCTGTTCTTCAAGCATTTGCTGAGACAGCTCCATCTCTCTCATCTGAGTCCCAAACCTACCAAGGTTTTGTAAATAGCCTTGGAATGCCTCTGAGGCAAAGGCCCCCTGTTCTCTAGCAAGAGACCTTAACGCTCCTCCAGATCTAAGTGTTCCACGCGCAGATGCAGATGCCTGCACCCCACGGGAAATAGCCTGTTGGCGGGCTTGAAACCCTGGAATCTGGTCAAGCACTTCTTGAGGAGACACTTCCCCAGAATATATAGCGTCAAGTCTTTCTAAAGCCCGCTCACCTGCTCCATTTCCTGGGTCCGCAGTGTCGCCGCCTCCTCCAAAAAGCCCTAATAGGCCAGCGGCCCCTACGCCACTACCTAAAACAGCTAAATTACGTCTAGTTTTGCGCCCTTCTGCCATTTAAATACCTCAAGCCTTAATAATAGTAAAAACATACGATTCTTCAGGAGGATTAATAGGAGACCCAGAATCATTTATGAAGGTTATAGCCACAGTATCTTTACTAGGCACTCTGGCATTTACTATTCCTATAGACGTTGTTTCAGTAGGTTTAGTCACTATAATAGTGTCTCCCTCAGCAGCCCCTTTAACTTCGAACTCCTGCTCAGACGTGCTTCCGCCAGATATTGAACTTGGATTAATACTTGCAGTTACTTTTTTTATAGTAGTTAGCTGTTCAACAAGCTGAGCTAGGGCTTTTTGATTATATTCTAATAGAATTCCAGTCTCTGGATCAACGAATTGATTACTAGTATCCAGATCACCTATTGTGTTAGACTTAGGCATTAGTCGTCACCTTTCTCTACTGTAGCGTACACATCTATAAGAGGACAGAACTCATCTGAAGAAGTCTCTATTTTAAAGATCCTGCCGTTGGTAGCCCTTCCTAAACGTCTGAATTTCATGTCATCAGAAATAGTCTCTGAGAGACCAGAAGTAAAGTTACGGCCTCCGTCGTCTGACCAGTACAAAGTCATACTGTCAGAGTGAGACCCTCCATCAGAAATAATCTCTAATTCCTTAAAAAACAGTGGGTCGTCTTCTGCATGGATTAGAGAAGACTGTCTTGTCCGTTTGATCGCAGTAGAGTCATCTGTATAAAGTGAATCTTTTAACTCACGTATTTTACCGTCTGTACACCCTATTAAATTCTTACCAGTACTTCTAGTAAAAGAAGTTATCTCGTGTCCCCCAGACGTATTAGCCCAGTCCCACTGGAACCACAGCTTAGTGTCTGGATCATATACGAGCACCAATGAAGTAGTACTATCATAGATATTCAATACATAAAATTCATGTCCCTTCCACCGAAGGAAACTTCCTCCTACGTAGTCAACGCTAGACAAAGAGCTAAATTTTGAAATTATTTGATCTATGATACTGTACGAAGCTATATCTACGTACCTATTACCTGAAAACTGTACTATAGAATCTATATGGTCTATCCTCTCTGTACCTTGGATATTAACGTAAGCATCAGTATTAGCTGATGTACTCCCCACAAAGTATAAGCTTTGTGGAGTACTAACTACAGAGAATGGATTAAGAGTACCAATATCAAATTGAGCAGAACGTACTGGCTCGAAAGGGAAGTCCGGATTTCCAGAATTGTACCAAACTTCTGTACTATTCTCTCCTATTAGCCACAACCTACCTTGGTGATTTATAACTCTACTAATCCTATCTTCTCTGAATTCTGCTGTAGCAAAATCTAATGGGTTCCAAGACTTAGGATCTAGTAGCTCAGATATATAAATTCTTCCTGTATACCCACTCGGAGTAAACGTAGTACCAGCAATATTAACAGAATTAGTACTTACTACGAAATAGCCGTCTATAAAAGTAATAGTTTCAGGTGCTAACTCTCCCTCTGCAAAATCATCCCTTAGATGAAGTAAAGCCCTGTTGATTTCAAAATCAGCGTTTATACCTGTTATTCTAAACTCAGTTATAGTACTCCCAGCAGAAGCATCTATAAGCACTTGAGTTGTGCCGTCTCCAGTAAACGTGGAACTACTATAAACTGTACTGCCGTCGTACAGGTCTATTCTTATATCCCCGCTTACGTAATTAAACACACTAATTTCTGCTACGTACTCTCCTGGATCTAAACTTACACTATAAGTTGCAGAATTAGTTCCTGCTGAGCTGTATGCTAAATGACCATCGGTAGTACTAACTAAGCCTCCAGCGGTACTTTGAGTCCATCCGGTTCCTAGAGACCAAGCCGAAGTATCTCTAAATCTGGGATCTCCTATTAGTTGTNNTAAAGTATCTTCGGAAGCAACATACAAAGACTGCTCTTGGGCAATAGGGTCGTACCACAAAATAGTGTCTGTAATAACTCCAGAAGTGGGAGAGCTAAAAACCTCGCTGCCTGGGGTCGGATAAAGAACGAAGTCATTTCTTCCAGTAGGATCTTTCTCAGGATACCAATTAACGGTCTTCTGGAAGTTCTGGTCCTGAGAGAACGCTTCGTTTGTTCCGCCAAGCAATGGTAGTTTCATTGGCTATACCGTTGTGCAGGTTCTATGTACATAGAAGTCTCTGACTCATGGTCAGTATTCATAGCTTCTTCCAGCCATCTGAAAGCGTTTCTCTCAATACGAGCTGCTCTCTGGACCGGGACGTCGTATTTGTTGATAAGCTCAGCAGCGAGATTCCATTTAAGAGCCAGGAACCACTGCTGCTCTACTTCAAGGTCGTCAGTGAAATTGTCTACATCATCTATAGCATCAACATAATTAATTATAACTGTGTATTCGGATGCAGCAGACGTACTGGGAACAGGCCAGAGATATAAAGTCCCTTTGTCAATATCTGGAAGATACGCGAACTGTATAGGGATACTCTCATTATATTTATTAGTTAAGTCTTGGTAATCGTCCCAAGCCAGTTTAGTCATGGGAGTATCAATATTATTAGAGTCCCTACGAAACGCCGTTCTGACGAACACTGGACGATCCATGATAACGTCGCCACCGCTGGGCGCTAGAGTATAAGTTCTCTGGCTTGCTGTCAGAGTGATCTCCTTCTCAGCAGTCTGCCACAGCTTCATACCCATGTTTTGGTACATCTTCAAGAGCATATTAAGCTCACGTTTACAGACATTAAGATCTTCAGGCTCTGCTGAAGGGCTCCCTGGTCTTATTCTATTGACCTCTTCCAGAGCAGACAGCATTACCTGAAGCCCGTTTAATTTAAAATCAGAGCTGCCCGAAATAGCCATTAGCTATTCTCCCCGTAGATTTCTTGTTCGACTTCAGTCGGCAGATATCTGGACAAAATCATTCGTTGTTCTTGTCCAATAGTCTGCATTTCTTGCTGAAGTCCTTGGATAATCAATTGCACTGTACTGTCTGGGACACTGTACTCAGTACTGAGAAGAAGAGCTAACCAGTAAATCACTAAATTATGGAATTCATCAGGAACGTCTGCATCATCAGTCTTGGCATTAAAGATCTCAATCTTACGTCTGATGTAGTAATTAACTGTCGCAGCTCCACTAGGAACGGGGTACAGATACATTTTAGGAGTATCTAGATCTGTACTGACATAGAAATGTGTCGGAGTACTCTCAGTAGTTTTATCAAGGATATTCTGGTATTCCTTGTGAGTAAGTTCCACCAGAGGAGTCCCTGAGTACTCAGTACTCTCGACCCACATAGTGTCAGAATCTAGAGCATAGGAACTTGTACTCGCTGAAGTACTGAAATTGAGCGGAGAGGACTGTAGATATCTCTTAAGTCCAGGCACCTGATCGAAGTGCTTAATAATAGAATTCAGGACAGCGAGTGCATCTGACTCTTCCTGGGTACTAGGAGAATCTCCAGTACTGAGAACTCCCATTAGGCGGAGAGCCCTCTTGATTATATCAGCTCCCGTTAGGGTGACTTCTGTTACGCCTGAAGTAGCCATTAAACAGTCCCGTCATGCAAAATTTTATATGTAGTTCCTGAGATCGTTAATTCTACGTACTGATTGCCCGCTCCAGCGGAACCAGTGCCTCCGGTAGTACCACTAGAGCTAGGTACTGCTACACCATCATCATAAATAGCACTGGCGTTGATAGTGCCTGCCCCCTGGCTGCCGCCGTTGGCGTTGGTGGTGTAGATGCCGCCGTCAGTTCCATCGGCATATAGTGCCGGACCGCCTGCTGCATCTATCCGCACATCTCCAAACGTATTCGACGGATCACCGAAAATTACTGTATCCGTCGCTATGTCAACAATACGCCCCTTCGTTGCGCTGGAATTAGTGGCGTTTATCTGTGAAGAGTTAGTATCAAGAACAAGATTACCGGAAATCGTCAAATTACCATTAGGGATAGAGACGTTTTGTGAGGAATCACCTTGTAAAAAAGGTGTACCGTTAGAATATAGCTCCATCTGATCTGAAGAATTCCTATATAACACACGGCCTTGCAAATCAGACAACGAGTCTCCGAATACTAGTTGGGTATTAGAAGTAGCACCGCCGACTATAGACAAAGTAGTCTCAGAAGTAGTTTCCACCACTAAGTTCCTAGCAGTAGTAGGAGACGTCACACCTACGTAAAGATCCCCATTCGGGATAGAGACGTTGCTAGAAGCATTAAGAGTCATTGTCCTTGTGCCAGACACATCTAGCTGAATCTCGCTAGCGTTGACCTGTAAGTCTTTCCAGCCCGGCGTGTCTCGATCATACGAATGAAGCCGGGAAGTGTCCGCGCTATACTTCAGTTCCATCCCGGCTCCAGCCGCCGGAGTTGTATTGTTCCGCACCTGGATCGTGTCACTATGCACGTAGTGGTTCGCCGCATCGACAACGAAGGTGTCGGTGTCTACGGTGAGGTCGCCAGTGAGAGTTAATCCAGTGAACTGGGGAGAATTTCCTGTGCCGAGTCCAAGAGAGGTTCTAGCTGTGTTACCCGACTCTGCTACCCAGTTAGCACCGTCCCCTACAATAATATTCCCATCAGTGAGAGACAAACCACTGATATCATCTAAAGCAGCATCGAACGCCTGTACATCAGAGCCGATAGCGACTCCTAGATTAGTCCTAGCTTCAGCGTCTGTGGTCGCCTCTCCAAAAATATCGTACACAAGAGCATCGACATCATTAGCCCAATCGGCAGTAATGACAGTCTCTTGATCAGTAAATGTAGTTGTTGCCATATTTTATCCTGTTATCCCAGAGAAAATCTTAAAGACTGTTATCAAAAGTCCCATCTGGGACATCATTATAAGAACCCTCTGCTCCAGAACCTACAATAGCGCAGCCGACAACAGCCAAACCTACGATAGCCTTTCTTCCAGTTGCTGTGCAGTACCCTGAAACCTCCACGACAGCAGACTCCGGGTTCACTATATTAGGTGCTGGAGTCTCTTTAGGGACTCTCAGGAAATCTTGTTCATGACGTAGCTCAAAATCTTTTGGACATACTAGCACCCCATCCCACCGCTTCTTAATATCAAAAGCGCGGATATCAAACCCACAGACTTGGCACTCTACCCAGTTATTGCCGGGTTTGTATCCAGGATTTCTAGTCTTTTTGCCAAAAGAAGGCATTAAGTACTAACCTCATAAAAAGATACCATGATGCTGATATCTTCTGCGTTAGATCCGTTATTAGTCGTCCTGATCAGATAATCAGTATCAGCATCGTACACGAACTGCTCTGCTTCTATATCTGCTGCTGACCCAACGGAATTACCTCCTTGCCCGCCAGGAAGAAGTTCTTCTAGAATAACAGTGCCGTCAGCATCGACCGTAGGAGTGTGCCACGAAGAGGTGTCTGCTGTATTAGTAGAGGATCTATTATGATTACGGGGAGTAATAGAAGTGCCCACAGCAGTGTACGTACTACCTTCTAGAATCTCTACTTTAGCGTCAGCACCACAAGCAACCTTAACAACAGAGTGTGAGGTATTATCAGTCCCCGGCTTAACACGAAGCAGGGCAGTAGCCCCAGAAGCCACTGACGAGAAGTATTTAGATACCGTGTAATACACCCCTTGATGCACCTTGGAGTGCTGGTGAGTAATTTCCACAAGAGAACCGGACGCATCAATGACAGCCTCTTTAGGCTTACCAGTCAATACGTGATTCCCAGTGATCTTTACGTTGTTAGACATTCTAGCTCCTAAAAGGGGAGGGAAACCCCTCCCCAGTCTAGGTTAATTAACTAACAGCAGCACTCAGCGGAGTAGCCACAGTACCAGTACCATTTTGATGACCTTCTAGTTGCCATATTTACCAGAAGCAATATCAATCAGTACGTATTTATCGCCCTGTAGACCACCAGTAGTACTGCCGTCCATAGTAATAGTATCAAAACCATCACCATCCAAGGCAGGGTAAGCTACAAGAGCGTCACCAGTATCAGTATCAACTTGGTACACAACACCCACGAACTCATCGGTAGCATTAGCTACCTGAATAATGTGGCTGTTGCTGGTTACCGTAGTAGCTACGATAATAGTGTACGTATCTCCAGTACCAGAGGCGGCTGGGAGAGTGACAGTATCACCGTCAGCAGAGCCAAGGGTAACAACCTTATTAGCGTGAGAAGCTTGAGTCAAAGAATCGTCAGCGGTCAAAGCGACCACAGATGCAGCAGATTTATCTGCTACATCATTAATTTCTGATACAGTCGCAGTTAGCTCGGTCCCGTTAACTTTAAGACCTCCACCACCGTTAACTGTACCGATAGCGACATTACTAAAATTAGTATATTTAGAACTTTCATTAGCAGCCATTTTGTTATCTCCTGTGGCCAAAGGGTCAACTCCATCAGGGGGCCGGAGCCCCCATCAGGATCTATAGTCTAGATGTTACGCAGCACCCGGCGAACCGTACACACCACGCCAGTCAGACCAGCCGAAGGAGTAACGAGCCGTAGCCTTGAACTTAGCGTTCTCGGTGTCGAAGTCGTTGTCCATCGTGAACTCGTCTGCACGACGCTCGAAGTGCTTCATGCCATGAGGCACATCAGTACGGATGAACCAAGCATCAGTATCGGTCAGGTAATGATTAACAACGATACCACCAGGGAACATACCCAGGTTCATGATAGCGTTGATATCATTATCAGCCGTACCCACACGCTTCTGGGTCTCCAGAATACGCTCAGCCTCGAACGTCAGGTCCACAGGGATGATCAGAGTACGCGGCATCACACGGATACGCTTACCACGATCATCTTCCCACTTACCGATGTCGATCACAGCCTGCTCCAGAGCAGCCTCAGACAGATCAGAGGCCGTGCTGGGCTCATTAGACTGAGTACCACCAGCATAGTTAGGGTGGTCAGTAGCGCAAAGCTCCTTACCATCACCGCCAGTGTAGCTGGAGTTAAAGGCCCGGTTATAGACATTAGCGCCTACGATTTCCTTGGTCTGACGCATAGAAAATGCCAGAGCCTCAGCGCGACGCTGGGCAATAACATCGTACATATCGTCTTCATAAGCCTCGCGAGAGACCATGAAACCAAGGGCGTAAGCAACGTGCCGGTAACGGGTCAAGAATGCTTGGGACTCAGTATCGTACTGAATCGCATTAGCCTCGTTCTTCTTCTTAGCGAGGCCGAATGGGGACATCCCCATATCTTCCTCGAAAGCACGAGTACTTTGGAAGGTGTCAAACAAGGCCGGGTACTCAGGAGAGAACTCCTTATAAGCCTTCCCGTACCAAGCGTTGACACCCGGCCAAAGCGCCTTGGCAAAAGAGCCGGAATTAATAGTAGCCATTTATACCTCCTTACTGAGCGTGCTGGGTGCTAGTGAACTGCACCAAGTGACGTGCATTAGTCAACGTGGTGTCGTTCTCAGGATCTTCAGAATCCTCGACAACTTCCACATCAGTGTTGACGACAGTCACCAGCTCGCAGCTAGACAGCCCAGTAGTACGAGAGCCGTGAGATTCACCAGCATCAGTGCTAATATCTGCCGTAGAGCCAGGAACCAGATCAAGATCAGCAGCAGTCTGAACCTCGAACAGGTTGCCCTCAGCAGGCATCACGTACACGTAACCGTCTTCGTCATAAGCCAAGTGGCGTTGCTCCAGATTGTCAGCATTGTACGGACCAGACTGACCATGATCAGCAGAGTCCTTACCGACAGCTACAGCTACACCAAGAACAGTGTCCCCAGAATTGGCAGGGAGAACCTTACCGCTGGAGAATTTTACGGGGTCGCCCACATAGATATCACCGTGGTTATTAGTAGTGTCAGAAGAACGATCACTAGCCTCATAACGACGGATCATACCATTGGGAGCGTGACCAGTAAGCGACTTTGCAAACACAAAGCCGTTAGGACGATCAGCGTTCGCCATTTATATTACCTCATTCAATTTTAACAGTACCATACCCGCCATCAATTTTATCTCGTTGATGGCTTCCATCCATTGTTTCTTCTATTTCTTGAATCTCTTCTTCCGCTTCCTCACGGTATTCGCTAAAGAGATTCTTATCTATCGCCATGAGATAGGCAGTCATCGGTGCTCTACGACCTACTTCTTTCGTTACCACGGAGCCTAAAGAATCATCTCCGTTGTCACGACCCTCTCCTACAGTGAGGTTTCCGTCTTTATGAACAAACTCGTACCCAATCTCTTTATGACGCATAATATTAGTGCCGGAGTCATTCACCCACCGGTACACTTTACTGGGATCTTTGTTATCCACAGTTAGAATATCGCGGGCACGGCCCACTTTAGTGCGCTTAGGGCGTTTAGATTCTACCTGTTTAGTTCTAGGTTGTACTTTATTTGCTTTATTTGCACTCATTACAGCTCTCCAAGTTCTTTGAGTTCTTTAGCGTATTCTTCCAGGCTGTCAAACAGTTGTGTGCGGACGAACCGCTGACCAACCTGTTTTTGCTCTTCTGAGAGTTTACTAACAAGACTCCCACCTTTAGAGCGTGACGGCTTGCTGGCATTAGACGAACTAGCTACTTGATTTGTACGACGAGATTTCATACCAAATTTCTCAGGAAAATGTTCACGGATTTTCTTGTCTACGTGTTTAAATACTTCCTCTGTGCTTGCGTTAGGATTCTGACGAGCATAAGCGACACCAAAGGCATCAGCAATACTCTGCATTTCAACATCCTCATTGTACCATTGGTTCTGAGTAACCCACTCATTGAAATACTCACCTTCTGAAGAAGAGTCCTCATCTTCGAACGGATCTTCCTGCTGGTCAGTACTCTTTAGCTCCTCGTCAATCTCCAGAACCTTATCATAATCGTGCTCCTCCATGGCTTCCTTCTTCTGCTTCAGAAGCTCCTTACGAGCATTTTCCTGAGCTTTTTGCTCTACTTTCCTATAGAAGTCCTTGAATTGATCCATTGCCTTCTGCATTTCTTGGATCTTTTTATTCTGCTTAGTAATAACCCCCATGAACTCTCCACGTTCATTGAAGGTCTTAGCGTCTCTCCAGTCGTTAGGATCTTTACCAGACTGTACCCAATCTTCGTAGGGCATCCAACCATTCTCAGAAGCTCGTTGCTCTTCTAGAGCTTCGGGCTCTGGGATATCAGACTCTAGTTCTTCAGACTCAACTTCCCCGTCTTGAATATCTTCAAGATTAGGAGCGTCTTGTTCTAACTCTTCGTGTGCGTGTTCTTCAGTCATAATTCTCACTCAGTAGGTTCTAGGACTACAATAATATCTTCGTCGTTGATAACAACGAATTCCTCTGGTTCCTTAGAAGGATCATTCTCGTCAGGATCGCTGACGAACTGTCCAGTGTACTTAGCATAGATTACCCGGTCTCCGACTGAGCACCACGGAGTAGCGTCGTCGTAAGCTTTCCAGGCATTCACACCAATAGATTCAACAGTTCCTCTAGCCATCCCAGCCTTTTCGAGCTTTTTATCACTCTCAGAGGCATGGAGAATAATACCTGCTTCAGTTTTCTCTTCTACCGGATCAGGCTTAATCAGAATTCTGTGTCCTGCTGGGACTAGTCTCATTGTTCACCTTCGTTCTCTAAGAATCGACCTTGCTTAATTACATCATAAGCAATCCCTAGACCCTGGGCTTGGCCCATAGCACCTACCATAGTCTGGAGAGTGGTGTCGGCGTTTTCATATGTGAAAGCGCCATCAATCCAACTCTCACTAAGGTCTTGCTGCCTTTCTACTAAATGCTTCAGAAGTTTCTCTGTGTACGGGTGTTTAACCCATTCTTCGAACATCTCGCTCATTGTGTCTCCTGAGTTGCTTGTGCGGGCTGAGCTTGTCCAGCCCCTCCTTGCGGAGCCTGTTGGCCCTGCTGAGGGCCTTGTTGCTGTAATGCTTTAATAGACTCTCTGAGTTGGTTTTCTTCTTGCTGTAGATTCTCCATCTGAGTCTTGTAGTACTCAAGGTCTGTACCAGCTTCTTTAGCTTCAGCCTCAGCTATGTCTTTAAGAGCAGCAGCTTGGTCTTTAATTGCCTGTAGATCAAATTTCATAGCCTCTAATTGGGCATTCCAGACATCCATAGCCTGCTTGTGCCGGAGTTCTTCCATCTTAATCTGCTCCTCAAAAGACGGTTGAGGAGGCTGGGGCTTCAGGATTAGGTTATCTGGATTGGGCTGTTCAGTAGCCTCCAAGAATCTCCGAGTGTACTCCATCGGATCAATTGTCCCGAGCTGTAGAAGCTCCCCAGCGGACTGAATTCGGAGCAATCGCTGCTCTTCAGTGCTAATACTAGGGTCAGCGTGGGGAGTGATATCAGTCTCATCGTCATAATCGGTCCTCGAAACCCGCATTTCTTCGGCTGTGCCGTCTAGAACTCTGAAATACTGGTCTTCGTCCATATAAATCGAGTTCAGAATGAACAATTTCTTAAGTTCTTTATGCAGAGAGCGTCTAACACGCTTATAAATCGAGGAGAAGACCTTCAAGCCTTGGTCCAAAAGGGCCATAGCGACTGTAGCCTTAGTATTTTGGCCCGGAGACTCCCCTTGAATCATCTCAGTGACGGTTGCGACTCGCATTCCAGCCTGTTCAAGCATTCCAAGAAGGCTGAAAAGGACATTAGAAGGCTCTCTTACAGGCAGCGGGACGATAGATTTGCGTAAATCGTCCGAGTAGCTGTTAGTCTGCTTCCATTCACCCGGTTTAAACCGTTGTATACCACCTCTAACTTGAAGATTTTTGCTTATGAAACCACTCTGGAGGTTACTCAGATGGCCTGCATCAATTAATTGGTTAATTAGAGTGTTCACAGACTCGTTCAAAGGACCTAACAGATGTCCAAAACCAAGCCCATAGATTCCAGAATTAGGGTCAGGAATGAAAATGTAATCCGTAAAGAACTCATCAGGGACAATTTTCTGGACCTCACCGTTTTCCATCTGGACCACGGAGTCGTATCCGAACCTCGGAGCGATCCTCAGAACGTCTCCAGTCTCTTCCAGAACAGTAATAACGTAAGGTTCTTTGTACCCGTCCTCATCAAGATCCCAGAAAGCGTGGCACTCAAGGACTGAATATGGAGCATCTGGGTCTGTGCTCGGAGGCGTAAGGTACTGAGTATCCTCTTGAGAACCTGCTTTATTAGTCAAAGAGCTGTCTGGAATCTCTCCTTCAGGCTCAATGAAGAATCCAGACCGGAACATCTCCTCAAGATCGTTCCTGTAATAATACAGAACGTGAGTCTTACGGCTTGCTGTTTCGAGATTCTTCGCGTAATAATTAACCACTAGATCTTTAGGAAGCACTAGCTCGGAGACATTACGACGTTTCTCGTCGTTGTAGTACGTTTTCTTGAACGCAGTCCCCAGAATAGGAAGCACGACACAGAGCTTATCCATGTCCTTTTCCCATTCTTCCATCTCCTCCATGATCTGGTAATTCATATGCTTGGCCACGCGCCGAGCTTTGTCCATTTTCATCCCTTCAGGATCTTTACCCATCACCCTGGCCTGGACTGGGGTCTGGTTAGGAACAATAGCCGGGTACGCTCTAGCTGCGAACTGCATAGCAGAGACAGTCAGCAGAGGGTACTTCACATTACTAGCATTAGGCCACGGGTAACTTTTCTCCTCCATAACCTGGGAGGCTAGTTTAGTCCACTTATCAATGTTCTCTTCCCACCCAGCGCGGGAGTTCTTATCGATCTCAAATCCCTCTAGGACGGCTGAGGAAATTTCAGAGATAACATCTTCGTCTAGTTCCGGGACTAGGTTATCTGTATTAATAAGTTCATCTATAGTAAATGCCAAAATTTAACCTCTTTGTCTTAATATCCACAGATACTAGAACTACCAATAAAGAACGAATCCTCGTATTCTTCTAGTTCTTCTAAATATTCTTCTTCTTCGATCTCCTCCCTAGTAGGAGCCTCACGAAGTTTGTTAAGAGTCAGTCCAATCCACGACAGAGCATCGACTTGGTCATCATGTTTATCCTTCGGAAACCTGAGCATCTCAGACTGAAGGGTCTGGAACCAAGGAGCTTCAATGTCGAACTCTACAGCGCCAGCTCTCATTCTCCCCTGAATACCACGAGCACGGCTCTTTTTATCCTTGTCAGGATTCATAGGATTCAGATTGATATAAATATCACGCTCGTGCATCTCACGCTCTATAGCTGGGCCAAGAGCTTTTTGGATAGGTCCAGTTTCCACCGTGAACAAGTCGGGATTGTAGCGTTCCTGCACAGCGAACATATTGTCTAGGATCTCGTATGTATCCCACCGTCCTCTGAGAACATCAATTATTTTAATCACCCCGTTCTCATTGACCCCAGCAACTACAATGACCGTGAAGTCAGCTCGCGCAGCGTCTGAGATAGCGAAGTCGGCTGCTGCGTAGATAGTCAGTGGTTCATCGTAGCTCTTAATCGGCCTGATATCTTCTTGCCGGAAGAATGCGGAGGACTCATCAATTGGGTAATTCAGGTACTCCTGAGAATAAATATCAGGGAGACCCTGCTCCATCCGCTCTTCGTACAACATCCTGAAATCTTCAGGCTCGAACATCTCAGGCCAGAGAATATTCTCGTATTCATCATCATGAGCCCGGAATCTGTACGATAACCAAGGCCGTCTAGCATTAGAATACGAAACCAGAGGTTCGTTGACCGTTGCTTTAGAGTCAATTGGAGGCATCAAAGACTCCAGGAGAGAGTCCATGTGCATGATAGTCCCCACTACTCTAATAATCCCGTGCTTACTCAAGCTGGGGACCAGCGCCCCCGTGAACCATCTCTTCAATTTATCCCTGCGGTCCTTGTTCATCACAAGTTCGTCGTTCTCAAGGTCATCTACAATAATTAGGTCAGGGCGGCGACCACGCCACTTACGACCTCGGACCTTTTGTTCTGCACCCTTAGCAATTATACGGAATACGTGTCCGTCTTCGAATTCCCCCTCGATAACGGTCTCGGTTTCCTTAATAAGCTCTTTGAAGTCAAACAGAGCCTTCAGGTCTTCGTTCTCTTTAAGCTCTAGTTTTATATCTCCCAAGAACTCTTTAGCCTGTTCTTCAGTGTCGGAGACGATAATAATGTAAGAACGCTCTCTGAACAAAACATTAGCTAAAGTGTAAGCATGTGTGATACTCGTGCTCTTCGAGTGCCCACGAGGAGCAGCTATAGCCACTTGCCTTTCAGGGCGACAACACAGCTCCCAGAGCTTCATGTGGAAATCAGCAAAAGGCTGGAAATTATCGTACCTCTTAGCGAGGACAGCCTTACTGAATCCCAGAATTAATTCAGCATCAAGTGCCAATTATCTGTACCCACCTTTGGGTTTCTTAGAGTATTTTTTAGCAACTTTCTTAGAAGGACACTTACCCTTAGCCTTTTTACGGCCTGCGGCAGTGGTACACATCCCCATGAATTTCTGCTGCTTCTTAGATTTAGCAGGCATTATTTCAATCTAAGGTGGAGTAAAACATCGTAAGATGCACCAGAGGCTGCTCCTGAAGTACTGAACAAGATGCCCCCAGTCCCACCAGAAGACGCTGGGTCTTGAAGACCTCCGTACGGACGATAATCTTTATATCCGTTCCCTGCGAGCAGAACACCAGTATCATCAGTTGTATGATCAAAGCTAAGTTTTACATAATCAAAGCCTTGAACACCCCACTCCATCTCTTCAATAACAACGCGGCTGGGAGCATTACCATCTGGGAGAGTCAGGGAGCTAATATCAACTTTCTGAACGTCTGTCTCACCAGTCCCATCTGAGACGTTAGTGAACTGGGCGATATACCGGCGGTCTCCAGAGAAAATTACTTGAGAAGTTACAGTATCTGCCATTGTTTAAACCTTTTACCAGAATGAACTCGGCTCACCGCCGTTTATTTCTGCGTCGCATAGTAGTTAGTCTGCTAGATGTTCCAACTGTAGCAGCTACAGGAACGCTCAAAGTACCTGCTTCAAAATCGCCAAACAACGGATTTTCATTGCCAAATCGTCCGACTAATCCCTGACGAGTCTCGGTATTATTAAACGATTCGCCGGACGCCGTTAGGCTCGCAGTTCCTGATCCGTTTATATAGAGCTTATGGTCATCATTAGAATCGGATTCTAAGTTGCCAACGTCTCCGTCAGCAGGTGTCGGTGAACTTGTTTCGGCAAGCAGAGTGAAACCACTGTCTTGTTTGTAAATTTGCCACTTGCCGCCGTTTTGGCGAAACCCAATGTACGCCGAATTGCTTGATAGCCTATTCGCGACAAACTGGCCAAATGACGCATCAGTAGCTACTAGCGTCGCTTGGACATAATGATTAGCAGATCCCTGATCAGTACATTGATAGGCAGTCGAGGTGGCGCTAGTACACTTTAACTGATTGTTGGCGTTAACCTGCAATGCGCCGGTAACACCGTCGACACGCGCCCATCCAGACCGGTTTTCCAGGTACTGCCCATCTGTACCAGTAAAATCGTCAGTAAATGCCATTACTGTCTCGGTTTATCACGAAAGATCGAGGCAATGTGGTCAGTGATATCGCCGAGTGTTTGCAATCGCGGCGGCACCGGGATCCCTCGTTTCGCTAACACGGACTGGATGCGCGCTCGCTCGCTCGCACTCAAGGGACGGTCACGCCTCTGCGATAAAATCAATTCGTGCATCGTCTACCATCCGGTTGTGAGTTGCGTTGTCGACCTCAGCATAGACCTGCATGTCTGACCGCGCAGGACGACCATCGCTGGCTTCCCACCAATTCACAGGGTATTCATCTACAACTGGTCTCCAAGGATCTTCCTCAGTACCAGAACCAATTACATCTGCAATATATAATCTTAACGCCATTTTAATTACTTCAATAGCTTCAATCATTTAGTCCTGTACACCTTCCCCTTTTTCGAGGCGTATTTCTTTTTCTTTGTCGACTTCTTCGGCTGAGGAGCCTTCTTGTTCGGACTACTCTTCGGATAATTGAACGCCTTCCTCATCGCGGACTGCGTTTTCTTGACGTGCTTCGGCATTAGAGCCCTCCTGGGTCGTCTCGACCTCTGCGTCGATTTGCTTCGCAGAGGCAAATTTACGGAACTCCTCTCGGAGGAAATCCATCTTGTTCTCGGTACTCACGGTCTCTGTCCTAGTCGTAGCATCGCCTCTGGCGAGAGCCCTTTTATCGTACAGGACCGCCATAGTGATCGCTAGATCCTTAGCAGGGATTTTCTTTCTGAGCATTTCCCCGGTCTTCGTGTGAAGAACTTCGTCTCCGTTCTCGACCCGGTCTTTGATCTCTCCGACGATATCATGAATCGTGGAGGTGATCTCAGCGTCAAGGAGTTCCCCTTGCTGCTCTCGGACCTGAGCCATCATCGCGGGGAACCACTCTGTGTTCCGTTTCCAACCCGCGATAGTACCTCTCGGTACCCCAGAGTGTTGCTCAGCTCTATCTAGATCTCCAGTGATAACGTAGGCGGCTACCGCCTGGAGCTTGTCGTGAGGGGTGTATTTTGAATTCGGGGACCACATGTCGGGGTGATAATACGACGGGTCCGGCATTCGGAATTGTTTCAGTGGGCCTCTCTTGCCCACGGAGAAATCGCCCTTCTCGGCCATTTCCACTCCAGAAATATATCTGTGTATACTGATACTGACAATAAGTTTCATAAAAAGTTCCATTTATTTTCATAAATGGAGTTTCGGCCCTTGGCCGTTCCATTTTATTTCATAAAATGTGATATTCAGCCTTCGGCTGTTCCATCGACCGTAGGTCGATATTCGCCTACGGCG
>JABAHQ010006001.1_pt1 | contig 21682 bp, 23 predicted proteins | sample 7062091 | NCBI WGS metagenome assembly JABAHQ01 (sample SAMN14534359, study PRJNA622989) | marine sediment metagenome | biome: marine biome [ENVO:00000428]; feature: marine pelagic biome [ENVO:01000023]; material: deep marine sediment [ENVO:00002113] | place: India: Gulf of Kutch | collected...
CAGCCCAGGCGCGTCAGGCCGGTGCGCGCGCCGCCGAGCGCCGGCGCCTCGGGGGTGGGCGCCCCCGGGCCGCGCCGATGAGCGCCGCGGCCGGTCATCCCCGCCTGCGGCCCCTCGGCGCGCTCCGCCGGGATGCGCTCGAGCCGCGGGCGGCGGCCTCAGTTGCGCCCGGTATGGCCGAATCCACCTTCGCCCCGCTCGCTCGCCTCGAACTGCTCCACCACCTCGATGCCGACGCGGGCGATGGGCACGAAGACGAGCTGCGCGATGCGCTCGCCGGGCTCGATCGTGAAGGCGCGCTCGCCGCGATTCCAGCAGGAGACGTACAGCGGGCCTTGATAGTCGCTGTCGATGAGACCCACCAGATTACCGAGCACGATGCCGTGCCTGTGCCCGAGGCCCGAGCGAGGCAGCACCACCGCCGCCAGCTCGGAGTCGCCCATGTGTATGGCGATGCCGGTGGGCACGAGCTCGCTGCCGCCCGGCATCAAAGTCAGGGGGGCATCCAGGCACGCGCGCAGGTCCATGCCTGCCGAGCCCGCCGTGGCGTAGTGGGGGAGCGGATACTCCTCAGCCACGCGCGGATCGAGGATCTTGAGCTTGACGTTGCGCATCATAGCGCTCCGCGATCAACCGGATGAGCTGGCGCGCCAGCCTCGCCTTGTGGGTGCGCGCGAGGCTGGCCTGTCCCCCGTCCCACAGGACCTCGAAGGCGTTCTCCTCGCTCTCGAAGCCTTGCCCGGGCCGTCCGACCTCGTTGGCGGCGATCATGTCCAGACCCTTGCGGCGACGCTTGGCGTCGGCCCGGGCGAGGAGATCGTGCGTCTCGGCCGCGAGGCCTACGGTGAAGGGCGGCGGGCTGCGCGCGGCGACCGCGGCCGCGACGTCCTCGGTGGGCATGAGCTCGAGCTGCATGCCGCGTGCGCTCTTGGCCGCCTTGGCCGTGTCGAACACCTTGGGTCGATAGTCGGCCACCGCCGCGGCGCCGATGAAGATGTCGCAATCGGCGACGTTCGCCGTCACGGCCTCGTGCATCTCGCTCGCCCGCTCCACGTCGATGCGGCGCACCCCGCGGGGGGCGGCCAGCGCCGAGGGACCGGCCACGAGGATCACGCGCGCGCCGGCCTCGGCCGCCGCCGCGGCGAGCGCGAACCCCATGCGCCCGGAGCTGCGGTTGCTGATGAAGCGCACCGGATCGAGCGGCTCGCGCGTGGGGCCGGCCGTGACCAGCACCGTGCGCCCGGCGAGCACGCCCGTCTCGAACAACGCCGCCAGCCGCTCCACCAGCACCGGCGGCTCCAGCAGACGCCCCGGCCCGACCTCGCCGCAGGCCTGCTCCCCCTCCGCCGGGCCCCAGAGGTGCGTTCCCCGCGCGCTCAGCGTCTCGCGATTGGCCTGGGTGGCGGGATGGGCCCACATCGCCTGGTTCATCGCCGGCGCCAGCGCCAGCGGGCGCTCGGTCGCCAGGCACACGGCGGCGAGGAGGTCGTCGGCGCGGCCGGCGGCCAGGCGTGCCATCAGGTCGGCGCTCGCGGGCGCGACCAGGATCGCGTCGGCCCAGCGGGCGAGCTCGATGTGACCCATGGCCGCCTCGGCGCCGGCGTCCACGAGCCGGCGGCGCACCGCATGACCGGACAGGGCCTGCAGGGTCAACGGCGTGATGAACTCCGCGGCCGCGTCGGTCATCACGACGCGGACGTCGGCACCCGCGGCGCGCAGGTGCCGCACCAGCTCGGCGCTCTTGTAGGCGGCGATGCCGCCGCTGATCCCGAGGAGAATGCGTTTGTCGATCAGTGCGCTCATGGCCTGCGCGGTGCGGGGCAGCCTAAGCTTACCGCAAAGCTCAGAACGGAGCACAGGGAGGAGGGGCGTGAGCGTCCTGTGACCCGGCGTCGTCGCAGATCGCCCGCGACCGCCCTGTTCCCCGCGCGCGGCCCCGGGTACTCTGTTGCCCGGTCCCGGACTCGACAGGGAGGTCGCCCATGGCCATCACCGACTGGCCCGCCGCCGAGCGGCCGCGGGAGAAGCTGCTCGCCCGCGGGGCGGGGGCGCTGTCCGACGCCGAGCTGCTCGCCATCTTCCTGCGCACCGGCCGTGCCGGGCGCAGCGCCGTCGATCTCGCGCGCGAGCTGCTCGACGAGTTCGGCGGNNTCCTCCGCACCGGCGCGCCGGGGCGCACCGCCGTCGATCTCGCGCGTGAGCTCCTCGAGCGCTTCGGGGGGCTGCGCGGGCTGATGGTCGCCGAGGCCCGCGCCTTCTGCGCCGGCACGGGGCTCGGCCGGGCCAAGTACGCGCAGCTCCAAGCCGTGCTCGAGATGGCGCGCCGGCATCTCCTCGAGCCGCTGGCCCGCGGGGCCAGCCTCACCTCTCCCGCGCAGACGCGCGAGTGCCTGCGCGCGTATCTGCGCGACCGGCCGCACGAGGTCTTCGCCTGCCTCTATCTCGACGCCCGTCATCGCGTGATCCGTTTCGACGAGCTGTTCCAGGGCACCATCGACGGCACCAGCGTGCATCCGCGCGAGGTGGTCAAGCGCGCGCTGGCCCACAACGCCGCGGCGGTGATCCTGGCGCACAACCACCCGTCCGGCGTGGCCGAGCCCAGCGCCGCCGACCGTGACCTCACCGAGCGGCTGTGCCAGGCGCTCGCGCTGGTGGACGTGCGGGTCCTCGATCACTTCGTGGTCGGCGAGGGGGAGCCGGTGTCGTTCGCCGAGCGCGGCTGGCTCTGAGGCGGCGGATCGCTCGGGCGCACTCGGGCGCGGAACACGAGCCCGGCCGCCGCGAGCACCAGCGCGCAGGTGGCCACTGTCCGCGGGGCGCCGAGCCACTCGGCCGCGCCCCCTACGGCCAAGTGGCCGATCGGCATGCAGCCGTGCAGCGCCACGGAGAACAGCGCCATGACCCGGCCGCGCAGGGCGTCCGGGACGGTGAGCTGGATGAAGGCGTTGCTCGAGGCCATCAGGGTGGTGACGTTGAAGCCCACCAGCGGCAGGATCACCAGCCCGAGCCACAGCCGGTCTGTGAGCGCGAACGCGCCCAGCGCCAGGCCGCCGATCAGCGCCGCGACGGCGATCACGCGCTCGAGACCGATCACCCCGCCGCGCCGCGCCAGGGTCAGGGCCCCGACGAGGGCGCCGGCGCCGAGCGCGCCCATCAGCGCGCCGAGGCTCTGGGGACCGCGCCCGAAGACCTCGACCGCGAACACGGGCATCAGCACGATCGTGGAGGCGCCGAAGACGCTCGCCATCGCCACCATGACCAGCGCGGCGCGGATCTGGGCGTGATCCCAGGCGTAGCGCAGCCCGGCCCCCAGCCCCCGAGGGTGTGGGCCGGCACCGTCTCCGGCGGGCGCGGGCAGGCGCAGGCTGGTCAGGGCCCCGAGCACCGCCACGAAGGTCAGCGCGTTCAGCAGGAACACGGGCCCCTCGCCCGCCCAGGCGACGAGGGCGCCGGCGATCGCCGGGCCGATGAAGCGGGCGAGGTGGAAGCTGCTCGAGTTCAGCGCCACCGCGTTGGACAGCGCCTCGCGGGGGACGAGCGCGGCCACCAGCGAGTGGCGGGCGGGCAGCTCGAAGGCCTGCACCATGCCGAGCAGCAGCGCTAGGGCCAGCACGTGCCAGGGCACCACCCAGCCGCCCAGGGTCAGGATCCCCAGCACGAGGGCCTGGACCATGGCCAACGCCTGCGCGGCGATCATCAGGCGTCGCCGCGAGAGCTTGTCCGCGAGCACGCCCCCGTAGAGCCCGAGCACCAGGCTGGGGGCCAGGGTGGCGGCGCCGGCCAGGCCCAGCATCAGGCTCGATTCGGTGAGCCGATAGAGCAGCCAGGATTGGGCCACCTGCTGCATCCAGGTGCCGTTCAGCGAGACGAGCTGGCCGATGTAGTAGCGCCGAAAGTTGGCGTGGGCGAGCGAGCGCAGCAGCCGGGAGCGCGCGGGCCACGGCAGGGGCGGCGGCGCGGAGTCCGCCGCCGCGTGCTCGGTTCGGGGCGCACGGCTCATATCATGCTCATGGGACGGCTCGCCGCCGGGCGGCGGCCCTTCGCTTGTATGTATCTGGGCGTTCTGGTATAAAAAGCCGCTTTCGGCCGGTTCCGCACCGCGCTCAGACGCCGGAGACTGAGATGTCCAAGGTCTGTCAGGTCACGGGTAAGCGCCCGATGACCGGGAACAACGTCTCGCACGCGAACAACAAGACGCGGCGGCGCTTCCTGCCCAACCTGCACAGCCATCGCTTCTGGGTCGAGGGCGAGGGCCGCTGGGTGCGCCTGCGCGTCTCCTCGCAGGGCATGCGCATCATCGACAAGCGCGGCATCGAGTCCGTGCTCGCCGAGGTGCGCGCCCGCGGCGAGAAGGTCTGAGGAGGTCGCCCATGCGCGAGAAGATCAAGCTGGTCTCGAGCGAAGGCACCGGACACTTCTACACGACGACCAAGAACAAGCGCAATACGCCCGAGAAGCTCGAGCGCAAGAAGTACGACCCGGTCGCGCGCAAGCACGTGGTCTACCGGGAGCAAAAGCTCAAGTAAAAGAGACCAGCGACCCGAACGCACAAAAAACCCGCCGGTGCGCCGGCGGGTTTTTTGTGCGCGGTGTGACGGGGCTAGCCGGCCGGGGCGAGCGTGTAGCCGCGCAGCCGGCGGGCGAAACGCTGCAGCGCCTGGATGCCGCTCGCCTCGGCCTCCCGGCACCACTCCGCGAGCGCCTGCACCAGGTGCTCGTGGCTCGCCGCCGAGCGCTTCCACACGCCCTGCAGCCGCAGCTTGAACTGATAGACCGTCTCGAGCCGATCGCTCTCGCTGAGCGCCCGCGTCAGCTCGTGCTGCGCCGCGTCGTCCATGCACGTGTGCTCGCGCAGCATCAGCCGTCGGGCCTGCTTGAACAGATGCCGGCAGGAGACGTCGGCCCGGCGCAGCTCGTCGCGGACCACCGGCAGGATCACGTCGCGGCCGTAGTGGGCCATGACGTGAAAGCGCCCCATGACCACCGCGCGCACGGTCTCGCGGTCGACGGCCTCCTTGCCCGGCACGACCACGGGCCTGGGCGCCACCTTCTTCACCTTCGCCAGCCCGACCGATGCGAGCAGGCGAATATAAAGCCAGCCGATGTCGAGCTCCCACCATTTGGAGGAGAACTTCGCCGAGCTCGGGAAGGCGTGATGGTTGTTGTGCATCTCCTCGCCGCCGATGAGGAGGCCGATCGGCACGATGTTCGTGGAGGCGTCCTGCGGCTCGTAGTTGCGGTAGCCGAGATAATGCCCCAGCCCGTTGATCACGCCGGCCGCCCAGAACGGGATCCAGAGCATCTGCACGGCCCAGATCGTGATGCCCAGCACCCCGAACAGCGCCAGGTCCAGCGCGAGCATGAGCGCGATGCCGAGTGAGGGGAAGCGCGTATAGAGGTTGCGCTCCAGCCAGTCGTCAGGCGTGCCGTGCCCGAACTTCTCGAGGACCTCCGGATCGCGCGCCGAGAGACGGTAGAGCTCCACCCCCTCGAGCAGGACCTTGCGGATGCCCTCGATCTGCGGGCTGTGGGGGTCGTCCTCGGTCTCGACCTTCGCGTGGTGCTTGCGGTGCACCGCGACCCACTCCTTGGTCCCCATCCCGGTGGTCAGCCACAGCCAGAACCGGAAAAAATGGGACACCACGGGGTGGAGGTCGAGCGCGCGGTGGGCCTGGCAGCGGTGGAGATAGATCGTCACGGCGGCGATCGTCACGTGCGTGAGCGCGAGCACCGCGGCGATGTGCCCCCAGAGAGGGAGATTCAACAGCCCGTCATGCATGGTTCATTGACCCGTTCTTGAGTTCGATCCCGCGAAAATCCTGCGCTGGGGCGCACGGTTTCATCCAGGCTCGTACGGTACAGGAGCGCAGGGCCCCGGTCCAGAGCGACGGGTCAATGGCGCTCGAGGATCAGGTTACCGACGGGGTCCACCCGGCAGACCCAGCAGGGCGCCACGTAGGTGCTTGCCAGCGTCTCGGTCACCAGGGCCGGTCCCGGGACGCTCTGCCGGGCGGCGAGGTCGGCACGGCGGTAGACCGGCGCGACCCTATCGATGCCGTGCAGAGGCGCCCGCTCGACGGGCTCACCCGGCGGGCCGGGCTCGAGGGCGGGCAGCGTGAGCCCCGGCGCCGGCCCGGTCAGCCCCATCCGCACGTTGACGAGCTCGACGGGCAGCTCGAGGCGGTGCCCATAACGCGCCTCGTGGGCCTCGTGAAACGCCGCCTGCGCCGCCTCGAGGCCCTGCCAGGGCACGGTGAGCGTGTAGGACTGCCCCGCGTAGCGCAGGTCGAGCCCGCGCTCGACCCGGACGGCCTCCCCGGCGACCCCCTCGGCCTCGAGCTCGCCGCGGCCCTGCGCCTCGAGCGGCGCGAAGGCCGCGGCCACCGTCCCGGCATCGGCCTCGGCCAGCGCGACGCTCAACGTGCGCGAGAGCTCCCGCCCGCGCGGGGCGGCGATCATGCCGAGCGCCGAGAGCACGCCCGCGTGCACCGGGACCAGCGCCTGCGCCATGCCCAGGCTCTCGGCGAGCGCGCACACGTGCAGGCCGCCGGCCCCGCCGAAGGACGTCAGGGTGAGCTCACGCGGATCGATGCCGCGCTCGAGCGAGATCACCCGCAGGGCGCGCGCCATGTGCTCGTCGGCCACGCGCAGGATGCCCGCCGCCGCCTCGTGGAGCCCGCAGCCGAGCGCCCCGGCGAGGCGCCCCAGCGCCCCCCGGGCGGCCTCGACGTCCAGCGGCATGGCGCCGCCGAGGAAGGCGTCGGGGCGCAGGCGCCCGAGCACCAGGTGGGCGTCGGTCACGGTGGGCTCGGCGCCGCCCCGCCCGTAGCAGGCGGGACCCGGATCGGCGCCGGCCGACTGCGGCCCGACGAGCAGCAGGCCGCCCGGGTCGACGCGCGCGATCGAGCCGCCGCCGGCGCCGATGGTATGCATGTCCACCATGGGCACGGCCACCGGGTAGGGTCCGATGCGCGAGTCGGTGGTGAGCTGCACCTCGCCGTCGATCAGCGCGACATCCGTGGAGGTGCCGCCCATATCGAAGGTCAGCAGGCGCTCGCGACCCGCCGCGCCGCCCACGAGCCGCGCACCCATCAGCCCGCCCGCCGGCCCCGAGAGCAGCATGTGCACCGCCCGGCCCCCGGCCTGCTCGGCGCTCATGGTGGCGCCCGAGCTCTGCATGACCGCCACCCGCGCCGGGGCGGCGCCCTCGGCCAGGCGCGCGAGGTAGCCCTGCACCAGGGGCCCGACGTAGGCGTTCAGCCAGGTGGCGATGCCGCGCTCGTACTCGCGATACTCGGGCAGGACCGCCGAGGAGCGCGAGACGAACACGCCCTCGGGCACCGCCTCGGCGATCCGCCGCTCGAGACTCGGGTCGCGGAACGCGAACAGGAGGTTGATGGCCACCGCCGCGGGCGCGAGCACCCGCAGTCGCTCGCCGAGCTCTCGCAGGTCCTCGCCGGTCAGGGGCTCGATGACCGAGCCGTCGGCGGCCAGCCGGCCGCCCGTCTCCAGGCACAGCTCGGGCGGCGCCGGGGGCGCCGCCGGCGGGGGCTGCAGGTCGTAGAGCGCCGCGCGCGCCTGGCGACCCAGGGCGAGCAGATCGCCGAGCCCCCGGTTGGTCACGAAGGCCGTGCGCACGCCCTTGCCCTCGAGCACCGCGTTGGTGGCGACGGTGGAGCCGTGCACCAGCCGCGCGCCGGGCGCCACCCCGCCGAGCGCGCCGAGCCCCTGCAGGATCGCGCGCTCCGGGGCCTCGGGGGTGGAGAGCACCTTGTGCACGGCGAGCCGCTCCCCGTCGTAGACGACGAAGTCCGTGAACGTCCCGCCGGTATCGACGCCGAGCAGCACGCGATCCTCCCGCCCCGTCTTTAAAAACGCTCACGCAACACGTACCATTTGGCGCGCTTGCCGACGAGCCCGCAACCGAACGCACCGCATACAGACAGAATAACGGCCATGAGCCGCGAGGCGCTGATCCAGGTCGAGCATCTCTACCGCAACTACGGCGAGACGCGCGCGGTCGTCGACGTGAGCTTCGAGCTCGCCAAGGGCGACGTGCTGGGCTTTTTGGGCCCCAACGGCGCAGGCAAGACGACCGCGATGCAGGTCATCAGCGGTAACCTCGCCCCCAGCGCCGGGCGGGTCCGCATCAACGGCGTCGACCTGCTCGACGAGCCCACGCGGGCCAAGGCGGCCGTAGGCTATCTGCCGGAGCAGCCCCCGCTCTATCGCGAGCTCACCGTCGACGAGTACCTCACCTATTGCGCGCGCATCAACCGGATCCCGCGCGCGAAGGTGTCCTCCGCGGTCCAGCGCGCCATGGCCCGCTGCGGGCTCGGCGGCATGGGCGGGCGACTGATCGGCAATCTCTCCAAGGGCTACCAGCAGCGGGTCGGCATCGCTCAAGCCATCATCCACCTGCCCGAGGTGGTGATCCTCGACGAGCCGACCGTGGGGCTCGATCCGATTCAGATCCGCGAGATCCGCGAGCTGATCCGGGAGCTCGGCGCCTCGCACGGCGTGATCCTCTCCACGCACATCCTCCCCGAGGTCCAGGCGAGCTGTAACCGGGTGCAGATCATCCACCAGGGGCACCTGGTGTTCGCCGAGACGCTCGAGCGCCTGGGCGAGCGCCTCGCCCCCACCAGCCTGATCGTCTCGCTGCGCAACCCGCCGCCGCCCGCCGGCCTCGAGCCCTTGCCCGGCGTGCGCGGGGTCGAGGCCCTCGACGGGACGCGCCTGCGGGTGCATCACGACGTCGGGGCCAGCCCGGCGGAGGCGATCGCCGAGCGCGCGGTGGCCGAGGGGTGGGGATTGACGGCCCTGGTCCCCGAGCAGGCCACGCTCGAGCAGATCTTCGTCGACCTCACGCTCAAGGATGCCGTGCCGGCGCCGGAGGCCGCGTGATGATCGGCACCATCGCGCTGCGCGAGCTCCGGAGCCTGTTCCTCTCCCCCCTGGCGTGGTGCGTGCTGGCGGTGGTGCAGTTCATCCTCGCTTATCTCTTCCTCGCGCAGCTCGACACCTTCATGATGGTGCAGCCGCGCCTGGCGGCCATGGAGGGGGCGCCGGGAGTGACCGACATCGTCGTCGCCCCCTTGCTGTCGAACGCCGGCGTGATCCTGCTGCTGGTCGCCCCGCTGCTCACGATGCGCCTCGTGAGCGAAGAGCGCCGCGCGGGGACGCTGCCGCTGCTGCTGTCGGCGCCCGTATCGATGACCGAGATCGCGCTCGGCAAGTATCTCGGCGTGGTGACGTTCTTTCTCGCGATGCTCGTGCTCATCGCGCTGATGCCGCTCTCGCTGTATGTCGGAACCACGCTCGACGCCGGCAAGCTCGCCGCCGGCGTGGTCGGGCTCGGGCTCGTGATCGCGAGCTTCGCGGCCGCCGGGCTGTTCATGTCCACCCTCACCGCACAGCCGACCGTGGCCGCGATCAGCACCTTCGGCCTGCTCCTGCTGCTGTGGATCCTCGACTGGGCGGCGGGCACGCGCGAAGGCATGAGCGGGCTGTTCGCCTCCCTCTCGCTGCTCACCCACTACGAGAGCCTGCTGAAGGGCGTGTTCGACACGGGCGACATCGCTTATTACCTGCTGTTCATCCTGACCTTCCTCGTGTTGAGCATCCGCCGGCTCGACGCCGAGCGGCTGCAGCACTGAGGCGCGGCGATGGAGGTCACACCGCGCTCGAGGCTCGGGATTCGCCTGCAGAACATCGCCTTCGTGGTGTTGTTCCTGGCGGTGATGGGTCTGCTCGGCTGGCTCACGCATACGTATAACATCCAGGCCGACTGGACCGCGGGCAATCGCAATACGCTGAGCGAGGCGAGTCGCAAGCTGCTCGCGCGCATCGAGGGCCCGATCGAGATCTCCGCCTACGCGCGCCAGACCGAGGGGCTGCGCAAGCGCATCACCGATTTGATCGACCGCTACCGGCGCGCGAGCAGGCGCATCGAGCTCGAGTTCGTCAACCCCGACACCGCGCCCCAGCGCGTGCGCGAGCTCGGCATCACGACCGACGGCACGCTCATGGTGGCCTATCAGGGGCGCACCGAGAAGGTCACCGATCTCACCGAGCAGGCGCTGACCAACGCAATTCAGCGCCTCACGCGCGGGGGCGAGCGCAAGGTCCTGTTCCTGACCGGCCACGGGGAGCGCAAGCCCAAGGGCGAGGCCAACCACGATCTCGGCACCTTCGGCCGCGAGCTCGAGCGCACCGGTATCCGGGTGGGCACGCTCAATCTAGCCAAGACCACCGCGATCCCCGAGGATACCGCGGTGCTGGTGGTGGCCGGCCCCCAGGTCGATCTGCTCGCGCCCGAGCTCCGGGTGATCCGCGACCACCTCGAGGCCGGCGGCCATCTGCTGTGGCTCACCGATCCCGGCGCCCGGCACGGCATGGGGGAGATCGCCGAGGCGCTCGGCGTGGAGGTCCTCCCCGGGACCGTGGTGGACCCCACCTCCCGGCTGTTCGGCATCAACGACCCCGCCCTGATCCTGGTCGCCGAGTACCCGAGCCACGCGCTCACTCAGGACTTCGAGACGGTGACGTTGTTCCCGCGCGCCGCCGGGCTGCAGTCGAGCGGCGAGACATGGGAGGCCGACGCGTTCCTGAGATCGCTGCCGCGCAGCTGGGCGGAGAGCGGCGCGCTCCAGGGCGAGCTGCGCTACGATCCCGATTCCCGCGACGTGGAAGGGCCGGTGACGCTCGGGCTGGCGCTGACGCGCGAGCGGGCACGCGACGAATCGCCGCAGGCGCGCGCGGCGGACGCCGAGGCCGCGGAGGCGGAATCGACCGCGCCCGAGCAGCGCGTGGTGGTGATCGGGGACGGCGATTTCCTCTCCAACGCGTACGTCGGCAACGGCGGCAACCTGGATCTCGGCCTCAACATCGTCAACTGGCTCACGCGCGATGAGGCGTTCATCGCCATCCATCCCAAGGCGGCGCCCGACACCCGTCTGGAGCTCTCGCGCGGCGCCTCGATCACCATCGGCTTCGGGTTCCTCGCGGTGATCCCCCTCGGCCTGCTCGCCGCGGGCCTGGCGATCTGGTGGCGCCGTCGGCGGCGATGAGGCCGGCGATGTCTCCGCGCGCGTGGCTCAACCTGGCGCTGCTGGTGGTGGTGGCGGCGCTCGCCGCGCTCGTGGTGCTGCAGCCCGGCAGACGGACCGAGGACGCCCGCCCGAGCCTCACCGCAATCGACCCGGGCGGGGTCGAGCGGCTCGTGATCGAGCGCAGGGGCGAGCCCACCGTGCGTCTCGCCCGCCGGGAAGGGGGCTGGCGCATGGAGGCCCCGCAGGCGATCGCCGCGGACGAGACCCGCGTCGCGCGGATGCTCCAGGTGCTCGGCGCCGAGAGCGCGGCGAGCTATCCCGCCGACCAGCTCGATCTCGCCGAGGTCGGGCTCGAGGCGCCGCACGCTCGTCTCGTCGCCGACGGGGCGAGCATCGCCTTCGGCGCCGAGCATCCGATCGAGCCGCAACGCTACGTGCGCGTCGGCGACACCGTCCACCTCATCGACGCGCGCCACTTCCGCGCGGCCACCGCGCAGGTCGCCGAGCTCGTCAGCCGCCGCCTGTTGCCGCCGGAGTCCCGGCCGGTGGCGATCGAGCTCCCGGGGTTGACGCTCGAGCGCGGCGAGACCGTGCACTGGTCGACGACCCCGGCTCGGCCCGAGGCCTCCGCCGACGCGATCCATGGCACGGTCGAGGCGTGGCGCACCACCCGCGCCTTGTGGGTGCGGGCCCACGAGCCGGGGGAGCAAAGCCTGGGCGAGGTCACGGTGCGGCTCGAGGGGCGAGAGCAGCCGCTTCATTTCGTGATCACCGCGCGCGAGCCCGAGCTGGTCCTCGCCCGGGAAGAGCTCGGGCTCGAGTATCACCTGCCGCGGGCCGCCGCCGAGCAGCTGCTCGAGCTCGGCACGCCCGCCGCCGACGAGCCCCGCGCCGGCGCGGACGACGAGACGGCGCAGCCGCCCGGCCCCGCCGCCGACTGACACCGAGCGAGGACCCGCGTCCATGCCGGAGTTGCCCGAGGTGGAGATCACCCGGCGCGGCATCGAGCCCCGTGTGGTCGCCAGGCGCGTCGCGCGCGTGGTGGCGCGTGAGCGGCGGCTGCGCTGGCCCGTCTCCGCACGCCTGCTGCGGGAGCTGCCCGGCGCGCGGATCGAGGCGGTGGAGCGACGCGCCAAATACCTGCTGGTGCGCACCGACCGGGGCGCGTTGATCGCCCACCTCGGCATGTCGGGCAGCCTGCGTATCGTCCCGTTCGACGCCGCACCGAACGCCCACGACCATGTGGACATCGTGCTCGAGGACGGCGCCTGCCTGCGGCTGACCGACCCGCGCCGCTTCGGCAGCCTGCACTGGACCACCGCGGATCCGGAGCGCCACAGGCTGCTCGCCCGTCTGGGACCCGAGCCGCTGGACGCGGGCTTCGACGGTGAGATGCTGTATCGAGGCGCACGCGGGCGACGCGCCTCGGTGAAGGCCTACCTCATGGACAGCCGTCGCGTGGCGGGGCTCGGCAACATCTACGCCAACGAGGCGTTGTTCCTCGCCGGCGTTCACCCGGCGCGCCCGGCCGGGCGCCTCTCTCGCGCGCGCTGGGCGCGCCTCGCCGCGGCCGTTCACCGGGTGCTCGCCGAGGCGATCGCCGCGGGCGGCACGACGCTGCGCGACTTCCAGGCGAGCGACGGGCGGCCCGGCTACTTCACGCGCCGCTTGCGCGTCTACGGCCGCGCCGGTGAGCCCTGCCCGCGCTGCGGCGCGCCCATCCGTCAGGCCCGCCAGCTCCAGCGCTCGACGTTCTATTGCCCGCGCTGCCAGCGCTGAGGCGCGTCGGCCGAGGATGCTCGCGGCGCGCCCGCACCGTCACGCGGCGGGCGAACGCCGCTACCGCTCCTTGAGCTGATAGACGCCCACGGGCTGGCGCGCGTAAAACGCGGCGAGGTCCTCGATGTCCTGCTCCGACAGCCCTTGCGCCATGCCGTTCATGATCGCGTTGGCACGCGCCCCGGACTTGTACGCCCGCAGGGCGTGGACGAGGTAGTCGCGGTACTGATTGGCCAGCCTCGGGTACTGGGGGTTGTCGGCGTTGCCCCGCGGCCCGTGGCAGGAGGCGCACTGCTTGGCCTTCTCCTCGCCTTTCATCGGGTCACCGCCCGCCTGGGCGGTCACGGCGAGCGAGGCGCCGGCGAGCAGGGCGAGCGCCATGCAGAGGTGTCTCATGATCCGCTCCCCTCGTGTCATTCGGTCTCGGCGCGCGGCGCGCTCGCGAGATAGGCGGCCAGGTCCTGCATGTCCTGCTCGGTGAGCGATGCGGCCTGCGCCTGCATGGTGGGATGGTTGCGATCCCCGTTCTTGTACGCCTTGAGCGCCTGCACGATGTATTCGGGGTGCTGGTTGCCGAGCTTGGGGACGCGGTAGGAGGGGTAGACGTTGTAGTAACCCGGGATCATGTGGCAGCCCACGCAGTTGGACGCCTTCTCCCGGCCCGCCTCGGGATCGCCCGCCGCGTGGGCGGCGGCCGCCCACGCGCCGAGCGCGATCGCGGCTAGCAGCGTCGCCGTCTTCATCGGACCTCCTTCATTTCGTCGACAGAGATCAACGTGCGTTCTTGGTTGTTGTTCGTATCGGGTCGTTTCGGCGTGCGCGGCTCGGACGCCCTCGCGCATCGAGCCGGCGTCGTCAGACCCGCGCCGGGGCCCGCGAGGCTGCGCGGGATCATAAATCATCGGGGCGCGGCGGCGGTAGGGCGGCGCTAGCGCACCCGCGCGGCGCCCACGCCGCGCGGGTCGGAGGCCGCCTCGACGCGCCCCGCGACCCGGTCCCAGATCACGACCTGCATATTGCCGTACTCGCGCGCCAGCGCCTCCAGGCGGTGACCGCGCGCCTCCAGACCCCGGACCTGCGCCGCGCTCAAGGCGTCCGGCTCGTATTGGACCACGTCGGGCAGATACTGGTGATGGTAGCGCGGGGCCGCGACGAGCGCCCGCGCATCGCCGCCCGAGGCGAGCCGGCGCACGCCGAGGAGCACCATGGTGATGATGCGGCTGCCGCCGGGCGTGCCGAGGAGCGCGACGCGCCCGCCCCCATCGACGAAGGTCGGCGACATGCTCGAGAGCGGTCGCTTGCCGGGCCCAATAGCGTTGGCCTCGGCCCCGACGAGGCCGTACACGTTGGGCACTCCCGGCTTGGCCGCGAAGTCGTCCATCTCGTCGTTGAGCACCACGCCGGTGCCGGACGGCATGAAGCCCGAGCCGAACGGGTAGTTGATCGACAGCGTGGCGGCGACGCGGTTGCCGGCATGGTCGAGGATCGAGAAGTGCGTGGTGTCGGCACCCCCCGTCTCGGGCGCACCGACGCCCGGCAACACGGCGCTCGGCAGCGCCCGGTCGCGGCGCATCGCCGCGCGCAGCCCGGCGGCGTAGCGGGGATCGAGCAGCCGCGCGATCGGCATCTCGACGAAATCGGGGTCGCCCAGATAAACGGCCCGGTCGCGGTAGGCGCGGCGCATCGCCTCGATCGTGAGATGCGCGCGGGTGACCTCGTCGAGCGCCGTGAGGTCATAGCCGGCGAGCACGTTGAGCATCTCCACGAGCACCACCCCGCCCGAGGACGGCGGTGCGGCCGAGGTCACCCGCAGGCCCCGATAGCGGCCGCGGATCGGCTCGCGCTCGACGACCGCGTAGGCGCGCAGGTCCTCGCGCGACCATATCCCGCCGGCCGCGCGCACTCCCTCGACCAGCCGCTCGGCCACCGGCCCGGCGTAGAACCCGGCCCGCCCGCGCTCGGCCAACGCCTCCAGGGTCCGCGCCAGATCCGGCTGGCGCACGCGATGGCCCCGGGGCGGCACCTCCCCGCCGGCGAGGAAGACCCCGGCGGCGGTCTGGTCTCGGCGCAGGACCTCGAGGCGGAGCTCCACCAGCCGGCGATAGCGCGCGTCGACCTCGAACCCCTCGCGCGCGATCGCGACGGCCGGCGCCAGGCTCTCGGCGAGCGGAAGCGCGCCGTAGCGCTCGGCGATGTGGGCCAGCGCCGCGGGCTCGCCCGGGATCGCGGCCGCGAGGGGCCCGTTGATCGACAGGCCGTCGACGACTTCCCCCGCCTCGTCGAGGTACATGTCGCGCGTGGCGTCCAGCGGCGCGCGCTCGCGGCCGTCGATCATGACCTCGCGCCCGTCGGCCGCCCGGTGCAGCAGCCAGAAGCCGCCGCCGCCCAGCCCCGAGCTGTAGGGCTCGACCACGGCCAGCGTCGCGCTCACCGCCACGGCCGCGTCGAAGGCATTGCCCCCCGCGGCGAGGGCCTCGTGGCCGGCCTGCGTGGCGAGGGGATGGGCGCTCGCCACGGCGGCGGCGGGCGGCGGATCGCCGGCGCGGGCGGCGCCGAGCGCGGGCGCCGTGGCGAGCGCCAGCGCGAGGACCCACCGCCCCAGCCACAAGAGAAGGCCCCCGTTGCGGGGGCCTCTGCGTGGCCCGGCCCGGGGACGGCTCACGTCCCCGCGTCCTTCTCCTGGAGGCGGCGATACTTGGCCATCAGCTCTGCCTCACTCTCCGGGTGGTCCGGATCGGGGATGACGCAGTCGACCGGGCAGACCTCGACGCACTGCGGGGTGTCGTAGTGGCCCACGCACTCGGTGCACCGGCGCGGGTCGATCTCGTAGATCTCCTCGCCCCGGTAGATGGCCTCGTTGGGGCACTCCGGCTCGCAGACGTCGCAGTTGATGCACTCGTCGGTGATCAATAGGGCCATGGCGTGGTAACACCTCGACGGGGAGGCGGGAGAAACCGACTCAGGAGCTATGCTATCGCAGCTCGGCGCGCAGCGCAGCCTCCACCGCCGGGTGGACGAATGCCGAGACGTCGCCGCCCAGCGCCGCCACCTCGCGCACCAGGCTCGAGGAGATGTAGGCGTAGCGCTCGGCGGGGGTGAGGAACAGCGTCTCGGCCTCGGGGACGAGCTGGCGGTTCATGCCCGCCATCTGAAACTCGTACTCGAAATCCGACACCGCCCGCAGCCCGCGCAGGATCACGTTGCCGCGGCGCTCGCGCACGAAGTGCGCGAGCAGACCCTCGAACCCCACGACCTCCACGTTGTCGAGCCCGGCCAGCACCTCGCGGCACAACGTCACGCGCCGCTCGAGCGCGAAGCGCGGCCGCTTGGGCGGATCGGCCGCAACACCGACGATGACGCGCTCGAACAGGTGGGCGGCGCGCTGGATCAGGTCGCTGTGCCCATTGGTGATGGGGTCGAAGGTGCCCGGGTAGATCGCAGTGATGTGCATGGCGGTTATTGTCGCATAGGGGGCCGGAGGGCGGCGTGGGGCGAGCGCAGAGTGGGTCAGGCGGTCTTCGGCGTCAAGCCGGCGAGGCCGCCTCCTGATCTCATGAGACCGGGGCGGCGGGCGCGCAGGATCGAGATGTCTCCCTGGCGCACGCGGCGCCGGCGATGAAGCTGCCCGTCCGCGCGGGCCGGCCGGCGCTCAGCCCGCTCGCTCACCGGCCCCGGGCGGGTGCCGGACCGCGAGGTGGTAGCCGACGCGCCCGGCCCGCTTGCTGCGAACGAGCTCCCAGTTCTCGGGCAGCGCCGGCGCGCCGCGCCGGTGCTCGGTCTCGATGTAGACGCGCGCCCCGGGGACCAGCCAGCCGCCGGCCTCGAGCTGCGTGCAGACGGGCTCGATGATCGGCGCGGCGAACGGCGGGTCGACGAAGGCGATGTCGAACGGCCGGGCCGCGCCCGCCAGGTAGGCCAGCGCGTCGGCGTGCACGACGCGGATGCGCTCGGTGTCGAGCGCGCGGCGGTAGGCCTCGAGCCGCTCGACGACCTCGCGCGCGGCGTCGACCTGCACCACCTCGGCCGCCCCGCGCGACGCGGCCTCGAGGCCGAGCGCGCCGCTGCCCGCGAACAGGTCGAGCACCCGCGCGCCCTCGATGACCGGCGCCAGCCAATTGAAGAGCGTCTCGCGGACACGGTCGATCGTGGGCCGCAGGCCGGGCACGTCCGGGAAGGCGAAGCGCCGCCCCCGCCACTGCCCCCCGATGATGCGCAGCTTGCCCGGCGGCGCCGCGGCCCGCCGGCGCGCCGGCGTCACTCGCCGGGCCCCACCGCGCCGCCGACGATCACGGTGGCGAGCCGGTCGGGCCGGATGCGCTCGGCGAACGCGCGGCGCACGTCCGCGACCCCGACCGCCTCGACGCGATCGGTGAACGTCTCGAGGTAATCGAGCGGAAGCTCATAGAACCCGATCATCGCCAGATAGCCGACGATGTCGCGGTTGCTGTCGAGCCGCAGCGGGAACCCCCCGACGATGTTCTTCTTGGAGGCCGCGAGCTCGTCCTCGGTGGGGCCCTCGGCGACGAAGGTCTTCAGGGTCTCGACCATCACTCGGCGCGCCTCTTCGGCCTGGCGGTTTTGCGTCTGCAGCCCCATCTCGAAGGGCCCGCGGCGGGCCATCGGGACGAAATAGCTGTAGACGCTGTAGGACAGCCCGCGCTGCTGGCGCACCTCCTCCATGAGGCGGGAGATGAAGCCGCCGCCGCCCAGGGCATGGTTGCCCACGTAAAGGGCGAAGTAGCGCGGATCGCCGCGGGCCATGCCGGGCTGGCCCACCTGCACGTGGGTCTGGCTGCTCGGGTGGGCGATGCGCACCGTGCGCGGCGTCTCGAGCGGGGGCACCGGCGGCAGGGCGGGCGCGGCCTCACCGCGCGGCAGCCGGCCCACCACGCGCTCGGCGACGCGCTCGGCTCGATCGCGGCTGAGATCGCCGACGATGGCCACGACGGCGTTGCGCCCCACGTAGTGCCGCCGGTGAAAGGCGCGCACCTGCTCCGGCGTCAGGGCCCCGAGCGTGTCGAGATCGCCCCCGGGATGCGAGCCGTAGGGATGGTCGCCGAACACGGCCTGATAGAACGCCTCGCCGGCCAAGCCGCCCGGCGACTGCTTCCGGTCCTTGACCGCCACCTCCATCCGCCCGCGCTCGCGCTTAAAAGCGCCCTGCCGAAACGCCGGCTCGGCGATCACCGCGGCCATCGTCTCCAGGGCCGGGTCCATGAGGTCGCGATCGGTGAGGCTGCGCAGCGACACGCTCGCCTGATCGCGACCGCTGTCGAGACTGAAGCGCGCGCCCACCCGGTCGAAGCGCTCGGCGATCTGGTCTGCGCTCAGGGCCGCGGTGCCGTCGTCCAGCAGCCGGTTGGCCAGCCGCGCCAGGCCCTTGCCGGCGCCGTCGCGCGCGCTGCCGGCGTCGAAGACCACCTGGATATCGACAATCGGAAGGTCGCCGGCCGCGACGAAGAGCACCCGCGCCCCGTTCTCGGTCCGCCAGGCCTCGATCTCCGGGCCGGCGATGAGCGCGGGCGCCACGGCCCACAGCGCCGCCGCCGCCCCCGCCCGGATCACGCGGCGCCACCGGCTGCCTTGCTCCATCAAGCGCCTCACTCGCTCGCCTCTCAATGAATGGGGGATGGGCCGCCGACCTCGGCGGCGTCCGCGGGCCGCCGCGCCCGGCCCTCGACCGGCTGCGGCTCGAGGACGGCAACCGTCAAGCGACCGTCGGTCAGATACTTGCGCGCCACCTCCTGGACCTGCTCGGCGGTGACCGCCCGTATGCGCTCCACGTAGCGGTCCATCACCTCCCAGCCGAGCCCGACCGTCTCGAGCATGCCGATCTCGAGCGCCTGGTAAAACATCGAGTCGCGCTGGAAGACATCGTCGGCGACCACCTGCGCCTTGACCCGCTCGAGCTCCTCGGCGGCGACCGGCTCCGCGCGCAGGCGCCGGACCTCCTCGCGTAGCGCCCGCTCGACCGCCTCGAGAGTCTTGCCCGGCGCCGGCGTGCCGTCGAGCCCCAGCACGCTGTCGAGCCGCGCGTAGAGGTCGTAGCTCGCCCCGGCCGAGGCCGCGACCTCGGTGCCGCGCACCAATCGCCGCGGCAGCCGCGCGCTGTCGCCCCCGTCGAGCACGCCCGCCAGCACCTCCAGGGCGTAGGCCTCCCACGGCTTGGCGGCGGTGGCGAGCACGGGGACCTTGTAGCCCATGATGAGGTAGGGCAGCTCGGCCGGCGCGCGCACGGTGATCCGGCGCGGCCCGCGCTGGGTCAATGTGGGGCGCCGGTCGAGCGGCTCGAGCGTGCTCGGCTCGAGGGGCCCGAAGTGCTCCTCGGCCAGGCGGCGCACCGCCTCGGGGTCCACGTCGCCGACGACCACGAGCGTCGCGTTGTTGGGCGCGTACCAGCGCCGATACCACGCGCGGAGATCCTCGACGCTCATGTGCCGCAGATCGTCCATCCAGCCGATCACCGGCTGGCCGTAGGGGGCCGCGGGATGGGCGATGGCGTTGAAGTGCTCGTGCGTGAGCGAGCGCGGCTGGTCCTCGGTGCGCAAGCGCCGCTCCTCCATCACCACCTGGATCTCCTTGCCGAACTCCTCGGGCTCGAGCAACAGGTTGCGCATCCGGTCGGCCTCCAGCCGCAGGCTCACCTCCAGGTGGCGCTCGGCGAGCTTCTGGAAGTAGGCCGTGTAGTCGCGGCCCGTGAAGGCGTTCTCCTGACCGCCGTGCCTCGAGATGATCCTGGAGAACTCGCCCGCCGGATGCGCCTCGGTGCCCTTGAACATCATGTGCTCGAGCACGTGCGAGATGCCGGTGTGCCCCGCGCGCTCGTAGCTGGCCCCGACCTTGTACCAGATCTGCGAGACGACGACCGGCGCGCGGTGATCGGCCTTGACGAGGATCTGCAGGCCGTTGTCGAGCTCGAACTCGTGCACGGTCCCGCCCGCCGCCTGCGCGGCGGGCAACCACACGAGCCAGAGCATCAAGGCGAGCGCGCGCATGGATCCGTCCTTCGACCGTCTTACGATGGGCATCGGCGGGTGATAGGATAACCGACCATCGGGCCGCTGCCCCACCATAAGACCTTCGATCGATGTTCGGGTTCAAGACGCCGGGTCCCGCCTCGACGCCGACCGCCGCAGACGGCGCGGGGCGCAAGGGAGGCCTCTTTGCCCGGCTCAAGGCGGGCCTCGGCAAGACGAGGGCCGGGCTTACCGAGGGGCTCGGCAACCTGGTGCTCGGCCGCAAGCGAATCGACGAGGCGCTGCTCGAGGACCTCGAGACGCTGCTGCTCGGCGCCGACGTCGGGGTGGAGGCGACTCGCCAGGTCATCGGCGATCTCACCGAGCGCGTGAGCCGGCGCGAGCTCGACGATCCCAAGGCGCTGCTCGGCGCCTTGCGTGAGGAGCTGCGGGGCCTGCTCGAGCCGAGCGGCGTGCCGCTGCGCCTCCCCGATGAGATCCGACCCTTCGTCATCCTGGTGGTGGGGGTCAACGGCGTGGGCAAGACCACCACCATCGGCAAGCTCGCCGCGAGCCTGAAGCAGGAAGGCCACTCGGTGCTGCTGGCCGCCGGCGACACCTTCCGCGCCGCGGCCATCGAGCAGCTTCAGGCCTGGGGGGCGCGCGATGACGTGCCCGTGATCGCGCAGCAGACGGGCGCCGACGCCGCCTCGGTGATCTACGACGCGTTCCAGGCGGCGCGTGCGCGCGGCACCGATGTCATGATCGCGGACACGGCGGGGCGCCTGCACACCAAGGTGAACCTGATGGAGGAGCTAAAGAAGATCAAGCGCGTCCTCGCCAAGCTCGACCCGGCGGCCCCGCACGAGATCATGCTCGTCGTCGACGCCACCACCGGTCAAAACGCGCTGACGCAGGCCCGGCAGTTCCACGACGCGGTGGGGCTCACCGGGATCGCGCTGACCAAGCTCGACGGCACCGCCAAGGGCGGCATCGTCTTCGCCATCGCCAAACGCCTGGGCGTGCCGATAAGATTCATCGGCATTGGAGAAGCCATCGACGACCTTCAGACGTTCAATGGTGAGACGTTCGTAGAGGCGTTGCTGGGAGAGGGAACAGATGACAGGGCACGGGGCACGGGGCACAGGGAACAGGGCACAGGGAACACGTAGTAATGACCGCCTGGTATGTCCCGTTCCCTGTGCCCTGTTACCTGTAACCTGTTACCCGTAATCCGTTACCTGCCTTGATCACCTTCGACCGCGTCTCCAAACGCTATCCCGGCGGATACGACGCGCTGCGCGAGGTGAGCTTCGCGCTGGAGCCGGGGGAGATGACGTTCCTCACCGGCCACTCCGGCGCCGGCAAGAGCACCCTGCTCAAGCTCGCGTCGCTGATCGAGCGGGTCACGCGCGGGCAGATCCTGCTCGACGGGCAGAATGTCGCCCGCGTCCGCCGGGGTCGCGTGCCCTATCTGCGCCGGCGCATCGGGTTCATCTTCCAGAACCATCGCCTGCTCTACGATCGCACCGTGTTCGACAACGTCGCCCTGCCCTTGGTGATCGAGGGGCTGCGCCCCAACGAGATCGCCCGCCGGGTGCGCGCCGCTCTCGATAAGGTGGCGCTGCTCGGCAAGGAGCGCCTGAACCCGATCACGCTCTCCAGCGGCGAGCAGCAACGGGTGGGGATCGCCCGGGCGGTGGTGAACAAGCCCCCCCTGCTGCTGGCCGACGAGCCGACCGGGAACCTCGACCCCGCGCTCTCGCGAGAGATCATGGGGCTGTTCGAGCAGTTCAATCAGGTCGGGGTCACGGTGCTGGTCGCCACCCATGACCTCGAGCTCATCCGCCGGCTCCCTCATCGCGTGCTCACGCTCGAGGCGGGGCAGCTCCT
>JABAHQ010016129.1_pt3 | contig 21672 bp, 20 predicted proteins | sample 7062091 | NCBI WGS metagenome assembly JABAHQ01 (sample SAMN14534359, study PRJNA622989) | marine sediment metagenome | biome: marine biome [ENVO:00000428]; feature: marine pelagic biome [ENVO:01000023]; material: deep marine sediment [ENVO:00002113] | place: India: Gulf of Kutch | collected...
TTAGTCGGGTTTATTGGCGGGTTACTTTTTCTTACGCTTTGCCTGAGTTGAGGCCGGCTTCTTGGGTTTTGGTTTTCTTTCGCCGAATATCGCCGTACCAACCCTTACGATGGTGGCCCCCTCCTCTACTGCTACCTCGAAGTCGTTTGACATGCCCATCGAGAGTTCATGGAGAAAGACCCCGTCAATGCGTTCTTTGTTTATACGCTCCGCTATTCTGCGAAGCGTTATGAAGTACGGCCTCGTCGCTTCGGGGTTCTCGGCTATCGGAGGTATCGCCATAAGCCCCCTGAGCTTGAGGTTCTCAAGCGCTGCTATCTGCTTTGCAAGCCTCTCGGTCTGCTTTGGCGTTACCCCGCTCTTGGACCTCTCTTTTGCTATGTTGACCTCTATAAGTACATCGACTTCCTTTTTGGCGGTCTTGGCCTTCTTTGAAATCTCACGAGCGAGCTCGATTGAGTCAATCGTCTCTATCATGTCAAACATCTCCACGGCCGCTTTTGCCTTGTTTTTCTGGAGATGCCCTATAAAGTGCCACTTTACGGGCTTTCTCTTTGTCTTCTCTATCTTCTCCTTTGCCTCCTGGACGTAGTTTTCTCCAAAGACCCTTGCCCCGGCACTGATTGCCTCCTTTATCCTCTTTGGCTCCACGGTCTTTGATGCTGCAACGAGGGTTACCTCTCCCGGGTCCCTCCCTGCCTTGCGCGCCGCCCTCTCGAGACGAGTAAAGACGTTTTCAAGGTTTTCTGCAATCGAGTTTGCCATCAGCGTGCGTCCTTTGAACCTACCGTTACATATCTTGTTTTTTAATCCACGGAGCTACCGTGGCCTACCTGCGAAAATCCACTACCCCAATAGCAGTTTATAGCACATACGGCTAATGAGTCCAAGCGAAATCTGTTAGTTTTACAGACTAAAGCCCTGTGAAAGTGTAATTAATATAACTCCCATGACCATAATACTGCTGCCAAGCAGCCTTTGGGTTATATCTTCTTCTCCAAAGAGGAAGTGCCCGTAGAGGACGCTAAAGAGCAGGCTCGTTCTCTTTACCGATATCATGTAGGCAACATCGGTCATGCTAATGGCTACAAAGTGGGTGATAATCATTATGGCGGTAAGCGCTCCGATTGGGATGAAGGTCGCGGGTCTTGAAAATGCCTGGCGGAGTTGACCCTTGTAGATTATAGCAGGGGTCAGGATAATCGTTAACACAAGCGGGTAGAAAAAACCGAAGAAGACCGGGCTCGAGTGCTCTACGGCTACCTTTCCAAGCGTTGAGGTAATAATGTATATAAAGGCAACTGCAAGCATCATGACCGACCCGGGTTCCTTTATTATGGCCTTTATCGGTCCAAGCGGGCCCGACTTGGAGGCGTTGGCGTTTAGAAGGTATGCCCCCGCTGCTATGCAGAGGACTCCGACAAGCCCGAGCGGGGTAGGCCACTCTCCAAGGAGTGCGAACGCTATAAACAGGATAAAGACAGGGCTTACGGCCATAAACGGTATGGTCAGAGACAATGGGGATACGCGTATGGCCTTAACGTAAAGCACAAGTGCGAGTATCTCAAGAGGGATTAGTATGGCTAACGTCTGCCAAAACCCGCTCTCGAGGGCCGGTATCTGGATAAACAGAAGCCCTAAGAGCAGAAACGGCAGAGCATAACCCTCCCTTACCCAGACGATCACGAACTCGTCGCTGCGGCTGAGGGCCTTTTTGCTCAGCGCATCTGCGCTCGATAGCGAGAAGGCCGTTATTATTGCAAAGGCAAACCACTCCATTAGGTCTTGATTCTACCCTCGAAACCCGGTGACTTCAAGAAGCAAGGGGCATGGCGTCTCAAGGCGCCCTGGGCCGGGCAGAGAAGACTCTATTGACAACAAAGAGCCCGCAATATACAATGACAATATATAACTCTCTGTAAATTAAAGATTTTTCAGGACGATACGATTTGAGAAGCCTTCCGAAAAACGTTTTAATAGTAGATAACGACAAAGACAGGTGCGTGCGGCTCGCGGTACTCATAAACAGATTCGGCTACAACGTATTCGTGGCCAGGACCGGCCCGGAGTTCGACAGGATGGTAAACGGGATAATCCCCCATGTGGTGATAATAAACATCCGTATGCCGTTTGTCGACAACAAAAGCTACCTTGAAAAACTCCGGGAAAATAAATTTCTCGANNCCGTAACCCTCTCTGATGCCGACGACGTGGAGTTACTCGAGAGCACGATTAAAAAGGGCGCTGATTCGTATATCATCGAGCCGGTAAGCCCTACAAAGCTCTTTGCGCTCCTTGAGAAGTTAACGGAAAACAGGCCCCGCACCACGCCGAGGCTGAAGATAATACTCAGGGTGGATGTCGCTACAGAAAAAATCCACGGTACGGCGTTCGCCACATCTCTATCAGAGTCCGGACTCTTTATACGCACAAGCAAGGCGCTTGAGCCCAAGTCCCGCTTTCAAATGAAGCTAGAGCTTCCAGGCTCCAAGGCGCTTGAGTTGGACGGAGAGGTCGCATACGTGGTAAAGCCCGATACTGAGCGCCTCGTTGAACCTGGGATGGGCGTGCGCTTTGTAGAGCTTTCAGAAGAGGTCCAAAGTAAGCTCAGGGGCTTTGTCGAGGACCAGTTGAAGATATCGGTCTCGCCGAAGACAATCACCTGAAGTAGGGCTAAAGCCCAAACTCGTGGCCGATTATGCAGACTGCGGCAATCGCAGCCGTCTCGGTCCTCAGTATTCTATCTCCGAGGCTTACCTCTATAAAGCCCTCCTCAGTCGCTGCTTCACTCTCTTTGTCGGTAAAGCCCCCTTCCGGGCCGACCATCAAGGCAACGCTCTCGGCCTTTACTATGGCCTCTTTGATTGGTTTTAGCCCGGGGCCTTCGCGCAGCATGAGCCTTAGCTCGGAGGCCTTTGAGTGGCACAAGGCCCCCTCGAAGTCGGTATAGGGAAGCACCCTCGGTATAGAGTGCCTCCTCGATTGTTTTGCCGCCCTAAGGGCCACTTCTCCCCACTTGTGGGCCTTTTTCTGGGTGGCCTCTCTTTCTCTTAGGCTTATCGACCTCTGTGATTTAAACGGCAGTATCTCGTCGACGCCAAGCTCGGTGGCCTTCTGGATTATAAGCTCCATCCGCTCTTTTTCCGGGAGCGCCTGGATGAGCGTCACACTTGTCGTAACCTTCGATTTAAAGCCTGTTTCCTCGAATACGTAGAGCCTTGTCGAGCCCTCGGCAATACCGGTAGCCCTGGCCCTGAAAAGAGCGCCACAGGAGTCCTTTATTGTAACGGCCTCTCCGACCCTGAGCCTCCATGGCTCTATAAGTGCCTGTTTGTAGGCGCCTTTTGTGGTACCGAATTCAAGCTCTGCGCCTATATGCAGAGTACGATCGACCTTGAGCTCCGCGTATCTTTTTTTAGTGGTCATTGTCATCTTTTTTTTGTATTACTATTGAGAAATCGCCTTGAACGATTCCTTATTTTGAGGTATAATAGGATTAAGCAGAAGACTGTATTTTTAAGGATCAAGTGTTTTTAACAAGCGAGAGGGAGCTGTATGAAAAAGTGCTTGTGCATAGTAGCCGTAGTCTTCTTTATCGCCGTTATAACCAGGCCAGTATCCGCAGAAGACGGCTCCGGGACGATGAAGCGTGACGTGCTCTACGGTGCTGCCGCTGGTGTTGCCATAGGTGCCATTGCCCTTGCTGCCTCCGGCGATGGAGACAGGTCGCTTGCATATATCGGCGGCGGGTTGGTTCTCGGCGCTGCAGGCGGCGCGGCGTACAACTATGCAACCGGCTCGCTCGGCGACTCTCTCGCAATCGTTGAGGACGGAAAGGTAAAATTCCAGTTTCCGCGCATCAATGTAACAGCCGTAAAAGAAGACCTTACGCAATCTGTAGAGATCGTAAGGAGCATAAACATCTTAAAGTTGCACTTCTAACCCTCACCACCAGTTGTTCACCCCAAATCTCGGCTACCCCGAACGTTGACTAAGCCCGAACGTTGACTAAGAAAGATGGTTGGTAACGACACCGATCAACATCAAGATATCATCTTAACTCACTCTTTTTTTACTCGCTCATCACTTCAGGGTTTTTAAGTCCCTTATGGATTCAGTGCTTTAAGCCTTATCTTGTTTTTCATTGTAACTTTGCTGCCTTCCCGGCATCTTTTTTGGCCAGAGTCTTTGCTCGATGGCGGCAAGAAGTTCATTCAAGGTCTCGGGTTTTAGTGCGCATACGCATACCCCGTCGTATCTTTTTGCCATGTTTGCCGCCACATCCGGCTCTACGAGGTCTGACTTGTTGAAGACAACAAGCCTTGAAATATTCGACAGCCCGATATCCTCGAGCACTCCTTCGACTGTCTTTATGTGCATCTCAAAGTCCGGGCTGCTTATATCAACCGTGTGGAGTAGCAAATCGGCGTCCTCCATCTCCTCAAGCGTGGCCTTGAAGGCCTTCATAAGCTCTGAGGGCATGTCCTTTATAAAACCAACAGTATCGGTTATGACGCACTCTCTTTCTCGTGGAAATCTGAGTCTTTTCGTTGCGGTATCGAGCGTGGCGAAGAGCTTGTCTTCGGCAACCGCGGTACTCTTTGTAAGGGCATTCAGGAGCGTGGACTTTCCTGCGTTCGTGTAGCCGACTATAGATATTATCGGCACCCCGCTTTTTTTCCTTCTGCTCCTTCTCTGGCGCCTACCTCTGCCAAGCGACTTAAGTTTCTTTTCAAGGCGTGCTATTTTGTCTGTGACTCGGCGCCTGTCTACCTCGAGCTTGGTCTCTCCGGGCCCGCGTCCCCCTATGCCGCCCATGAGCCTCGATAGCGAACTCCCCTTTCCTGTGAGCTTTGGGAGCAGATACTTTAGCTGCGCAAGCTCGACCTGGACCTTGCCGTCTCTTGAGTGCGCCCTCTCTGCGAATATGTCGAGTATGAGCTGGGTTCTGTCGATTACCTTGAGCTCGGTTATCTTTCCAAGCTCTCTTACCTGGGTCGGGGTAAGCTCGTTATCGAAGATTATTAGGGTGGCCTCTTTTTGTAGCGCGGTGATTATAAGCTCCTTTATCTTCCCAGAGCCCATAAGGTACTTTGGATTCAATTTCCTTGGCCTCTGGGAGATGCTATCTAGTACCACCACCCCGCTTGTCTCGGCAAGCGAGCGCAGCTCGGCGAGAGAACGCTCCTGCTCGGCCTTCGGGGCATTTGATACGTTTACGAGTATAGCCCTCTCGCGCTTATCGCCTACCTCCCTTACGATGGCCCTGCCCATCTCGCTCTCAACGGAGGCTATGAACTCGTCTATCCTTAGCTTAAAGGAGTGGAAGTCAATGGGCGGCTCCACGTGGTATGGGGGCTTTTTGGACTCACCGGGCTCAAGCGGTACCAGGTGCGCAAAGTGGAGTTTACCCGGGAGCCCGTCGGCCCCGACGCCCACTGCGGCCATGCAATCTAGCCGTAGAAGGGCTAAGTCCGTCAGGTCGTCTGTTGAAAGCGGCTCGCCCTTCAGGTGCGTGTGGATGCAGCGTACCCCCCGAAGGGCCTTTCTGCCGAGCGGGTAGTCGGCGAGCACCGGGATGACGATCTCGCGTTCGTTGCCTACGATGGCTGCAACGATTGTACCGCGTCTGTCGATTATAACGCCGAGCTGTCTGCCTATCTCTGCTGAGAGTTCTGTTAAAAGCCTCATAAGCTCTGGGGCTATGAGTAGCTTTGGCGAAGTGCGTCTTCTGAGCACTCGCTCAAGGCGCTTTATCTGCGCGGCCTTAAGGCCGGTAAGGTTTCCGTAAAGCTGGGCTATTGGCTTGCCTCCCTTGTTAGTAGTATCGACTCTACGGCCGATTATACACCGCGCCGCCGACTCTTACAATGCGTTTGAGGAGTTTGCCTCCATTTAGGTAAAGGTCGAGATTGACGCACTTTGAATTTTTTGATAAATTTTTCTTAAAGCATTGCGCCTGAGTCTTAAGGCAAAGGCTGATTGATTTATTCTGAAGCAAGGAGGCTACAGATTTTGGACAAGAGTTCTAAAGAAAAGAGAAAACTCTTTATCGACGGCGAGTGGGTCTCTACAGCCAGCGAGCTCGAGGTAAAAAACCCTTACGACGGGAGTACGGTTGCCGTAACATACCTCGCAGGAGAAGCCGAGATGGAAAGTGCCGTCGAGTCCTCTGCTATGGCCTTTGAGCCGTTGCGCAAGCTCCCGGCTTTCAAGCGCTCCGAGATGCTTGCTGCCGTGGCTGCAGGCATAGAAGAGAGGGCAGATGAGATTGCAAGGACCATAGCGCTTGAGGCGGGCAAGGCCATCAAGGAAGCCAGAGGTGAGGTAAAGCGCGCAGCGCAGACCTTTATTATCGCCTCGGAGGAGGCAAAGAGGCTTACCGGCGAAGTAATCCCGCTTGACGTATCAGAGGGCGGCCAGGGGCGCCTTGGTATGCTAAGGCGCTTTCCCGTAGGGCCTGTGCTCGGGATAACCCCTTTTAACTTCCCTCTTAACCTGGTGGCGCACAAGGTCGCTCCGGCAATGGCCTGCGGCTGTCCGATAATAATAAAGCCTGCGTCAAAGACCCCGCTTACCGCGCTTATTCTCGCAGAGATAGCCGAGGCCGCGGGGTACCCGCCCGGGGCGCTCAACGTAGTCGCTGCTTCCGGTTCGCTCGCAGGGGCTGCGGCAGAGGATGAGAGGATAAAGAAGATAACCTTTACCGGAAGCCCGCCGGTCGGATGGGGCCTTAAGCAGAGGGCCCCTAAGAAGAAGGTAACGCTCGAGCTCGGCGGTAACGCAGGCGTGATAGTCTGCGCGGACGCAGATATCGAGTATGCCGTAAACAGATGCGTGCTGGGCTCCTTTGCCTACGCCGGACAGGTATGTATATCGGTCCAGAGGATATTCGTAGAAAGAGGCGTATTTGACGAGTTCACCGAAGCCTTTGTAGGCGCCGCCTCAAAGCTAAAGCTCGGCGACCCGCTCGACGACTCTACCGACATCGGGCCGATGATAGACGAGGCCTCGCTTGAAGCTACAGAAAATCTTGTAAACGAGGCAGTAGAAGGAGGGGCGAGGCTTTTAACGGGCGGAGAGAGAATAGATAACGTCTTTAAGCCGACCGTGCTTAGCTCAACCACTACGGAGATGAAGGCTTGCAAAGAAGAGGCCTTTGCCCCTATTGTAGTAATTGAGCCCTTCGACGACTTTGCCTCGGCGATAAGGGCAATCGACGACTCTCAGTACGGGCTCCAGGCAGGGGTCTTTACAAGAGACATAAAGCGTGCCTTTTCCGCCTACGAAGATATCGAGGTAGGCGGGCTTATCATAGGCGACGTGCCGACCTTCAGGGTCGACAATATGCCCTACGGGGGTGTGAAAAACAGCGGGTTTGGCAGAGAGGGGGTAAAGTACGCAATAGAGGAGATGAGCGAGCCAAGGCTCATGGTGTTTAATAATTCTTAGAAAATTTTTAATGATTTCAGGGTGTTGCAAGTTAGGATTTTTTTTGACCCATATGGTAAAAAAAGACTTGTCTTTATTTGGCGAATAGGTTAATATTGTATACAGTATACAATGTAATATAATCCGGGTCTCCTTGTTGCCCGATCGAGGAAGGTGGTGATAACAAGTGGCTACTAAGATTACCGAGGATTGCGTGGCTTGCGGAGTTTGCGAGCCCGAGTGTCCTGTTGATGCTATAAGCGAGGGCGATCCCATATACGTGATCGACCCGAATAAATGTATAGACTGCGAGGGATACTTTGATTCGCCCAAGTGTGCCGAGGTCTGTCCGACCGACGCATGCGTGCCTGCCTAAGAGGCCTTGGCCAAGTGAGGAGAAAGTAATACCACGCCGTTTTGCCTGCAATAAAAGATCGGCTTGTGAGTTAAACATTTTGTAATACTGCGATAAAGCCGGCGGCCTCCGGAACCCGGATGCCGCCGGCTTTCACGAGTACAAACCCGAAAGGTCCTTTACAGATGAAAGACTTCGCAGTTTTCTGGGGCTGCACGATCCCGGCACGCTTCCCTTTTATAGAGAAGTCCGTACGCACCGTGCTTGAGAGCCTCGAGCTTCCCTACAGGGACGTGGACGGATTTACGTGCTGCCCGGAGAAGTCGCTCGTAAACAATGTTGACCACGGGCTCTGGACCCTTACTGCGGCAAGAAACGTAGCGCTCGCAGACGAGATGGAGCTGAACGTAGTAAGCCCATGTACCGGCTGCATATCGAACCTTGCTACAGTAAGGGGGGAGCTAAACTCGAACCCGCAGCAAAAGGCAGAGGCCAATTTGCTCCTAAAGGAGATAGGCAGGGAGTTCAAGGGCGAGAGCGGCCTAAAGCACCTTGTGCCGTTTCTCCACGACGATGTAGGCGTGCTTGGCCTTAAAAGGAATCTTAAGAAGAGCTTCAAGGGCATGAAGTTCGCCATACACTATGGCTGCCATATGATGAGGCCTTCGCACGCACTAAAGAGCGACGACCCGCTTGACCCGAAGAAGTTCGATAACCTCGTAAGGGCGCTCGGCGGCGAAAGCATGAACTACATGACAAAGCTTACCTGCTGCGGCCAGGGCCTTGACAGGGTAGACCAGCATGAGAACGCGCTCTCGCTTGCGAGGGTAAAGCTCGGCGAGCTGAGAACGCTCGGTGCAGACGCTATGGTGCTATGTTGTCCGTCATGCTATCTGCAATTCGACAATAACCAGTTCTTGATGGAGAAGGACGGAGAGAAGTTCTCGATACCGGTATTTTATCTGACCGATTTAATCGGCCTTGCGATTGGGCACTCACCAGAAGAGCTCGGGTTAGGTTCTCACAGGATAGACACCTCGCCGTTTATCGAGAAGTGGGAAGCACTCTGCGAAAAGGGTGCCGAGGGCAGAGACATAAACTCGAGCCTCGATGCGGGCGGTGCTTTTATTTAAGAAGGCCAAGAGCCTCGACATTAGTGGGCGAATAATAACGCGGCAAGCTTGTGGTGTGATTTTTATTGACGCAAGACGGTTAATTTTATGATAGAAAAGACGCTCGATTACGATTTGTTAAAAAAGTGCTCGGAGTGCGGCGGTTGCTACAACGTATGCCCGTCTTCGATACACCTCGACGGCTACGACCCAAGGGCCGTGATAGCCGACATACTCGAAGGCAGCTACGAGAAGTGGCTCGATTCGGTGCATATATGGCAGTGCCTTGAGTGTCACCATTGCCTGGAGATATGCTACCAGCACTACGGGTTTGAGAATGCCATGACGGCGATGCGGCTGCTTGCCACAAAAAGGGGCACTCATCCGACGCAGGTAAAGAGGGGTTGGGATATGTTTGTCAAGACAGGGCGCCTTGGAGAGCCGGCAAAACCGGCAAGAAAGAGGCTAAAGCTCCCAGACCCTCCCGAGGCCGGCACAGAAGAGTTCAAGATGCTCTATGCCTTGTACAGAGAGTCGAGGCAGGCAAAGTCATAAAACAAGTAGGCTCTGACAAGGGAGCCTGGAGAGATAAAAAAGTGAATCACGATTACCAGAAAGACATATCCGGCTGCGGCCTGGCTGGCCTTATAAGCAAGGACAGAAACAGGCTCGACGGCAGCCACATAAAGAAGTCTCTGAGCCTCATGAACGACAGGGGCAACGGCCTTGGGGCGGGTTATGCCGCATATGGCATATACCCGGAGCTTGCCGACTGCTACGCGCTGCATGTTATGTACGACTATAACGAGAGCCGTATGGAGGCGGAAGAGCTTATAAAGGCCAACTACGACGTAGAGAAGATTGAAGAGATGCCGACAAGACCGGTAGAGGCCATTCAGATAAGCCCGATGCTTATACGGTACTTTGTAAAGGCGAAAAAGGAGAAGCTCGAAGGCGTCGGCTCTGAAGAAGACTTTGTCGTTAAGACGGTCATGCAGGTGAACTCGGACGTCGAGGGCGCCTATATATTCTCTTCGGGTAAGAACATGGGGGTATTCAAGGGGGTTGGTAACCCGAGCGAGATAGCCGACTTTTTCAGGATAGAGGAGTATGAGGGCCACATATGGACCGGACATACACGTTTTCCGACCAACACCCCCGGATGGTGGGGTGGTGCTCATCCCTTTACGCTCCTTGACTGGTCGATAGTCCATAACGGCGAGATAAGCTCATACGGGATAAACAAGCGTTATCTGGAGATGTTCGGCTACAAGCTTACGTTGCTTACAGACACAGAGGTGGCGGCCTATCTATTCGATNNGACGGCCTGCTCGGTGCTTGCGGCACCGTTTTGGAAGGACATAGAGAGGATGGACGAAGAGGAGAAGCAGGCCTACACCGCCCTTAGGGCGGTCTACGGAAGCGCCCTTTTGAATGGGCCTTTCTCGCTTCTCTTTGGCCACTCGAACGGGCTTGTCGGGATAAACGACAGGATAAAGCTAAGGCCCCTTGTCGCGGCCACCAAGGACGACATGGTCTATATGGCGAGCGAGGAGAGCGCGATAAGGGAGATATGCCCAAGTCCTGAGAAGGTATGGGCGCCGAGGGCCGGCGAGCCGGTCATTGTAGAGCTTTAGGGTAGAGCTTTAGGGTAGAACTCTGGGGTAGAGCTCTAGGGTCGAAATCTAGGGTTGAAATCCAGGGTCGAACCCCAGGATGTTTTTTTCGGCCAATTACCTTGCAGGCCCGGTTGCGCATAAGTCGCAACGGGCCTCGGTAAACGGGCCTTTATGATAAGAGGAGGAATGAGAGATGTTTAAGAGTCAGGCGTTGCCTGAGTACCTGGCAACGATAGATACCGATAAGTGCATAAGGTGTAAGCGCTGCATACAGAACTGCGGCTGGGGTGTGTACTCCTGGGGCGGGGACCGAGTGCTTATCGATACGAGCAAGTGTGTGAAGTGTCTGCGCTGCTACCATTACTGCCCGGTAGAGGCCATAGAGATAAAGGACAACACGACTTACTACAGGCGCAACTCCAACTGGACCTACTATAATATCAGGAATATAAAGAAGCAGGCGGAGACCGGCGGGATGCCGCTTACCGGGATGGGGAGCGATTTGCCGTACCCGGTCCTCTTCGACCATATGCTCCTTGACGCCTGCCAGGTAACCAACCCCTCGATCGACCCGTTAAGGGAGCCGATGGAGCTTAGGACCTACCTCGGAAAGAAGCCCTCGGCGCTTGATATTGAGAGGGATTCTGAGGGGAAGATAAGGCTAAAGACCAAGCTTACGCCACAGGTAAAGCTTGATGTGCCGTTTATGTTCTCGCCGATGAGCTTTGGCTCGATAAGCTTGAATGCCCAGAAGGTGCTCGCCATGGCCGCCAAGGAGTGTGGCATAATAATGAACACCGGTGAGGGCGGGCTCCACGAGGACCTCTATCCGTACAAGACCAACGTAATGGTCCAGGTCGCAAGCGGTCGCTTCGGGGTGGACCCGAAGTACTTGAACGCAGGCGTGGCCGTGGAGATAAAGATAGGCCAGGGCGCAAAGCCCGGCATTGGCGGACATCTGCCCGGAGAGAAAATCCCGGTTCAGGTGGCGCGTACGAGGATGATACCAATAGGCACCGACGCGCTCTCGCCGGCGCCGCAGCACGACATATACTCCATCGAGGACCTACGCCAGCTCATATACGCGCTAAAGGAGGCCACAGAGTACACAAAGCCCGTATCGGTCAAGATAGCCACCGTCCATAACGTCGCTGCCATAGCCTCTGGTATAGCGAGGGCCGGGGCCGATATAATATACCTCGACGGCTTCAGGGGGGGCACGGGGGCTGCGCCCAACATAATCCGCGACCACCTCGGCATACCAATTGAGCACGCCCTTGCCGCGGTCGACGACAGGTTGCGCGAAGAGGGGATAAGGAACGAGGCCTCGATAGTCGCAGCAGGCGGAATACGTTCTGCAGGGGATGCGGCAAAGGCCATCGCACTCGGCGCAGACGCCGTTGCCATAGGAACGGCCGCGCTCATGACGATGGGGTGTACTGTATGCGGCAAGTGCTACACCGGCAACTGCTCGTGGGGGATTACCACTCAGAGGCCCGAGCTTACGGCAAGGCTTGATCCGGAGGTCTACGGCGAGAGGCTCGCCAACCTCATCGGCGCATGGAGCCACGAGCTAATGGAAATCCTCGGCGCACTCGGCGTTAACTCGATAGAGAGTCTAAGGGGCAGCAGAGAGAGGCTAAGAGGCGTTGGGCTCGACAGCAGCACCCTTGATATGCTCGGCGTAAAGCCGGCCGGGCGTTGATGACGGATAACCTCAAGAAAGCAAAGAAGAAGTAGCTGGAGAATAAGAGTTGAAGATAGACGCAAAGGGAATCTACTACAGAGAGTTGAACGAGAAGATTCGCGAGGTCGTAAGAAAGGGCGAAAACGAGATCGTCCTTGATAACGTGAACGGCCAGTACTATATCGGCGACGGTATACACGGGAGCGATGTCTCGATAACCATAAGTGGAGTGCCGGGTAACGACATGGCAGCGTTCATGGACGGTCCTACGATAAGGGTTAAAAACAATGCCCAGGACAACATCAGTAACACCATGAACAGCGGCAAGGTCATCGTCGAGGGCAATGCCGGCGACGTGCTCGGATACGGCATGCGTGGCGGAAAGCTCCACATACGCGGAGACGTCGGCTACAGGGTCGGCATACACATGAAGGGCCACGGCAAGCAGGTCCCTGTAATCGTCTGCGGGGGTACTGCGGGCGACTTCTTCGGCGAGTATATGGCCGGGGGGGTGCTGATAGTGCTCGGCCTGGCCTCTTCAAACGGTACCGAGGTAGTCGGCGATTACCTCGGCACCGGCATGCACGGTGGGGTGATATTCGTACGAGGCGAGGTCGACAAAAGCAGGTGCGGCGCTGAGGTCGGTGTAATGGAACTCGACGAGAAGGACGAAAAGCTCCTTAGAAAGTGCCTTAAAGAGTACTGCGAGGACTTCAATCTCGATATCGAAGAGATAATGAGCAAGCCCTTTAAAAAGCTCATCCCTGTATCATCGCGCCCGTACGGCAACCTCTACGCCTACTAAGCGCTTCTTTGGCGTTAAGCCCCGCCTTCAAGGGCCGGTGGCTTAACGCAACCTTCTGTTTTATCTAATAATTTCCCTTACAATCTCCTCTTTTGGCATAAATGCCACACCAGTTTTATTGCACTTGACAATTTGAGGTAAAAAAAGTATTATGTAGATGGAGAAGTAAGCGTACACATTGCCCTATGGAGCTAAAAAGCTTTGAAAATCTCGAAAGGCTGGTTGGCGAGCTTTTAAGCTCGGGGGGGTCGGGTGACGACGAGCTTGTAAGGCTCAGGCGAGAGCTTATGGATAAGGAGGCAGAGCTTTTTAAGTTAAAGGCTACCCTTGAGAGATACCGCGAGGAGAAGGACCAGGTAAGGGGCAAGGTCGATGGGCTCCTTGAGCGGATAGACGGACTCATTGGGTAACGACCGAGGTTGATGAAGGAATCGGTAGAACTTACCATACTCGGCCATAAGCTGGTCATCAAGAGTGACGAAAGCGAAGAGTACGTACGCGAAGTAGAGAGGCTTCTCAACAGTAAGATAACGGAGGTCAGGGAAAAGACTAAAGCTGTAGCGACCTTGGACCTGGCTCTGCTCGTTGCGCTAAACGTTACCGGCGAGCTCATAAAGGCCAGAGAGGCGCTCGAAGATGTCGAGAAGAGGTCGGGAGAATTGTCCGAGCTTATAGAGAGGAGGATTTCATAAGTTTTGACTTCCCCTGAGGTGTACGTGATCGGCGGCAATTTTTAGAACCAACATTATCCGATAGGCGGCTGGCTCTGACCATCGGCCGACAGGTCCCCATAGAGGGAAAGTCGAAAGTGGTTACACCGGTTGCCACCTGTTTGAAAGAGGTTCAAACAATACCGCCGACACGGCACAGTCGGGGGAGTTATTTTAAGTGGGATTTAAAGGCAAAATCATTTAAGAGAGAGTGTGGGCACGAAAGTTTAATCGAAGTAAAGCAAGACCTGGTATCATAGGTAATTCGACCGTCATAAAGAGAGAACGCTCATCTTGGAGATTCCGGTCGATTAGGAAAAGTTAAAGAGTTCCAAAATATGTCGATAACAGTAGTTGCATGGATGACGGTACTTCTTACCCTGGGTTTTTTTATGCGCAGAGCCGCGGCATCGCCTGCGCGCATAAGGGCAAGGAGCCGTAGTAACAAGTCTTGAGGACGTAACCGTCTGCACCCGCTCTTAAAGTAGTGCGCTTTCTCTGCGCACCCTTGTTCGGCCCCCCCTTTCCTTTCTTCTTTCGCTGGGGTGCTACTTCCCGCTTAACTATCCACATAAAGATGTCAAAGGCACGTAAAAAGCAGTCGTTGCGCAACGAGCTGCTCGAAAAAAGAGCGTTACTCGATGAGCGCAAGCGCAGCAGCGCGAGCTTGAGCGTGCAGAAGCGTTTTATAGAGAGCGTTGAGTACAAAGAGGCGAAGAGACTCGCACTCTACGCTGGCTGCTCTGGCGAGGTAATGACGGATGCACTCATTGACGAAGCGGTGGCCGAGGGTAAGGACGTATTTCTGCCCAAGGTCGTATGCAATAAGGATGCGCAGATTATTTTTTTAAGGGCCCGTGGTACTGAGGAGCTTGTTGCCGGGCCTTACGGAATACCCGAGCCCGGAGATGCGGGGCTCGAGCCAGCCAAGCTGGAGCTTTTTGATTGTATCGTTGTCCCCGGCATAGCCTTTGATGCGAAGGGAGCGAGGCTTGGCTACGGCAAGGGCTACTACGACAGGGCCCTTGCCGCGGCATCCGGTACGATAGTGGGGCTTGCATTTGAGTTTCAGTTGGTAGAAGAGGTCCCGACCGAGCCCCATGACGTAAGGGCCGACTTGGTCATAACAGAGAGTCGTATAATCAGGGTGAGCTAAAGTTCGAGGTTTTTTCCTCTCGAAGCCAGGCACTGCTGATTGATTCATATAAACAGGGCCAGACGCTTTTCGTGGGTTTGTCGGAGTTAAAGCGAAAGGCGGATGTCTGCGGCCCTGAGAATGTATAAGGAAAGGGGTGGCATATGGAGAGTACCACTGTTTTAATCTTAGTAGCCATTGCAGTCTTGTCTTTGGTCGTTGGCGTAGTGGTCGGCTTTATAATCAAAAAGCGGGTAGAGGACGCCAAGATGGAGGCTGCGATAAGTTCCGCGGAAGCGATAGTCGCGACCGCGAAGAAAGAGGCCGAGAACACCAGAAAAGAGGCGAGCCTTCAGGCAAAGGACCTGCTTTATCAGAGCAAGCAGGAGGCTGAGAAGGACGCAAACGAGAGGCGAAGGGAGATAAAGGCGCTCGAGAAGAGGTTGATGCACAAAGAAGAGAACCTTGATAAGAAGTTCGAGCTTATCGAGCGCAAGGAGAGCGAATTTCAAAGAAGGGAAAAGAGCTTGTCGGGCCATGAGAGAAAGCTCGCGGAGATGGAGCGTTCGCTCGAAGCCACTCTAAACGACCAGAAGGCGAAGCTCTCGCAGATCTCGGATCTCTCGCGCGATGACGCAAAGAACATGCTCCTTGAGAGCATGGAGGACGAGGCCAAGCTCGACGCGGGAAAGATGCTTAAGAGGCTCGAGGAGGAGACCAGGGCCGAGGCCGAAAAAAAGGCAAAGGACATCTTGAGTCTTGCCATACAACGCTACTCAGGTGATTACGTGGCAGAGCGTACCGTCTCGGTTGTGAACCTTCCAAGCGATGAGATGAAGGGAAGGATAATAGGAAGAGAGGGGCGCAACATACGCGCCATAGAGGCCATAACGGGCGTGGACGTCATAATCGACGACACCCCGGAGGCCGTAATACTCTCGGGCCATAACCCGGTAAGAAGGGAGGTCGCGAGGCTCTCGATAGAGAAGCTCGTAAGCGACGGCCGAATCCATCCGGCAAGGATCGAGGAGATCGTAGGCAAGGTGGAGGGTGAGGTCGAGAAGGCCATAATCGAGGCCGGAGAGCGGGCGATATTCGATACGGGCCTCCACAATGTAAACCCCGAGATACAAAAGCTCATAGGCAGGCTCAAGTACAGGACAAGCTTTGCCCAGAACGTATACGCACATTCTCTCGAGGTGGCCTTTATCTGTGGGGTGATGGCCGCCGAGCTCGGGCTCTCGATAAAGCAGGCAAAGAGGGCCGGGCTTCTCCACGACATAGGCAAGGCGGTCGACCACGAGGTGGAGGGCTCTCATGCCGCCATAGGCGTTGAGCTTGCCAGGAAGTACGGAGAGAGGGGCAAGATACTCGACGCAATAGGCCAGCACCACGACCCCCAACCGGAGTCCATTTATGCGATACTCGTCCAGGCCGCAGACACGCTATCGGCTGCGCGTCCGGGTGCGCGTCGCGAGATGTTTGAGACCTACATCAAGAGGCTCGACGATCTTGAGCGCATAGCAACGGGCTTCAAGGGCGTGGAAAAATCCTATGCATTGCAGGCGGGCAGGGAGATAAGGGTGGTCGTCGAAGGCGATAAGGTAGACGATAACGGGGCGGCCGTACTCTCACACGACATAGCAAAGAAGATTGAGCAGGAGCTTAGTTACCCGGGGCAGATAAAGGTCATGGTGATAAGGGAGACAAGGGCGGTCGATTACGCCAAGTGATTTTGACCAACTGATGGATGAGCTGACCACCATACTATATATCGGCGATATTATCGGTAAGCCGGGGCGAAGGGCGGTAAAGTCCATGCTCGGAGAGCTTACCGAAGATAGCGGGGCCGAGCTTGTCATTGCCAACGGCGAGAACTCGGCCGGTGGTTTCGGTATAACCCCTGACGTATATCAGGAGCTTATAGGGCTCGGCATAGACGTCGTCACCTCCGGCAACCATGTATGGGACAAGCGCGAGATACTCGATTACATGGACATGGCACCGCGGCTTCTAAGGCCTGCGAACTACCCCCACGAAGACCCGGGAAAGGGCTCGGAGGTTTATGAGTGCCAAAGCGGGGCAAAGGTAGGCGTGTTGAATCTATCAGGAAGGGTCTTTATGGATGCCATCGATTGCCCCTTCAAGACGGCCGAGAGGCATTTAGAGAGGCTACTGAACGAGACAAAGCTCGTCTTTGTGGACTTCCACGGCGAGGCTACAAGTGAGAAAAACGCCATGGGACACTTCCTCGACGGCAGGGTCGGGGCGATAATCGGCTCTCATACGCATGTGCAGACCGCAGATGAGAGGGTTCTACCGGGCGGAAGCGCATTTATCACAGACGCAGGCATGACCGGGCCGACGGACTCGGTCATCGGTATCGATAAGGATATAATCATAAAGAAGTTTCTAACGCAGATGCCGGCCCGTTATGAGCTTGCCAGGGGCGGCGTGGAGCTCCAGGGCGTAGTGGTAAGGCTCAACGTAAGCGGACAAGCCGTATCGATAGAGCGCGTCAAAAAGAAGGCCGCTTGAAAAGGCGATTTCTGCGAAGAGGCGAAAGACTGCGATGGACGTAAAAGGACAGCTAAAGAGAATAAGGCGCGGCGCAGTGGATTTGATAAGCGAGGGTGAGCTCGAAGAGAGGCTTACCCTCTCCGTTAAGGAGGGCAAACCCCTTAGGGTAAAGGCCGGCTTTGACCCAACCGCCCCGGATTTGCACCTTGGGCACACGGTCCTTATTCAGAAGCTAAAGGATTTTCAGGATCTCGGTTGCCAGGTACTCCTACTTATAGGAGACTTTACGGCCCTGATAGGGGACCCCTCTGGAAAGAGCGAGACGAGAAAGCAGGTAGGACGCGACGAGATAATTGCAAACGCAGAGACGTACAAGGCCCAGGTATTCAAGGTCCTCGATAAAGACAAGACAGAGGTCGTATTTAACAGCGAATGGATGGAGAAGATGAGCGCAGCCGAGCTAGTGGAGCTATCGGCGAGGCATACGGTTGCGAGGATGCTCGAGAGAGATGATTTTCACAAGCGCTACAGCTCGGGGCGTCCGATAGCGATCCACGAGTTCCTGTACCCTCTGGTCCAGGGCTATGATTCGGTGGTACTGAGGGCCGATGTGGAGCTTGGCGGCACAGACCAGCTCTTCAACCTCCTTGTTGGGCGCACTCTACAAAAGGAGTTCGGGCAACTGCCACAGGTGGTGCTTACGATGCCCATACTCGAAGGCACCGACGGGGTGCAGAAGATGAGCAAGTCGCTCGATAACTACATAGGAATAACCGAGGGCCCCTCGGAGATATACGGAAAGGTCATGAGCATATCAGACGAGCTTATGCTCCGCTACTACGAGCTATTAAGCGACGCAGGCGAAGATTACCTCGAAGAAGTACGCAACGGCTCGGTGCATCCGAAAAAGGCCAAGGAGGCACTGGCAAGAGAGCTTGTCGCCCGATTTTATGATAACAAGGAGGCCGAGAAGGCGGGCGAGGCCTTCAAGAGCCTTTTTGTAAACAAGCAGACCCCGGAGGAGATAGAAGAGGTCGAGGTAAAGGCCGATAGCGAAGACATCGGGCTGGCCAGGCTCATGGTCTCAGCGGGCCTTGCCAAGAGCACCTCCGAGGCGATGAGGCTCGTTTTGCAGGGAGGGGTAAGGGTCGACGGCGAAAAGGTCATCGATAAAAAGGCAGAGCTTGCTACAGACAAGGACTATCTGCTGCAACTTGGAAAGCGCAAATTTAAAAAAATCAGCTTCATAAAGGATTAGGGAGCTTTCTTGCTCTCTACAAACCAGGGGCGCGCCTTAGAGAGACTTACGTTATCGGATGGGTAGAGCGAGCAGGAAGAACAAAGGCAAGGCAAGCAGGCCCGGCGGGCAGGCAGGTCCTTACGAGACAACCACGGCAAGCAACCGTATCGAAGCCCTTATCACCNNCGCCGTATCCGTACTACTCTCATACTCAAATACCTTCCACTCTTCTTTTCAGCTCGACGACATAAGGATTATAGTCGACAACGAATCGTTTAGAAGCCTCGGCAACATGTGGCCTCCGAGCGGTAATCGCTACGTGGGCTCACTGACCTTTGCGCTCAACTACCACTTCGGCTCTACCGAGGTCTGGGGCTATCATCTCGTAAACACGCTAATTCATATCGCAAACGGTATGATTCTGTGGTGGCTCGTGCTCCTTGTCTTTTCCACCCCGGCGCTTTGCGATTCTGCGCCCTTCGGTATCAAAGCCAACAGACTTCGCTTTCACATAGCGCTTCTCACTTCGGTTTTGTTCGTAACGCATCCTATCCAGACCGAGGCGGTCACTTACATCGTGCAGAGATTCGCCTCGCTTGCCACGCTCTTCTACTTGCTCTCGCTTTCGCTATACATAAAAGGAAGATTAAGCGAGGACAGATGGCGCACCGCAGCCTTAGTCTTCGGCGCATTTATAGCCGCCGTGCTTGCCATGAAGACCAAGGAGATAAGCTTTACTCTTCCCTTCGTGATACTCCTGGCCGAGTTCTTTTTCTTTAAAGGCCGCGGGGGCATTCTTGCAAGACTTCCCGCGCTTGTCCCTATGCTTGCCACTTTAGTCATAATACCGCTCGGCATCATCGGTACCGACAAGCCAATCGGCGAGATGCTCGGTGAGCTAAAGGGGGCCGCACAGGAGACAGAGTCGATAAGCAGGGGGGATTATCTGCTTACCCAGTTCCGTGTCATAGTCACATACATCCGGCTCTTGCTGGTGCCGGTAAACCAGAACCTCGACTACGACTTCCCCATCTCCACGGGGCTCTTCGAGGTCCCCCGGGTAAACGAGGGGACGGTGCTGAACATCCCCATACCGCCGCCCATAGTCTCTCTTCTCATACGCCTGGCCATAGTCGCTCTGGGGGTCTACCTCTACCTGAGGGCGAGGAGGACGGGCTCGGCGAGGGCCCTGGTCGTTTCGTTCTCCNNCATAATACCGATAAAGGACGTTATATTCGAGCACAGGCTTTATCTTCCGAGCGCGGGCGCATTTCTGTCCGTATCGGCTGTTATCTACTACGGCTTTTTCCGTCTTGGCGAGCGTTTGGAGAAAAAGGTCTCGGTCTCGGTCTTTACCGTTGTTATGGTGCTTCTTTCTTCGCTCGTCTTCGGCACGGCGACGCATCTAAGGAACAGGGTCTGGCATGACGACATAACGCTTTGGGAGGACGTTGTAGAAAAGACCCCCAACAAGTCCAGGGGCTTTTACAACCTCGGGGTTGCCTACGCAGAAAGGGGCAGATACAAAGAGGCGATCGAGTTGTACGAGTACGCCTTAAGGCTCCAACCAACCGGCCACGCGTACTACAACCTCGGCAATATATACACAGAGATGGGCAAAATCGAAGATGCCATCTTTGCCTACGAAAAGGCGGCAAAGCTTCTGCCAAATTACGAGAGGATTTTCAATAATCTCGGGGTGGCCTACTCCAAGCTAAACGATTACGAGTCGGCGCTTAAGTACTATAACAAGGCCATAGAGATAAAGCCCGACTTTACCGACGCCCTAAATAACATCGGCGTCGTCTACGACGACACCGGGGACCTGAAGAGGGCCATGATATACTATAGGAGGGTCGTATCACTCGACCCGGATTTTAGCGAGGCATACAATAACCTCGGGGTCGTTTACTTCAAGCTTGGACGCCTCGATGAGTCCGTAGAGGTGTTAAGGCGAGCCATAGAGCTAAACGCGGGGTATGCCAATTCTCATGCCAACCTCGCACTCGCCCTTTACAAGGCCGGCAATGGAGATGAGGCCATCAGGCATCTCAGGACCACTTTAAGGCTCGAGCCGTCTCATCCCTGGGCCGGGAGATTGCTTGAGAAGTTAGAGGGCGATTCAAGAGGTGGCGGAAAGGGGCGTTCCGCACGGTAAATATTTTACAATCGCTGAAAATGGTGTAAAATATATATGTTGCAAGTACAAATAACGAATGTTACGGAGAGGATAAGCTTTGAATTCTTATGGGTACGGTTGACGGCGTAGACGTCCTTAGGCTTGCCGTAAAGATAGAGAGAACGGCCGGCGATATATACAGGTTGCTTCATACAAGGTTTATCGATGACGAGGTTGCCAGTGCCATCTGGCACACTATGGCGGTAGAGGAGGACAGCCACGTCGACTTCCTCATAACCCAGCAGAGGATGCTTGAGAAGGTCCCGGATGCCTTTGGCGATATCAACTGCGATATCTCGGGGCTTGAGGATGCCTTGAAGAGCTTCGAGTCGATAGCCGAGCGGTTTCGCAGCGGCAAGGACGTAACGCTTGAAGAGGCCGTCGAGACGGCTGTCTCGATGGAGGTGGAGATGCTCGAGAGCGAATACTTCGGGGTCATGGGGGTAGCATCGCCAAAGCTTCGCGCCGTATTCGAGGCCCTGACTATTGACATCGAGACCCACAGAGAGCACCTCTATGAGCTTAAAAACGTCGTTAAAAGCCGCGGCGAAAAAAAGTAGCCTACCCTCGAAAAAAGTCTTGACAAGGCGAAGTAAATAGCAGATAATGTGTAATCTTGCTCAGGGGCGCGACTCGTCCCTGTCACTCTCAGAAGGTGCGTATTTACAGGGGGCGTTCGAGGGGTCCTACCCCAGTTTTACCCCGCCGTATCTTCTTGACAAAGGATGAGCTCTCCTGCTAATATGATATTAGAGGGGGAGTGACCCTCAAGGTGAAGATTGTTCTTTGAAAACTAAATAGCAAACACATCTCAACCCTTAGTCAAACCTTTATATCCAACTTTCCAAGTGGAGAGTTTGATCCTGGCTCAGAGCGAAC
>JABAHQ010012507.1_pt2 | contig 21666 bp, 14 predicted proteins | sample 7062091 | NCBI WGS metagenome assembly JABAHQ01 (sample SAMN14534359, study PRJNA622989) | marine sediment metagenome | biome: marine biome [ENVO:00000428]; feature: marine pelagic biome [ENVO:01000023]; material: deep marine sediment [ENVO:00002113] | place: India: Gulf of Kutch | collected...
CAAGGTTTCCATCAACGACCTTTTCAAATGAACCCTTTAAGGAGCGTATCGGCTGCGTAAACCGTCTTGAAACGAAGAAAAAGGCAATTATGGAAAGGAAGAAGAGCCCGGATGTGATGAGAACATTTCTATTTCGCAGATCAATAAATGCCTGATTAATCTCATTGGCGCTATAATTGTATTTCAGGAAACGAGGTTGATCGGGAATTGAAAAATCGGGAACCTGAAAAGTAAAATCAAAAGCCGGTTTCCGATCTTTCTTGTATGTCCATATAAAATTCTTAGAGACCACTGCATCTTTGTTTTTATTCGGAGCATTTAAATCAACATAAATTGTGGTAATCTCATTTTCTGCGGCATCCTTTTGAGGTTTAATTTTCATTTCTTCAAGTATTGAATCATCTCCAAATCTTGACAAAGGAAAAACCTTAAGTATTTCTTTTTCAGCAGAAAAATCTGACTTCTGCCTGATCTCATCAAGTTCTTTCAACAGTTCCTCATGCTCTTTTTCTATTTCACTTTTTCGGATAACGATTTGATCTTCATTGTGCAAAACCTCCTCAATGCTCTGAAGTCTCTTTTCCTTCAAACCTCTCTCAATTTCCTGAACCCGTCGAATTTCATCTTTTATCTCGGCATATAGATTTTGCTCCTCAATGCGATCTGAGACCTCCGAATCATGACTTCTATTTGATTTAGCAGGAGGATAGTTTTCTCGAAGTGATCTCAATACCTCTCGATAATAACTATTAGTAGCAATATTAATTGAGCTGGCCAAATGCTCAATTTCATTGAGCATGTTTTGCTGTGCTTTATCATTGAAATAAAACTGCAATGCTAATATCAAAGCCATAAGTACNNCAATGCTAATATTAAAGCCATAAATACCGATAAGAGCAGGATCAGTTTTGTTTTGATGCTGATATACAGGGTATTGTCCTCCTATTTTAAATAATATATCCCGAAGGGAGCCTCTTCGCCAGGAGGGACTTATGCGAAAGTCTATTACATTCTGGCTTGTCAAAGAGACTCCAATCAGGGTAGAAATATGATTCTCTAAATTATGGCAATATTCGTTTCAATCCTTTTTAAGTTCCTCTCGAGATCTCTTAAGTTATCCTCCAGATGCCGCATACCCCTTTCCAAATTCCGTTCAAAGTGATCCCCATAGTCAAAAAATAGTTTTTCCGGTAGCTCGTCCAATTTGAAATGATGCCACTTCATCTTTTTCCTTTCGCCCAATTGTACTTTGACAGAACTGCTCTTTCCCTTTCGGGTGTATTTCACTTCAACTGTTTCACCCGGATCATAATAATTAACGGTTCGAACCAGATCACGATAATCCTCAATCTTCCTTCCGTCGATCTCGGTAATGACATCTCCCGCTTTAAGACCTGCCTTTTCTGCCGGCGACTCCTCAATCACCTCTTCAATCAAGACGCCATATTCTACTTCAAAATATGTTTTTAACTGATCCGATAATTCTTCCGTTTCAACCCCCAAAAATCCGCCCTTGTGATATAAAGGCATAAAATGATGGGGAAACTCATCGAAATCAAAATCAAATTCGAATTCCCCGTCATCGCTCCATACCCAGAATGGCTCCCTTTCACCCGGTTTCAAATTCGCCGTAAATTTCTTCTCCTTACCGTCCCTCATTACAATAATATCAACTTTTTTTTCCTCCTCAATATCTGCAATCAGATCATGCAAATCTTCGGGACCGGCAATATCGCTGCCATCAAATTTTATGATAATATCACCTGCTTTTAAACCGATTCGCTTCGCTTCACTGTCTTCCATCACCTTCTTAATTTTGGCGCCGCCATGCAAATTTAACTTCTTAAGCTCGTCATCATCCATGTTTATAGCCACGACTCCTAATACCGGCTTTCCCCTTGTTTTAACAACTGTTTTTTCTTCCTGTGGAGACTCAGCCGCACTGCAACTGGCAATCAAAATACCTATCACAAAGAATACGGACATAAAATATCTAAACATAAACAGCTCCTTCTTTTGTTTTTGAATACGATTTTCATAAACTCAACCTCAAACATTGTGCCGAATTTATAAGTTCAATATTTTCAACGGCAATATCAATCAATATCCAAAAAATACTCCAAATGAGGCAAAAGAAATGCCTCATTTGAGGTAACTAAATTTGGATTTTACACATTATCATAATTTTTTGAAACATTTGTTTCATTTAATCAGTTTTTATTGTCATATTAGACGTTTGAATCTTCTCACAACCAAACAGACTTTATTCAAGCCAATTTTCATAGCTTTAATTTAATCCTTAAGTAAGAGGTAATTGAATGAGAAAATTGCTAATCATCCTGTTGATTGGTTTTACCATATCCACTCTTTCAGCTCAGCCAACCAAAACATTGAATGCCTCGGAAATCCAATTAGCTCTAAAAAAACTGAATGTGTTGGGAAGCGCGCTTTATGTTGCGGCTCACCCCGATGATGAAAATTCAGCACTGATGGCTTATCTGTCCAAGGAACGGTTGCTGCGTACAGGCTATCTGGCAATAACGCGTGGAGACGGCGGTCAAAATTTAATAGGAAATGAAACCGGTGAATTACTTGGAGTGATTCGAACACAGGAATTACTTGCGGCCCGTTCCATTGATGGGGCGGAACAATATTTTACCAGAGCAATTGACTTCGGATATTCCAAAAGCTCCGATGAAACATTGGAAATATGGAATAAAGATAAAATATTATCTGATGTCGTTTGGGTGATCCGCAAATTTCGTCCTGATGTCATTATCACTCGGTTCACGCCTACTGTCGGTAGACATGGGCATCACACCGCTTCAGCTATTTTGGCCGAAGAGGCTTTTCATGCTGCTGCTGATCCGACTCGTTTCCCGGAACAATTAGAATATGTTCCACCATGGCAGGCAAAGCGAATTGTGTGGGACGGTTGGTCAAGATATTTGGAAAGTCAAAATATCAATTTGTCCAAATTGGTCAGCGTGGATTTGGGGACATTCAATCCTTTGTTGGGGAAAGCCTACACTGAAGTCTATGCGGAAAGTCGCAGTATGCACAAGAGTCAGGGATTCGGCGCGGGCGCATTCCAGGGAACCTTGCTAAATCACTTTATGCACACTTCCGGCGATTCAGCTGAACATGATTTATTCGAAGATGTTGATCTAAGTTGGAATCGCATTCCCAATGGCAAACCTATTGGTGATCTTTTGCATGAAGCCTATCAGAATTTTAAACCGGAAAATCCAGCCACTTCACTTCCAACTTTATTAAGGGCTTATGAATTGATGCAAAAGAATCCAGACGAATATTGGATTGGGGTCAAAAAAAAGGAATTGAAAAAAGTCATTCAAGCCTGCGCCGGCATTTGGATTGAAGCGATTACCGAGGACTATTCTGCTACCAGGGGAAGCCCGATCCAGTTAATTGCCTCGATTGTTAACCGATCACAATTCCCAGTTAAGCTGGATAAAGTGATTTTGCCATTTAATTCCGACGACACATTGTTTCAACAACCGTTGGAGCCCAATCAGCCCATTGAATGGGAGACTACTTTCACCATACCTCAGAATATTGATTACACTCATCCTTATTGGCTAGAGAATCCCGTTTCTAAAGGAACCTTTCAAATTGAGAATAAAAACCTAATTGGCAAACCGGTCAAGGATTCACCACTGCAGGTAGAATTTCATCTCGCTGCCGATGGTTATTCTCTAACTTACCAGACACCTCTCTTATACCGTTGGGTTGATCGTGTTGACGGCGAACTATACCGTTCACTGGAAATCGCTCCCAAAGTAACCGTCAATCTGAATGAATCGGTTTACATCTTTCCTGATAATAACCCCAGAGAAATTATTGCAAGAATTCGAGCAGGCGAACCAAATGTATCCGGCACGTTGAAACTCAAATTGCCAGCAGGATGGAAATCCCAACCGAAGCAGACATCATTTTCACTTCAAAATAAATATGAAGAGAAGTCTTTCCGCTTCAGTGTTCAACCACCTGCTTCCGCATCGGAAGGAACCATAATGCCCATTGCAAGAGTGAATGGCAAAACATATTCACAAAGCTACGTAAAAATTGATTATGATCATTTTCCCATTCAGACGCTTTATGCCTCATCAGATGCAAAGCTGGTAAGGCTTAATCTAAATAAGCGTGATAAACAGATCGCTTATATAATGGGGTCGGGTGACGATATCCCGAAAAGTTTAGAGCAAATCGGTTACCGGGTAACACTGCTTTCTGACGAAGAGATTGCAAATGCTGACCTATCTCGTTACGATGTAATCATTACCGGAATCCGCGCCTATAATACCCGCGAAAGTTTGGTCAAGAATCACAATCGATTAATGAACTTTATCAAATCAGGCGGAACGCTTATCGATCAGTACAATACGACTTGGGGGTTGCCTATGGAGAACATTGGTCCATACCCATTCCAAATCTCACACGACAGAGTGACGGTCGAAGAAGCGCCTGTTCAATTCGTAGATCCTAAACATCCTCTGCTGAATTATCCCAATCCAATTACTCAGGAAGATTTTGACGGATGGGTCCAGGAGCGGGGATTGTATTTTGCCAATGAATGGGATTCTACGCATTACCAGACCATTCTATCCAGTCACGATCCGGGTGAGCCACCGACGGCTGGAGGAATGCTCTATGCAAAGTTCGGCGAAGGTCATTATATTTATTCCGGATTTTCCTGGTTCCGAGAATTGCCTGCAGGCGTACCCGGCGCTTATCGATTGTTTGTAAACCTTATATCCATAGGAAGTCAAGATGAAACAAAAGCAGACGCCCAAACAAACTGACATCGAAAAACCGCCCATTTTTAAAAATTGGAAAAACTGGTATATCAGCTTATTGATATACCTGGCTGCTTTGATCGCACTTTTTGCTCTATTTACCAAAGCTTTTGAATGATCTTTGCTCTGGTTCCAAACTGAGTCTGGAACCACATAATTCTCAAAACTCAGTTTCGATTGGCTGACTAAACAAGCTGTTCGCTGTTAATAAAACAGAATTAACCCCGGAAATCAGACTAACCTTTAAAGAATATGCATACACTCGATTGGATCATTCTAATCACCTCGCTCATTTTCATCGTGGTTTACGGGTTATGGAAAGGAAGAGGTACCAAAGATATTCAAGGCTATCTGCTTGCCAACAGATCGCTAAATTGGCACACCATCGCTCTCTCTATCATGGCGACACAAGCCAGCGCCATTACGTTTCTTTCTGCGCCGGGACAGGCATATGTCGATGGCATGCGCTTTGTCCAATATTATTTTGGTTTGCCTATCGCTATGGTTATTCTCTCCATGACGGCTGTGCCCATCTTTCACCGGCTCAATGTTTATACCGCTTATGAGTATTTGGAAAACCGCTTCGATATGAAAACGCGGGGGTTGGCAGCATTCTTATTTTTGATCCAACGCGGACTGGCTGCAGGACTTACCATACTGGCACCATCACTTATTCTTTCAATCATTTTTGACTGGAACTTAACCCATACCAATATAATTATTGGGACGCTTGTGATCATTTATACTGCATCCGGAGGGACGAAAGCAGTGAATTTCACCAATTTCCATCAACTGCTCATTGCATTGGGTGGAATGGTGTGCGCTTTTTTCATGGTTATTTATTTACTGCCTTCTGACATTTCTTTTCTGGATGCCGTTAAGGTCTCCGGAAAAATGGGACGCTTAAATGTGATCGATTTTGCTTTTGATCTGAATAACAAATACAACATCTGGTCCGGATTATTGGGAGGCACATTTCTGGCTCTTTCCTATTTTGGAACGGATCAATCCCAGGTGCAAAGATACCTGACTGGGAAATCTGTTGCCCAAAGCAGGGTTGCATTGCTTTTCAATGGAATGATCAAAATCCCAATGCAGTTCTTCATTTTATTTGTCGGTGCAATGGTGTTTGTTTTCTACCAGTTTGAACGACCCCCGATCTTTTTCAATTCCTACGAAACGGCTAGGGTCAAATCCAGCGCCTATGCCACCCAATTTGATGAATTGGAGAATGCTCATCAAAACACTCATCAATACAAAAAAGAACAAATTCGAGAGCTGGTTGATGCTATGCAAACCGGCAACGAAAGGGCGGTTGAATCGGCCAAAAAAGAAGTGAGGTTAGCCCAAAATGAAGTAACTGAAATTCGCCAAGAAGCTATCGCCTTGATGAAAACCAATGATCCCGGAATGGATCCGCAGGATATCAATTATATTTTTCTCACCTTTGTTACTGATTATCTCCCTGTTGGTGTTGTGGGATTGGTAATAGCAATGGTATTTGCAGCATCCATGTCTTCCACTTCATCGGAGCTCAATGCACTGGCTTCTACAACAATTGTAGATATTTATAAAAGGCTCATTAAAAATAACGGGAGCGATCGGCATTACTTAATTGCTTCAAAATTATTCACGGTGTTTTGGGGGCTATTTGCGATTTGGTTTGCGACTTTTGTGAGCGGTCTTGGATCACTGATTGAAGCAGTGAATATTCTCGGATCATTATTTTACGGAACGATTCTGGGCATTTTCCTTACAGCATTTTATTCCAGTTTATTGTGTAATCTTCTACATAAAATCTTATCGTATCTGGGCATAATACGACCAACTTTTTATTTCAAACCCGTCCGTGGCGGAGCAACATTTTATGCCGCGATCATTGCAGAAGCTATTGTTTTACTATGCTATTTCTTTGAAGTCCCAATCGAATTTTTATGGTATAATGTGATAGGGTGTGTGCTGGTGATCGTTGTAGCACACCTCATTAATCCATTTCTAAGTTACCAAAATTTGCAAGCTTAGGATCATTAGTATCTGCCTTTCATAATGACCATACCGAATGCCTTTTCAAACATTCCAAACAGTCAGTTCAGGATAGATTCTCTAAATCAGCTAAATCCTGATGGCGTCCGGTTGCTTTCTTGTTTTTTTTTAGATTATTCAAATCTAAAAAGTTAGCGTTGATACCATCGACATCTACTTCTACCTTTGCCGAATAACACTCTCTGAACTTCACCCCTTCCAAATCCATCATCAAGTCAATCCTATTAGGCGGTCTTCCAAGTTGGATTATTTGTTCGGGATCCGAAAAATCTTCAAGGGTTAATCCTAATGATTCGAACCCAAAATCCTTAAGTACCTCTATTACCTTCTCAGCATTCTTTTTATCCGGATAAATCCAAATATCAATATCTTTAGTGTATCTCGGATATCCATGAAAAGCTACGGCGTACCCATCAACCACAAGATAGAGAACATTACGATCGTTTAACAATTTTATAAACTCTACGAAATCCGGGTTCAGTACCATATTTCCACCGATGATATTCTCGTCTAATTGCTTCTAATGCTTCTAATCTTTTTTCAAAAGGCTGACTCTGCCAGTATTTAAAATCACTTTTAGCTTCATCCCTCTTTACCTTTCTGATTGTTGTTCGATCAACTTCTTGGGAGTTCGATGATAAATTCTTACTCATTTCAAATTCATCCATCTTCAATTATTTACGTGTCACTAGAAAAAACTCGTTCCAAAGCTCTAGCTTTGGAACGAGTGCGGAAAGTTAATTAGCGTCCTATTTTTTCCACTCCTCGAGTTTTGCCTTCATTTCAGCAAAATCAAACGGTTCATTTTCCATCTTCTCTCCAAGTTCAATCGCCTTGGACATGCTAACAATAGCATAATCCCGCATTCCTTTCTTCGCTTCCAGTTGGGCTTTGACTCGCATGTTCCAATAGGTTTCCTTAATGGAAGTGGAAAGGTTAATCCAGTCCATTGCCTGATCCAGATTGAAGTCTTCCTGCAGGCAATAGCTGGCAGCCCGGAAAGGAGGTTGCCATAGATCTCCGATTTCTTCTTCGGCATTCTCCATGACCAGATCATGGGTATTGACTGTCATTTTCAATACCAGCCGCAATTTTTCCCAATGCAGGACAATATCGGCTGCATCATTTGTGTTGTTTTCAATTGAAAAGGTCATGCGCTCACGGAATGGCCCAGATTCAGGCTTTACCTTAAGTTTCAACACATCGGCCTCTTCCTGATAATCCATTCCACCAATATCGGTTCGGCTGTTGAACATCACTGTCCACTCCGTTTCGCCGGGGAGTGTAAAAAAGCTGTAAGTTCCGGCAGCTAAATCCTGACCGTTGATATTCACATCGGTGGAAAAATGCATTTCGGTCGCCTCGTTAGCGCCGGTCCGCCAAACCTCATCATAAGGTACCAATCCGCCCCAAATTTTCCTGCCCTTAACGCCGGGNNGGTAATTCCATTCGCGCCCAACTTGCTGCTGCAAAACTTAATACCACAAAAATAATCAGTGCTGATTTCCACATAAACAATCCTCCTTATGAATTATAATTTATGCCGTTGATTTTTTAGTTTAATCAATTACTCTATGATAATCTGAATGGCTTCCAATCCAAAACCAAAATCCGGCCCTCGCCTGTAAACTACCGTGCCCACAGGAGTCTAATCCCGTAAGGGATGAAATGCTTATAACGACATCAAGGCTCGGGATGCCAAAAAACTTCATCAGGAGTGATATGTTTTTACTTATAAACATACCACCCTCAGGGGTCTGTGGGAAATTTGAATAATTTATTTTCTATAAACATGTCACCCCCTTTGGGGTTATTCTGAAATAATCATACAATCAGTGTTAAAAGAAAACATCGGATTAAATTAATTGATAACACCCTCTAACGCAACTCCGCATTGACCTCGCGCCCAATCCGAATGATAATTTCCGGGAGAGCTTCAATGTCTTCCATGGAAGTACGGAAGTTTACGATACAGGCCCGTAATAGGTATTTACCATCGAATACTGCATTGGAAACAAATGCTTCACCGCCTTCCTGCAATCGGGTGAGAATTTCCGTATTTAATTTATTCAAATGATCATCAAAATTTTCCCAAGTTGCATTAAATCCTTTGGGAATGTATCGGAATGTGGTGATGCTCAAATTGTGGGTCACCGCCTGCAATTCGGGATGGGCATCAATTTGTTGGAACAATCGCTCAGCCAATTGGATGTCATCTAAAATCATTTGCTCATAACCGGCTCTTCCTACCTGCTGGAGCGCCAGCCACACTTTTAGCGCCCGGAATCCGCGCGAATTCTGCGGACCATATTCATTATATGTTAAAGTCTTCTCACCCCCTACCTCGGCAAATTTGTAGTATTCGGGATGGTAACTGAATGTATTTCGTAAGACCCCGGCATCACGCACCAGAGCGCAGCCGGCTTCCAGAGGCGCGTAGAGCCATTTATGCGGATCGACCGCCACTGAATCGGCGTTGCTCAATCCCAGCAGATCTTTTGGTGCATCCGGTAAAACTGCTGCAAAAGCACCGTAAGCGCCATCCACATGAAACCAAAGATCATGTTCTTTACAAATCTCCGAAATCTCGGGCAAAGGGTCAATGGTCCCGGTACCAACGGATCCGGCAGTCCCGATAACTAAAAATGGTTTATCTCCGTCATGAATGTCGCCCTCGATCTGCTGGCGAAGATGAGTGGTATCCATTCCAAACTGGGAATCGGTGTTTATCCAACGGATGGATTGATTTCCCAATCCAAACATATCCATGGCTTTGTGCAGCCAGGTATGGGTTTCCTTTGAAGCATAAACCCGTAATGGTTTTGAGTTGGGAGGCCGCATTCCTTCATCACGAATATTCCAACCCGCTTTGGCATAGCGGGCAGCCAAAAAGCAGACAAAATTTGCCATGTTTCCGCCGCTAACCAATATTCCTCCACAATCAACTGGATAACTAATCATTTCCGCAATCCAGCGGATGGTCTGTCGCTCGATCTCGCTGGCGACTGGGGACAAATTCCAACCCCCAACATTGGGATTCACCGTTGCCGCCAGAAGATCACCCAGCGCGCCAATTGGCGCAGCCGAGGAAGTAATATATCCAAAAAACCTGGGATGTCCGTTAAACAAGGAATGATCGAACAATAATTGCGCGGTTTTTGTGAGTAAGACTTTCGGATCGCTCCCGTTTTTCGGTAAGGAGTTTTGCCCAATTAGCTCTCGTATTTTTGAGGGCGGTTCGCCAGTGGTTACCGGACGATTCGGCAACGATTCTAAAAACTCAGCGATCTGGTCAACTAATAAATAACCCAATTTCCTAAAATCATCTGGGCTCATTTCCAGCGGGGCTTCTCGCTTGCCTTCCCTTTTCGAACTATCTTGTTCTACCATTTCTTCTTTTAATCTTTCATCTTTAATCTTTTATTGCTTAATCTTCAAAAATTCCCATCTGGCGATATTTCTCTAAATACTTCTCATACAATTGGGTATGGCGGCTGCTTAAATCAATCTCCCGTCCCCGGATAAATTCCATCTCCACCTGTGTGGCAATTTCCAGCGGATCGCCGTCGGTGACAATGAGCGTGGCATCTTTGCCCACTTCAACAGAACCGGTCTGATCAGCCACGCCCAGAATTTCTGCCGGATAAAGGGTAACCGATTTCAGGGCTTCCTCTTTGGGAAGTCCGTAGGCGACTGCCGTCGCAGCCTGATAGGGCAAATTCCGCTCATGGGCTGCATCGAAGGAGCCGCCGCTGCTAGCTATACAGAATTTTACCCCTGCTTCATAAAGTTTAAGAGGAAGGGTGAATGGGGTATCATATCCTTCCCAACGTCGCATTGGCAATCGATGTGTTTCAGTGATGATAACCGGAATATCTTTATCTTTCAACAAATCAGTAATCCGCCATGCATCGTATCCGCCTACTAGCACCATTTTTAAATTTTCTTCGCTCACCCAATCCGCCGCTGCCTGTATTTGCTGAATTTCATCAGCTTTAACAAATACCGGAACCTCGCCTTTCAACGCCGGAATTATCGCTTCCCATCGGGAATCGGTTTCATGGTAGGGAATGTCCTTCTCTTCTTCACTTTCTTTGGCTTTCATATAAGCCCGTCCATCGGCAAATGCTTGACTTATTTCCTCAATTTTTTCATCCCGCTCTTTTCTCTGCTCCTCTTCACTTTGTTTGGAAGAGGGCGAGATTTTCATATCCGGCCAGTTGATATGCAGACCCACCGGTGCTTTGATCACCATATCCTCCCAGGTCCAGCCGTCTAACATCATAAATGCAGATGTACCGGAAATCAGCCCGCCTGCCGGAACGCTGAGCCCCAAGGTAATTCCGTTGGCGCGGGCAACCGGCAGCAATTCACTATCAGGATTAAAAGCCACTTCGGCGCGGACATTGGGATTTATGTTCCCAGTTTCTAAAAAATCACGGGTAGCGCGCACTGCATTGATTTCGGTTAAGCCCAGCATGGTGTTGGCTGCAATTAAGCCAGGATAAATATGTCTGCCGGGCAGTTCAATCACTTCGGTTTCATCGGGCAAAACCACATCAGTTCCCATGGCGGTAATGATACCTTCATCAAACAGGATAATGCCATTCCGGATTGTATCGCCAGTGAGTGTATAAATGGTAGCGCCTAGTAGGGCAATGGGATGATCCTGNNCTCGGTTTCATCGGGAAGAGCCACCCCTTTTCCGATGGCTGTGATTACACCCTCTTCAAATAGAATGGTTCCATTTTCAATTGTCTCTCCCGTGACGGTGTGAATCGTTGCTCCAACCAGGGCAATGGGATGATCCTGCGGTGGTGCCGGGATCTGGTCCGATGCGGTTATTCGCCCGAAAAATCCGATCAGGAAAAGCAATAATATTTGTCTAAGACTAATGGTCGCTGCAGGAGTAATCTTCATCTTCATATCTCCAAGAAGAATTATTTGAGGAGTTTTTGGATTTTGACTCTGCTTTTGACTTATCGCTTTTTTCTTTTTTAGTTGTTAAGTATTTTTGAATTAGTGCATTGCGCTGTTTTTCAATTTCCTCTCTCATCCGTAAATCCTCCTGGCGGTCAAAATATTTTCGCCCTTCAATCCAGGTCTGTTCACAAATGGTGTAAGTGGAAAGCGGATGTCCGCTCCATATCACAAAGTCAGCGTCCTTGCCCGGCTCCAGCGAACCGACTCGATCATCGATTCCCAGTTGAATTGCCGGGTTGATGGTTACGAACTCCAATGCTTCTTCTTCGCTTAATCCCCCGTATTTTACCGCTTTGGCTGCTTCGGTATTGAGACGCCGTGCCAGTTCGTCGCTGTCAGAATTATAAGATACCAGTACTCCGGCATCGTGCATCAGCCATCCGTTGAAGGGGATGGCATCATAGACCTCGAATTTGTACGCCCACCAATCGCTGAATGCCGATGCGCCCGCTCCGTGTTCTGCCATTGCATCCGCAACTTTATATCCTTCCAGAATATGCTGGAATACCCCAACGGTAAATCCAAATTCTTCGGCAAGCCGGATGAGCATTAAGATTTCATCCTGTCGATAGGAATGGCAATGAATATCACGATCTCCACGCAGGATTTCCAGAAGCGCTTCTAATTCCAAATCACGCCGCGGTGGAATGAGGCCTCTTTTATTTTTTGCTGAATTGTAATCGTCCCAAGCTTTTTCATAGTCAAGAGCGGCTTTAAAGCGGTCGCGCATGATTTGCTCCACGCCCATGCGGGTTTGGGGATAGCGGGTGGTAAAATCATCTCCCCGGTTGCTCTGTTTGACGTTTTCTCCCAACGCAAATTTAATTCCCGGCAGAGCCGTACTGATTTTGAAGGCTTCGGGCAGCATTCCCCATCGCAGCTTAACCACCGCATTTTGCCCTCCAATGGGATTGGCCGAGCCATGCAGGAGATTGGCTGCGGTCAATCCCCCGGCAAGCTCACGATAGAAATCGATGTTGTAGCTATTGATCACGTCGCCGATGCGTACTTCGGAGGTGACTGCGTGGGTGCCTTCATTCACCCCACCGCTGATGCCGGAATGGGAATGGGCATCAATCAGTCCCGGGGTGACATGTTTTCCTTTGGCATCAATAATCAGAGCATCTTGCGGAACAGTGAACCCTTCACCTACTTTGCTGATTTTATCTGAAGCGACCAGCATATCGGCATCTTCTAAAACACCTTGTGGTCCGCAAGTCCAGATGGTGGCATTTTTGATAAGAATTGATTTAGGCTGCTGCGGCAGTTGCTTCCTGCCAAACGCGCCGAACGGATAGACAATTTCAGCAATTGTTTCTTGAGGGGGCTTAGGAGATTTCTTCTCTTCCTCTTCCAATGAGCTAATCCACTTCGCCGTCCAGATAAAATCGCGTCCATCAGGTAATGTCGCATTTCCGGTGATGATTTTATCTTCCGCTTTCCCGGTTAGACGAATCATGCCCGGATAGCCCAGACTATCCCCAGGAAAAAGAACCGTCAATCGTTTCCAGGTCAGCAAGATTTCCTTGACCAAAATTTTGGTATTATCCCCAATCAATTCCGCCTTCAATTTGTCGGGATCTCCTTTTATGTGCAGTTGCCCCTCCCATTGTGAATCTTCGCCAAAATTGAAAACTGTCTGCCAGATACCATTGAGTTCAACCAGTGGCTGTTTGGTTACTTCAAAGCGATGCCCGTCAATCCATACATCGAGAACTTTAGTTTTCTCTTCAAATAAATCTCCATCGGCGACGGTCAGGTGCGCCATATTTCCTTTTTCGATGCTGCCCAGTTTATCCTGAACGCCGAACAATTTTGCGGGAGTGATAGTCAATGCTGCCAGTGCCGCCTCTTTGCTCAATCCACGCTGGATGGCATCCTGAAGCCGTGAATGGAAATCCTCTGTTTTTTCCAACTCCGCTGTGCTCAGGGCAAAAGTGATTCCTGCATTCTGCAGTCTTTTGGGATTTTCCGGCGCGAGGTCCCAGTGCTGCAATTCTGCCAGATTCACTTGTAGCGCCTCTTGGGGTGTTTTCACCGCCAATTCCTGCGGAAAATTGACCGGCAGGATCAACGGCACACTGGCTTCTTTTAGTTCATCCAATATCACATACTCATCCCCGCTGCCGCGAATGATGGGCTTGAATCTGAATTCATTTGCGATCTTGAGCGCCCGTAACACATTAAAGTCATAGCCTGTTTCCCAGACAACCCGCTGCTGCCGATTGATTACTGGGCTCAATGCTTCCAGCGCCTGGTTTCTCTCGGGGCGCATTTGGTCGGTGGGATTGATTTGATATGCATTCCAAGCCTTTTCGTACCATTGCGCATCCAGCAGCGTCTGGCGGATCAAGGCGATGCAGCCCATCAACGATCCGGGATAACTGTTATCCTCATAATTTCCAGCTCTTTGAAAAGCAAGATATTGGGCAATATCATCTTCAATCGAAATATCATTGGGTTTCCCATCGCCCAAACTTATCAACGCTCCACTCCCGCGAAAAATACCATCATCAGGGACAACGATAGCAGCGGTAAATCCCAACTTGCGGTAAGTTTCCAACTGTTTTTCTTCCGGTTGGAAATGATCCAGCGCTCTGAATTGGGGATGCACATTGGGATTCCAGTGAGCTGCACCTTTCTGTATCTCCCCTGATTCTTCCGCTTCGGATTGATCCTCATCCTTCTTTTGCTTTTTCAAGCCAATCGGCAAGTAGCTTTCGATGAATCCAGCGTAAATCGTTTTGCCGGAATAATCCCAAATCCGGGCATCGGCGGGCGGGGCAACATTCTGACCCACGGCTTCAATTAAGCCGTCACGGATCACCACGGTGCCCTTCTCAATCACCTTTCCCGGCGACCGTACTATTTTGGCACTGATCAATGCATGGACTCCGGGCGTATTATCGCGCAAGCCTTCGATGGGAGTTGTTTGGGCGAAGAGTTTAATTGCAGCAAATGATAGGAGGATGAGTACTGCTGTTTTTATTAGCATTGTTTCCTTCTAATAAAGATCAAAGATTAAAAAATAAAGACTAAAGAAAAAAAATAAGAACGGTGAAAAGTCAGAAATTTAAGGGGAGAATATAATATTTGGTTTTGAAATTACAAAAGGATTAGTTAAAGAGATTAAAACTTAAAGAATAATAATTAGGTCTCACTATCTCATCAAAACCATCTTTTTCACATCCACATACTCTCCTGCCCTCAACTGATAAATGAATACTCCGCTCGCTACTTCATGTCCACCATCATCTCTCCCATCCCAGATAACTTGATGATCACCGACAGATTGCTTTTGAGAAATCAAAGTTCTAATCTTTTGACCCAAAATGTTGTAAACCGTAATAGTCACTCTTTCACTCTTAGGAATAGAGTATCGAATTGTGGTTGCGGGGTTAAATGGGTTTGGATAGTTTTGATAAAGATTAAATTTTGTTATTTGACTATATATATAATTTCTGACATTAGAACCCGATTCCGGAAATAATTTCAATAACCAGATATGGTCGGTACTATCTGTTCCGATACCGGATATAATGAATCCATAATCACTAGTTCGTTGAATTGCATTTCCATAACTGAAATTCGAGCCGGATAAAATTGTTGTCCAAAGCGTATCTCCCAAATCCTTCGTTCTTAACAGCCAAAATCGATTATACAAATTCCCAAATGATTCTGACCTCCCAGCCAATAAGTATCCCCCATTATTTACCTCAATAACTGAATATCCAATATCGTTGTCTAATCCGCCATAGGTTTTTGTCCAAACGGTATCACTATTTTGATCAGTTTTTATTAGTAGAATATCAGGATTATTAGGATGGTCGGTGTAACCAATAATGATAAGTCCTCCATCATCTGCAATTCTTGCCGAATAACATTTATTGAAGTCAGAATCGCCGATCATTTTAGTCCGTAGTGTATCACCTAAGTCATTTGTTTTTAATATCCATACATCTGTATCATACACGCTACTAGCAATATTTCCGGCTATTATGAATTCTCCGCCAGAAATCTCATTAACATAATATGCCGCCTCGTCATAACCACCACCATATCTATGCAGCCAAAGTGAATCACCATTTTGACTAGTGCGAAAGATCATAACATCATCATCAAAACCAGAAGTAGAGGAGGATCTTCCGGTAATAATGAAACCACTATCTGAAATTTGTTGAATTGCAAAACCTTCATCAAAACCACTAGAACCGTATTGTCTCGTCCAAATAGTATCACCATTTTGGTTGGTTCTTATGATATAAATTTGATAATCGGCGTCATTGATTTTAGTAGAACCTACCAATACAAATCCACTATCGGATATCTGCTGCACCGAATAGACGTAATCCTCAGCATTGCCAGAGTTGTAAGTTTTTGTCCACATTGTATCACCAAAAGAGTTGGTCTTAATTAGTCTTATTCTATATGTGGACCGTGTAAAGGCAAGAATATATCCTTCATCAAATGTCTGCCTTACAGATACTCCATAATCATTGTGTACACCGTAAAATTCCTGGACCCATGCAGTATCTGGCATTTGTGTATATCCAATAGTAAATAATGGAAGTTGTAGGAAAAAAGTGAGGAATAAAACCGCAGATATTTTTAAGGACATTTTTATGCCTTCCCCTCAATGACCAATAACAATATAAGGAATTTAAAAAAATATGCAATAAATACTAAAACCCAATCTGGAATTCAAAGACTTGTGGGCAAAACAAATATTCCTCTTTTTATGGTGGTAAGACTTGTTTCAATTTCAAATTGATAGCTCCCTGCCTCAAATGAAGCACCATAATCATAGGTCAAATCCCACTGCTCAACCCCACCGCTATCATGTTGAATGCTTTTTATCTCAATAGAATATTGATCATAAATTCTTATTTTGCAGGTGACTGGTAAATCAATAAAATGCAGCAACGGATTAAGAGTATCCTGATTCGTTACTATTGGGAATATAGGATTGGGAACTGCTCTCAACTGATAGGGAGTTCTGGCCCGATTAATTATCAGCTTGAAATCTTCTCCCAAATCCACTCCATTTTTTGAGGAAATATGCGCATTAAGGATCAATTCTGTCGAATCCTGGTTAATCCTGAAACCTACTCCGGTACCATACGGCATGGTAACTGTTGTTTCTTCAAACAATGCCATGACAAAACTATTCGGATCGTACCAGAATGTGAGTGGTAGACCATCAAGAATAACATTTGTCGCAGATTCAATCCTATATACTTGGAAGAGAATTGTCTGGGTTTGGGGGTTCCCTGCTGTATCATCGAAAAAAATCTTGGTTGATGTATCAATAGAAACTGCCCCAAACGACCTGAGATCCACAGCCTCATTAAACCCGATGAGAATACCACCACCTTTGCTCAAGGAATCACCGCTTTCTATACTTGCCATTTCTACCAAAAACTCACCTTCTTCCGAACCTGAGGTATTGCTGCATTGCAAGTTAAAATGAGCACAGAAAATTAGAAATAAAATGAGGATTAAAAAGGCAGATATTTTAAGAGGCATTTCTGTTTGCCCCCCCTTAGAATAACTAGGTCTAATTTAAAAGATGTAAAAGAAGATGGCAAGATATGATGAAAATAGTTATTGAAGAATGTAAAGCAGAGGCTATTTCAACGAATGAAATATAGGGTCATGAAATGCAATGAGATCATGGACTAGGTTTAAATCCGTTTCTCTTCTATTAGAAATCCCAACCGTCCCTCCCGCAGCCAATTTGAATTTTGAAAGAACGTAATTTGAAAATGCTCTATTTACTATAATGAAAATCTTCCGGTAGTTATTGAAAAGAAGGGTACATTTTGTCATCGCTGAGACATAAAGTAGCCGGGAAGAAAATAAACTAACCGGAGGATCTTCCTTATTTCAGTAGAATCAGTCTCTTTGTTTCGGCTGTGTATTCGGTTTCCAGTCTGTAGAAGTACACTGAGGTTGAGAATTCCGGTGCCTGCCAGTTTACATGATATGTCCCCGCGTTAAGCTTTTCGTTGACCAGGACCACTACCTCTCTACCAAGTAGATCGAAGATAGACAGTTTTACATGTGTCAAAACCGGCAGCGCAAAGCTGATCGTTGTGGTTGCATTGAAAGGGTTTGGGTAATTCTGTTCCAGGCGAAAATCTGTTGGCACTTCGGTTGAGGAGAGCCGCACAGAGGTAATCTGTGGAATCGGCCTTCTCCACACGCCGTGGCCATATAACGTCCCGGCAATGAGATCTGTGCCATCTACAGCAAAACCTACCACGGTCGCGTTCGCTGACAGGCCGGTATTAAACTCTGTCCAATTGCTGCCATTGTTAACGGAACGAAAGACGCCGCCGAGATTAGTCCCAGCGAAGAGATTCGTGTCGCTCACCGCAAGATCCCAGATTTTCATATTGGTCAAGCCGGTATTAACTGGAGTCCAACTTGTGCCGTTGTTGGTGGTAAGAAAAACGCCGCCGCCATAAGTCCCGGCGAAGAGATTCGTGTCACTTACCGCAAGATCCCTGACATCCAAATTCGTCAATCCGGTATTGACCTGTGTCCAGTTAGTACCGTTATTGGTGGAAAGAAAAACGCCGCCAAAAGTCCCCACAAAGAGATACTTCCCGCTTACCGCAAGAGCGCCGACAAGCGTGTTCGTCAAACCGTTATTGACTGGAGTCCAACTGCTGCCATTGTTGGTGGAAAGAAAGACGCCGTGGTTATAAATCCCGGCGAAGAGATTGGTGTCAATTACCGCAAAAGCTGTGAGGGAGGAGAACGCTGGCAATCCGGAATTAACTTGAGTCCAACTGCTGCCGTTATTGGTGGAAAGAAAAACGCCGCCGCCACGAGTCCCGGCGAAAAGATTCGTATCGATCACCGCAAAAACCCTGACATTCAGGTTTGTCAATCCGGTATTGAGTTGAGTCCAACTGTTCCCATGATCGGTGGAAAGAAAGATGCCGAGGCCGTCAGTCCCGACAAAGAGATTCGTGTCGCTGACCATAAAAGCCCATACAGCTCTATTAATTGGCAGCCCGGTATTGACTTGAATCCAGCTGCCGCCGTTATCGGTCAAAAGAAAAATGCCAACGCCGCCGGTCCCGGCGAAGAGATTCGTCCCGCTTACCCCAAGTGCCCCGACAGGTTCGTTCCCTGGCAGCCCGGCATTGACTTGAGTCCAGCTTGTGCCGTTGTTGGTGGAAAGAAAAACCCCACCGCCATCAGTCCCCGCGAAGAGATACGACCCGCTTACCAAAAGAGCATTGACATTTGTATTCGTCAAGCCGGTATTGACCTCTGTCCAACTGCTGCCATTGTTGGTGGAAAGAAAAACGCCAGCGCCGTCAGTCCCGGCAAAGAGATTGGTATCGATTACCCCAAAAGCTGTGATGGGGGTGAACGCTGGCAATCCGGTACTGACATGAGTCCAACTGCTGCCGTTATTGGTGGAAAGAAAAACGCCGCTATTAGTCCCGGCAAACACATTCGTCCCACTGACCGCAAGGGCAAGGACATCTAAGTTTGTCAAGCCGTTATTGACTTGAGTCCAACTGCCGCCATTGTTGGTTGACAGATACACACCATCCCCATAAGTCCCGGCAAAGAGATTCGTCCCACTAACCGCAAGGGCCCTGATATACGGGTACGTCAATCCGGTATTAACCGCTGTCCAGCTGCTGCCGTTGTCGGTGGAAAGGAAAACACCGCCGCCGTCACTCCCAGCGAAAAGGTTCGTATCACTCACCGCAAAGGCAAATACATACATGTTGGTCAAGCCATTATTAACTTGAGTCCAACTGCTGCCGCCGTTGGTCGAAAGAAGAACGCCATTGCCATAGGTCCCGGCAAAGAGATACGACCCGCTTACCGCAAAGGATCTGATATCTCCCCCATAGGGTCCGGTTTGAATCCACTGGGCGCAAACTGTGGATATATGCAGTAATGAAAGTAGGCATGCAAACAGAATATAACGTAGTATATACATGACACCACCCCCTTATTTTAATGGTCAATACTCTGGATTACCAAAATATCTCATATCCTCTTCAAAGGTTTTATCTTAAGAGTACCATCTTTTTCATGGCACTTTTCCCATTGAATTCCAATTGATATAGATATATTCCGCTCGGCAATCGGCCTGCTTCCCAGACGATTTCGTGCGCACCGGCAGAAAGTTGGGTGTTTATTGGTTCTGCCACTTTTTGTCCCAGGATATTGAATACGGAAAGGCGTACCCGCCCGGATTGCGGTAAGGTAAACCGGATGGTGGTACTGGGATTAAAGGGATTGGGATAATTTTGGTTTAACACATAATCATCTGGTTTGCTCGCTGGCCCAGAAGGCGTCAACGAAACGATAGGACTGGCGCTTCGGTATACGCCGTTATTGCGAATGCCGGCATATAAAAAATCCTGAGGACCAAACACAAGAGTGTAGATATCCGCATTTATATGACCGAATGAAGCGTTGGGCAATCCCTCACTATAGGGTACCCAAGAGTCACCATTGTCCGTTGATTTAGCAGCACCAGTAGATCCTCCAGCGAAAATTATTCCGCTGGAATTGATGGCAATACCGTTTCCGCCTCGAAAAGGCGGCGGGGGCATGAAATTTCCTAATACTTGTATCCAAGGTTCACCAAGTTCGCTTTGACGATAAATTCCTGCCACATTTGGAAACTGGCTAAGGAAACCGGCGAATAGTTCATCGGCAGCATTGAAAGCCATTGTGCTGATTATGACAGTGCTCGGAATACTAACGCTAGTCCAAGTCATTCCGGTATCATCAGAAAAAAAGAGTCCCGCAGAATTGCTACCGGCAAATACATGTTCCTGTGAATTCAAAGCAAACATGTGCACATTTATTAGGGTATCTAATAAGTGTACCCAGCTATTGCCATTATCCTTTGAGCCGAAAACTCCAGTGATATTAACGCCGGCGAATATATAATCTTGAGAATTCGTAATTAAAGCGTTCACGCCAACACCGCCCAGTCCTACCTGAAAGGGATCCAGATGCTGCCAGGATTGGCCGCCATCCGTGGATCGGTACATTCCGGCAATGTTCGCACCGGCAAAGAGATGCCCCTGAGAGTTTATAGTCAAGGATTTAATGTATCCCACTGCAACCGAGCCTGTTATTTGAGTCCAGGCGGAACTCCAGTTTTCCCCATTGTCTGCAGAGCGATACACGCCGGCGCCATGGGTGGCAGCGAATACTACTCCATTGGAATTCGCAACTATGGCGTTTACCGTCACATTTTTCAACCCGGTACTGATAGCTGTCCAGGACGCACCGCTATCAGTGGAACGGTATGCTCCAAATCCCCTTGTCGCGGTAAAGATGTGACCGAAGGAATTGGTGGTTAAGGCGTGGGCAAAGGTCATAACAACACCGGTTTTTTGCCAGTTTTCCGCGTTATCTGTAGAGCGGTAAACTCCACCATGCCCTTCACCGAGGCTATTATATAATAGCTGCGTGCTGGTACATATGAAAACGTTATCCCCCTTGTCTACGACAATATCCGCCAAAAATAGCAGAGGAAAGGGATCGTGCGGTAAGCCTTCAATTTTTTGCATCCAGATGGTACCACCGTCCGTAGAACGATAGACTCCATTACTTGCCGTGCTTACAAATATATGTTCGCTGGAGTTAAAAGCAATCGCGGTTACATCGAGCAAGCTATCGGTAAGCTGGTTCCATGTTGCTCCCTCATCTATGGATTCATAGATGCCGGTATTCGTTGCCGCCAACAAAGTGCTATCGGGGGAAACCGCCACTGTCCGGACATCAGAACCTGTAAAGCTATGGGCAGACCAGTTTTCGCCTCCGT
>JABAHQ010006737.1_pt4 | contig 21664 bp, 13 predicted proteins | sample 7062091 | NCBI WGS metagenome assembly JABAHQ01 (sample SAMN14534359, study PRJNA622989) | marine sediment metagenome | biome: marine biome [ENVO:00000428]; feature: marine pelagic biome [ENVO:01000023]; material: deep marine sediment [ENVO:00002113] | place: India: Gulf of Kutch | collected...
CCTGTCTGCTCTAACGAGCAGTCAGGCAGGTGCGCTGGAACGCCGATTGGGAGAATCCGCCTTCCGTAAGTCAGGTGCGGGTAATCTCACCGTTACCTCAACGAGTGTGTCAGGATCTCAGCTGGACAATTACTGCGTGGAATGGGGATTGGTTCATCACGCCGACGGCTCCCTCTGTTATCACACCCCACCGCAAGCGCAGCAAATCGTGATGCTGAATGACACGGATGGGGAAATACTGACCGAGTCCGCCCCCAAATGGGGCGATCCCGATCCCAACATTCCCGGCAACGGGTACCAGGGCTGCGAACTGGGTAATTTCGATAATCCGGCCATTTCCCCCGGCGACTCCTTTACGGTGATCTTCACCTGTCTGGCCACCGGGGAGCAAGGAATTGGCCGTGGCGAAGTGCCGCAAATTCTGCCGGCGCCGGGCGGCGTCAATCTGGATATCCAGCTTAGCGCCGATCCTTTTCCGCCGACGCCACAAAACGTACAGGCGAATTTCTTTGGCGGTAACACGGCGTTGATTAAGTGGCGGCAGGAGCCCGGCTACACCTACACACTTTACCGGCGCACTGCCCTCACCCCCAACGGGGCAGGCGAAGTCGGCGAGTATGACCGGCTGGCAGCGGGCATCACCGATTCTCTCTGGTATGATTTCAGCATCGACAGCAGCAATCGTTACGGCTACATCCTGGCTGCCCGGGATAATGCGGGAGGCTTCTCCGGTCATTCCCTCGAAGTGAATAACCTGGATACCCAGTCGTTCTTCAGCGAGGTTCAGGATAGCCTGCTGTCCAACAACATTCCCTCCGGTGATGTCAAAGTCGCTGCGCTACAGAAAAACTTTTCCATTGATCCCGGCCAGACCGCTCATCTGCGGATCGCTCGCGGGGTGGTGGAAGATAGTGGCGATGTGCAAAGTTTGATCTTCGAATGCCGGAATCTGATGCAGGTCAATCTCGATCAGTTTATCAGTGCCAACGAGCAGCTTTATTCCCGGATTCCCCAACTGAATTTCAGCAATCTTGATTACGAGATGATGTACTGGAGCGCCTTTTCCATGATCCGCCAGTGCATGTTGCCCCCGGAAGGTCAATCCTCTTACAATTATTATGTGTTTTCCCGGGAACCGACCTGGGGATGGGGGCATGGCGGTCAGGTGTTTCACGAAAGCCTGACCATGCTGGCCTATGCCTTCATGGATTCCCTCAGCGCCATGAATTCCCAGCGGGTGTACATGGAACGGCAGTGGAGCGACGGCTACATCAATTACCGTACCGGGCCCTATCTCAACGAGACCATTCCCCATAACAATCAATACACTACCTCGGCCCCCTGGTATAATTGGGAGAACTGGGAAATCTATCAAATCAGCCGGGACACCGCTTTTTTGAGCGACGCCTATCAATCCGGCCGGGATTTTTATAACTACTGGCTGAACAATCGCGATGCCGACAATGACGGCCTCTGCGAGTGGGGCGCTCATGCAGTTTTGGAATGCGTGCGGGACGGACAGGTGGCGATTTGGGATCAGGTGGGCTGGCCGAGCAATTTTGAATGCCTGGATCTGAATGTGATGCTGGTGAACGAAGCGCGTTCCCTGGCGGCAATGGCACAGGAACTGGGCTACGCTAATGAGCACCAGTTCTGGACCAATGAAGCCAATGCCCGCAGCGATTCCATTAATCGCTACATGTGGGATTCCCAAGGCGGATTTTATTATCACGTCGATAAAACCGATCACGATTTTAGTTACAACTCGCCGGATGATTTGAAACGGATGGAAATTATCGGGTTCTTGCCCCTGTGGGCCGGGGTAGCCTCTCAACAGCAAGCCGACCGGTTGCTCCAGCATTTAACCGATCCCTCTAAATTCTGGAGAAATTACGGCGTTCCCACCCTCTCGGCCGACGATAGCTATTACAATCCGCTGGGCTACTGGAACGGCCCGATCTGGGTGGAATGGCAGTATTTGATTTTTCGGGGGCTGCTGCGCTACGGATATGTGGCAGAAGCTCGTCAATTGATGGAAAAGGTGTTTGAGAATGTCATCCATCAATTAAAGGATAATCACTGGTTCTGGGAACTCTACAGCCCGGATGATTATCGGGCCGGACACCACAAGACCTACATCTGGTCGGGAATTGTTGCGCGAATGCTAATTGATATGCATAATGCCACGGTGGGAATGGAAGAAGAGCCGATTTCTTCAAAGCCGGAGCGATTTCGACTGGAGCAAAACTATCCCAACCCCTTCAATCCCGAAACAGTAATTAGGTACCAGTTGGCAGTTGGCAGTAAGGTCGAGCTGTCTGTGTATAATGTTTTGGGGCAGAAGATGCGCACATTAGTAAAGGGACACCAAAGCCCCGGTTGGCATGAAGTTGTTTGGGATGGCAGGGATGATTCCGGAAAACCGGTGAGCAGCGGTGTGTATATATACCGCCTGTCTGCCGCTTTTGGCGCAAGCCAGGCAGGCCTGTTTACCGGGCAGCAAGTAATGGTGAAAAAGGCATTGCTGATTCGGTAGCATCGGAGCGTCAAAATTTATTTGGCGACCATCGTCGAACTCCTGATAGTATAAATAATGATACTCCATTCTTCACCTTTGTAAAGGGGTGCAAAAATGAGATGTTTCTCAAAATTCTTCCTTATCGTTTTAGTATTTCACAGTTTCTTATTTGCCCAGCACCCCGCCTGGCGAATTGCCAATGGAACTGCAGGAATTCACATTGGCGATATTGATATTTTCCATAATAATGCCGACACACTTTATGCTATTGGAGATCAATTTTTATTAAGCACAGATAATGGGGAAAACTGGAGTCGGATTCCGCTTTCACCTACGAGTGGTAGTGGAGCGCTAAAGGTGGATCCTTTCAATTCCAAAATTATTTATGTGTCTCATAGCTCGCCTACTGAAGGAAATGCGGTTAGTATGACAACTGATGGGGGGCTGAATTGGCAGTTTTTATTTCTTGGGAATAGCTTTCCTTCAGCCGTAATGGAGATCGACCCACAGGATTTACAGAGCGTTTACGTTGGAATAGGCCCATTGCAAATCAAACGAAGCAGTGATTATGGACAAAGCTGGGTAGATGTTACACCTCCCCAGGCCTATTGGGGGCCGCTGTCATTGGCAATTGCGCCTAGCAATGGCAACACTCTTTACGCCGGATATTTAGTCAGTTTTTATAAAAGCACCGATCGGGGAAATAGCTGGACAACTTTGTCATTAGGGTTTCAATTCTCGAATGGAATTAGCCTTGCGGTTCATCCGGAGAATTCTGATGTAGTATATGCGGCTGTTTTTGGTTACGGTGTGTACAAATCGACCGACGGCGGTGCGAATTGGAATGAAATGAATAATGGGTTAAGTAGTGATGACCGGGATATTAACACGATTGCCATTAACCCTGAGCGACCGAAGGAACTCTTCATTGGTACAGGTAGTGTGCAAAACGATCTGCTTTTCAAGTCCACAGACGGGGCCAATAATTGGTTCCTTTTCAATAATGGTCTGCCAGATTCGGGACATGTCAGTACTATCGCAATAGATACGCTAAATGATAAAATATTTATAGGTGTTAACGCGTTTAATGCAGCAGGAATTTATGTTTATGAAAGTATAGCTTCTCTGAGCCCACATCCGTTAACTAAATCTAATTTTTTCCTCTTTCAAAACTATCCCAATCCCTTCAATTCAGAAACGATGTTCCAATTTGCATTACCCCAAACTGAACAGGCAAGACTGGTCGTTTACAATATGGTAGGGCAAATCGTCAAAACATTGCTCGACAAACAGTTCCCCCCCGGCAAATACAAGATTGCCTGGGATGGAAGAGATGACGCTGGTAACTCCGTCAGTTCCGGAGTCTATTTTTACAGGGTGGAGACCGCTGCTTTTCAGCAAACGAGAAAAATGCTGTTAATTCACTAACCTGCGTTTTATGTTCAATGCAGGCTTTTGGAATAATATGATCTAAGAATGTTCATTTAAACCCAGGTTTCAGCAATGTCTAAAAAAATAGTTTACCTTTTGTTGCTACTTACCGGTTTATGTGCAGGGCAGAACTATCTTTCTAATCTCTCTGCCAGCAAGGATGATCCCTTGTTCACCACTTACGCCGCTGCCCTGGAGCGATCTGAATTTATTGTGGACGAGGGCTACCACTTGATGTGGTATGATGCCGATGATGGAATCGATTTCCAAACCGATAATGCCGGACACCTCTGCCTGGCATTTAAGTTCAATGGAGAGATTCGCTATTTTTTAACTCAAATGCACAATGAGCCGGTCGTAACCGCCTCCTATTCGGATCTGATCAAATATCATTACTATCCTTTTGAAAATATTCGGGTGGAAATCTTTTTCCTGGTTTACAGCTCCCGTATTGCCATTCAGGATGTCAACATTTTTAACACCGGCAGCTCTCCGGCAAGGCTGAGTGTGTATCCGTTTCTTCATCACCCGGGAGATGTGCTCACCAACGTGGAGCTAATTCCGGAACAGGACGGTTTCATATTCGGTCACCGGGAGCCGCCCGACGGTTGGACGCTCGGACACGGGGTCCCTTACCAGGAAGATTTGCTCGATGTGTTCCTGATCGATACTATTGCCGATGCCTGGGGAGCCTATCCCGAATTGGGCACTATCGCGCCACCAAAATCAAATAAAGCTTCCAACTCGTTCCAGCGCTCTGCGCTGGAACGTCGCCTGAGAGGCTCCGGCTCCCGCAATCCAGGCACGGCAGCTTTTACGCTTGATAATTACTGCGTGGAATCGGGATTGGTGCACCACTCAGACGGAAGCTTGTGCACTCATACACCCCCGCAGGCACAGCAGCTTATTCTGCACAATGGCAGTGATCAGGAAATCCTCACTGAAAATGCACCCCGGTGGGAAGGTTCCGATCCCAATATTCCCGGCGATGGTTTCCAGAGTTGCGAGTTGGGGCATTTCGATAATCCCCCCATCGCGCCGGGAGATTCTTTTCAGGTGATATTTACCTGTTTGGCAACCAGGGAACAGGGGATGGGACGGGGAGTGGTGCCGCCAGTTCTGCCTGCTCCCGGTGGCGTCAATTTGGATATAACGCTGAGCACGGAGCCCCGACCGCCGGTTCCGCAACATGTGCAGGCCACATTTTATGGTAACAATTCCGCGGTGATTTACTGGCGACAACAACCTGGATATACCTACAGTCTGTACCGCCGCAACGCCCTCACCGAAGAAGGCGAGTATGACCGCATTGCGGAAGGAATTGCCGATTCCCTGTGGTTTGATTTTGGTCTTGATTCCACCCGGCGCTACGGATACCTGGTGGTGGCGCGGGATAGTGACGGTAACTTTTCCGGGCATTCTGCGGAGGTGTCCAATCTGGGAAACACTCCCTTTTTTAACAACGCACAGGATAGCCTGTTGTCGAAACAAATTCCCTCAGGAGAACTCCACCTGACAGCACTGCAGAAGGATTATTCTCTTGCTGCGGGAGATAGCGCTCATCTGCGAATTATCAGGGGAGTAACGGAAGCGGGAGGTGATATTCAGAGCCTGATCACCGAATGCCGTTATCTGCAGCCGGTGGAGTTGCAGCAGTTCCGGCAGGCAGATGAAGTCCTTTACAGCCGTATTCCCCGGCTAAATTTCAGCGACCCGGACAAAGAGATGATGTACTGGAGCGCCTTTTCCATGATCCGGCAGTGCTTTTTACCGCCGGAGGGACAATGCTCCTATAATTACAATGTCTATTCCCGCGAACCCACCTGGGGGTGGGGACATGCCGGGCAGGTCTTCCATGAAAATTTATCCATGCTGGCCTATGTATTTATGGACCCCAATAGCGCCCAGGAATCCCAATGGGTATTTGCGGAACGGATGAATTCCCAGCCGCAGTGGCCCCCAGGTTATATCCCTTATCGTGTAGGGCCCTATCTTAATGAGGTCAATTATCTGGCCGGAGAATATTCTTCTTCCGCTCCCTGGTTTAGCTGGCAAAACTGGGAGATTTTTAAGGTCAGCCAGGATACTGCCTTTCTGGAGCAGATGTATCAATACGGGAGAGATTTCTATAATTTTTGGATCACCGAGCGGGATGATGATGGCGACGGCCTCTGCGAGTGGGGCGGGCATTCCTTTTGGGAATCGGTTCGCGATTTCAATGTCATCTGGCATGTTCTGGGTGGCTGGGCGGATCCCCACAATGCCAACAAGGTGGAAGCGCTGGATCTCAATTGTGAACTGGTGATGGAAGCCCGTTCCCTTGCCAAAATGGCTCAGGTACTGGGATTTGAGCAGGAAGTCCGGGAATGGCGCAGGAAAGCCCGGGTTCGTGCCGATTCGATCAATGCCCTGATGTGGGACCCCCAAACCCATTTTTATTATCATGTGGAGAAAAACTCCCATACCTTTACCTATCAGGATCCCAACGATTTGAAGCATAAAGAACATATCGGTTTTCTGCCCATCTGGGCCGGAATCGCTGATAGCGCACAGCTTAATTATTTGCTCCAGGAATTGCACAATCCCAACACCTTTGGTCGTCCCTACGGCACCCCCTTGCTGGATTACAGCGATCCCCTCGATCCTTCCGGAGTCCACTTCTACCATCACGCCATTTATCCGGAGTGGGATGTTTTGGTTTTTCGGGGGCTAATGGAGCATTATCAACTGGAATCGGAAGCGCAGTATATTGCCGGGCGGATTTTCGATGGGGTATTGAACACCCTCAAAAAGCAGCATAACTTTTTTGAATCACACCATGCCGATACCGGCGATCCTTACGGGCTGCATACCTACATCTGGACCGGGCTGGTGGCGCGGATGCTGATTGATCTGGAAAGTCCCCCAGTGGCGATTGAGCTCGATAAAACCTCAAATTTACCGAAACGCTTTGATCTGTTACAAAATTATCCCAACCCCTTCAACTCCCAAACCATCATTCGATTTCGGCTTGCCAAATCGGAACGAGTAACGATAAAGATCTACAATCTGCTGGGAGAAACGGTAAACACCTTAATCGATGAAAATATGGAAGCGGGGAGGTTTAGAGTAGTTTGGGAGGGAAAAGATAATCATGGAAATTCAGTCAGTTCAGGGCTATATTTCTTACAGATGACGGCGAGGTCTTTTCAAAAAACGCGTAAGCTGATTTTGATACGTTGAGTCATTGGTTTTGGTGCTTGCTTATGCCGCAGTTGCGTATGGGTGTTAACCTTAGCCTTGATTACCGAAATAACGAGAAAATTCCCATCCTTGGAAAGGCGGGGAAATAAAATTGATTCGTAAACCTGCATGGGCAACAGGCAAAATCCATAATGGTAATTTCAATTACTCCAAGAGGTTTATATATGTTTTCAAAAAAACACAATCATCTGCTAATAATTTTTTATGTCGTATTTCTATGTATTTTATCGACTACTGCATTTTCCCAAACCGGCACCTCGGTTTATTACAAAAACTTCGCCCATCACAACGATGGCGAGTTATGTATGCACACCCCGCCGGAAGCCACCTTTACCGCTTATTTGAATCGCGACCAGAGCCAGATACTATTGGAAAATGCGCCGCGATGGGATAACGGCGAACCGAATATTGCCGGGAATGGAACTTTCGGGGTAGAGTTGGGGAATTTCAACAATCCGCCCCTGGTGGTTGGGGATAGCGTTTTCGTGCGTTTCACCTGCAATGCCACCCAACAGCAGGGGGTATTGGCAGATTCTGTCACCGGAATTCCCTGGTTTGTGTTCCCGGCCCATTTGACCTTGACCCCGCTAAACCTGCCCTCGCCGCCGCCAAACGTGCGTCTGGAGATTAACGCCAGCAGTCAACGAGTGATCCGCTGGAATCAAGTAAGCGGCGTTAGCTACTCCGTTTATCGGCGCGCCGTTGCCGATACCTTATCCAACGGTGACGCCCGCATGCTTTACACCCGTCTGGCCCATAACCTGAACAGCGACCATTTTATCGATACGACCAGCTCTACCGATTTACATGGCTATGTTGTCATTCCCAAATCAGGCGCTGGTTACGGTTCCCATTCCCGGGAAGTGGTGGATTTTCCGCTCCCGCCGCATGAGGTAGAGGCAGCGGTGGCTTACACCAACCCCTTCAAAGTATCGGTGATCTGGCAGTCACCGCAGGGCCAAACCAATTTGCTCTACCGCGTTTACCGCGATACTGCTTCCGGCGTCCCCATCGACCCGGCACATTTTGTTGATCAAACCAGTGATCTCTTCATCCTGGATTCGCTGGTGTCTTCGGGACAAACCTATTTTTATCGGGTGGCAGCCGTCAACCAACTGGGCGTGGTCAGCGAACCCTCTGAGGAAGACTCGGTTACGGTGCAGGTGTTCGCCAACGGCGATCCCGATCTGGACATCCTGCATATCTCCCGTTCTCCCAAATATCTGCGATTTGATATTGTTTATGATCCGCCCGGCTACAATCCGCATCCGCGTCCCGGCACCGGTGAACTGAAGCATTACCCGGAGGTGGGAGAGATGATGACCTACACTGCGGTGATCCGCAACAGCGGCGGCAGCACCGTGGAAGGGTTCGATTTATTCTGGTATGTGGATTCCGCTCTGATACAGATCGAGCAATTCGGGCAGTTGTTCCCCCGCCAACGGGTTTCGTCTACCTTTCAGATGCCCTGGGGCAGCCAGCCTTCTCGTATCCACTGCGAAGTTCAGCCGACGCCCTCAGTTGGTGAAGTGACCACTCAAAACAATTCGCTGCGCATTCGCAGCAATGCCCTCTCCTTTCGCTTTCATGCTGAGCAGAACATCCTGGACTTGTTTGAATCCAATCAAAATCCGATGGGCTCTTATAGCTTTGAAGATTGGGCGCAGGTGCAACTCAATCAGATGAAAACATTTTTTGCCCAGGCCCAATATCCCAATGTGACGCCCAACGGAGTACCGGAAGCAGTCTTCCTGGATACGGTGGTCTATTACGACAACGGTCAGCTTCCTTCGGGAGGGACACACGCCCCGGCCAGCTTGCTGTGGGACGGGCAGTGGGGGTTTACCGGCGATCCCAATGCCATCAACTATTTTCGTAATATTGTGTTGGGGCAAAACAATGGCATGGACTGGGCGCTGCTTCATGAATTGGGACATCAACTTGGGTTGATCGATCTCTATAACCAGGACGTCCAGGAAAGTGAATTACAGGTGGTCGAACCTCGCACCGGTCAAAGGCCTCCACTGCAGCCGGTCGCCTGGGATGTGCTCTATTATAGCAGTCGTCAGCCCTATTTGATGCATACCAATTTTCAGGCCGGATTGTCCGATCATTCCGCCGGTGGACTGATGCGCAACCTGAGTCAACGGCGTGGCTATTTTGGCGATTATTTGGCGGATATCCCTGATGACAATACCCTGATAATCGAACGTCCCAACGGAAATCGGGTCGGAAACGCGGACATCTGGGTTTATCAGCAGCAGGACAATACCGTTCCCAACATTCCCAAGTTTCGCGGGCAAACCGATTCAGTGGGCGCATACCTGTTTCCCCACACCACCGATTCGCTTTACGAAGGCGGCATTTCCGTGGCCAATCCCTTTTCGACCATCTATTCGCCCAGTCCTCATGTGGTCGGCACCAACTCGGTGCTTTTTGTGCGGGTTGCCAAAGGAGATAGCGTGGGTTATGGATTTATCGACGTGTGCGATTTTAATGTGGCCTACTGGGCCGGCCATCAAAATTCAGCCAGCTATACCTTGACCATCTCGCAGTGGTTTCACATGCCTGCCACCGGTATTGACGATAAAAGCAATGTTGTGCCGAAAACCTATGAGTTGTTTCAGAACTATCCCAATCCCTTCAATCCGAGCACGCAGATTAAATATCAATTGCCCAGGCCTTCACAAGTCAGATTAGTGATTTACAATGTGCTGGGAGAAAAAATACACACGTTGGTTGATACTAAGCAAAGCGCGGGTGTATATTCGGTTACCTGGGATGGCAGAAGCGAAAGCGGAGTAGCCCAGGGGAGCGGCGTCTATATTTATCGACTAACGGCGGCTGATAAAGTATTTGTGCGCAAAGCGTTGTTGATAAAATAAATAAGCACGCAGAGACGCAAAGAGGNNAGATCAAGAAACAAGGCATGCTTGTTAATTTCAACTTAGCACAAACAGAAGCACTTAAACACCGGAATACTTGAACACTTTAAAACACCGGAGGAAAGAGCCATGCGCCATAAAATAAATTTTTTGGGATTATTTTTAATCGTAATGTGCTGTACAACCCAGGGCTACTCTCAGCAAGCGTTTACGGAGTTAACCGAATTTGCCGGTATCGTGCATAATCATAGCGGATTTATGTACGGCGCCGGTGTTGCTTGCGGGGATTTTAATGACGATGGTTACCTGGATTTATATATTCCCACTGCCAGGGGACAGGCTAATCGCCTCTATCTGAACGATGGCGATTTAACTTTTACGGAGAGCGCTTCATCGGCAGGAGTGGGCGATAGCGATTCCGAAGGTCTTGGCGCAGTCTGTGGGGATGTGGATAATGACGGCGATCTCGATTTATATGTGGTTAATTACTTCGACGCCAATTCGCTTTTTCTGAACAATGGTGACGGCACCTTTAGCGCGGCAAGTGCTTCGGCAGGCGTTGATGATGACGGTCCCGGCACNNACTTTTAGCGAGGCAAGCGCTTCAGCTGGCGTCGATGATGACGGTCCCGGCACCAGCGCCTCGCTGTTGGATTATGATAATGATGGGCATCTGGACATCTACGTACAGAACCGCGCCCCGCGAAATTCATCTTACACCAATAAGCTGTTCCGCAATAACGGCAACGGCACTTTTTCCGATGTGACTGCCCGGGCCAATGTGGGCTATCACGGCTACTCCCTGGGCGTGGGTTGCCTCGATTATGATATGGACGGTGATGCGGATATTTATGTGGCCGATGAGTTCTCCGTCGATGCGCTTTATCGGAATAACGGTGATGGGACTTTCACCAATATGGCCGGCAGCATCCAGCTACCTATCGGAGATGCGATGGGCGTCGATTTTGCCGACTACGATACCGACGGCGATTTTGATATTTACGTTGCCAATTACCTTAACGATTTTCTGCTCCGCAACAACGGTGACGGCACCTTTACCGACGTCGCTCAGCAAAGTGGGATGCTCAATTATGGCATCGGCTGGGGGGTCAATTTTTTCGATTTTGATAATGATGGCGATCGCGATGTTTACGTGGTCAACGGGGCGATGATTTTCACTGCTCGCATCACCCCCAATCCCTTCTATGTCAACAACGGCGATGGAACCTTCACCGATATGAATTACGCCTATGCGGTGGCAGATTCCGGCGACGGACGCGGCAGCGTGGTCGCCGATTTTAATAACGATGGATATGGCGACCTGTTTGTGGTGAATGTGGTGCGGGGACAAAGCAAATTGTTGGTCAATCCCGGTGGTAACAACAATTGGATTACCCTCAGGCTGGAAGGCACCCAAAGTAACCGAAGCGGGGTAGGGGCGAAGGTAGAAGTATTCGCCGCCGGAAGCAGCCAGATTGATGAGGTGAGAGCCGGTTCCAGTTATGGCTCCATGCATCCGCTGAATCTGGAATTCGGACTTGGGCAGGCCAGTGTGGTTGACAGCATTATCGTTCGCTGGCCTTCCGGTGTCGTTCAAAAATTGTCCAATGTGTCCGTCAATCAATTCCTGACTATCACCGAGTCCAGTACTACCGGGATCGACTCACCAGGCGAGAATTCCGGGATTCCGACAGCATTCAGACTCGCGCAAAATTTTCCCAATCCCTTCAACAGTGAAACGGTGATTCGCTATCAATTACCGGAGAATGGGCAGATTAATTTGGAAATTCTCAACCTGCTCGGCCAGTCAGTCCGAGTATTAGAACAGGCCCATAAAAGTGCAGGAGAATTTACCATAAGCTGGGATGGTAAAGACCGGCATGGTAACCTGGTCCCCAGCGGCGTTTATTTTTACCGGCTCAACTATCACTTTAGCAAAGGCAAACAGCTCACCGAGACGAAGAAGATGTTGTTGATTGAGTAAAGGCATTGGGTTTGGACACGTGTAATGCGGTTAGTTTATAACAATGTCATTCCCGCCTGCCTGGCTTGCACCGGCAGACAGGCGGGAATGACAAGAAATACGTTTTGTTAAGAATGTTATTATAAATCTAATTCAATATCATTTAAATTGAAAGGCATTCAAATGCAAACATTTTTTAAGAGGAATCTCTTAATTTTTCATTTTTTTTTTCTTAGTTCTTTCATCTTTACCGCCTACCCCCAAAACGGTCCTTCCAGCTATTACCGCAATTTTGTTCGTCATGCCAATGGGGATTTTTGCCTGCACACGCCGCCGGAGGCTTCTTTTACCTGCTATTTAAACCGCGATCAAAGCCGGGTGCTCATCGAGAACGCCCCGCAGTGGCAACCCTCCGATCCTAATATTGCCGGAAACGGCACTTTTGGGGTGGAGCTGGGAAATTTTGCTAATCCGCCGCTGGCAGTGGGGGATAGCGTTTTTGTGCGCTTTACCTGCAATGTCACTGAGCAACAGGGCGTTCTGGCCGACTCGGTCAGCGGGATTCCCTGGCAGACTTTCCCGGCAAATTTATATCTGGCGCCGGTTACGCTGCCGGAGCCACCACAGAATGTGGCCTTGCATACCGACACTTCTACCTATCATCGAACCATTCGTTGGACGCAGGTAGCTGGCATGACCTACTCCGTTTATCGCCGCGCTTACAGCGACACCCTGCCGGACGGCAGACCGCGGATGGTTTACCATCGCATTGCCCAAAATATCAATGACAGCCTTTTTATTGATATTAATGTATTGGCAACTGAAAAATACGGATACCTGGTTTACGCGACGTCCGGTCAGGGAGTAACCGGTTCGCACTCACAGGAAGTCAATGAGGATCCCTACGTGCCGCCGGGGTCGGATTTGACTGTAATGTATATCGCTCGTCTGCCCCGACTCAACTACGTGTGGGGGAGTTCCAATCCGGCTGAGGAAGGCTGGCCGGTGCCCGGACAAACAGTGCGGTGGCGGGCAGTGGTGCGCAACTGGCTGGATTCCACCCTGACCGGGGTCCCTTATCAATGGGTGATGAACGGCAACGCGGTCGATTCCGGTGCTATTGACATCGCAGCGGGTGACACCGCCAGCGTTGATTATCCCTGGAGCTGGACTTTCAATCGCAACCAGCTAAAATTTGTGATTGATCCCCAAAATGTTATTCCCGAAGAAGAGGAGGAAAATAATGAGCTGTTAATCTACACCGATGCCATCAGCGCCGGTTTATATGTGGAGCAAAGCGTTTACGATTATTTTCATCAATATCAGAAAGAATTGGGGGTGCATTCCAACAGTTGGGAAGATTGGGCGCAGCGCCAGGTGCGGATCTGGAATGATATGTTTGAGGACGCTGTCTATCCGCTTTCCCCCGACGGCGTGCTGGACCGGATTCGCCTGGATAAAATCACCATCGTCCCCGACGGCGCCTTACCATTGCATGGTGGATTGCCCAGTAATCATCCCAATCGGCAGGATAGCACCGTCGATTTGCAATGGGGATTTCCGGCCACCTTGTTGAACGGGAATTTCTATGCCAATCACACCAGCGCCACTCTCAATAATCCCTTTTATTACGAAGGCTCCCTGATCCATGAACTCGGTCACGCCCGTTACCTGATCGATGTCTATGGCTTCAACATCCACACCGGCGCTGGCGATTCCTCGGTCATCGCCATCAAGGAAAACGGGGAGTTGATTGTAGGCACGCCCTACATGCCATTGCAGGGTGGCGCGGTGCACTGGTCGCCCTTTCAGGGATTGATGCACTCCAACTATACTTATGTGGATGAATACAGCACCGCGGCGCTTAACCTGATTGAAGGACATCGGGCGACTTATGGAAATTTCAACTCACCAGGGAATATTGGGGTCTATCTACAAGACTTGCCGGCGGAGAATCGATTGACTGTGAAGGATGATGCCGGGAATATTCTTCCCAATGCATCGGTGTGGATTTATCGCTCCGAAAGTCAGCCCGGGGTGTGGTATGGCAAGTTTTATGATGACATTGCTGACATCCAGTTGACAACCGATGCCAACGGCCAGGTGCTCTTGGGCCGCTGCCCCTTTGATGATGACGGGACGATTGAACACACTTACGGACGGGCAAACGGGGTGATCATTATTCGCGTGGAGCATAACAACTGGATTGGATATGATTTTCTGGAAGCGACTGCCTTCAATATGGAATACTGGGCCGGGAATACCCAAATGGCGGGTTATGAGATAGAGGTTGATCTGGTCGAACCGACCGGTTTGGCTGATGGGGAAGATGCAACTTTGCCCGATCAATTTGCGCTATTGCAAAACTATCCCAATCCCTTTAACCCGGAGACGATCATCAGTTACCGGTTACCGGTTAGCAGTGAGATTGAATTGAGTATTTACAATTTACTGGGCCAAAAAGTCCGAACCCTGGTCAGCAAGCGTCAACCGGCCGGACAGTATGAAATCAATTGGGATGGACGCGATGAGCGGGGCGAGAAAGTTTCCGGCGGCATTTATTTTTACCGCCTGTCTGCCTACGGCATCAGCCAGCCAGGCCTAACTGCTGGCGATTTTAGACAAACTCGCAAGATGATTCTGATGAGGTGAGTTTTAAGTCGTCCGCCTCCTCTATTTTCTAAGTTGTGTCTTGAATTATCACTTAATATTTTAATATTGATACTATAGCATATAAACTAGGGGAGATTAGAATGAAGAAACATTTGATAGAAGAAGATACACGATCAGTATCTGATTTTGGAGCAAATATTAATGCTTTCGTCGAACAGGTTATACAATCTAAGAAACCATTAATCCTCACAGAGTCTGGTAAAAGCAGAGCAGTACTTTTAGATATTGATAATTATGAAGCATTAATTGAGGAGATAGAATTGCTTAAGGATGTTCAGACAGCCGAAGAGCAGATCCAAAACGGGGATTACTTTTGAGTGATGAGGAAGCTAAAAAGCGTTTATTGGGATCAGAATGAAAATTATTTGGTCGAGAGTGGCCCAAGAGCGGATCGAAGAAATTGCTGAATTCATCGCTGAGGAAAATCCTGCCGCAAGCAATAGATTGAAAGCTTCAGTTTATCAAGAAGTGCAACGACTTAAGAAATTCCCTAAAAGTGGTCGGAAAGTGCCGGAAGTAAACCGCGATGAGATAAGAGAAATCCTGTACAAAAATTGTTGGCTTACATTCGGTTGAAATCCCATCTCGTCGCACAGCTCTGCTTCAAGCCAAGCAAGATAGGGCGCAACGTGAAATTTCGGAGTTCGTTGATGAAAGATGAAATTTTTAGAATTTCAAACGGTCTCCAAAAAAATTAAAATACGGCGGGTGGTGTAAAATATGATTTATGATTATATCATTGAAAACCTGGAAAAAAATGCGGGCATCTTTAAAAGCTTGTTAGAAAAGATTTCCCCGGAACAGGCTCGTTGGAAACCATCGGCTCAAAAATGGTCATTGCTGGAGGTGATAAATCATCTTTATGATGAAGAAAGAGAAGATTTTCGACAGCGATTGAAAAGTGTATTGGAAAATCCTCACAAAGCCTGGACGCCTAATGACCCGGAGAAATGGGTCATTGAACGAGAATATAACAAGCGAGAGATGACTGCGTCTCTGAACAATTTCTTAGCCGAGAGACGAAAATCCATTGAATGGTTAAAAAGTCTCTCTTCACCAAATTGGCAGTCGGCATATACCCATCCCCAAATAGGGAAAATGAGTGCCGAAATGCTGTTAGTAAACTGGTTGGCTCACGATTATTTGCATTTTCGGCAGATCAGTTTCTTGTGTTGGAGTTATCTATCGTCTAAAGCACCTGCGATAAATCTGGATTATGCCGGCAATTGGTAGAAGACACCATCAAGTTTAACATAAAGTAAGCGCCTGACAGCAACATGTCAACGTTATCTTAACCAACTCGAAAACTGTTTAGTTTTAGGATCGAATGCAAGTGTCAGATTTGTGCTTTTGGGCATCCATATAAGATGAACCCTTGTAAAAACCATCCCGATGAAGCGGGCAATTATATTTGTAGCGCTTGCTATGCAGCTATCTGCTACGAGTGTCATCAAAAATACCTGCGTATTGATGAAAGAAAAAAAATCGGTCTTTGCTCCGAGGAGTGTTCAAAATCTTTCTATCGGAAGCGAAAATGGATGTTAAACCAGAACCGCAAAAAAGCCTATAAGCCATTCATTTCTGCGATAATTACCATCTCGTTCTCCTTCTTTCTTGCCTGGCTACTGTCTGGTTTGCCATTCTCCGAGGGCACTTTCGGGATTATTCTTCGAATCTTTATTGCCGTGATATTCTTTGCAGGTGTGGGGCTCTTTGTTCGTTTTCTGTTGGTTTTATTTAAAGGGGATGATCCTGATTCTTATGGAGTTCAGCTCGAACTCAGGCTGACCCCCGAGATGGAGGAGATCACTCAGCGAATTGAAGAAAAAGCTATTAACGGAAGACTGGCTGCGGAAGATTATGAGGAAATTGGTTTATATCGTTTAAAATTCGAAGAGTGTCAGAAATTTCTGATATTCCCTCAGAAGCATTTGAAGCGGTTAGAAAAGAGATTTATAAAATCGAATCATTTACTTTTTAGTAAAAGGCTGCCATCTACGTTAAGAGTCTATCCCAAAGAAAAGTGGTTAATTATACCGATTGATAAAAATTTTAATTTTGTTGACTTCGTGCGGTTTTATGGCAATTTGGCTAATCCAGTTTTCAGGGAGTGGTATTCGGCAAGTAGCTTGTTTGTCGGATTACATCCGGAGGATCAGTCCCATTCATTCTATCTAAGACCGGTTAGCCGTTCGATCCTTATTGGCCGTGTAAATTCGGGGAAGAAGTTTTTCACAGATTTGACAACCTATTCGATTGACACCAATATTCCTGATGATGCGGTTATCTTGAGCGATGAAATCGGCTTGCCTGATATGTCAGTAGAGTACTTATTAAGATCAGTGAACTTCAATCTATTTTGGCTGACATATCTTGAAGAACAAGAGTCTTTTGAAATCCAAGTGAGGTTCTAATTTTCGAAATTATTCAGGTTTTCTCGCCGCCAGAAGGTGGCCATTTAACAGTCAATGCTTTAAACCTCATTCTTCAATTCACCTATGACGCAAAACAAACTAATTACAGATTTTCTCAGCCCGGCATCTATCCACCGACGGGCTATTGTCATCGGCGGCGGTATCGCCGGGATGTTGGCCGGTCGGGTGCTGGCCGATCACTTCGATCAGGTGATTCTTTTGGAACGGGATCAGTATCCCAATGGCCCGCAAATACGCGCCGGTGTTCCCCAGGCCCGGCATGTGCACATTCTGCTCCTCCGGGGCAAGCAAATCCTGGAAGACCTGTTCCCCGGTCTTAGCCAGGAGCTGATTGATAATGGGGCAGGTGTGGTGAGGATGAGTGAAGAGCTAATGGTGTTGAGTTATCACGGCTGGCGGGTCAATCATCCCGGAGGACTGACCATGCTCACCTTTACCCATCCCCTGCTGGAGTGGTGCCTCCGTCGTCGAATGGCCGACGTCACATCAGTCAGGTGCAGAGACGGATGCCGGGTGAGCGGGCTCATCCCCGGAGACGAGGGCAGTAGCGTGAGGGGCGTTCGCTGCCGATTCAGGAACGATTCGGATCGGGAGCAGAAGCTGTATGGTGAACTCATTGTCGAGGCCAGCGGCCGCTTCAGTCGCGCACCGGAGTGGCTGTCGGGGATTGGCTACGATCAGCCGGAAGAATCTATGGTTGAGCCATTTTTAGGATACGCCAGCCGCCTGTTTGAGCTGCCGGATAGTTTTAAGACGAGCGAAGGAGAACGGCCGGGATGGAAGGCGCTGCTGCTACAGGGAAGACCTCCGGACCACACCCGCGGCGGTGTGTTGCTTCCGGTGGAGGGAAAGCGATGGCTGGTCACCTTAGCCGGGGTTGCCAAAGATTATCCCCCCACAGATGAGGCGGGCTTTATGGAGTTTGCCCGCAGCTTGCGCAGTAACCTCCTCTACGATGCCATCAAAGATGCCCGACCGCTTTCGTCCATTACCGGCGCCCGCACCACCAATAACCGGCGTCGGCATTACGAGAGATTGCAGAAATGGCCGGAGCGATTCGTGGTGCTGGGCGATGCCGCCTGCGTATTCAATCCGGTCTTTGCCCAGGGAATCAGCGTGGCCACGTTGCAGGCAATGGTGCTGGACCGCTGCCTTCGAGAACACCATAGCAACAATGGAAATACAAGCGGGCTGGCACGGCAGTTTCAGCACCAGGTGACCAAAGTGATCGAACCCCCCTGGTTGATGGCGACGACTGATGATCTCCGGTGGCCCGCAACTGAAGGAGGTCGTTCCGGATTGCCGACCCGCCTCATGCATCGCTATCTGGATGCCGTCATTGCCCTTGCTACCGAACGCCCTGAGGTCGACCGCATATTCGCCCAAGTTGCTCACCTCCTCCGGCCGGTGCAGGCGCTGTTTCATCCTCGCATTGCCTTCCCGGTGCTCGCTCGCATGTTAAATCCATTTTCAGGCATGCGGTAAAGAGGAAGAACAGATTTTTCCCCTTCCCGGCTTTAAGTATTGACATTCATGGAATACTTCAGTAACTTAGGTGCAACTTTCCTTTAGCACTTTAAACTCCCATGAGGAAACTCATGGCTTAAGAAGCTTAATTAAACCTCTTCGAAATCTGAATTACGGGACAAAATTTTCAGTTTTTTCACTAACTAAAACTACGGAGGCAAATATGTTTCGCGTATAATGTTTTTATATATTGCTGTTGGTATTGGTGTTTCATCTGGAAACGCCAGCCCAGGTGGTTAACAAAAAGCTGACCGGGCAAAGCTTTAGAGCGGAAATCACTGTCGCTGCAGCTACAGGAGATATATGGGCCATCTTAACCGATCTTCATAAAATCAGTAAAGTGATGGGATATGATTTTCAGGGTACGCCGGTGAAATTTACCAGACCCGGTGATAACGCTAAAATGACCATTTGGGGCGATACAGGCACTTACATTTTGATTTACCACAAACCCGGCAGCGAATTGCAATTCATGTGGGAACCGGATAATGCTACATATATCTGTCAACAACGATGGCTCATTTCTGAAGCGGGAAAAAACACCAAAGTTGTGTTTGAAGAACGCTATACGGAATCCGGCCCCCAGAGCGAAGCTGATATTAAAGCACAAGTTGATGCATATAACCAAGCCCTCGCCCGCTTTAAGGCGATGTGTGAGAGTAATGGAGAGTGAGCAAGCAATTGGCCTAAAGTCGAAGCATATGTTCTATTTAGTTTCTTCCAAGAACCTTTTGGTTTGAATGTTCTTTGGTCGGCATAAAGGATATTCTCAAACAAACAAGGGCTTCTGGTAAAATTCTTAAGTTTTGAATCTTCTTAAATAATGTGAAATGCCGAGTTTAATTCGATATTCATAATCGTTGGTTGAAACCGGTATTGGACAGAAAAAAATTAATAAAAACATGAAGGAGAAATTATTATGAATAAAGTGATATCGACGTCAACACGCAGGCGGCTGGATATTCAAGGCTTTACGGATGTGGGAGATGACGTATTAGCCGAAGTTGGGCCGTGGCTACGGTTAGCATTCGGCTTATGTACTTTGCTGGCACTTTTAGGAACCGCATTAGCCTCTGCAAAGATATTATGGTCTCTCGTTCCAATTGCCGCTTTAGGTGCAATATTTCCGGTCCACCCCTTTGATTTAATATATAATTTTGGTATTCGTCGTATTACAAATACTCGCACCTTGCCAAAGCGAGCTGCTCCAAACCGATTTGCATGTGGTTTGGGCGCTGTATGGTTACTGGCAACGGGTTTTTTATTCCAATCAGGGTTGACGATAGCAGGTTATGTTCTTGGAGGGATGCTTTGTGTTGTCGGATTATTAGTCAGCACAATTGATTTTTGTATACCGTCACTTATTTACAGATCAATTTTTGGCTTTCCACCTATTACTAAAAAAGCTAAGGCATAACATCCTATTGACGTTACGACCAATGTGATAATAGAACGGAAGCTCTCTACTAGGCTGGTAAACATTTAAGATTAGAAGGAGAAGACAAATCAAATAATGGATAATATAAAATTCAAATATGAAGGGGCTAAAATATGAGCAATGCTGTAGATGCCCAGGCATCTCTGGAAGGAGTGTTAAAAGATGAGATTATACGCATGTATCAGGAAGTTGCTGAGAATCCTGAGGGCGAATTCCATTTTTTTCATGGCCGCAAGGCAGCTGAAATGTTTGGCTATTCATCGGATTGGCTTGACCGTGCACCTGTCGGAGCGGTCGACACGTTTGCGGGGGTTGGAAATCCGCACGAGCGTAGCAATCTGCAGCCGGGAGAGACTGTACTTGATCTTGGGAGCGGGGCGGGACTCGATGCGATCATTGCAGCCTGGCAGGTTGGACCGACTGGAAAAGTGGTAGGCGTGGATCTGAACCCTGCGATGTGCCGTAAAATTCAGACCCATGCCTCAGCGACGGGCATGGGTATGGAATGCTATGAGGGCCGTATGGAAGATATCCCGCTCTCCAATGCCGACGTGGACGTGATAATCTCAAACGGCGTGATCAACCTCTCCTTCCGCAAACGCAAGGTGGTTGAAGAAATGTATCGCGTGTTGAAACCTGACGGGCGAATATCGATTACGGATATTGTTAGTGCCAAGCAGCTATCGCAATCAATTGTTAACGATCCAAAGCTCTGGGCTAGCTGAATCGGCGGAGCTCTCCTGGAAGGAGAGATGTTTCAGTTACTTGAGCAGGCTGGGTTTATCAATGTCCGGTCGGCAGTGGTACCAGGGTTTCGCTTCCGTAAGGAGTCGACTCGAAATGCAGCTGAAGCTTATGGTGTTAAGGCAGTTATGATGACTGCATTTAAGCCAAGTGTAGACTAAAAAGGTTCTAAGAGCAGTGAGGTCTGCTTTTTAGTTGGAGCAGATAGAACCATTATGAGTGGCTGTCAAATTTTAGTGGAAACTTAGAGTTTTGCAGTATTTGTTCAGCCCTGGAATCAAAAGGCTGCACGGCGCAACGCCACTATAACATCTTAATCTTCCCTTAAATAAAATTCTTGTTTACTCTCATAGCAAAGACCTGTAATTTCAGACCAATAGGTGAAAATTAAAGCGAAGGCTGAATTGGTTCTTTTTAAATTTCTTAGAGAGTATAGCCAAGACGCTAAGACTTGGTTAATCTTAATTAACCTGTGCATATTCGGGTTTGGCATTTTGGGGGAAAGCCTGGGTCAAACACCGCTTTCGGAAAGATTTGATCCTGACGTGCAGGACTTTGCGTTTATCATTCCCAATCAGATCGTTCCGATAGGCGTACCGGGGTTAAAAGCGGCTGACTGTGGCAGTTGTCATCAAACAATTTATATGGAATGGCAGAATTCCACCCATGCCTCAGCCTTGCATGACATTCAATTTCAATCTGAGCTAAACAAAGACGATTCACCCAAATGGTTGTGTCTGAACTGCCATACTCCGGTCCAAAACCAGAGAGAGTTCATCATCACCCACCTTTCGGACAATGACATTT
>JABAHQ010000151.1_pt3 | contig 21663 bp, 11 predicted proteins | sample 7062091 | NCBI WGS metagenome assembly JABAHQ01 (sample SAMN14534359, study PRJNA622989) | marine sediment metagenome | biome: marine biome [ENVO:00000428]; feature: marine pelagic biome [ENVO:01000023]; material: deep marine sediment [ENVO:00002113] | place: India: Gulf of Kutch | collected...
TTGGCTGCTCGTTCCCAAGCTCCTGCTTGGGAACGCCCTTGTTTGCGAAGCTCTGCTTCGCTTTCCGTGCTGCGGCAAAGGATCGATTTCGGTGATCAAGATCGACGAAAGGCCAGATTGCCAAACTCTGGCTTGGGAAATACCTGCCCTGCTGCGAAGTGGGGCATTTGACACCCCTGCCGACTTCGTCGGCTGTCCCCTCAAGGGGACATTTTTTCGTTTACCAAAATGCTGGCCCATTTGGGTTCCAAAGTTATCCTCAATTTCTCATCGCTGACATCCATAGAGCGTTCATTCAGGACATCCTCGAAGTGATTTGCGTCCACGAAATCAAGTTGGATGTGCTGTCTATCTCGACTGTTGTTGAGAACCACCAGGACGTTTTGCTTTCGATAATACCTTTGAGATACGTAAATCTGGTTCTCGTCATCCGTTAAAAGAGAATGAAAATCGCCTGATTGCAGAGCCGGCGTTGTATTTCTAATATGAATAAGTTTTTTGTAATGATCAAACAAATCTCGATTGAAGGCCACGTTATCAGGTATGGGCTTTGGGGTGCCATTGGGCAAGAATTTTTCACTGCTGTAATTTATACCCTCCCAGAGCATGGGTTTGCGGCAGTCGGGATCGTTTCCCCCCCCCACATCCCGGCTTCGTCGCCGTAGTAAATCATCGGCGCACCGACGTACGTCATTTGAAATATCACCAATAGCTTCTGAACCTCGAGTTCCTCATCAGTGGGCTTTCTGGTTTCATAATTCGGATTTGTGGCTTTTGATTTTTTGATGTATGTCATCCAGTCTCGATATCTAACTTTGTCGCGATTGACGATGTGGGTACCGATTCGACTCGTATCGTGGCTATCGAGAAGATTCTGCATGACGTAAGCGACGCACGGTGAAAAGGCTTCTTGAAGCCCGCGAAGCTTCCGATCGAATTCGCTTGTGCTGATGCGCTTCTTTTCATCGATGAAGTATTCGGAACAGAGGAAGGCAAAATTGTAGTTCATGACCGCATCAAATTCGTCGCCTCGCAGATAAGTTTTTAAGACGCCAATCTCATCAATAATTTCCGCGGTCAGATAGGCTTCGGGATTGATCGATTTCACGAATTTTCGCCAATCCTTCCAAAAGTTGTGTCGGATGCAAAAGGCGACATCCAGCCGCCAGCCGTCGATGCCGTCTTCGGGAGTCCCATCTGCATTCGGATCCATCCAGCGACGAGTCGGGCGTAAATGTACTGTTTAGGCCCATCAACAATGCCATTTACATCCTGTCTGAGTTCAGGCAGTTCTGGCACGCCCCACCAGGATTTGTATCGAAACTTCGTGCCACATTTCGGATCGTCCCATGAGTAGATATGAAACCAATCTCGATATTTGGATTTCTCTTGCTTGCTTTTGACATCCTGAAAGGCCCAACTTGTGATGCCCATGTGATTGAATACGCCGTCGAAAATGATTTTCATATTGCGGCGATGCACGTCTCGGATGAGCTGCAGCATCAATTTATCCGCGGATGTCCATACCCAGGTGGAGGGTTCGCCCGGTTTTTCTTTGGCTATGAGCTTTTTGTCGCCTAAGGGGTCGGGTCCAAAATTCGGATCGATGTGATGGTAGGTGGCGCCGTCGTATTTGTGATGGGATGGAGCTTGGAAGATCGGATTGAGGTAAATCCCTCTAATGCCCAAGTCTTGCAAGTAATCCAGTTTCTCAAGAATGCCCTCGAGATCACCGCCGTATCTTCTTCTCAAAATGTTAAACCCGAGACCTCTGGCATTTGCTTTTTCGTAGGGCTGGAATTCGTACCAGTCCGAAGTGCAAGGATGAATTTGCCAGGGTTGCGTCAAATCATCAGGATGGGCGCCTCTCAAGTCCTCCAACGTGGGATCGTTCCTCGAATTCCCATTTCGAAACCGCTCGGGCAAAATCTGGTACCAGACTATTTCTTTTGCCCAATCCGGGACCCAGTTTTGGTCTGTGCTCATCAATTTGCCTGCAACCACATTTTTTCGTCGAGGTAGGTGATTTTTTTTGATTCACTCTATGCCAAACACCAACCAACCAATCGGCGGCAGCGTCATCGAAAGCGTGCCTTTGCTAATGCGGAATGTTTGTCCATTTATCAGATTGTTCGCCCGAGTTGCCTCATAAAAATCCGGAAACTGAACCGTGATTGTTTGCGGCTGATTATTTTTGTTCAAAGCAGTTAAGACTCTTTCACTCATGTCTGAGCGCAGATAAACAAAACAGTGTTGATTTGCCAAGAGGGTTTGAAAGTCACCATACCGCAAGGCGGAGTGTGTCCGTCTTAGTTTGACGATGCTACGGACACCTCTCAACATTTGCTTTTCTAATGTCGTCAGTTCGTCTCCGAAGCGCATCATGCGTCGGTTGTCTGGGTCGGCTGCACCGGTCATGCCAATTTCATCGCCGTAGTACAACGTGGGGACCCCCGGAATCGTCAGTAGATAGGCGAGATACAACTCCGCTTCGTTGTAGCTTCGGGGATCATCCACTTCCGGAGGATTGGTCCAGCCAATTTCTTTGGCATCGCTGCTGTTCAGCTCAAGGTCGCCATCCGCGTACGCCATGTAGCGAACTTTATCGTGACTGTCCATGATGTTTCCCATCAGATGGTTGGGGCCGTAAATCGAAATCGTTTTCTGCAATTCTTTGTCCAGCGTAGAGAAACTTGCATCGGCGTTTAGAAACACATACAGCGCGACATCATATAGATTGAAGTTGAACTGCGCATCGAGTTGACCGTTCTTGACGTACGAACTGATCAAGTCGTAACTGCCAAATGTTTCACCGATCTGATACAAATCGCGATTTTGAGGAATTTCGATTTCGCCTGTTACTTTTTGAGTTAAGACTCGCCAGAAACGGTTTGGGATGTGTTTAACGGCGTCGTGCCGGAAGCCGTCAATCCCGGTTTGATTGACCCACCAGATTGCGTTGTCGGTCATCACTTGCAAGGCTTCCTCAGAGCCTTGATAATCAAAAGAGGGCAAAAATGGTTCGAACCAAGTGGTCAGACGGAATTCATCCCAGTAGCGAATGTTTTTCCGGCCGTCAGGAAGTTCAAGCGTGCCAAACCAATCACGGTGCTTTCTATAGAACGGATGATCTTGATGCACATGATTGGCCATGAAATCCAGCAAAACCCTGATCTGTTTTTTGTGTGCTGTTTCAACCAGTTGTTTGAGCAGTTCCAAATCGCCGAATCGCTCTTCCACTTTCTCATGATGTATCGGCCAGTAGCCGTGATAGCCGGAAAAGTAGCGATGAGGGGAAGGCCATTCCCGGTATGCTTCATCGGTATTTTCATTAACCGGCGAAAGCCATAGCACGTTCACCCCGAGTGAGTCAAAATAACCTTCTTCCATATTTTGGATGATGCCTTGTAAGTCGCCGCCCATGTAATTCGTCTTAGGGGAAAGCGAGTCGTGCTGAACCGGCCGGGTATTGGTCGGATCGCCGTCATGGTAGCGATCGATCATGATGGCATAAATTATCGCATCATGCCAGCTCCAGCCATCGTAGTTAGCGGAAAGGGGCAAGCCGTCGAGCAAGTGGATGGTCTGCAGATTCGTCGTTTGGCCTGCTTGTGTCGCGATAACCCGGATCACGTTCTTGCCTTGCAGGTCGTTTTGGTCGAGGCCGATTTCAATTTGATTGTCACGAAGTTTGATTTTGTCTTGAGGAATTTCACGATTGTTTTGCAAAGCAAAAATCTGTGTATGTTTGAGCAAACCCGGCTGATTTTCGCGCTCATATCTAAAAGTGAGCACCGTCTCGGTGTCCGACGCTTCAAATCCCATGACATGAAGGAACGACTTGTCCGTGTGTCGCGGTGGGATGGACACCACCGAATTATAACTGCCAAAGCCATTATCCACTTTGTTTGGGTTCTCCGGATCCCATATTTCAGCACTGTCCACGACGAATTGATATAAATATTGGCCCGGATCCAATTTGAGTTCGATTTCGTAAACGCCGTCGTTATCTTCATCATGCATGGGCAAACTGTTGCGATTCCAGTCGTTGAAATTGCCCATCAAATTCATCCGAAAATCGGGTTTCTCTTGAGGCTGATATTTGAACACATGACGCTGCTTGACACGAGAGTAGATCGGGAATTGGTATTCGTTTCCCTGTAATCTGAACGTTAAAAGGGTGAATCCTTCAAAGTTGTTTGCCGGTTTCAGAACGAGTTTCCCGGAAGGTTGGTTGTAATTCACCTGTATGTCGGGATGAGGCTGAAAGTTCAGTGAATAGTCTTGAGCATAGAATAGGTCCGTGATCAGAAGGGTGTCGCTCTTTCCGGCGTGCAAGACGACGTGTTGAATCAGGGCGTGAATGGGCTCATGAAGAGTAGATTGACATGAGAAGCTGATCAGAGAAAATGCCAGAAAACATTTTGTGATTTGGCTCATTCCGAGTTCCGGTTTTGTTGGGTTTTTCTTATAAAACAGTTTCTCGTGGCTCGGGTTCATCCACCTTAACTTCGGTTGACAAATGTCGGAACCAGTTAAAGTAAAGCCCGGTGGAGAGAGCAACCAATATTACCAGAAGCCAGGCAAACTGATCCCAGGTTTTCATTATGATTGCCATGCCGGTTAAGAACAGCACGAGCTGCCAAGGCACCGCAAAAAAAGTGGACAGAATATCCCGCCGGTTTTCCTGATTGATTTTATCCATGATCGGCTGAGCGATTTTGCTGCGAATCGGTCCCCAATAACCGAAAGGGCGAGTTCGTTTGTAAAATTCAAAAAGTGTATTCTCATCCGTGGGTTTGGTAGCGTAGGTTCCGACCATCATTCCAAGCAATGAGGAAATGGTGACGCTGATGAATGAAAAATATTCCGGGATATCCGGGAAAAACGCCCTTTGAATGATCGCAGCGAGGATTCCAGTGGCCGTTCCCGCTGCAAAACCATAGCCGTTTAGCCGCCACCAGTACCATCTCATTAAAATCGGGATGAGGAGACCAGCCCCTAAGCTTGATGTAATCCAGCCCCAGATTTCATTGATGTTTCTGATTGTCAAAGTAAACAGCAGCCCCAGCAGAACAATGATGATTGATGACCAGCGGCTATGGAGCATGAGCTGTTTTTCGGTTGCATTTCGGTTGATGAATGCTTGATAAACGTCTTTGACCCAGTAGGCAGCGCCCGCATTCACCGTGGAGTCGAAGGTCGACATCGCGGCTGCCATCAAACCGGCAATCAACAAGCCTTTAATCCCAATGGGCACCATTTGGTTGATGACCACCGGCAGCACAGTTTCCGGGTCTTCGATGACGCCTTGTTGAGTTCCCAGAAATATCCCCATGACAGCAATTGACATAATAAAAGGCCAACGGAACGCAAGCAAACATGTCCAGAAAAGCGAAAGCAGTCCGGATTCCCGGTCGCTTCTGGAGGCAAAAAAGCGCTGAATCATATATTGGTTGGTGCCCCCGCTTCCCTCGATGGTCACTTTTATGAGATAAAAAATGATCGCGATTCCAAACAGGTTATAGATTGAATACGTTGTGGAGGCATCGAAATTCCATTTCCAGGGCGGGATGATGTTCGTCCAGGCTTCTTTGGTGGTTTCGATGGCCTGAAAACTGCCATCCCAACGCGGCACGGAGACCATAAAGGTCTCGGGCAAGGTGACTTTTGTGAATGCCAGGACACAAACAAATAGGATTGTGCCAAAAATGAGCAGACCCTGGAACACGTCCGTCCAAACCACGCCGTAAAGACCACTTGCCACGGTATAAATCATTGCAAGCACGATCATCAGGGTGGCTGCCCAAAACTGAGATGAAAAACCGGCGAACGCCGGAATGCCCAAAAATTCGCCAATGAATTTGCCCGAACCAATGGCAAAATACGTGATCATGGCAATGGTGGTGACAATATTAGAGAATGCGGCAATTAGCCGCGCAGCATCGCCGGCCCTCTCCTGGCCAAATCGAAAATGCATCCACTCGGCCTGGGTCATGACTAACGCACGACGGTTCCATTTACCCTGGAAGATCATCAAGAAAGCCATGATCAAAGTCACACCTCCTCGAATTTCCACAAACATGCCGCTCACTCCCATGGCGAAAATGAACGCCGTGTTGATCATGGTGCCGCTGACATCAAGGTTGGAAGCCATTCCGGATGATCCCAACACCCACCAGGGCAGGTTTCGGTTGCCCAGAAAGTAGGAGTCAATTCCGACAGAAGCCTTGCGCTGCATGATTAGGCCCACCAACACCATGCCGGAAATGTAAACAACCACAATCACGTAATCTAGGATGGTCATATTCCCTCCGCGTTGAGCTCAGAAAAAATTAGAACAGATGAGTTGCCATTCGGTTTGCGCTGACGGACTGATTCCAGGGGCATCGATTTGCCATCAAGGTTATTCCTGTTCATCCTTGACCAAAAGGGCACCCCACTTCTCATCTAAGGCGAGTTTGATGATTCCATGCTTAACTTGGTAGGATTTCTCATTGAGCACGTCTTTGACTGCAGTACCATTTCTCCAAAGGGTGGCAAATTCAATTAGATGTTTGTCCGGGCTATTGTTCAAAATAACGATGACTTCGTTTTGCTTATATTTCCGAGAAAAAGCATAGAGTACTTTTTTGTTGTCGATCAGGCGGGTGAAGAAGTTGCCTTTGCGAAGCGCCTCGTTTTGGTGGCGAATTTCAATCAACTTCTTGTAATGATTAAAAAGCCCAGGGTTAAACACGTTTTCATCCACATCGTCCAAATCGGAACGTACGGTTTTGTACGTTTCGTTTTCGTAAACGAATTCCTGCCAGAGCATGGGCTTTCTGCAGTCGGGATCTTTCCCACCCCACATTCCGGCTTCATCACCATAGTAGATCGTGGGCGCTCCCACATACATCATTTGGAATATGGCGATCAGTTTTTGAATCTTGATGTCTTGTTTGTTGGGTTTTCTTGGATCGTATTTCGGATTGTCTCGCAACGACGCTTTCTGATTGTAATCGCGATCCGGGTTTTTGATCATGCTGCCAATTCTATCCGTATCATGGCTGTCGATCAGGTTCATCAAAATGTGATTGGTTTCCTGAGAGTAGGTTTTTCGTAATTCCTCCAGACGACGATCGAATTTAGTCACGGAGATGCGGGTCTTTTTGTCGATGAAAAAATCGGTCATGATGTACGCCAACGGGTAGTTCATGACGGAATCCATGCGCCGGTTCGTAATCCAATCGGGAGCTTCATCCCAAATCTCGCCCACGGCAATTGCATCCGGATTAATCGATTTAACTAAAGCGTACCAGTCTTCCCAAAATTTGGGATGCACATCCATCGCGACGTCCAGCCGCCAGCCGTCGATGCCATCGGCAGGATCGCCATCTCCGTTCGGATCCATCCATCGGCGCGTAATGTCAAAAATATACTGCTTAACCGGTTCGACCAGGCCGTTTTCATCTTCTCGAAATTCGGGGTGATGCTTAAAACCCCACCAGGCTTTGTAATCAAACTCGTTGGTGTCGGGCGTCGCGGGATCGTCCCAACGAATGATATCGAACCAGTCTTTGTAGGGAGAGTCCTGCTGGTTTTCTACTACATCCTCGAAAGCCCAAAATGTGCTACCGCAATGGTTAAACACCCCGTCGATGACAATCTGAATGCCTTCTTCATGAGCTTTTTCTATGAGTTCAAGAAAGGCTTTGTCGGCTTGAGTGAAGGTCCACTCAGCGGGGTCTTTTTTTTCGCTTTGAATCGCCACCCAATCGCCATCTCGATCATAGCCGAAATTGTTGTCGATGTGATGATACGTGGTGGCATCGTACTTGTGCAACGACGGCGCCTCAAATACCGGATTAAAATAGAGAACATCGACTCCGAGTTCTTTCAAATACGAGAGCTTTTCGATCACCCCCAGCAGATCGCCGCCGTATCTGCGGTCAAAGACAACATCGTAAAAATTGGAGCTGCGGGCGACTTCCCAAGGCTGTAGCTTGTACCAATTGGATGCCCACGGATGAACCTGCCAATCGGCAACGTTATCTTGCCCGATGAAAACCATCCGATCAGCAAGCGGATCGTTGTCCGGATCTGCATTCCGGAAACGTTCGGGGAAGATTTGGTACCAGACCGCACCTTTCGCCCATTCGGGGACCTCATTTTGTGCACCGAGAGCTGAGACAAAATTGAAAAGCAAAAAGAGAGTGGTTGTTGTTGAAATTTTTTTCATAATGTTATCGGAGGTTGGTTCATTTACATTTATTTGTTCAAACTATCCAATTGGCGTTTCAAGTCTTGAGCACCGGGAAAATCTGGCTGGAGTTTTTCGAGTCTCTTTAGGGTCTTTTTTGCTTTTTCAAATTGTCCGTTGAGGGCGTAGGCGCCACTCAGGTTGTAAATCAACTGTGCATCCTGCGGGCGTATTTTTGCCGCCTTTTCCAGCCGAAGGAGAGCCGTCTTTGTCAGTCCACGGTCTAGCAAAATCTGGCCTATCCATTTATTGGCAAACGCCGTATCCTCCAACTCAAGCGATTTTCGCAGATAGGGTAAAGCGGCGTTTAGCTTTCTCGCTTTGATCAACATGTGCGCCGCACGCAGATACGGAGAGACATTATGCGGTGTGATATAGATCAGGGACTTGTATTCCTTATAAGCTTTATCGAACTGCCCTAATTTCTCATAATGCTCGGCGAGCTGTACGTGGCCTCGCTCTAAGTTGATATCTTCAATCCAGACCTTAAGCGCAATGGAATCCGCTTTCGTCCGGGGCTCGTAATCGATAAGAGCTCGATTTGGTACCGATTTCGGTTTGAACGGCCAGTTTCCTTTCAGAATCTTGATTCGGAGGTCTGCATAGGATTTGTCCAATTCCGTAATGCCCCAATTCTCTCGATAATATGCTTCGGGATGGATTCTGCGTGAATCCCAGCGTTCAGATACAAAGCCTTCTTCATGCATGACATCAAAGAATGCATCGGCCATCATGAAATAGCCGTCGATATTTGGGTGTAAATGTTCGAGTATTAGATTGTTGCCGATCAGGCCATGAGGCGAGGCTTTTTCAAAATACGATTTCATCGGCACAACAGGAATCTCTATTTCCTCTGCTATCCGACGTAGAACTACGTTAAATTCTTCGGTGGCCCTAAATCGCAACGCATCTAAATCTTTTGCCCGAGTATAGGTTTTTTTTGCAAGCTCAAATTTTCCTTCCCTTTCCAGTTGAGCCGCATGTCGATAAACCTCTTCTGCAGGAGGCAACGAGTCCGTGCTGACGGAGAGAAAGGGCTTCATGTCACGAATGTTGCTAACAAGTTCGCTGACGATAACGCGAACGCCCGCTTCTTTTGCTTTGTTGACGATGTCCCGGAGATTACCTTCAAATTGCTGGCGTCCAACCTGGTAGATAGGGCTATGCAAGGGAATGGTCTGTTCCCCCACCATACGTTCCATCAGAGTCGCCGACGGTTTCGTTACGTCGCCTTCATAAAGCAGGTCGCTCAGCCACTTTCTAAGTAGACCTACTACATCGCGCATGAAGAGAAAAGTCTTTGCTTGTTGCAATTTTAAGTAGAGCTTGACAAAACCCCGGAATCGCCCCAGCGACTCACTTGAAGCCGCACCGAGTGCACCGTAAAATTCATTGTGTCCACTGTAGACCAAAATCGCATCAGCTTTGTGAGCAATAATTTCGTCTATGAAATCCAAGATGGTGTAGGTGTTAACGGCGGTCATGGCCGTGTTCACCACTTCTATTTTCTTATCCGGAAACACATCCTGCAGGCGGAATTGTAAAATCCGGGAAAACAGAATGTTGTTTGCGTAGGGATAACCGGCCGTGGTTGAGCCGCCAACGACAAAAATTCGGTAGCCATTGGGAGTTTTTTCTTTTAAGAATAAATCATTGGGCGGATCCGGTACCGTATTTTGCATGAAGAAGTATCGCCTGGCCACGGACGGATTGCACATATAATAGTCGGAATATTCGCCGGGCGCCTCGATAAAGAGCTCCAGGTTTCCGCCATAATTCACCAAACGCAATCCGACCTCAAGCAGGACAAAAAAGAGTAGAGGTATGCAAGCTGCAAAAAAAGTAAAGATCTTTTTCTTTGTGGGATCCAGCGCGGGGACCGACGTCTGCCCGGCTCTGCGAGCTTTTGCAGGCTTTGCTTTGGTTTTGGTGGTGCTTTTTTCCAAAAGACGAAACGAGGTTAGTTCTGATGTTCAGGCAAATTAATAGAAGACGGGGCAAGGGAACACCCTCGCCCCGTCCGGAATCAAGTGACAATTGTATGACGTGTGTTACCTGACCAGCGCCATTTTGCGGACCTTGTTGAAATCTCCTGCTTTCATCTTCAAAAAGTAGATTCCGGATGAAACCGCCTGGCCTCTGAAGTCGTCACCCTGCCAGGTGATGCTGTAATCACCGGCCGCTAGCTTCTTATCAACCAACGTGTTGACCAACTGTCCGACCAGATTATACACCTGAATTTTGACTTCTGTCGGAGTGGCAACCTGGTAGCGAATGGTGGTTTCAGGGTTGAACGGATTCGGGTAATTCTGATGCAAGGCAAAGGTTTTCACGACGCCGTCATCCGGTCCTGCTACACTGGTTGGCTCTGTAAGATTGGGGGGCTCCGCAACCGGCAGATTGTCCTCTACCCATTCAATAACCGGAAAACTGAATTCGGTAGGCCAGGTTGTCGTGCCATCGTCTGCAACGTCAAGGGGCTCCACAAACTGATAGTAGCGACGGCCACGACTGAACCCACCACCGTTTATGATAAAAGAGCCTTCCTCTGTAGAATAGGCGATGACAAACCCGAATTGATACCAGGCCGGCCCGGTGAGATCCCAGGTTCCGGAATAGATCATGTCGCCGTCGTCATCTTTAAGCTCGACCACTCTGGAGCCAAATGTGGTAAAACCCTGCGACAACGCGAGCATAGAGCCATCCATTTGCACGAACACCGAATCCGTGCCCGGGGTGAACAGGTCTGCTTCCGAATTGGAATTCGGGTCCGTGGCCGGCGTCATGTCGACGTTGAACGTCACGGAAATATCGTCTTCGATAACCGCATTTGCAGGAACACTTGCAAAGAATTGGCGGTCAAAGCCAAAGTCACCGGGGGGTGACTGCGACGCTGCGTTTTGGAATTCAAGCACCCGGTCGCCACCGCCTGTCACAGAGGGTTCCTCCCAACCGCTGTCATCGTTGTCGCTATTGACCGTCTGAATCTGAAGATTGGGAATAAAATTCGGGCTGTTGGGATCGGTGCGTGAAGTATCATACACAACGAAATATTTGTACCTGATCTCCGTGCCAGGTATGGCGCTGATAGGCGAGGTACCGGCCCATTCCTGAATGGCTGGAGTAAAAGTCAACTCAATGAAGTCATCAGGCCTGTCCCAACCTTTGGCACCGATTACCGCGATACGGTCCAGGGCACGATCGAACAGTTCAATGTCCTCTAAGGCTTCGGTGCTGACCCGAAAGGTCACCTGGCTTTCGATGGGTTCCACGCCTTGCGGCACCCGATTATCGAAATGCACCCAATGTAGGGTGGTGTCCGACTCGGTCACCAAGGTTTCTGTGTAGGTGAAGATGCGGTTCTCAATTCCAGGAAGAGGATTGACATCCCCCTCCCAATCGATGCCGCCATCACTCTCGATGAAAAACTTGTATGCTTGTTCGCTGCCAGCGGTTACGGAGTCTTTATCCACGTAAGCAACACCAGACCAAAACGAACCGTCGATCACGGAACTTTCTTCGCGCGTCAACTGCACGCGGGTTTGACCCCAATCTAAGGTGCCACCGGAGGTTTCGGGATTCCCTCGAACCCCGACCGGTCCGTTCACAGCGGGATCGAAGAGCTCTGCCTCGGTGACCCCGGCCAGATTAACCCGGAAATAAATCGCAATGGAGTCTTCTTTGGTTTCGAAAGGACGCCAAAACTGGTCTTGTTGTTGCCCCGTTCCGTTGAAGAACTCGAGTGGAAGGGTTGTATCTGAAGCACCGGCAATGAAGACGCGGTTGTTGTCCGCTTCAATACCGTCGGCATTGTTGATCCCGGATTCCCAGTCCGCTGAAGCGCCAGTCTCAAGATCGAAACCTGCCCAGTACTTATATTTGAGAGTGTCATTGGAGGTCATCTCAATGGTAGTGGTCCAATAATCCCCCCCTCTATTATCCATGATCAATTCGGAAGCTGAATCCCATGTTATGGTTGTCCCATCTGGCAACACAGCGCCTGTTTGATCATTTACGGCACCTCGTATTTGGAGAACGTCCTCTTCACTTAAAGTATCAGGATTAGTGGACGTATTAGCAGTGAAGGTGACGTTGACAGTTTGTCCGGATACCGGCACGGCCAACGCGATCACAAACAAACCCGACACAATTGCCAGACCAAGCCTCGTCAAATTCTTACTCATAACTGTTCTCCCATTTAGTGGTTAAAAAATCCAGCCCATTAACTATAATTGGTATTCCGTCGCACCACCTCCTTGCAAATAAAGTTAAAAAGAATAGATGAATTAATGGCAAAATAATTCTAAGCCAAAAATCATTTTGACATCTAATGACTTTGCTAATAAATAGATTTCACGAATAATACAGCCCCTCAAAATCTGAGCTCAAATGAGAATCGATTGATCGCATCAAGATTCTCTAAGTTCTGAAAGGCATATCCTCCAGAGAAACCGATACCCGTTGAGGTTTCGTAGTTTACGCCCGCTCCCAAAGTCAATCCTTTCTCACGATCCTCTAAAAAGAGCTCATTGTAGCCGCCGCGTAAAACCAGGGTCTCATTAAAGAGTCCGTATTCTGCGCCAATATTAATACTCTGCTCGTTGTCGTTTGGGTTTAATCCGTCAATGGAAAAGGTCAGTCTATTGCTCGGTCGATTTATGGCATCCCATGAGATGCCGACCCGCATGATCAGGGGGGCAGAAAAGTCGTCGGTATTCAGACGACCAACGACGCTCTGGTTATTGCCCTCTTGATTCGGGGCAATATCCACACGCACGTTCAGGTCGTCGCCGTCGATTTGTAAATCTGTACCGAAGTTTGAAATGCTGACTCCCAAACGGATGCCTCGAAACGGTGTGTTGTAGATGGTTCCGATATCAAAGGCAAATCCCGTTGCCTGTGAATTTAAAATAGACTCACTGATGAATTTAAAATTTGCTCCGATGGAAAACCTGTCGGTCAGGTTACGAGCGTAAGCCATCCCTACGGCCACGCTGGTGGAAGAAAAGGTTTCCCCGGTTCCCATGGGTTGATCCACGGTCGTTACTTCAAATTCGTCTGAAGTGAGGGCTGTGATGTTGACCCCAACTGATCCGATATCCTCAAGCGGCATGACAAAACCAACGTAATTGAAGGTTATGCCCGGCAGCCAGGGAGAGTGGTCGAAGAATAGCGAGATGTCCTCGACTCTCGCGATGCCACTGGGATTCCAAAACATAGCCGAGGCATCGTCGGCAATCGACACGAAGGCGCCACCGAGGGCTGTCCCCCGAACCCCGACAGGGATTCTCAAGAAGGCAGCGGCGGAGGTGCCAACTTTCTTCACCTCCTCACTATCCTGAAACTGAGCTGACAAATCGCCAGCGCAGAATACGGTCAGGAGAAAAACGAGTGCCGATATGTGGCAAGCATAAGACTTAATGTTTCTCATTTCTGTGTTCTCCAGCGAATGTGTAATTTACTTGATGACAGCGAAATTTCCGGTCTTTTGGCCAATACCTGGTGCGTCGAGATAATAGACATAAAGACCGTAAGAAATTTCCAAATTGTCCTTACTCAACATGTCCCATATAGCGGTGCCATTGTCGAGCGTGGAATTATGTTCAATGGTGTCGATCAGCACGCCATTCACGTTAAAGATTCGTATGGTACATTGTTTTGGCAAGTTGATAAAATGCAGTTCACGAGGCCCCCGTCCGCTGCTAAAGGGATTGCGAGGCTCCCAGCGCGCAGCTGCAATATACGGGTTCGGAACGACTCGAATATCATCCAATTCGTTCTTGGCGACTTGGTTGGACGCTTCCTCTGCCTTTACGGTAAAGCGAAACACGTCACGGGAGAGAAAGGGTTTTCTGAGAAATACCGTCAGCGTATCCCCAGCGGCGGGGTTGCGACCGGTTCTTGGCACCAGATTCAACGTGATCTGCCAGGTGTATACCAGTTCTCCATCATCATTCGGCTCCAGCAGAAAAATGGTGTCGGTTCGATTGGCATCGGTCGAATCGATGGTAAAGCGACCATCATTGCCGTCAATTTCAGAAAAAGCAAACTCAACGGGTTCGTTCTCTATAAGATTGATGACTTTAAAATTGACCTCTCGTGCTGGCAGCGACAAGAAACTTATGCTGGTGTCTTTAGAGGCCGCGATACCGGGTTCTCCAATTATCACCTGGTAGTCATTGGGGAAAAGTTCTCCGATCACACTCAAAAACTGCACCCGACCGAATTGGAAGCTGAATATGTTTTCACTGCTCCACCTGGAGGTGACTTCATTTACCTTTACGCGATCCTCGTTGATAAAAGACAAGCGAAACCCATCTATCAGCGGGACTTCTTCGCCTTTGTTAAAAAGAGTGCTTTTGGATAATTCAACCTTGTCATCCGTAAGGTCCGTCACTGTAAAGTTCTTGGTGGTTAAATTATCAAAGACCGGACCGGCAATGACGGTGTCTTCGAAGGTGATCTCGTACCGATGGCCATCTTCAACAATTCTGGGGTCGACGATTTTGTATCCCACAATGCCGGTGGATGTGCCCGAGATATGCTCCAACTCCGTCACTTCTGCTGGCAGGTAACCCGCCACCGGAGCGCGTGGCCGAATCTCGATAACATTTGATCCGGTGGAGACATTGCCCTCAGGGTCCACATCGACTTTGATTGGCGTTTCTGTGGGTGAAATGTCACCAGCCGTAAAACCGAAGTCGTAAGCCGTAACGGCATAGAAGTAACGCTGGCCATTGGTAACGGTTGAATCCACGAACTCGTGCACCAGGCCGGTATCGTCACCCAAATCGAATTTGACGCCATTGATATCCACGGGATGAAGCCCTCTGATGCCGTCCTTCAGGTCGAACTGCGCAATGGGTCTCAGCAACGTGGGAATCCCCTGGGCATCGGTGATTTTCAACGCATCCAGGAAGGCGGCATCCGTGGCGCGATAAATACGGTATCCTTCGAAGTCCCTGAACTGTCCACCTAAGCGCCGGATGAATCGGTCTTCCGAGCTCTCTGCTACATCGTCCCAATAAAGGGTCACGCGGCCATCCCCGGGTACTGCATTAACGGTGACTTGCAAAGGTGCTTGTGCAAATTGATAATCGGACTCGAAAGCGGTTCGTGCCTGATTCTGTTTATTAACCGCACTTTGCAAGTCAGCGGTTTTGCTAATTCCACCGCCAGCCATGGCCACAGAGATCGCCATGCGTTGACGTTGACCCGGTTCGATGGGGAAAAAGCCGGAAGAAACATAGGTGTCATATTCGCCGGTGGGTCTTGGCAGGAAAAAACGCCCCGGGGTCATGAATTTGGTCCACACCGTACGATCAGCAATGGTGCTGAAATTAATGCCGCCGGCCGGATCTTGCACCGCCGAGGTCAAACCGATGAGGTCGGTTTCACTGACATCGGTTTTGTCAATGTTCGGTTCGCCCGGAAAATCGGTTCCGGAGCCTGATGTGGCCATACCGTCACCATCGCCGGGGTCCCCTGAACCCTCAACGCCATCAAGCCCGACATCGTCTCGTAAGGCATTCCAATCGTTGTCGTTATCAAAGCCATCGTCTCTGGATTCGTCGATCATGGGTGCCAAAGTCTCAAGGGATTGCGGAGTGGCTTTGCCCGGGAAAACGAATCCGCGCTTGAGTGTATCGCCGACAACGAAAGATAAGTAATTGATGAATCGCACAGGCCTCACCGTACCGGTAATTTCATCAAATCGTTCCAGGTGTAAGGTCAAACGCTCATCGATGAGACCATCCAAATCATCATCGATCAAGTTAGCCAGGGTATCTTCCTCGACTCGAATGCCTTCGGCCGGCAATTGAATGGTCCTTCCCAGCGTGGTGACTGTGCCGCCACCTTCCGGGTATTCGATGATTCTCCTTTCGAAGGTCAACGAATCGATGAGAACGATTTTGTCACCGGGACTTAGGAATCTGGATTCAAAGTCCTCAGCCGTAAAAAGCGGTACGCGCACGTCCGGGTCACCCTGGATACGGGCGACGAGTTCCAGATGAAAGTCGGCATCACCGTCGTTATCGATGCCATCCACCTCGTTCCCGGGTGTTTCAAGGAACTTTATGGAGGCCAGCCCCACCGGATCGCTTCCAAAGGCTTCATCCCCAACCCGATCGGCGTCGGTCAGGAACGCGATGCTCGATTGCAGATCCACAAAGGGTTCATCATCTTGGGCGTCGTTGCCAACGATGTCTGCCAGCCAGATCAAGAAAGAGGCTTTGGGGATACGCTTCGTGCCATCGTTTAAGATATCATGAATATAGAACACAACGTCGTTGATCAAAACCTGAGTCCAGGCTAGGGCGCGAACGTCCATAAGTAATCCCAGACCGCCACGGGACGGATCCGTTTCGTCAGGAATGTAATCAAATCGCGTGTAGAGATCATCCGAGGTTCGATAGAACATCTCCTGATCCGCATTGAACACGTTCTTACCAAAAAAGCCGTTCCAGGAACCAATCCAACCCGGGTCGACCGGATCGTCTCTTTTGTCTCGCCAGCCACCCTGGGCGGCTGTTGGCCACGTGTTCGGATCGTCGCTGCGTGCAACGGAATTGGCGTCCGGGTTCAAGAATCCGGGAACCGGCTCCAAATTCCATGAACTGCCGCTCGGACTTTCCCTGAACGTCGGAAAGTCTACGATTGGAAGGACATCACCATTTTCATCTACAACCTCACCAGCTTTCCAAATGGCAACCAATGCAACATAAATTCGGTCCGTGTTTTTGGGCCATTCGTATGGAATTTCATCGGGTCGTGCTGCGGTACGGCCGCTGAAGCCAAAATTGAACACCGTTGCTCGCACGTTATTGCCATCGATGTTGGACTTGCGTCTGAAGTTGGGGTTTCCGCGGTTGTCTGATGGTTCGTGTTCCGAGATTTGTGCAAACGACTCGCCGAAACTGACTACCACTGCAATGAAGAACGCAATTGCAGTCAGGAGCAAGTTTGTCGAAATTAATTTCTTTGTCAACATGCGCGTTCCGTTCCTCAAGTTTATTTGTTCTATTACCATAACATCAGAAGCCAAAGCTGGCTCCAACCTGAATTCGGCGCGGCTCCGAGTAAAAGTCCGGCCGTACGAAATAAGTTGGATCGGCTGAAACCGCCTGAAGCTGGTCAAAGGTAAAGTCAGCTTCTCCTGTGTCTGCGAAAATATCTACCGGATTTTTTGAATCAAACAAATTGAATACTCTCGCGAAAAATTTGACACGGAAATCGGCCAAATTGTAAGTCTTGAAGGCGGTTAAATCAACCGTCAAGCGGTCTGGTTTGTTGCGACTGTTTTTTTCAAGACCACCGATGATGTTTCTGCCGGTTCGCCCAAACGTACTGATTTCAGGTGAGAACGGCTGTCCGGAATTAAATCTTTCGATGAGACTGATCCCCCAATCATTAGATCCCACAAATAGGCTGGCATTGAGGGAATGGGTTTGGTCCCAGTCCAAAGGCGTCAACTGTTTGGTGGGCTCATCGCCGTCCTGCTGGGCAAAAAATTCTTCATCGGGAGAAGAGTTCGTGCCTTCAGCTACTTGAAATGTGTAGTCGAGATTGAACGAGAAATGATTGGCAAAGCGTCGATTCAACGTTAGCGTAACGCCGAGTACTTCCGCAAAGTCGCGATTGATTCGGCGTACGTAGGACACACCTGCAATGGCTGCATCGATGGGCTGGCTGCTGGAGACCCAGTCCCGAATGTCCCTGAAAAAGAGGGTAACATCAGCGCCGAGATTTTCGGTCAATTGTTGCTGCAATCCCAGTTCATACATGGTTGTTTTCTGGGGGTCGAGATCCGGATTGCCGAAGCCATCAGAATTACCGCCCTGGATACCTGAAGCCGATGTGACCTTGAGTTGATCACCTCGATAAAGCTGTTCGTAATCGGGAATCTGTTGAAAGATGCCAAACGAAAAGTGAATCACGCCACGGTCGGTTATCGGATAAGCGATGCCTAATCGTGGGCTAAACTGAGTTTTGATGCTCGTGTCTCGATACCATCCCATCGCTTCTCTCTCGGCGACCGTCAGCTCGTTGTCCTCGGTTTGTTCGTCAAGGCTGATGACGCCGTCTCCGTTTGCGTCTGTGAATGTGTTTTCTAACTTGAAGGGATTGAAAATATTTGGATCTGTGAGATCCACCGGTACCTGTGCCCGTGCGTCAAACAGATCGAAACGCAATCCAATGTTGATAATCAGGCTTTCGTATTCAATCTTATCCTGAATGTAGGCCGCAAAGGTAAATGGATTACGCTTGATTCGTTCGTGTGTTGGTTCCGAAACTGGCCGAATCTCGGGCACAAACGGCACAATCTGTTGGCCGGATTCATCTTCTCTGGGAACTAAATTAAGGTCCTCAAGGAAAACTTCGTCAAATTTAAGTTCAACGCCTGACTTGACCTGGTGACGTTCAGAGATTTGGCTTGTGACATCAAACTTTCCAATCCAGGTCTTGGTCCGCCGTTCAAAGCGTGCCAGGTCGGTTCCGGCTTTTATGAATTGATTCGCGCCTGTCTCCAAAGAATCCGGATGCACATATCGCAGATCAAACGGATCGTCAAATAATACAGCGGTGAGATCGTTCTCTTTATAGGAGCCGGTCAGTTCATAAAAGGTCTTGCTGCCCAATGCATGCGTCAAATTCCCCATCAACGTAAAACCGCTTACCTCATCGCTCCGGTCGCCTAAGGGGTTGAGTCTGAAATCATGATTGTAGGTCCCTCTGTCCTCCTTACTGCCCAGAGCATCAATTTTGAGCTTAAGAGGTCCAGCAATCCTCCATTCTATGCTGGCCTGGCCGCTCCATCGATCTCTAAAGTTCATAGAGACAGCGCTGCTGTCACCGCGCACCTGGACCGTATCGCCATCGATAACTTGCAAGCGTCCTTGAGGATCAAACGCATTCGCACCAAACAGCCATCCACCATTTTTCCACCTGCGACCTGTTACAAAAAAGGTGAGGTTATCTTTGATGATGGGACCGCTTAGAGATCCTTGCAAATTGTAATTGGCCGTTGGGTCGGTATCGTCAATATTAAAGAAGATGCCATCATTGTCGCTGATGTAATCACCCGACCAGGCCTCGAAATTGCCACGAAATACGTTGCCACCGGTTTTAGTCACGATATTGATCACACCGCTTAAGGCCTCGCCGTACTCCGCGTTAAATGTGCCGCTGATGACTTGCAATTCTTGAATGGACTCGTTTTCAACCTCGATGGCCTGGGTGCGGGTGAAGTCATCTGTGATCCGAACTCCGTTCACCATATAGGCGATCTCAGTAGAACGGCCACCCCGAATGTGAATGCCGCCATCCGCGTCTCGCGTGACCCCGGCTTGCAAATTGAGGATGTCGCCGAGTTCTTGCACTGGCAAGCGCTGTATCTCCTTGGATTGAACTCTGGCCTCCGCAGAGGTCAAATCTTTGCGGACGATGGGTCGTTCGGCGGTGACCACCACTTCTTCGGCTGCTGCCACGGTTTCCGGCTGAAGTGTGAAGTTTACCTCTGTAGTGAGATCAGTCAGCACTTCGACATTTTGTGTGACCACGGTTTGATAGCCCATGAAGCTTGTACGCACCTCATATGTGCCGGGTGGAACGCGCAAAATCGCATAACTCCCTTCCAGGTTCGAGGCGGCGCCTAACGTCGTGCCCACAACAATAACATTGGCCCCGGGCAACCCTTCTCCGGTTTCTCCGTCGATAACCGTGCCCGTGATTTTGCCAAATTTTTGTGCGAATGCCATGCTTGTGAACAGAAGAACACCGGCAATCGCTAAAACCAGTTCAATTCTTTTCATGTTTTGCTCCATTCAATCGAATCGTTTTTAACCTCCGGGGATAGACAATTACATTATCTAATGAATTACGGATGGCCGTAATCTTTGAATTTAGATAATCTTCCCATGCGACAAATCTGACTGCTTCTTCAACCTGGGGTCGTGCGGCTTCAAAGCTTGGAATTTTGGATTGTACCTTTGCGATGCATTCTAAGAACACAAACATTGAATCGATGAGGAGGGGACCGGTTTGTTCTCCAACCTCCAGCGAAAATACCTTTTGAGACCATCTGCCAAAGTCCCGGGGCGCCAGATAACCTAGTTCGCCGCCTTTTTCGGCTGTCCATTTGCGCACAGAATAGGTTCTGGCTAATTCCGCAAACGATTCGCCGTCTTTAAGCTCCATTTGGACCAAATCTGCAGTTTCTCGATTCCGAAGCACGATCTCGCGAAGATTGATTTTAGGTGGAAAGGCAAAGCGAGTGGGGTCTTCATTGTAATGGCTTCGTAGCGAATCTTCGGGTACGACCATTTCATCTCTCAAACTGGCGATGATACGATCATACAAATAATCATTCCACTTTTCATTGACTATTTGCAAGTATTCAGCTTGCTTATGAAGGTTGTTCACCCTGGCTTTTTGCAAGATTTGGTCTCGAATCAGCAAGCCAGAAATAAATTCCTTAAAATCGTTTTTTGTGTGAATCCACTTATGCTGCCGGGCAGATGTGAACCGGGCTTTCTCTTGAAACGTCTTGACCGTCCATGTGCCGAATTTGGAATGGACCAATTCGTTTTTGGAAAAGCCGTTATCGGCGAGTGTGGCAATCATCGTTTCATCTGAGGCTGTTTTTCCCTGGCTTTTTTCGAATTGCTCAAACAGCTCCGTGACGGTTGGCTCATTGAATTTAATATTTAGACGCCTACTCGCAGAATCTGAAAAGTCTTGGATGGCTTTCTTGAGTTTGCGTCTACGCCAATAGTCGTAGAGTTTATGCTTATGTTTTGCATATTCAGTCTCCGTAAGCAGCGGTTTGGTTATGCGGTCGTCAACCCGGATGATGCTGTAGCCGTGTTTGGTCCGAACGGGTTCGGAAACTTCGCCAATTTCTAATTCAAATGCCGCTTCCTCAAAGCCCGGCTCCATTTCATCAACGGTGAAATAGCCCAACAGCCCACCTGTATCCCGCAGCTTAGGGTCTTCGAAAACGGATTTTGCGAGTTTTTCAAAACTGGCGCCATTTTTTAAAGAGATGTACAGGGAGTCTGCTTGCGCTTGCGTGGGGGCGTAGAGATGACGGGCTTTTATTTTAGTGTTCAGTCTGACAAAAAGCTGCTTCAATTCCTCATCGCTAATTTCAACATGGCTGGCGAGCACGTTTCGATTAAATATGTTGAGGAGTTCCTGTATTTCGATGCGTTGGCGCTCATGCTGCCCCTCTGAATCGTCATCGTACCCTCGTCGTTCAGCTTCGAGAATCAACAACTGCTCGTCGACGTAACTGTCGAGCACCTGCCAGCGGAACTCATATGTGTCTGGAAACCCGTGCCCGGTTTTCGTGCGCCAATATTTGTAGCGTTTTACAAAATCGTCTTTCGTAATTACCCGGTTGCCAACCACTGCGAGTG
>JABAHQ010004557.1_pt1 | contig 21620 bp, 22 predicted proteins | sample 7062091 | NCBI WGS metagenome assembly JABAHQ01 (sample SAMN14534359, study PRJNA622989) | marine sediment metagenome | biome: marine biome [ENVO:00000428]; feature: marine pelagic biome [ENVO:01000023]; material: deep marine sediment [ENVO:00002113] | place: India: Gulf of Kutch | collected...
AACGTCGACGACCTGGACGATTTGAATGAAAGCTTTCCCGGTGTCACCACCATTATTGAAACCTGGTTTTCGAACTATAAGGGGCCAGGCGTGCTCAAGTCCGAAGGCTTTCTCGATGTCGATGAGGCGGAGCGGATTTTGGAGAGTGCTATCAAGGCGTTTGGAAAATAAGGGTTTGTTGTCTGATTTTGATAATCAACGCTTCGAAGATCGGCGTATGCGCTCTCAGTGAATTCTGGATTTAGATTTAAGTAGAGCGTGTGGGACATTTGTCCCATACAGAAATCTATTGGAGCATATGTCTCCCCCAGCGAAGGCTTGGTGGTACGTCGGTGCTTGCCGACCATTTATGTTTTCAACTCCTAACCCCGGACAAGCCGAAACCAGAACCAAAATATCTTTGCTTTTTGTGCAAGCATCTAACTCTTAAGCGCCTAAGTTAGTGCTTGGCAGATTTGACTTCCAAAGGCTTGGGGAACAGTGAGAGTGCCTGTGGTGGTAGCCTCTGTGCAAGCCACTCAATCGACAATTCAATCGACAAGACTTGATTTTTCAGATTAAATTGAATACCTTTCAATTTGTAATTGTCTCACTTGAAACACTCGAAACCACGCAGCGGAGTTTGCCATGAAAAGCGAAAACGTTCAATTGGTTATTCCTTTTAAGTCTTTGCTTAATACCATAAAAGGATTAAGTAAAGAAGAAAAAATCCGTCTATGGGAGGTGCTGGAAGAAGAAATTGCCCAATAAAGCTGGAGACTACCAAACGATTGATGAATACATCGAAAAACGGGAGCACAGAAAAAATTGACCTACAAGGTTGCAGTCCCCAAACCAGTGGAAAAGCAACTTGACAAACTCCAGGGCACAGTATATAAGAACGTAATCAAGAGAATCCTCGAATTAAAAGATAATCCAAGGCCACCCGGTAATTTAAGCGATGATCCAATTAAGGATATAAGGACGGTGTTGGAATTTGCCAGAAGTGTTGTAAATAAAGACAGATTGCCATGCAGACTATGGAGTCTACTTACCTGATTTCGTCAATGTTGAGATGAAAGAAAACAGGTATCAAGCTGATGGATGAGAGAAAGCTGCCAACATCTTGTTTTGGATAATTGCAAGCCCCTTGCCTTTGGGAGCATGGGGCTTTTTGTTTGGCAGGATATCAGTTACGATTAAAATAAGGTAGTGTTTCTCCGCGATTTACGAATATCCAACCGACAATAATCAATTCGCTTAATCCCCATTAAAACTTATTTCACCCATTCTTTTTCTCCCCTTAATGGATTTGTAACATTGCCTCCGTATACTTTCAGCAAGAAATTAGGAAAGCAATCAATCCAACGGAGGTGAGTTACATCATGACTTGTCCCTACTTTCAGGAAGCAAAACGAAATCTCTGCGGTGCGGTTGACGGGCTGTTGCATCCCAGCATTTTTGAGGAAAGGACATTTTGCAGGGGTGACAATTACAGACAATGTGGAATCTATCGGTCACTCCATGGCACAAATGCGAAAGTGACTACGGATTACTACATTGAAAAAATACAGGATCAACAATTTCAAGAAACCGGATGCCTTATTTAACATCATGGAGGTGCTTCAATGAAAACCAGGCGTCTTAAGATTCAGTTTGTGCTTCTGCTTACTTGTATGTTCCTGTTCGGTGCGTTCAATCAAGGAACGTATGGCCACGATCCCCGCAAAGCCGACAGCCTGGCAGAGCTGATCGACAAAACGAACGAAACTGTGGATAAGTTTGACACAAAGATCAGGAAGAGTCAAATCAAATCTTTGTTTATTCGTCCCGAAGGTCGGGAATCAAAGGTGTTATTAATGTTGGTTGCTTACGATGAAGGAGTGACGAATGTGGCACAAGAGTTTTTGCAAAGCAATCAAACTCCGCTGATCTTTTCGATTTCGACGTTGCCTTTTTCCGAAGTTGATTTCGAACCTACTTCATTCCGCTTTGAGCAAAATGGCCAGATCTGGCAGCCTCAACTCGATACCGCCAGCCTCGACCTTTTCCCCTTAGGCAAAGAGACCAAATTCGGCGGCGTTCTAAACGACGGTCAAATTCATCAAGGCATTATCATGTTGCCTGAATCGTTCGACCTCGACCACCCCATCACCGTCAAGTACGGTAACGATCAGAAACGCCTGCGCTTCGACTGAACCGAACCGACTTCGGCCCCTTCACTCCATACCATCCCCGCCTTGCTCCTTTTCTGAGCGCTCTATGCGCTTTTGGGGCTATTCTTCGCAAATAATTTTCACATTTGTCACATTGCTGTAACATTGGTTGATTTTATTAACAAATCTTAAGAGATTTGCATCGTAGTCACTAACAACCATCAACCAAATGAATGGGGAGGTCAGAATGAACCAACTTTTGCGGAGTGCTGTGCTAACAGCGATGGTCTTGTCTCTGAGCATATCGAGTGGCCGGGCTCAAGAGGTGAAGTCCAAGAATGCCAAGACGTGGCAGCTTTCGGGTCGGGTTCAGTTGCAATATCTGCTCAACACCGATATCGATAGTGATGACGCGGAAACCAACAACGGCTTTCGTATTCGTCGCGGGCGTTTGCAAGCGACGGGGCAGCTTACGGACTGGGTGCAGACCAAGTTTCAAGTTGAAATCCGGGATAATAGCCCACGCTTGAAAGATGCTGAGGGCAAAATTCTTTTAGGCGAACGTGTCTTCGTACGCTTTGGTCAATTCAAAGTGCCGGTCTGGCGTGAGGAGCTGCGCTCATCCAGTAAACTGCTTTTGATCGAACGAAGTGCAGCGGCAGATTTCTTGGTGGACAATCGTCTTTCTGCCCGGCATATTGGCGTTGAGGTGAGCGGAAAAGCCGGCAATCGCATTCAATGGGCCGTCAACTTATCCAACGGCGCCGGCGAAGGTGGACGTGAGGATGCCGGGCGCACCAAGGATGGCGCTTTTGTCAACAACGGTAAGATGGTCACCGGTCGAGTAAATGTGCCCGTCAGCAAGAGATTGGAGGTGGGGGTCTCGGGGGCTGCGAATCGCGGCGGCGCGGATACCGGCACCACCGATAATACCGGAACGCTCTACACCATCGCGCCCGATTTCGGACTTTACCTCTCGACGGGTGCGCAAGGACAATTGGATATCGAAGGCGGTTTGGCCGTTGGCAGCATGAGTAGTGAGTTCACCGGAACAGCCGAGGATGTTAATTTTGTGCTGTTCGATGTGACCGGCCGCTGGATGACGAAACTGACTGAGGTCAAACAGAATTTGGGCGGCTTGGACGCGTTTGAATTAGCCGCGGGCATTTCTTTTATCGAGCCCAATACCGACTTTGATGATGACGAGGCCTTATTTTTCCGATTTGGCCCGGCAGTCTATTTTGGCAAGCAGACCCGTCTGCAGGTCAATGCTGAGCTTGAACAGCCTACGGCTGAAGGAGCAGACACGGTTCTGCAATTTCGAGCGCAAACCACGTTTAACTTCTAAATTCTAAGATTTCTTCAAAATTCAACATAGTCGTAACACGAATGTAACAATGTGATTGTATGTTTTTTAATTGCAAAGTCGGCATAGAGTGCCGTCAATTAAGCATGGTTAAACATTAGATAGAATTTTTATTAACTAACTTGGAGGTTCACCATGGCAAAAAATAAGTGTATCAAATGGACTGGATTTTATTTGGCCATGACTGCGATGCTGTTCTTGATAAGCCCATTGGGAAGTGGGCTCGCACAAGAGAAGGTCAAGGTCGATCCGAAGATTCCCTCTTATAAAAAAGTCAGCGGGATATCCGGTAATTTAAACAGCATCGGGTCTGACACCATGAACAACCTGATGACCCTTTGGGGAGAATCATTTGCCAAATACTACCCAAACGTAAAACTGCAAGTGGAAGGCAAAGGCTCCAGCACAGCACCACCCGCTTTGATCTCCGGCACGGCTCAATTTGGACCTATGTCCCGCAAAATGAAGGACAAAGAGCTCGACGAATTTGAAAAGGCGTTTGGTTACAAGCCGACTGCATTTCGTACGTCCATTGACGCCCTGGCGGTTTATGTGAACAAAGACAATCCCATCAAAGGCTTGACTCTGAAGCAGGTGGATGCTATTTTTTCTAAAACTCGCGCTGGCGGATACCCCAAGGATATTGAAACCTGGGGCGATTTGGGCTTGACAGGCGAATGGGCAAATAAGCCGATCAGTTTGTATGGCCGAAACTCGGCGTCCGGTACGTATGGGTATTTTAAAAAGCACGCACTCTTCAAAGGCGATTACCGGGACACAGTTAAAGAGCAGCCCGGTTCGGCTTCCGTCGTCCAGGGTGTGACTGAAGATCGTTATGCAATCGGCTACAGCGGCATTGGCTACATCACTTCTGGTGTAAGAGCGGTACCCCTGGCCGAGAAAGAGAGCGATGAATCGGCTGAACCAAGCATGGAAAATGTCATGTCGGGCGAATATCCGTTGGCTCGTTTTCTATACATTTACGTGAACAAAGAGCCTGGAAAAGAGCTTGATCCATTGGTTCGGGAGTTTTTAAAATTCGTGTACAGCAAAGAAGGGCAACAAGTGGTCATCAAAGACGGATACATGCCACTTCCGTACAAACTTGTCAAAGAGGAATTAGACAAGTTGGAAAGCGGAACCTATTAGACGACTAAGAAAAAAGATGCTACGATGATGGAGTACTGCGTTTGGGAAAAAACCAGATCCGTGCTCAGTGCTCCATCAGTTTGTAGCTCTGATTGAACTATCATTAAGATGATTGATGAGTCTTGAAGTAAAACAACCTCCCGAAACGAAAGCTCGCACCCCAATTTATCAAACCGAGTCAAAAATTCGGCTGAGAACCAGAATGTTGCTGGAGAAGTGGGCCCGGTGGGTGATCACTTCGGGTGGACTTGCGGTAATTGCCAGCATCGTGGCCATTCTGGTTTACATTGCTATTGAAATTTGGCCGCTTTTCCAACCTGCAGAAGTCAAGCTTGTCAAAAGCATGTCTGTTAGAAATGTCGTTGGTGATGGTTTCGATAACCCGGCAGATAATGCCATCGCACTCGGTTTAGATGATAATCAAGAAATTGGCTTCACTGTTTTTGAAAATGGATTTGTGCAGTTCTTTTCTGTCTTGGAGGGCACTCCTAGGGAACGATTTTCCATCGAGGGACTTCAGAATGAGAAGATAACGTCGGTCTGGCAGTCGCTTGATGGTAAAGACTTGATTCTGGGCACCAGCCGGGGTCAGACGTTTGAAGTTGCCATTGACTACAACTCTGAATTCTTTGAGGGGGAAAGAAGTTACCAGCCGGAGATTTCGGTCAATGCCGGGATGACCGTTGATCCCACCGGCAAGGCGCTCGAAAAATTGACGTTTGCAGGCGATTCGGACGAGTCCATGGCGATCGCAGCCATCACGGAAGATCGAAGGGTGCTTGTTTTCTTGCAAGAAAAAGAGGAATCGTTTCTTGGCGAAGCGGAGATTGTTTCCGCGCAATACGAGATACCGCCGAAATGGTCCGGACAGCCGCAATCGATTGCCATAGATGCCTCGATCAAGAACTTGTATATCGGCACCAACGATGGAAAAATCTATCATTGGAATGTGTCGATTGAAGATAAGCCTGAGTTTGTCAGCGTAGCCAGGGTTTCCAAAGGAGATGAGGTCGGTGTGACAGCCCTGGATTTCCTGATCGGAAGTCGCACGCTCATGGTCGGTGAATCTGACGGCGGTGTCAGCTCCTGGTTTTTGGTGCGAGACAGCACCGCGGTCACGGGCTGGCGACTGACCCGAATTCGTGACATGGAGCCAAATCCGGCTGCCGTGACTATGTTTGCCCCATCGGCACGTGGCAAAGGATTTATCTCGGGGGATAAAGAAGGCAATTTGCTTTTGCAATATAGCACGTCCAACCGGAAACTGGCCGAGTTTGGTTCGGATAAGGCTTCGGCGATCGAGTTTGTCAACTTCGCACCCAAAGCCAATGGTGCGCTGACCCTGAACTCCGAGGGTCATTTAAGCCATTGGAAAATCGACAATCCCCATCCCGAGTCGAGTTTTAAAGCGTTCTTTGGCAAAGTCTGGTATGAAGGGTACCCGAAGCCAGAGTACGTCTGGCAGTCCACGGGAGGCTCCGATGATTTCGAGCCCAAACTCAGTCTGGTGCCTTTAATCTTTGGCAGTTTGAAGGGTACATTGTATGCGTTAATTATCGCCATACCGCTGGCCATTCTGGGGGCAATTTTCACATCGCAATTTATGCACCCGTCCTGGCGGAATTATGTTAAGCCAACCGTTGAAATCATGGCGGCACTTCCAAGCGTAATCCTGGGATTCTTGGCCGGGCTTTGGTTGGCGCCCATCATCGAAGACATTGTCCCGGCGGTCTTGCTGATGAGCATGTTCATTCCCGTGCTCATCCTGGTTTGCTCGATAATCTGGCGGCAAATTCCTCAACGCTTTCGCAATCGCTTTCGCATGGGAGCCGAAAGTCTGCTGCTTGTACCGATTATCGTTTTGGGTATCTGGGTTTGTTTAGAACTAAATGCTTCTTTGGAACAGTGGCTCTTTGGTGGCGATTTTCAAGTGTGGCTTTTTGATTCCTCCAAACTTCCCTACGATCAACGCAATGCCCTGGTCGTCGGTATTGCCATGGGGTTTGCCGTTATACCGATCATTTATACGATTTCGGAGGATGCCTTGAGTAATGTTCCGAAAGCGCTTGTCTCAGGATCATTGGCATTGGGCGCAACGCGGTGGCAGACCGCTATCCGGGTGGTGTTCCCGACGGCAGCGGCCGGGATCTTTTCTGCGATTATGATCGGGTTTGGGCGTGCAGTGGGAGAGACCATGATCGTCTTGATGGCCACTGGAAACACGCCGATTATGGACTGGAACATCTTTAATGGATTTCGGACCCTCTCAGCGAATATTGCGGTGGAGATTCCTGAGGCGCCGGTTGGCGGCACACTTTATAGAGTGCTGTTTTTATCTGCCTTTTTGCTGTTTGTGATCACATTCTTGGTCAATACCCTGGCCGAGTTGGTCCGGCAAAGATTGAGAGAACGATATCAGAAATTGTAAATGAAAAAGTATTGGAAAAGCGGTGATCCGTTTGTCTGGTTGACGGGCGGGGCTTTGGCCTTCAGCCTGTTGATGATTTTGGGCCTGATTGTGTTGATCTTGGCCAATGGATTAAGCCAGTTTTGGCCGGCAAGTCTGACCGAGTTCCAGATGAAGAGCGGGCAGAAGGTCTTGGGGGAAATTTGGGAGCGGGAACAGATACCAGAATTCAAGACCGATTCGAAAGAAGACAAATACCGATTGCGTCTAAAAATCGGGAACCGCGACCTTTATTCCCTTGACTTTAAATGGATCGACGAAGCCAATATAGAAGAAAGGGAACAACCTCCAAATGCCATCGCTATCGAGAGATGGGAGTGGGGAAATTTCTACGGGTATTTTTCGAACCTAAAGGTTGAAGGCGACGTCGTTGAAACCCATTTAGGGGATGCCTGGCCGCGAATACATGATTTTCTTGATGAGATGCAGGACTTGCGTGATCAAATCAAGGAAATTGAGGAGGACGAGATTGGTGACATCAGCTACCAAATGCAGAATCTGCAGTTAGATATTCGCCAGATCAAGTTGGAATCGGAAGGAGAACAAGCAAAAACGCAGATTGCCGAGAAGAAACAAAAGATCCAGGAATTGCAATCGCGTTTCGAAGAAAAAGAAGCCGAGCTTAAAAAATTGTATAAGCAGTCGCAAAGATATGTTCTAAGCATGTCAACGGCCGACGAACTTGAACAGGACATCAAGATTTTCGATATTGTACGAATCTATCGGCCCAACAACATGAATGTCCTCAGAAAATCCGGCTTTTACGCCGCTAAGGTCTGGGAATTTGTTTCCGCGGAACCGCGTGAGTCAAATACAGAGGGCGGTGTCTTTCCGGCAATTTTTGGCACCGTGATGCTTGTGCTGATCATGACTGTGGCCGTGGTGCCGTTTGGGGTTTTAGCGGCGATTTATCTTCGCGAATATGCAAAACAAGGTTTCCTGGTGCGGCTTGTCAGGATTGCCGTAAACAATTTAGCCGGGGTTCCGTCCATTGTTTACGGGGTATTTGGCCTGGGTTTTTTCATTTATGCTGTTGGCGGCACCATCGATCAACTTTTTTACCCGGAATCATTGCCAACTCCGACTTTTGGTACGGGTGGCATTCTCTGGGCGTCTTTAACCCTGGCTCTTCTGACTGTTCCCGTCGTTATTGTTGCCACGGAAGAAGGGCTGGCGGCCGTGCCTCGGGAAATTCGGGAAGGTTCGCTTGCTTTGTCAGCAACCAAGTATGAAACTTTGTGGCGGGTGGTGATTCCAAGTGCCATGCCCGGTATTTTAACCGGCTTGATTTTAGCGATTGCCCGCGCAGCCGGTGAGGTGGCGCCTCTCATGATAACCGGTGTTGTCAAACTTGCGCCCACTTTGCCCATAGACAGTCACTTCCCCTTTGTGCATTTGGAAAGAAAATTTATGCACCTAGGCTTTCATATTTATGACGTGGGATTTCAATCGCCTAACGTAGAGGCCGCCATCCCGATGGTCTATTCAACCACCGTGCTTCTATTACTTATCGTGTTGTTGCTCAACGTCGTAGCCATAGCCATACGGAACCGTTTGAGAAAGAAACTGGCTTTTTCGACCTTCTAGGGAGACACGCAGGTTAAGGCAGACAAATTAATGAAAATGGGGTTGATTAATGAGTGTGAAACAAGGATTAACTGAGATTCTATCAAGCAAGCCCAAAAATTCATCGCAAACAGTTGAAGAGTCGAAAACGGATTCCTTCAACAACAAATATTCTTCTACAGACGCGGCAATCAAGATCGAAAATCTGCACTTCAGTTACGGTCAAGATTGGACTTTACAAGACATAACCTTGGATATCCCCGACAATCAGGTTACAGCCTTTATCGGACCATCAGGCTGCGGGAAGAGTACGTTATTAAGGTGCATCAACCGATTGAACGACTTAATTGATGGTGCGAGATTAGAAGGCAGGATTGTTGTCCACGGGACGGATATCTACGATCCCTCTCTGGATGTGACCGAACTGAGAAAACGGGTCGGGATGGTGTTTCAAAAATCGAACCCCTTTCCCAAGTCAGTTTATGAGAATGTCGCTTATGGGCCACGGATTACCGGTGTCAAAAAGAAATCGGTTCTGGATGAAATTGTCGAACGGAGTTTGAAAAGTGCGGCGCTTTGGGATGAGGTGAAAGATCGATTGGACAAAACCGCCCTGGACCTATCGGGAGGGCAGCAGCAACGTCTTTGTATCGCGCGCACGATTGCCGTCGAGCCGGAAATCGTGCTGATGGACGAACCATGTTCTGCTCTCGATCCCATCGCGACATCCAAGATCGAAGAACTCATTTTAGATTTAAAGAAAGACTATACCATTGTCATCGTCACACACAATATGCAACAAGCTGCGAGAATCTCCGATCAAACGGCATACCTCTGGTTGGGAAAACTCATCGAGTACGATATCACCGACAACATCTTTACCAATCCCAAGAACAAACTGACTGAAGATTACATCACCGGACGATTTGGCTAGCATCAAGATAGTGCTGAGTTCACGCTGCAGAAATTGCTAAGATCTGATATAAAAAAGTGCAACCTTAGAACCAAATCCTATTTTCATTCGTTAGTCAATGAAGAAATGTACATAATCTGTGAGCATTTAAAATGGAACGCCACCTAGATACGCAAATCAAAGGCATAAAAGAAAGCTTAATCAAGATGGCGGGCTTGGTCGAGTCCGCGATCGACAAAGCCATTCGCGCCCTGAAGGATCGGGATGTCGATTTAGCCCAAAAAGTGATGGATGAAGATGGGGCGATCAATCAATTGGAGATAGATGTTGAGATCGAATGCAGGTCGCTTTTGGCTCGTCATCAACCTGTTGCGGTGGATCTGCGTTTCGTCATGGCTTCCACCAAAATCAACAACGACTTAGAACGGATGGGGGACCATGCTGTAAACATTGCGCAAAAGGCCCTGGCCTTAGGCAAGTCGCGACCAATCAAACCTTACATCGACATTCCGTATATGGCAGGTATCGTGCAAAGTATGGTGAAAGACTCCATTGACGCATTTGTTGAAGGCGATGTGGCGAAGGCGCAAAATGTTTGTAAAAACGACGACGTGGTCGATGGATTGGAGGTTCAGATAAATCGTGAGTTGATCACATATATGATGGAAGATCCCAAGAATATTTCCCAGGCATTGGCGCTTTCTTTGGTGGCGAAAAATCTCGAGCGGATTGCGGACCTGTCAACCAATATCGGCGAGGAAGTCATTTACATGGTGGAAGCGAAGACCATCAAACATCATTTTGAAGATGTGCACATCAAAAAGTAACGAGACGATCAAAGAAAATCCCTTGCTTTTTTTGTCTAAATTTATATATTTGATGTACATTGATATGATAAAATTAGCGCCATTTGAGTTATCAAAATGTGTTGAGAATGAACAAATTTACTGATCTAAAGATAAAGAAGGTAAAATTCCGAAGCACGATACGAAGCCTCGAGAAATATATTTTCAAACTTAAAAATGCACCATCATGTTGGTGCATTTTTTATTTGTAGTCACTTTGAAACTGGAACGGGTGCGAAACTCTTAAATATAAGTAATGGAGGTTAAAATTGAGAGATAGTCTGGTAAATTTGATGGAACTCCAGAAAGTGGAAAATGAGTTAGATGCCCTAGAAAGTCTGAAAGGCGATTTGCCCCACAAAGTCAGAGAACTCGAATCGGAGCTGAATCGACTGAAAACAGAACAAGAGAATTATGAAAATGAGCTGAACGAGTTAAAGCGAGCAAAAGCGCATTGGGACACCGAATTGAAAGTGCTCCAGGACCAATTGGCAAAATATCAAGAGCAGTTATATTCAGTCCAGTCTAACCGCGAGTACGATGCGATAACCGTTGAAATTGATGCGACAAAGGAGAAGATTGACGACGCTGAGACTCGAATTGTTGAGTTTATGGAAAGAGAAGATCAGATTCAAAACGCACTTGAAGAGTTAACATCGAAAATAGATGCCGGCGAAGAGGAGCTTGAAGACAAACGAACAGAACTAGATGAAAAAATCAAAGCGACGGAAAACGAATACAGAAAGTGGGAAGATAAGCGTAAAGCTCTGGTTAACAATCTCAATAAGCCGCTTCTCTCGCAGTACCGACGAATCCGTAGGGTGAAGGGCCACAATGCCGTCGTGAATGTGAATAAATATGCCTGCGGAGGGTGTTATTCGGCGATTCCTCCACAGAAAGTCGTCGAAATTCGAACCATGAACCAATTGATTATTTGTGAGTCATGTGGCAGGATATTGGTTTATGAGAACGAGAGTGAAGCCGTGACAAGTTAACGCGCACGCGAGTTTGTTGTCATTTTGAGGTGCGGAAATCAAGTCAATTCAAAGTAGTCCAGGCGGCCGCGTTCCGACTCCGATGCAAATCGGATCGGGATGAGGAAAGTCCGAACTCCACAGGGCAGGGCGCTCCGTTCTGGGCTTACGGGACGGAGGGGGGGTGACCCTACGGCAAGTGCCACAGAAATACACAGCCGATGGTCCCGATTCCGTTGGGACACAGGCGAAGGTGCAATGGTGAGGTAAGAGCTCACCGGTCTGGCAGCGATGTCAGATGCGAGGTAAACCCCGCCCGGAGCAAGACCAAATATGTCCCGCTTGTCCATCCCGATGAATGTCGAGATGGTAGAGTAGCCCGCTCTAATTCCCGACCTGATCGGGAGCGTGGGACGGGTAGGTCGCGCTAGATAAATGGTCGCCATCTCCGATCATTCGGAGAGACAGAATTCGGCTTATCGGACTGCTTTGGATTGTTCTCTCTTACTTTTTCTGAAAGGCCAATTGAATGGAATTGACCTGGGAAGTTATCAATAATCATGAAAAAGCAACCATTCGCAATTTTGCCCACCAACTTAACTCTTCTCCGATTCTTGCCACGGTTCTCTTGAACCGCGGCATTGAAAACGTTGAAACCGCGAGACTGTTTTTTCGACCCCAATTGCAGCACTTGCATGATCCGTTCCTGATGGCCGGAATGGAAGAAGCCGTTCACCGAATTCACGCGGCATTAACGGAACACGAAAGAATATTGATTTACGGTGATTACGATGTAGACGGTACGACAGCCATTGCCATGCTTGTACAATTCTTTAAAGGTTTGGATCATCCTGTGGACTTCTATGTCCCTGACCGATTACTTGAAGGCTACGGTCTATCCGAAGCGGGGATACGTCAGGCGCATGAAGATGGTTATCGTCTCATCATAAGCGTTGATTGTGGTATCACCGCCATTACTGAGGTGGAGCTGGCAAGAAAACTTGGTGTTGACGTGATCGTTTGCGATCATCATCAACCGGGGCCGCGATTGCCGGCCGCCGCCACGATTCTGAATCCCAAACGTCGTGATTGCAGCTATCCATTTAAAGAGCTGGCCGGAGTCGGCGTGGCCTTCAAACTTGTTCAGGCGCTTCAACAGCATCTCGATTTGGATGAAAGCATCTTGTTGCCCCTGATGGAATTTGTGGCCATTGGAAGCGCGGCGGATATCGTGCCGATGGTGGACGAAAATCGCGTGTTTGTTAAATTTGGCTTGAGTAACTTACCCCGTACGCAGCATCTCGGCGTCCGCGCGCTGCTCGACAGTACGGGCATCAATGGTCTGGAAATCGGTACCGGACAAGTGGTGTTTATTCTCGCGCCCAGAATTAACGCGGTTGGGCGTTTGGGCGATGCGGGTCGAGCCGTCAGACTGTTAATTTCAGATAATGAGCAGCAAGCCAGGAATATCGCTTCCATTTTGGAGTCAGAGAATCGGTTACGCAGAAATATCGACGAAGAGACGTTTACAGAAGCCATCGAAATGATCGAGGGCAGTGTCAATCCCGAGAATGAGCGAATCCTCGTCCTTCAGAAGGAAGGTTGGCATCCGGGCGTCATTGGAATCGTCGCTTCTCGACTTGTTGAAAAGTATCATCGGCCAACTGTGATGATTTCAACGGAAATCGGCCTCGGAAAAGGGTCTGCACGGAGCATCCGCGGGTTTGATATTTATCAGGCGCTGGAAAATTGTCAAGAGTTTATGCTAGAGTTTGGAGGCCACAAATATGCTGCCGGTTTGTCAATCTTTTCTGAGAACATCCATGAGTTTCGAGACAAATTGAATCAGGTGGCAGCCGAACGCTTAACGCCGGAGATGCTGACGCCAAAATTGTTCATTGATGCAGAGATAAAATTGACAGAGATCAAAAACGATTTGGTGAAGTTGCTAAATAGAATGGCGCCTTTTGGACCTCAGAACATGCGACCGTCATTTTTGACGAGAGGATTGCAAATTGTCGGTACACCCATGATTGTCGGAAAAAACCATTTGAAATTCAAAGTCCGCCAGGATGGGATCGTGATGGATGCCATCGGCTTCGAACTCGGAGACTTGATGTATCGCATATCGCCCGGAGAGAAAAACGTCGAAATGGTCTATGTGATTGAGGAGAACGAATGGAATGACCGGAAGCGCATTCAATTGCGTGTGAAAGATCTACGATAGGAGGGAGACGATCAAATCCGATGAAGCGATATCAGAGCCAGTTAGAGATAAAATCTGAGGAGTACAAGAAACGGCGAAGCTACATGCTCGGCTTGGTCAGCGACCTCAATATGATTCTTAAACAAGTTAAAGAGAAGAATCCAAAAGCCGTCGAAAAGTTGAAGAAGAGAGAAAAATTCCCGGCGCGTGAGAAGGTTCACAGAGTGATCGATCCGGAAACCGAAGTGCTGGAAATCGGTTCGCTTGCCGCCTATGACATGTACCACGACATTCCCGGCGGATATCCGTCTGCGGGTACGGTCACGGTTGTGGCCACCGTCACTGGCAAAAAGGTCGTGATTATGGCAAACGATCCGCTGGTTAAATCAGGTGCCTGGGTTGAAACGACGTGCAAGAAAAATCTGCGTGCTCAGGAAATTGCCATGGAGAATCGCTTACCCATCATCTACATGGTTGATTCGGCAGGGGTCAATTTAGAACGGCAAGCGGAGATTTTTCCCGACAAGTTGCATTTTGGTCGTATATTTAGAAACAACGCCAGGATGGCCGCCATGGGGATTCCGCAGATTTCGTGTGTGTTTGGCTTCTGCGTTGCCGGAGGGGCTTATTTACCCGGCATGAGCGGCGATTTGGCGATGATTACGCAGCATTCCAGCATGTTCCTGGCCGGTCCGTTTTTGGTTCAGTCTGCCTTGGGACAAAAGGTTGACATGGAAACGCTGGGTGGAGCCAGCATGCACAATGCCATCAGTGGCGTGGCCGACTACCAGTTTGATGACGAGGAGAGTGCGTTCCAGTGGATACGCAATCAGGTTGCGGCCCTTGGCAATCGTCCGCAAGCTCCCTTTTCGAGAATTCGGCCAGAAGAGCCTTACTATGATCCAGATGAAATACTGGGTATCTTGCCGGGTAAGGGAGCGGGAACTTACGAAATGCGAGAGATCATCGCCCGCCTCGTCGATGGCAGTCGCTTTGAAGAATTCAAACCCCATTTTGGTTTGACTTTGATTACGTGTTTTGCAAGGATTGGTGGCTTCTCGGTGGGCATTGTGGCCAATCAGGGCAAGCCCGTGCAAAGACAAATGCCGGATGATTATTTGGGGAAACCGCAGCCGCCGCAAGTGCAAATGGGCAATGTCATTTACAGCGATTCCGCAAACAAGGCTTCGCACTTTATCATGCTTTGCAACGAGCGATTGATTCCTTTGATTTTCCTTCACGATGTCACGGGTTTCATGGTTGGGAAAATGGCTGAAAACAACGGCATCATCAAAGACGGCTCCGAAATGGTGAATGTGCAAGCCAATTCCATAGTGCCAAAACTATCCATCATTGTCCGAAACAGTTTCGGCGCCGGGAACTACGCCATGTGCGGAAAGGCGTATGATCCACGACTGATTTTTTCCTGGCCGACCGCGCGACTGGCGGTGATGGACGGCGGCATTGCCGCTGACACCGTGTTACTCACAAAAAAAGATCTCGATGACGATGCCCGCAAGAAATTTCGGGAAGAGCTCGTCGAAAAATATGAATACGAGGCCTCACCTTACCATTCCGCGGCCCGCCTGGTTGTGGATGGCGTCATCGATCCGCGTGAAACCAGAAAGACGCTGATTTGGGGCCTTGAAATGGCTCAGAACAATGCGGAAATCCCGGAGTATAAAACAGGGGTTTTGCGGTTATAGATTCTTAGTTCAACTAATGTTGATCAGATTTTTGGATGGCGTAAAATATGAAATTTAATGTGATTATTGAAAAAGACGATTCCGGATTCTATGTTGCGGAAGTTCCGGCTTTGCCGGGTTGTTTCAGCCAGGGGAAGACATTCGACGAAGCAAAACAAAACATTAAAGAGGCGATTGAAGGGTGGCTGGAAGTTATGAATGAGAAAGCAAAAGAATCCGACAGAGAAGTAATCGAAGTGATGGTATGAGCCCGAAGCTAAAGTTGTGTTCGGGAAAAGAGACTGTAAAAAAGCTTCAAAAAGTAGGTTGGAAAATAAAAAGACAAAAAGGCTCACATGTGATGCTTGTTAAAGAGGGTTACCGATACACGCTTTCCGTTCCGCAGCATAAACAATTGGGGATCGGGATTTTGACTAAATTAATCAAACAAGCTAAGCTATCAGTTGAAGAATTTAATGATCTTTGATCTAATTACTACAAGACATAATTATGACGAACCTTACCATTAAACTGAAAGAGAAAGACCTGCGAAGGCTCAAAAAAGCCGCACACCGCGCTGGTAAGTCCGTTCAAGCGCTTATCAATGAATGGGTTTCCCAGTTACCCGATGAACATGACGAACACTTTGATGTATCGAAAGATCCTGTTTTTCAAATGGAGGGGTACGACTTCGATGCACCAAACGACTTATCAGAGAATCTTGATAAGTACTTATACGGTGAAGAATATCCACGATGAATCAAGTCTTTGTAGATTCAAACGGCTGGATTGCTCTTAATAGCAAGCGAGATTATCTTCATCAAAAGACAGTCGAGGCTAACAGAACCCGTCTTAACGGCGGTAACCGCTATTTGACAACAAATTTCGTATTGGATGAAACCTATTCAGGTTTACTTACAAAAGTGGGCCATTTCGCAGCCGTCGATTTTGGGGAGAGAATCCGAAAATCAAAAACGGTTAGAGTTTTACGTATTTCCGAACAAATAGAGGAAGACGCTTGGACACTTTTTAAGAAGTATTCGGACAAGGAGTTTTCTTTCACGGATTGCACCTCATTTGAGGTTATGCAACAATTCAAGATAACCGAGGCCTTTACCAACGATCATCATTTTGAACAAATGGGATTCCAAATCTTACTCAAAGTTCCTAAATGACAATTCACAAACAACATATTTTACAGAGCTAAAATGCGAGAACCCGTACTCATTGCAAATGGCCAGGGCTTTTGGGGTGACAGCGTCGATGCGCCGGTGAGACTCATCGAGGGTGGGCCGGTACATTACATCACCCTGGATTATCTGGCGGAAGTGACCATGTCGATTATGCAGCGCCAAAAGCAACGTAATCCACAGAAAGGGTATGCCACGGATTTTGTCCATTTGATGAACGAGATGCTGCCCGCCATTATGGACAAAAATATCAAAGTCATTGCCAGCGCCGGCGGTGTAAATCCTATAGCTTGTCGAGAGGCGGTGTTCGATGTTGCCAGAACGTTAGGATTGAGCGGCTTAAAAATTGGTATCGTTGAAGGAGATGACATCTTTTACCGACTCCCGGAGTTGATGGAATCCGGTACCGAGTTGAACCATAAACAAACAGGGCAGCCGCTCACCGAGCTAAAAGATAAGATTCTCTCAGCAAATGTTTACATCAGTTCTTTTGCAATTGTAGAGGCTCTGCAAAAAGGCGCTCAGGTAATTATAACTGGCCGTGCTACCGACCCCGGGCTTGTTTTGGCGCCAATGATTCACGAATTCGGTTGGAAAGCGGATGACTGGGATGAGTTGGCGGCGGGCACAGTGGCTGGACATATTATTGAATGCGGCGCCCAGGCTTGTGGCGGCAATTTCACCCGTTGGTGGGAAGTACCGGATTATGCAAATATCGGTTACCCAATTGTTGAAGCCTACAGCGATGGTACATTTTACGTGACCAAGCAGCCTGGAACCGGTGGCATGGTAACGGTTGACACTGTCAGCGAACAGATTGTCTATGAGATGGGCGACCCAAAAGGCTATATTTCTCCTGATGTGCGAGTAGATTTTACCACGATTCAATTGGAACGGGCTGGCAAAGATCGGGTGAAAGTTTTTGGGATCAAAGGGGCTCCAAACACGGATAGCTATAAAGTCTCCATCAGTTATCGCCACGGTTTTAAAGCATCCGGCAGTTTGACCATTAGTGGCCCAAACGCCTATGAAAAAGCACAGAAATGTGCTGAAATCATTTGGGAGCGATTAAAACGAGCTGGTTGCTCATTTGAAGAGACTAGCACTGAATACGTGGGTTTGAATTCTTCTCATGGTGATATAACCCCTATTCCGGACCAAATCAACGAAGTCGTTCTACGGCTTGGAGTCCGTGATTCCCATGAGAGAAAAATCGCTCGTTTTGGGAAGGAAATAGCGCCACTGATTACCAACGGACCACCTGGAGTCACAGGGTTTGCAGGAGGCCGTCCGAAACCACAGGAGATTGTGGCGTTTTGGCCAGCGCTCATCCCCAAAAGTTTGATTGAGACGACAGTCACTGTCGAGGAGGTGTGAAGTTGAAGCGGATTCAACTCAGGCAAATTGCCCATGCTCGTTCCGGCGACAAAGGAGATAGTTCTAATGTTGGGCTGCTTGCAAACAACAAAGAGGCTTATGAAATTATAAAGAAAGAAGTGACCGCAGAGCGGGTTAAAGAACATTTTAAAAGCCTGGTTAAAGGCAACGTAGAGCGATATGAACTGCCGAATCTCTTGGGTTTGAATTTTATCCTCCGCAACTCTCTCGGTGGTGGCGGCAGCGAAAGCCTCAGAAATGATGCTCAAGGGAAAACCCACGGTCAGGCACTTTTGCTGATGGAAATTGAGGTACCTGATGACTTAGAGGTAGAACCATTGAAGATGAATTAGGTATGAAATCGCAAATCCCCCGAAATGACGTTGGTATTCGGGTTTTCTTTTGAAGTAAAAAGAGTTTGTCAGAAATGAGATGACCGAGGCGCCACTTTCCCAAAAGTAAGAAAATACTAAAGGATAATTCCGACAATATTTTTGACGGATAATATATCCTTTTAGGTTCAAGAACTTACAGTAAGCGTGTTTAATTGGCAATCTGAGTTTTTTGGTATCAAAATTGCCCGTTTGGGTTTTAAAGTGAAAATTTTTCACCTACATGTCTCTGACTGAAAACGGTCCGTAGCTGTCATTCCCGAATGTTTTGATCGAAATCTTCTGCTGACACAGGGAAATTCCGACTCAAAAACATGCCGGAATGGCGGGCACGGTCACGTTTGTGTCAGATACTAACTACTTAAACTTTTTCATAGTTCAATGGGAGCGCTATAATGGTTGGCATAGTTGGGTATGGCGCGTATGTGCCGTGTTATCGAATCAAGGCTGAAGACATAGCCTTACAATGGGGGAATGATCCCGTAGCTGTCAAAAGAGGATTGCTCCTGGAAGAGAAAACCGTCCCGGGTTTGGATGAAGACACCATCACGATTTCAGCGTCAGCAGCGAAACATGCTCTTTTGCGAGCAGGAATTGACGCTAAAGAAATTGGGGCGTTATATGTTGGTTCTGAATCACACCCTTACGCGGTAAAACCAAGCGGAACAGTCCTTGTCGATGCGTTGGGGATTGGGCCGGATGTGCATGTTTCAGATTATGAGTTTGCTTGCAAGGCCGGCACTGAGTCCATGTTTGTAGCCTATAGTCATGTGAAGTCTGGATTAATGAAATATGCTTTTGGAATTGGTTCCGACACTTCGCAAGGAGCCCCAGGGGATGCCTTGGAATATACTGCATCTGCAGGTGGAGCGGCTTTCATTTTTGGCAAGGATCACGTGGCAGCCGAGGTGGTTGACACCTACTCGTACACATCGGACACGGCGGATTTTTGGCGGCGCGAAGGCGAATTCTATCCGCAGCACACGGGAAGATTTACCGGAGAGCCAGCGTATTTCCGACATGTTGTGAATGCAGGAAAAGGAATTCTTGACAAAAGCGGTTTTAAGGCTGAAGATTTTACTTATGCCGTTTTTCACATGCCCAATGGCAAATTTCCCATGAAAGCAGGAAAGATCTTAGGATTCACAAAAGAACAAATCGAACAAGGTTGGCTCGTGCCAATTATGGGCAACACGTATTCGGGTTCTTCGCCAATGGGATTGACGGCTGTTCTGGATGTGGCAAAAGAAGACGATTTGATTTTACTTGTCTCTTTTGGATCCGGCGCTGGTAGCGATGCATTTATATTTCGAGTCACAGAGCGCCTGAAAGAAATTCAAGACAGGGCACCGCACACACGGGATATGCTGGATGCGAACAAAAGGTATCTCAATTACGCGCAATACGCAAAGCATCGTGGAAAAATTATTATGAATGAATAGAAGAAACCTAATTTCGAAGAATCTAAACCGTCAGGACGAGGGAGATGCAAATATGTCAATAATCGCTCAACGCTTTGAAGTTAACCCTGAGCAGAGTCAAAGAGCGCTTCGCTCCTGCGGGATTTAGGATTTGAAACATGAGGATTCTTGTGCCGTCCTTGCGGTACCAGGAATTCCAGAGGAGAATTGAAGATGCGTGAAGTAGCAATCATTGGAGCTGGACTCACTAAATTTGGAGAACTGTGGGATAAGTCCTTTCGAGATTTGTTTGTGGAGGCCGGCTTAAAGGCGATTGAAAATGCGGGGGTAGATCATCTTGACTCGATGTACGTTGGAACCATGTCCGGCGGGCTATTCGTTGGCCAGGAGCATATCGGCTCTCTCATGGCTGACTACTTAGGGCAAACGCCCATTCCTGCCACTCGCGTCGAATCTGCTTGTGCTTCCAGTGGTGTGGCCTTTCGTATGGCATTTATCGAGGTTGCTTCCGGATTAAACGACATTGTTTTGGCTGGCGGCGTTGAAAAAATGAATGATGGTGCGGACGTAACCTATGCCTTGTCAACAGCCGCTGACCAAGAGTACGAAGTCTATCAGGGCGTAACCTTCCCGGGACTTTATGCGATGATCGCTCGCGCTCACATGCACCACTACGGAACTACCCGCGAGCAGTTGGCTAAAGTTGCTGTAAAAAACCACTACAACGGCAAACGAAATCCAAATGCGCAATTTCAAATGGAAGTTACAGTTGATCAGGTGCTTAATTCGAGTATGGTCGCGGATCCGTTGCGCCTGCTCGATTGTTCGCCTGTTAGCGATGGTGCTTCTGCAGTTGTTCTTTGTCCTTTAGACGTGGCCAAAAAATTTACCGACACACCAGTTAAGGTAATTGGTACCGGGCAGGCATCAGATTCAGTTGCATTGCATTCCCGGGATGATTTAACCTATCTGGCAGCAGTAGCGCGTTCCGCAGAACAAGCATACAAAATGGCTGGCGTTAAGCCCGGCGATATCAACGTGGCAGAAGTCCATGACTGCTTCACAATCGCTGAGATTTGTGCGATGGAAGCATTGGGATTTGTTGAGAGGGGACAAGGTGGCAAAGCGGTGGATGAAGGTTTTAATGCACTGGACGGCAAGATTCCTATCAACACCAGCGGCGGACTTAAATCGAAAGGTCATCCCGTTGGTGCAACAGGAACTGCTCAAATAATTGAGATTTTTGAACAACTGTGCGGGACTGCTGGTGAAAGGCAAGTGAAAAATGCTCGCATCGGATTAGCCCAGAATATGGGCGGATCCGGGGGCAGCAGTGTCGTTCATATTATGGAGGCTGTGCAATGAAATCACCAAGATATACAAGGGAAATTCCGCAGCGCTATCGTTTGGAAGCAGCACGATGCGAAAGCTGTGGTAAAATTCACTTCCCGCCGAGGTTAATCTGCCCTGATTGTCAGTCTGGGAGCTTCCGGGTCATAAAGCTGCGGGATAAAGGCAAAGTCTTGACCTACACAGTCATTCATGTGGCGCCGGAACAGTTCGCTACCCAAACGCCTTATATCATGGCTATTGTGGAGTTGAACGATGGGGTGAAGATTACCAGTCAAATTGTGGATTGTGGGATTGAGGATGTTAGAATCGGTGAGAAAGTAAAAGTGGTTTTCCGCAAAATTCAACAAGATGGGCGTGCCGGAATCCTGTGCTACGGATATAAATGTGTTCTTTCGAGATAGAAAGGTGGCACGGTTTTCTTGAGTTTCTCGTCAAATATACCTCTGAAGTATTTTCAGGATTTAAGTGCTCAAAGTGATATCGCTTCCCACAGTTTTGAGATCATTTAGCAGCCAGTCATGGCACACGATTATGGAAGACAATAGTTTTAAACTAGGGAAGGTAAAATCATGAACTCAGCA
>JABAHQ010016847.1_pt1 | contig 21619 bp, 16 predicted proteins | sample 7062091 | NCBI WGS metagenome assembly JABAHQ01 (sample SAMN14534359, study PRJNA622989) | marine sediment metagenome | biome: marine biome [ENVO:00000428]; feature: marine pelagic biome [ENVO:01000023]; material: deep marine sediment [ENVO:00002113] | place: India: Gulf of Kutch | collected...
CCACCTGCTTCGAAAACATAATTTTCTTAGTTAGGAAAGCTTAATGGATCATAGAACTTTCGATTCCAGTCATAAATTTTATGACCGCATTAAATCCCCTTCTGTCGTGTTGCTTGAGGCTAATCGAAAGCTTTCGTCATCATAATTTTTATGAGTTGTCGCAAAAGCGTTAGGCCCCAATAGTAGTCGTTTAACCTTATAAAAAACAAGAAATAAACCAAGAGAATTGAACATCAACCTGGATATTGGCACAACAATTGTTTCAGTACTTCAACAACATTTTCCAAACATGAGCTTTATATCCAAGCACTACTGGAGGTGAAATATGCAATTCGAAGGTTTTGTTCGGTGGTGTTTCTTCTTGAGCATTTTCTTTTTAGCAGGACTAACAATGGCCCAGGAGGAGGAAGATGAAGAAGAGGACATTCTGGGCGAGAGGCCGTCGCTCCGAGCCAGTGTGTTATCGCCTGATTTCAAATTGGATGGCATGAATGGGCGCGCCTGGTGGACTGCCACCGACTCCATTGCCAATCTCATCACCATAGAGCCGGAGGAGGGCGGCGTTCCCGCCGGGCGGACGGTTGTCAAAGTTTTCGCTAATCCGAATGATATTGTGGTGTGTGCGCGGAGCTATGACGCTGCCCCGGAAGGAATTGTGTCTTTTTCCAAAGCTCGAGACGTTGCGTTCGAGGAAGACTATCAGGAAGATCATATTGTGATCGTGCTTGATACGTTCCTGGACGGTCGTTCCGGCTATGTCTTTGCGGTCAATCCGAATGGCGCGCGTTCCGATGGCCTGGTGATCGAACAGGGCGAAGAGGTGAACAGCGCTTGGGATACGATTTGGGAGGCCAAAACGTTACGAGATAACACCGGTTGGTATGCAGAGATTCGGATCCCGATAAAAAGCCTCAGTTTCAAGAAAGACCTGACCACATGGGGCTTTAATATACAACGTCGGGTGCAACGCTTGCAAGAAACCAGCCGTTGGTCCGGTGCCAAGATTGACTATGAGATCTACCAAACCAGCCGGGCTGGACTCTTGACCGATTTGCCAGTTTTTCATTTTGGAACTGGGTTGAGTGTTCGTCCCTCGCTCGTCGGCACAGCCGGTAAACCTGGGTCAGGAGTGAACACAGATTATGACGGCGATGTCAGCCTGGACATGACTCAGAGATTGGGCTCCAATCTTTTGTCTGCATTGACGATTAATACAGATTTTGCCGAGACAGAAGTGGATGCACGACAGACGAATTTGAGCCGTTTTGATCTTTTCTTCCCGGAAAAACGATCCTTTTTTCTGCAAGGAGCGGATATTTTCCAATTCGGTGTCGCGCTGGACGAGGATATTATGATTCCGTTCTTCAGCCGTCGCATCGGTCTCCTTGGCGGGGGTGAGGAAGATTTGCCTGAAATCCCTATCAATGTCGGTGGAAAAATAAACGGTCGGGTGGGTAATACCAATATAGGCGCGCTGGTCGTCAGCACTCGGCAGATTGACAGTCTTGACGTTGGGGATGTGGATGAAGATATCAAGGTCCATGTCCCTCAGACGACCATGGGAGCGGTGCGAATTAATCAAAACATTCTGGATGAGTCCTCCGTGGGCTTGCTTGCCACATTTGGGGATCAACGCGGCAACTCCGACGCCTGGATGGCCGGGGTAGATTTTACCTACCGAACCTCAGAATTTCTTGACGAAAAGAATTTTGGTATCAGCGTTTGGGGGTTGCTCAATGACGGCAAGGATGCCGAGGGTGAGGATTTACGCGGCAACAAATCCGCACTTGGTTTCCGAATCGAATATCCGAATGATCTGTTGGATCTGAGTTTTATGAGCGTACACATCGGCGATGGTTTCCTGCCTGCATTGGGTTTCGTGCCCAGGAATGGTTTTCACCTCTGGACCCCAACTGTGGAAGTGAACCCACGACCGCCTTGGCCCTGGCTGCGACAGATGTTCTTTGAATTATCTGGTTCGCTCTATAATAATCTGGATAATACGGAGTGGGAGAGTTATGAAGTGACGATTAAACTTATGGACTGGCTGCTGGAAAGCGGCGATCAAATCGAGGGCGGCATAATGCCTGAGGGAGACCGGCCGCCAGAAGCTTTTGAAGTTGCTGCCGACGTGGACATCCCCTCGGGGTCATTCTCCGGCCCATACAAATGGACTCGATTCTTTCTTGGTGCAAGGTCCGCGCAAAAGCGCAAAATTGGTGCCGACATTATATGGGAATTCGGCGATTTCTACAATGGTGATCTGAGCACCATTGAAGCGAGCTTGACATTGAAACCGTCCGCCTTCTTTACCGTGGAATTCGCGGCAGAACGAAACAGCGGCAAGTTGATGGCGCTGCCCGAGGATGTTGAGGAAGAGGACGCGACGGAACTAGTTGAGAGAGATTTTACTGAGGAAGTGTACGGCGTGCGGCTGTTGTTTAACTTTTCTCCGGATTTGCAGCTGAGCAGTTTTACACAATATGACAACGAAAGCAAGGAGCTAGGCTCCAACAACCGGCTGCGTTGGACGTTTCATCCTCTGGGTGATCTGTTCGTTGTCTACAACCATAATGTGGTAAGAATTAGCGAGCAAGATCGCTGGCAATTTGTTTCCAATGAATTGCCGGTGAAAATTCAGTATACCTGGCGGTTTTAGAGAATCATAATTGAGCCCCAAATGAACTTGAACGCGCCTTAGGTGAAATGTAATCCGTGTGGTTTCGTTAAACCGGAGCTGTAGCTCAACCGGTGAATTCACAGAAAAATTTCACTTAATCGTGCCTTTAACTTGTCGTAAATAAATTACAAGCATAGAGTACACCATCGGAAATATAAAGATAAAATCTGAATCGTAGCTGAATTCTAGCCAGATGAAAAATTTCAACTAATAGTCATGTGAACAGCAGTTCACTATCCACCATAACTGACACCGTAATTACCCGTTACCCATAAGTAAAACTAGGAAAGGGAGGTCAACCATGATACGTTGGATTATTGGATCGAGCTTGAATCTTCGACTCGTAGTGGCGGTACTCGCGGCATTGCTCATTGTTCTCGGCTTTACGCAACTGCGCAAGATGCCGGTGGATGCCTTGCCGGAGTTCTCACGGCCATATGTGGAGATTCAAATCGAGGCGCTCGGGCTTTCTGCCCAGGAGGTGGAGGCGATGATCACCACTCCTCTGGAGGCGGACATGCTCAACGGCACACCATGGGCTGAGGAAATCCATTCCGTGTCGCTTCCCGGGATGGCGTCGATCAGGCTCATTTTCGAGGAGGGCACCGATATTATGCGCGCCCGGCAAGTGTCGCAGGAGCGCCTCACGGAGGTGTTTGCGCTGCCGGGGGTGTCAAACCAGATTACCATGATCAATCCCGTCTCCTCGGCCGGCCGGATCATGGAGATCGGGTTGACCTCGGACGAGCTGTCCTTGATCGAAATGTCCGTGCTCGCACGCTGGACGATTGTACCGCGCCTGATGGGCTTGCAGGGAGTCGCAAATGTCTCTATTTGGGGCGAGCGCGAGCGCCAGTTACAGGTGCAAGTTGACCCTGACCGGCTGCGAGCAGAAGGTCTCACGTTGCACCAAATCATCAAAACCGCGGGCAACGCATTGTGGGCCTCGCCATTGAGCTTTTTGGAAGCCTCAACGCCCGGGACTGGCGGCTGGATCGATACTCCCAATCAACGACTTGGGGTTCGGCATATCCTGCCCATTAAAACTGGGGCCAATTTAGCCAAAGTGGCGATTGAAGGCGCACCCTCCAAGCGGTTAGGGGACGTAACTAAAGTGGTGGAAGACCATCAACCGCTTATTGGAGATGCCATTATCGACGATGCTCCCTCGCTCATGCTGGTGGTCGAAAAGTTCCCCTGGGCCAATACGGTAGAAGTGACCAGAGAAGTGGAAGCGGCGCTGATTGCTTTACAGCCCGCAATCTCAGGCATAAAGGTGGATCCAACCCTCTTTCGACCGGCCACTTACCTTGAGCAAGCAGTCGGCAATTTGTCTATGGCTGTAATCATCGGCGCCATTCTTGCGATTGTAGCGCTCTTTGCCTTTCTTTTTAACTGGCGTACAGCCCTGATCGGCACCACGGCCATTCTGATATCTATGATCGTAGCCGGAACCGTGCTCTACCTAAGCGAGGTGACAATCAATATGTTGATTGTAGCGGGGCTTCTGATTGCTATCGGCGCCATTGTCGACGACGCGATCATCCACACGGAAAACATCGTACGGCGTCTTCGACAAGATCGAAAAGATGGTAACAACACCCCGGCTGCGACTATCATTTTTAATGCTCTTGTCGAAATGTGTAGCCCCATCCTCTACGCCACCGTCATAATGGCGCTCGTTGTTGCGCCGGTATTCTTCCTTGAAGGCGTGTCCGGCGCAATGTGGCAGCCGGCTGCTGTGTCTTATTTATTAGCCTTGTTCGCTTCCATCGCAACTGCATTGACGGTCACACCCGCGTTGAGTCTTTTGTTCTTGCGCAATACCTCACTTAAGGAAGATGACTCTCCTGTCTGTGGCATACTGCGTGCTATCCACAATGCCCTTTTTGCCTGGGCCGCGCGCATCCCGCGTCCGGCATTCGTTGCCGTCTGCGTTTTGGCGTTGATCAGTTTCTTGTCTTTGCCACTTCTTCGACAGGAGTCTCTGCTTCCGAACTTCAAAGAGACCGACCTCGTGGTTCGCCTGAAAGGCGCTCCTAGCGCTTCCCATCCGGCAATGAGTCGAATCACCACTCTGGCCTGCCGTGAGCTTCGCGCCCTTCCGGGCGTACGCAACGTAAGCGCGCATCTGGGGCGAGCCATCATGTCGGATAAGCTCACCGATATCAATGCCGGTGAGCTTTGGGTTAGTATCGACCCCTCAGCCGATTATGAGGCAACCGTGGCCTCGGTTAAGCAAGTGGTTGCCGGTTATCCAGGCTTGTCCCCTGAAGTGCTGACCAATTTGCAAGCACAGGTGAGGAAGGAGCTATCGGGTACAAGCGAAGCCCTTGTTGTGCGCGTTTATGGCGAGGACTTCGATAGGATTGGAGAAAAGACTGAAGAAGTCAAGAAAGTCCTGGCGAGGATTGATGGGATCACTGATGCTAAAGTGCAGTATCCCGAACAAATGCCCACGCTGGAAATCGAGGTCGATGTCGAGAAAGCCAAACGCTATGGCCTTAAACCGGGCGATGTCCGACGATCCGCGGCTTCATTGGTGGGGGGGCTTACAGTCGGCAGCCTTTTTGAAGAACAAAAAGTGTTCGACGTGGTGGTGTGGGGTACACCGGAGGCTCGCCACAGTGTCAGCAGTATTGAAGACCTGCTGATCGACATCCCTGCCGGCGGTCAGGTGCGTTTAAAGGAAGTAGCTGATGTGCGCATCGTGCCCTTTGCCACTAGAATCGATCGCGATGCTGTAGCGCGTCGCATGGATGTCACAGCCAATGTGAGCGGACGGGATCTGGCTGCGGTGGCGGCTGACGTAAAAGAGGAGATTGGGGAAATCGAGTTCCCGCTGGAGTATCGTGCAGAGCTCGTAGGAGAATATGCCGAGCAGCTCGCTGCGCAAGAGCGTGTACTCGCATTTGCCATTGCCGCTGCCATCGGAATCTTCCTGCTCTTGCAGGCTGCTTTCGGGAGTTGGCGTCTGGCGACGGTTATCTTCTTTACCCTGCCAATGGCTCTGTTAGGCGGTGTGCTGATGACATTCTTGACCGGTGGCGTTCTTTCCCTTGGTTCGATCATTGGATTCCTTGCGGTCTTAGGGATTGCCGTGCGTCACGGCATTACGCTTATCAGTCGCTATCGGCATCTTGAGCAGCAAAACGGTGATCACTTTGACGCCGACGTCGTCCAACGTGGTAGCCGGGAACGGTCGGTGCCGATCCTTATGACAGTGTTCACAATTGGGCTAGCCTTCCTACCCCTGGCACTGTTCGGTAGTAGAGCCGGTCTCGAGATCGTGCAGCCGATGGCTATTGTGGTTTTGGGTGGTCTGGTCACCACAACATTGTTTTCCCTGGTCGGTGTACCCGCCATGTACTTACTTTTTGGCGCTGCCCGTGAACTCGATCTTGAACTTCTCCCAATCACGGTTATCACTGAGGAAGAAGTTCAAGCAGTCAGGAAAGAAGGGATCAGAGTAGTCGGTAACGAAGAAGTCTAAAGTTGTCAGGTTGGGAGTTTGCATTGTGGACAACACCAAGTGATTAAAAATGTTGAGCAATTTAACGCAAACAAAAAAGCAAAAAAACAATTAATAGGAGGTAGCGATGCAACACATTAATCGTTGGATGGTTACGATATTGGTCATTGCCGGTTGGCAGCTTACCGCGTGCCAAAAACAACATGGCGCGGACCATGCCGAGCATCCGGCCGTGGTCGAGCAGATCCCCGGATCGGAAATCAGCAAGGTGACTCTAACCGCAAAGGCGATAAAACGACTCGATGTCCAGATGGACAAAGTACGTGAAGAAAAGGTGGCGCGTTCGATCTCAGCGAGAAAGGTCGTCCCTTACTCCTCACTAATATATGACCCGTACGGTAATACATGGGTCTACACAAGCCCCGAACCTCGAACCTTCGTTCGTCAAAAAGTCCAAGTCGACTACATTGAAGATGATATCGCGATTTTGAAAGATGGTCCACCACCAGGTACTGTTGTCGCCTCGGTCGCAGTGGCGGAGTTGTATGGTACCGAGTTCGAGGTCGGACATTAAGAATTGAACACCCTCAAAATTCAATCCTGAGGGGTTGTCGATACACTTACCTCACAACACCTTTAAGGAGGTGGATCTGCTATGATGCGTTGGATTGTCGGAACAAGTCTGAAGTTTCGTTTCTTAGTCATTGCTATTGCAGCGGGGCTGATTTATTTCGGTATCGATCAACTTCAAAAAATGCCTGTGGACGTCTTTCCCGAGTTCGCGCCACCGATGGTGGAGATTCAGACCCCGTGTCTCGGTCTTTCGCCTGAGGAAGTGGAATCCTTGGTCACGGTTCCTCTGGAGCAGGTGCTTGCCGGGGTGCCCGGGCTGGAGGTCATCCGCTCTAAGTCAGTTCCCGATTTGTCGGCGGTCAAAATGTATTTCGAGCCTGGTACAGACCTCCTGCTAGCGCGGCAGATGGTACAAGAGCGTGTAACAACGGTAGTACCGACATTGCCCAGCTGGGCCAGCCCGCCGGTTTTGTTGCCGCCCCTGTCGGCGACCAGCCGGATGATGAAGATCGGGATTTCCTCGAAAAAGCGGTCTGTAATCGATTTGTCGATGATTACCTATTGGACGATCCGGCAGCGCTTGTTGCGTGTGCCAGGTGTGGCCAATATCGCCATCTGGGGCGAGCGGCTGGAAATGCTGATTGTGGAAGTCGTACCAGAGCTGTTGCAAAAACACAAAGTGACGCTGGATGAGGTTATGAAGGCGACCCACGATGCCCTGGATGTGGGGCTGTTTAAGTTTTCAGAAGGGCATCATATTGGTCCCGGTGGCTGGGTAGAAACGCCCAATCAAAGGCTGCAAATCCGACACATTCTGCCTATGGCGAAAGACTACAGGAATGTCACGACCGACGAACTGGCCAATGCGCCGTTGGCCGTAAGGAACGGGAAGCAGTTGTATTTGAATGATGTCGCCGAAGTAGTGATCGATCATCAGCCGATGATTGGCGACGGTATTATTAATGACGATCTCGGTCTGTTGCTTATCGTTGAGAAATTCCCCTGGGGCAACACGTTGCAAGTATCTCGCGACGTGGAAAAAGCGCTGGAAGCGTTACGGCCTGGCCTTCCCCCAGATATAGAAATTGACGCAGAAATCTTCCGCCCGGCCACCTTTATCGAAATGGCCATCAACAATCTGAATACAGCACTACTCATCGCCGCCGTTCTTGTAATTCTGGTGCTTTTTGCCTTTCTTTACGAGTGGCGTACTGCACTGATCAGTTGTACGGCTATCCCGTTGTCGTTGATGACGGCCATACTGGTCCTCTACATGCGTGGTACAATCATCAATACTATGGTTCTGGCCGGGCTGGTGATCGCCCTCGGCGCCGTGGTGGATGATGCCATCGTCGACGTCGAAAACATTGTGCGCCGCCTGCGCCAGTATCGCAAAGAGGGCAAAAAAGTTTCCATTGGCAGGATTATACTCGAGGCCTCAATGGAGGTACGCCACGCCATCATCTTCTCGACCTTGATCGAAATTATGGCGCTGCTGCCGGTGTTCGTGATGGAGGGCCTGTCCGGTGCATTTTTTAAGCCGCTTGCTATTTCTTATTCAATCGCGATTGCGGCTTCGACAGTGATTGCACTAACCGTTACGCCAGCAATGAGCTTTCTCCTATTACGCAATGTGCCGCTCGAGCATCGTGAGTCCCCGCTCACCAAGTGGTTGCATCGCCGCTACGACTCGCTGCTTACAAGAATCGTTAACAAACCGCGAGCGGCCTATGCCACGGTCGGAGTCATCGCTTTAACCGGTATCTTGATATGGCCCATGCTCGGGCAGTCTCTGCTGCCTGATTTCAAGGAAAGGGATTTTCTGATGCATTGGCTGACCAAACCCGGCACCTCGTGGCCGGAGATGAACCGTATCACCATTCAGGCCAGCAAGGAGCTGCGGCAAATCCCCGGCGTCCGCAACTTTGGCGCCCATATCGGCCAGGCGCTGATCATGGATGAGGTGGTCGGTATGTATTTCGGCGAAAACTGGATCAGTGTCGAACCTTCGGTCGACTATGACGAGACGGTCAACAAAATTCAGGCGACGGTTGACGGCTATCCAGGACTCTTTCGCGATGTACAGACCTACCTAAAAGAAAGAATCCGGGAAGTTCTGACAGGAACCTCCGATGCTATTGTTGTGCGCATATATGGCCGCGATCTGGACATCCTCGAGCAAAAGGCCGATGAAGTGAAAGATGCGCTTTCGAATATCGAAGGTATTATTGATTTGCACACGTCGTTTCAGGAGAGAATACCCCAGATTGAGGTCAAGGTCGACCTGGGAAAGGCGCAAATATACGGTCTCAAACCCGGAGACATTCGCCGGGTGGCGACCACCATGATTGCCGGTGAGGAAGCCGGCGATGTTCACATTGCCAACCGAACCTACGATGTCAATGTGTGGAGCGTACCGGAAGCCCGCAACAGCCTGAGCGACATTCGCAATATGCTCATTGATACACCCAATGGCGGACACGTGCGTTTGGAAGAAGTGGCTGAAGTGGCTGTCAAGCCGACACCAAACGTGGTTCAGCGTGAACACCTCATGCGCCGAATGGATGTAGACGCCAACGTCCGTGGCCGAGATCTTGGCTCCGTATATGCCGACGTCGAGGCAGCCCTTGCAGGAATCGTCTTCCCAAAGGAGTACTATCCGGTGCTGTTAGGCGAGTATACAGAGCGGCTGGCAGTGCAGAAGAAAATGCTGATCTTTGGCGTTATCGCCGGGATTGCCATTTTCTTTCTGCTGCACACGTCCTTCAAGAGCACCCGGTTGGCCGCGCTCTCGTTCGTTCTTTTGCCATCGGCCCTGGTGGGCGGTGTGATTGCTGCTTACTTAGGCGATGGCGTCATCTCGCTCGGATCAATGGTAGGCTTTCTCACGGTGCTGGGGATTTCCGCGCGCAACGGCATTTTGATGATCAAACACTTTAGGCATCTCGAAGAACAAGAAGGCGTAAGATTTGGCCAGAAGCTGGTGCTGCGCGGGGCGCAGGAACGGTTGGCGCCGATTTTAATGACCGCCACCACGACAGGACTGGCCCTGCTGCCGTTGGTTGTTGCCGGCTCCATTCCCGGCAACGAGATCGAGCATCCGATGGCCATCGTCATTCTCGGCGGCCTCATTACCTCGACTTTGCTCAACCTGTTCGTGGTACCGAGCTTGTACTTACGGTTTGGGGAGCGTCGTGAACCTGAACCCGGCACCGCCACGAGCTTGCAATATGCATAAAGAAATATAAAAATAGGGGAAAGCAAATGGATAGAGTTAATATAAATAAAACGGACTGGCGGCTGCAGATGTGTTGTCGCCGTTCCGTCAACATCCTGCTGGCTACCATGGCGTTCTTTGTGACTCTCTCTTGGGACGGAGTACAAGGACAAACCGAGTTGCCGTCAGGCTTAAATTTCTTCGGTGATTTCCGTCTGCGGTATGAAAATACAGCCAATCAGATACCTGGCACGCCTGTAACCGAACTTAATGATGCCCGAAATCGGGGCGTGGTCCGTTTTCGAGCGGGCGTAACAAAAGAGATTAACGGACTGCTTAAGTTCGGTGTTCGGTTGGCGACCGGCTCACAAGATGATCCAAATACGGCTGATGTCACGTTGGGCGCCTTTGTCGATGATCTCGAAGTCAGCCTGGATCGGGCTTATCTTGAGCTGAGATACCAGGATTTCTTTTTTGCAGGCGGGAAATTCGCTAATCCTTTCCTCAGAACCGATCTTGTCTGGGATGGAGATGTGAATCCTCAAGGTATAGCGGGGAGCTACACCTTTTCGGGATCTGAGCGGATAACCGTAAAGCTTACAGGAGTGTATTCGATTGTGGATGAGCAAACTTTTTCCTCGGATAGCTACATGTGGGGTGGGCAGGCACAATTTGCCATTGATCCTACCCCCGATTGGAGCCTGACCTTAGCGGGCGCCTATTGCGATTACAGAATCGAGAATCTGAGTAATGCAGACGCCGGAGATACCCGCAGCAATAACATGACTTCCGATGGTACAGCTTATCTTTCGGACTTCGATTTATTTGATGCCATCGCGATAGTCGAATATCGAGGACTGAGTGAGCGTTATCCTATCCGGTTCGTTGCAGATTATGTCAAGAACCTTGGCGCCGAGGTAGATGAGGATCAGGGCTTTACATTAGACCTCTACCTCGGACAGGCGTCGAACAAGAGCGACATACGATTTCGATATGGATATTCCGAGGCAGAAACCGACGCGGTCCTGGCCGCCTTTTCTAACGACAACACAACCATCGCTACCAATTATAAACAGCATACTTTCACAATCGATTACGTCGCTGTGGAAAATACTACACTCAATTTGACGTGGTATCTTTTTCGCAATAATAAATTGGCAAGCGCCTCTGGAGCCTACTACAGCGATGAGTTCATCTCGCGACTTCGTCTGAATGCGATGGTGAATTTTTAGGGGGTTGATTTTAATGACTTGATCATTATAAATTTAGCGATAAAATAATGAGTTAGTTTAGTATCAAACCGACCGTGTGAAAAAACGATGTGTGACTTGCTTTAAGCTGTCGGTCTTGCTTGTCATTCTGGAAAAAGCTTTTTAACAAACAGCACCTTGCGTCCAATAAAAAAGTTTCCTACCGAATGACGGATTCTCTACCACTTTAAGTTTCATTTCACACATTCTGAAAAAATAGATAGCGAGTTTATCCTACTCCTCTAAACGTGAATGACTCAAATTGTGTATATAAAGTTTGTTGGAAAAGGTATTGAACAGAAAACTCAAAACAAAGAAGGAGGTAGATGCCATGAAATCAGAACGGAGCAGTTTTGGACAGAGAGTCTGCGCCATCGCGTTGCCTTTTTTAGCGATACTGGTTGCTTTCAGTTGCATCGGGTTGTTTAGTGGTGTCATTATGGCTCAAGACAAGGGAACTCCTGAGAAAGAGTGGGAGGACTTCGATCCCAGTAATTTCGATCATCGTTCGACCAACATCGACAATGAATGGTTCCCCCTGAAGCCGGGGATGCAGTGGGTCTATGAGGGAGCAACTGTAGAGGACGATGAATCCGTTCCCCATCGAGTGGTGTTTACCGTCACCGACCTGATCAAGGTGATCGACGGCGTGCGTGCGGTGGTTTGTTGGGATCAGGACTACAGCGCAGGCGAGGTGGTGGAAACGGAGATTGTCTTCTTCGCACAGGACAAAAACGGCACCGTCTGGCACCTGGGTCAGTACCCGGAAGAATATGAAGACGGGGAGTTCGTTTTGGCTCCATGCTGGATCGCCGGCATCAAAGATGGGAAAGCCGGGATCATGATGAAAGTAGAGCCCAAGCTGGGAACGCCCAGCTACTCTCAGGGGTGGGCACCCTCGGTAGACTGGACAGACCGCGGTGTGGTGGACCAGATGGGTCAGAAAACTACTGTACCCACCGGCAGCTACGAGGACGTTCTGGTGATCGCCGAGACCAGTAAGGAGGAGCCGAACGCATATCAGCTCAAATACTACGCCCGTGGCGTGGGGAATGTTCGAGTCGGCTGGCGAGGTGAAGATGCAACACAAGAAACACTTGAGCTGTTCGAAGTTAGGCAGCTCAGCCCGGATGCTTTGGCAGAGGCCCGCGCAGAGGCACTGAAACTGGAAAAGCGCGCCTACGAGATCAGCAAAGACGTTTATGCTCACACGTCGCCGGCGGAACGCATGAAAAAAACAAACGCTCAATAGCGTATTCTCATCTCCATATTTCTTGAACTGCTTTGGCTTTAGGCTCGTTTACCCCAGCCAGAGGATTAGGGTTTCCCCTCACTACGATTTCACAAGTTTAAATTCCGAACTTGACGAATCATTTAGGCTCAAAATTCAGCTACAGTTCAGATTTCGGACTTAAACTGATTCGTGATAAAGATGGAAGTGGAAAATGAAGGCCAAAAAACTTACACTCGTGTTGATGCTGCTCATAACGGCAGTTATTCAGCAACCACAAAAAATTTTTGCACAGGAAGCGCTTCCCGTTTATTTGCGTGACCGAGGAACGGGAATTCCGGTATCGATGTTTGGCACGTATGTTCGAAAAGGCGAATTACTGATTTACCCTTTTTATGAATACATCTATGATCACAATATGGAATATGAACCGTTTGACTTCGGTTTCGAATCTAAACGAGAATTTCGTGGTCACTTTCGAGCACATGAGGGCTTGATTTTCATAGGGTACGGTATTTCTGATAGATTAGCACTTGAATTTGAAGCAGGGGTAATTACGGCCGATCTTGATAAGTCGGATAACGATTTGTCCGCATTGCCTGCAACACTTGAAGAATCAGGGCTCAGCGATGTGGAGGGGCAAATCAGATGGCGATGGAACTATGAAACCGCAAAGACGCCAGAGGTTTACAACTTCTTTGAGTATGTTTTGCCGATAGGTGAGAAAAAAAGCCTTATTGGAACAAGCGACTGGGAACTCAAACTCGGAACCGGTTTGATAAAGGGATTCAATTGGGGTACAGTAACGTTTCGCGTGAGTGTAGACTACACTGCCGCTGAGAAAAAGCTCGAGCCTGGTGAATATGCCCTTGAATACCTGAAGAGAGTGTCAAATCGCATTCGCTTCTTTGTCATGCTTGAGGGTTCAGAAGATGAGATAGAGTTGATACCAGAGATTCAGTGGCACATCAATCGCAATATTTTCTTCAAAGGAAACAGTGGCTTTGGTGTGACTTCAAAAGCGGCTGACGTTGCACCAGAGGTAGGAATTATGTTCTTGTTGTAACATAGAGGATTGCCTGTTGTTAAAAGGAGGAGTAAACATGATAAACTCAATTCATGCAGGACTAATGGTCGTGATTTGTCTAATGGGTTGCGGTCCGGGTAATTCGAGTCCGCAAGATCAGTCTTCGTGGCAGAAAGAGTTTAATCTTTCGGAACGCTCTTTAGTTCCAACCGGACAAAACGAGTACTTCATTCTGGAGCCTGGCTTCCAACTTGTCCTGCAAAGCAGCAATGAAATAGTAGCAATTACGGTTCTAAACGAAACTAAAATGGTAAACGGGGTCACAACTCGTGTGGTTGAGGAGAGGGAGTGGAAAAACGGTGAGCTAATTGAGGTGTCAAGAAACTTCTTTGCCATTGATGAAAAAACGAAGGACATCTTCTATTTTGGGGAAGAGGTTGATGATTATAAACGCGGAAAAGTGGTCAGTCACAAGGGCGAGTGGCTCGCTGGTGAGAACGGAGCGAGGACCGGTTTGATTATGCCCGGCGAGCCGAAAATGAGAATGAGGTACTATCAGGAGATTGCCCCAAATGTGGCAATGGACCGCGCCAAGGTCATCAGCCTGGACGAAACATTTGAAACCCCGGCAGGTACTTTCTCCCAATGCTTGAAAACATTTGAGAGTACGCCTCTCAATGTCTTTGAAAGGGAATACAAAACTTATGCTCCCGGAATAGGGCTCATTCAAGACGAAAGGTTGCTCTTAATCAAGTACGGATTCACTGAACAAAAATAAATGATTCCGCGGGAGAAGTCGACATGATAGGTTTGGTTCGTTTAAAACTCTTGGTCGTGGTGTCCGCCGTATCTCTTGTCATGAGTGTTTCATGTTTCGACGATATGGGTCTGAACTTATCCTATTTGGGTTGTTTCAAAATAGAGAATGAAGGTGCGGGTTTGTATGCACCTTCGGGATTAGCACTGTCTCAAGATAGGAGCGCTCTTTGGACAGTTAGCGATGATACGAGAAAAGTTTTCAAACTGAGTTTCGACGGCGATTTACAAGAAGGCAAATCTTTCGAAAATTCGGGCAGGGGACTGGAAGGCATTGCGATAGAGCCTACAGGACAATTCTTTTTTATGATGAATAATGATAACGAGATCATCAAACTAAATGTCACTTCACAGGAGGTAGCTGACCGAATAGGTCTTTCTCAGATCGCGGGTTACGAAGCTGTCGCTCGGATAGTCCGCCTAACAAGGGACTTGAGGGCATAACCTGGAATACAAACACTGGTTCAATCTTTGTGACGAAGGAGGGCTTTCCCGGTTTGCTAATTGAAGTATCTCAGAATTTAGACACAATTCAAAGTCACATCTTGCTGACCGAGGAAAACGGTTTTATTAAAAAGGAAGTTGCTGGAGACAAGCTGGATTTTTCAGGAATCTGCTATGACCAGAGTCCTAAACACTTTTGGATCGTCAGTGACAAAGCGCAGATACTGTTTCTGTATGATTGGGAACGAAATAAGGTAATTGAAAGCTTTCCTCTGGGCTATAGTACCAAGAGTGGGTATCAGCAGATCAAGAACGTTGAAGGAGTGGCGATAGAGCCAGGCTCCAATCAACTCTTTGTAGTTAGTGAGAAAGAGGCACGACTCTATGTTTTTGGCGTCCGAGAGTGAGCGGTATTAAACGCAATCGAATATGCGGATCGCGGCGATGGATGAAACTCACAACTCATATTTACTTTTTATCTTCGAAGCAAACTTGATAAGCATATCAATCAATTCAACTCTTTCAACACGAAAAATTGGGTACAGTCGGGTAGAAGTTTCCGCAAAACACACAATCCAGTGGAAGAATAGGAGTTTTTAATGAACATGGGAGTTCGTTTTGATGCAATCATCATTTGCATCATAATGCTTTTATTGCAGAATGCCGGACATGCTCAAGAGCTACAATACCCTCCAAAGCCAGGTCCCTTCAGATCATTCGCTTCAACTGTAGGTGGTGACGCTCTGCATGTTTTCTCCGCTCCATTTCGTTTTGGGCAAGGTGATGGTCTAAAACTTCTCGTTCTAAGTGCGGTGACCACAGCATTCGTGGTGTCATTCGACAATCATATTGATGAGGATTTCATCGAGAGGGATGATTTCTACGTAAAACCAGGAATTGGATTAGCGAAGATTGGCGATGCATACGATAAAATTTCCTCAGAGATCGTGTTGGCTGGCCTGTCGATTCCGATGCTGACGATAGGTTTGACTTTTGAAGACAAAGAGCTTTTAGAGACTACACGTTTAATGGTGGAATCCTATGTAATAGCCGGAGCTATCACACAACTGGGAAAGCGGCTTTTTGGAAGGTCTCGTCCCTATACCGGTGAAGGGCCGAATACGTTTGTCCCTTTTAAATTCCGAGGTACAACAGCTTCACGTTCGTTTCCCTCTGGGCACACGACTAGTGCCTTCTCGATGATGACTGTACTGGCTAAACAATACCACCAATGGTGGATTAAGGTTCCGGCCTATACCGTCGCGGTATCGGTTGCCTTGCAGCGCATTGATAGCCGCAACCATTGGGGTGCAGACGTCGTTTTGGGAGGCGCCATCGGCTATGGGGTCGGAAGCACGCTCGTGAACAGGAATAAGTCACAATCAAAGAAGTCGACTGTAAGTCCTTACATTTTCGGAAATCGGGTTGGGTTTATAATCAATTTTTAAAAAGGGAAGAAATTCTCATATGCAACTGGGACATCATCTTATTTTGCGTTAACAGCTTTTGCTTGTCCTATTTTTTTATAAACGTGCAAAACTTCTTGTTTTCGCAGGGTTTTTGTTATTTTTTGCGAGATAAACGATAATTAAACCATTCAAACCAGATGCGTATTCTTATTATTGAAGACGAACAAGATGTTGCCGCCTTTGTTAAAAAAGTCATGACAAAAGAAAATCATGCCGTGGATATGGCTGAAGATGGACATGAGGGTCAAGATTTTGCGTTATCTGAATCATACGACTTGCTGATTCTCGATATCATGCTGCCCAAAAAAGACGGCCTTGCTGTGCTAAAGACATTGCGAAAAGAAGGCGTACAAACGCCAGTGCTGATGCTAACTGCTCGTGGCGATGTTCATGACCGAGTTGTGGGTTTGGACACTGGCGCGGACGACTATCTTCCGAAGCCTTTTGCAGTTGCAGAACTTCGTGCAAGAGTACGTTCGCTTTTGCGTCGACAATCGTCAAATAGGGCACCTATTTTGAGTGCCGGAGATTTGGCGCTCGATCCCGTTTCCCACGAAGTCCGAATTAAAGAGAGACTCATTGAACTGACCAATAGAGAATACGCTATCCTCGAATACCTTTTGAGAAACAAGAACCGTCTTTTGAGTAAGGGTATGATCGCAGAACATGTCTGGGATTTTCATTTTAGCAGCGACTACAATTTGATCGAGGTTTACATTCGTCGTGTAAGAAATAAAATTGAGACGAATCAACAACGCCTTATTCATACTGTACGAAATGGTGGCTACGTCATTCGGGATCCTGAAGAGTGAAATATTCTATCCGTACACGTCTGACCTTCTTAATTACGCTGGTCTACTTAAGCGTTTTCTTTTTTTTATTGGCTGCTGGCGCGTCAGCACTTTATCTTGGCCTTAAGGAAGAGATTGATAAAAAATTAAAAATGGAACGGGATCAAATGGTCGCGCTTTTTGAAGCGGATTTTATCGGCTTGTTATCAGTTGCAGGAGCTGAGCGGGAAGCACTTGAAGACGACTTTCTAGATGACCTCAAGGAGATGTATGGTTACAAAGATCAGTTTGTGATTTTCTCTCTGGAAACAGAAACTGGTCGACATATTTACAGTGATGGTGGCATCAAAAGTATTCAACCTTTGTCTCCCGAAGGCTTACTTTCCAAAGAAGGAGGAATTTACAATCAACGCCTTGGCGAGAACTTCTATCGTACCTTCATCACGAAACATAGTTGGGGAACACTAGTAATCGGCATAGAAGGACAGACCTTTTTTGAGATAGCCGACCAGCTTAAGGATATTTTGATGGTAGGTGTTCCCCTAACGCTCATTTTAATCCTGCTTGGAGGACGTTTTCTCGCTGGCCTCGCAATGCGACCGGTAATCGAGTCTGCCGAAGCAACTGAAAAAATCTCCATGACAAATCTGGATGACAGACTGCCTGAATATACAGGTAAAGATGAATTTGGCAAACTGGTATCTACCTTAAATCGCATGATTGCTCGTATAGGGCGAGGCGTCAATCGGGTGCAACAATTTACCCAAGACGCAGCCCATGAATTGCGAACGCCGCTCACGACACTTCGAGGTGTACTTGAGATCGCTTATCAAGAAAACGATCTCCCCGATGACATACGCGCTCATGTACAGAAGGCACTCGACAAAGCTATTCTGATGAGTAAAATTGTGGAGAATCTAATGCTGCTCGCGCAGTCAGACACAGGTAATTACCCAATCCAAAAAAGCGCTTTTCGATTTGACGAGCTTGTTAAAGATACAGTTGATGACATACAATCCCTTCTCGATGGCCGTCCAATCAAGGTTGAGTTGCAACATTGCGATGAAATTAACTTATCAGCCGACAGGCAGCTAATTCACAGGCTTGTGTTGAATCTATGCGATAACGCCGTGAGGTTCACGAGGAGAGGCAAAATAGAACTACGCGTGCAACGCGACGAAAAAGATGTGAAATTTTCGATCGACGATACAGGCATTGGAATTCCCCAACAAGATCTCCGCTTTATTTTTGACCGATTTTACCGTGTTGATAAAGCTCGAAGTCATGCAACCGGTGGTACTGGTCTTGGCTTGTCCATTTGTAAATGGATAGTGGACGCCCATGGTGGCGAGATCTTGGTCAATAGTGAAGTAGAAAAAGGCACGAGTGTCACGGTTACTCTTCCTATGAACAATTCTTGCTAAGGAACATCGATAGAAAACTTTGAAAACGCTCTCCAACCTTCGCTTCCAACCGCAACTTCTGCAGAAACCGGATAAAGATGATTCAATAATCTAAATCCGACTCCGAAACTCTGATGTATAGGCAATCCTATTAATTTAAATGGCCCATCTGCTGTTGTGGCAAGATTTTCAAGACAGATGTTTCGAACTGGTGGGAAATAGGCATTGCATATTCCAAACTCAAACCCGTTAAAGTAAATTTGCGAATTCTCTCTCGAGAGAATCCAAGCAAGCTGTTTCGAAATCCTACTTCACGTACAACAAAGTGTGGGATGAGTTCATAATCAGCAGCAATAGCAGTTGAAACGAGTTGCTATTCCAAACTTAGCTTGCTTCAGAATCGGAATTCTATTAACGTCTGAATTTTGAACCGAGCGAAGGGCAAGCCTAACACAAAATTGAAACGATGAGGGAAGCAAAATACCAGAGCTGAACAGGAGCATTTCAGCTACAGTTCAGCTTTCTGTCCTATTTTGTTATGTTAAATAATTTAAATAAGTGTCTGGTCTAAATTGACCTTTATGAAGAGCTTGGTGAGATCAACACCATGAGGAAGGTGATAACAATACTTGTGGTGGATGCAGATGAGGCTTTCCGCGAATCCATTGCAAATCTTCTTCTTAGTTGTGGGGTTGAAAAACTTGAGACAGCAGCAAGTATAGAGGCGGCCTTGGAAAAAGCTTCCATGAACTTTGACGTTATCCTCGTTGACCTTTTTATGCCTCAGATGGCCGGTTTACAGCTTGCTCGCGAATTCCGAAAATGGATGCCCAAAGCTAAGATAATCTTGCTGGTAGAAGATCAACTACAGGCTGTCATTAACAATAAGGTAAAGAATAAACTAAATTTCCCAACAATTCTGAAGTCGTTTGTGAGACGTGACTTGCCGCGACTTCTATCGGAGGAGTTGAATTAAGAGAATGGAATAGAGTGACTCACCATTGAAGCTGACAAGTTTATACACTGATAACGGATTGCAACCGCGCGTGATCAGTTGCAGATTAAGTTCCTCCTTGAATCAGCCAAAATTCAGTTGCAGTTCGGTGTTCGTTACTAAAAACCATGAACTATGAACTGGAACAAGACAAGGCTGACAGGAGGTTTTTAACTGTTGCAGTAAAAAGTTTTTGGAGACTGCACGTTTAATAGTGTTCACACAACCTTGTATTTTCTGGAAATTCAATTGAGGCCCTTCATGGAAGAACTCTTCTACTTCTCTTCTCTCGACTTAATGGTTCTGGTTTCATATAACAAAGCATTCAATTCGATTTATTATTTTTCCGAAGATTGTCGTTCGATGAGCGTGTTGATGTTGAAAAACATCTTCTGCGCGAGGTGGCAGTTATGAGTGAAATTACCTTTAAGAAAGAGGACGAGACGAGAATTGAGGATGCCGTTAGGGATTTAATTGAACGCTCTCTGTCGAATTACTATTTCGAGCAAATAGAAAACACCCTCATGGAAGCCCGACGGCTCTCCGGGTCGTTCGGACAGGGGAGGTGGATGGATGAATATGCGGAAAAGTTTAGTGAATTGGTGAAGGCATACAACCTTCATACTGATAATAAAGTGTCAATGGACAAGATGTTCCCAAAGAATTGCGCGGATCATTATGTAAGTATGAGTAGTCACTGATTATTCGCTGAACAGTATGAACTGTTAAAAAGTAGAGGGTATCGGTGATTGTTTAGAGAAAAGACAAAACAGCAAAGCGTCTTTGGGCGTGTCTTTATCACAAAAGCGTTAAGGACGTAGACGGGTAGACAGGCTTTATTATTGATAGCGCAGACATCGATAGGTACTTGAAAATTGGATGTAAATACTCTTCTACTTGATGCTAATTTTAGTGAACCAAAAGTTCGAAACGTGCGAAGGTAGAAAAGCCCAGCTTGACGATACGTTTAGGTTCACTTGTTTCGCGATATTTTGCGAGTCGCGGTCCTCCTCCGAGGTGGTTTTGTGCTTGCATTAGCAGGAAAGCAATCGCATCAACCTTGAACTACGAACCGGTATCAAGGCATACCGACCGAGGCTGTTAATTGTTGGCGGTCGGTCTAATGAAAACATTGATCCTGAAGAACTTCAAAAACTGCTCTCACGATACAACAATGTTGACATCCAAACGTACGATGATCTTTACAACTTTGCAAAGGATAACTACGAGTATGGTAAGATTATCGTTGTTCCCTCAATGTGGGGTGGGCCAAATAATAAAATGTTTGTTGTTCTGAGTATTTTTGAAGAAAGAGGTGAAGCCATAATAGGCAACAAGCTAATAGGGATGCCCACGCTTGGCGACGCCCCATTTCCACGCGCTTCCGATGGGCACGTGCTTGAACGATTTTATGAAAACAAAGAAGCTGCCCAAGAATATGCAAACAGGGTTTTTCCGAAGTTGAAAATAATTGATCGGACCGGTCAGTAGCACTTTGCCTCTTACCCTTCGCCCCAAGCGAGCTTGGGCAACAAATCAAATGAAATTCGATGGGTCTTGCCGGACCCATTTTTTCTTGCTATTTTTACTTCCGATAAGTTCAATTATGGGAAGTAAAGTTGAGGCTGGATGTCACCACGATCGGGCTAAATTATTCTTTACAAAAAACTGCACGTCACCAGGACAAAACTGCCGTCAATGTCCGGCAAGATTTTATTTTTCTGAAGGACATCGAAGGAATAAACCGCCCTGGAGTCGCAGCGTAGCGCTATGTGCGATAGCCTATGCGGGAACAACAAAAGGGTTACCAAGTCGAGGTGCTGGAGTTTATCCTATAGTTTTCACGAAGACAGCATTGTGTAGCTCTGGTAACGGTAGTTGAAATCGTCAAGTTAATTATGTCATTTATCCTCAATCTCTTTTTTAAATTCCCAAAAAACTGAATATTCTTATCTTAATATTTTTCTCTATATATTATTAGCGTGCCAAACCGGCACTTTTAGAAATCTCAAATTGGCACTTCAAGAGATGCCAAATTGGCACTTCAGGCGTGGTCACGTCTTTTTTTATCCACAGATTTTTTGGCCTGGAAATGCACCACATAGACATTGGTCTTGCCCTGACCGCGTCGCTTAATGGTCACAAAACCGTGCTTCTCCAATTCCGCCATAAACCTGACCACACTGCGTTTGCCCGCCCCCATATCTTTGGCCAGCCGTGCCTGTCCCGGAAAACAATAATCATTCTGCCAG
>JABAHQ010002390.1_pt1 | contig 21596 bp, 20 predicted proteins | sample 7062091 | NCBI WGS metagenome assembly JABAHQ01 (sample SAMN14534359, study PRJNA622989) | marine sediment metagenome | biome: marine biome [ENVO:00000428]; feature: marine pelagic biome [ENVO:01000023]; material: deep marine sediment [ENVO:00002113] | place: India: Gulf of Kutch | collected...
GCGCTTGACGATTTTTCCCTTGTCCCGCTCAAAATCCACTTTCAAATGAACGGAATTCGGAAACAGTTTAGCCACCACACCCTCTTTCTTCTTTCCAGCAAAATCAAATTTAACCTTGTCTCCCACTTTCATGGCAAAATTCTCCTTAGTCAAAATACGTCCACGGATGACCGGTTTCCCGACCCTTTCCCGTTGGGCTTCTTCCTGAGAAACTGAAGAGACTATTCCAATTACCCCTCTCTGTCAACCCCCTGCGGGGGAGGCGGTGTGTTAACCGTTAACGCCCAGCGTTCATTACCCGGCACAATTGAATATTGAATTGTACTCCTTACCCCTCTCTGTCAACCCCCTGGCGGGGGAGGCGGTGTGTTAACCGTTAACGCCCAGCGTTCACTGCCCGCAAATTTCCACTCCCTGTAAGGGAGCGCAACCTGATACAATTGCCGGAAAAAGGACGCTACCATGACCGCTCCATCGGCCCCTTCCCAAAAAACCTCAAGCGAGCCCGCCGCACTCACCCATCCGGGTTTTGCCCGCGTGGTGTTCAGCCTGCCTTTGAATGAAGCGTTCACCTACGCCATTCCGGAATCGCTGACCGGACAAGTGCAACCCGGGATGCGGGTGCGGGCGCCTTTCGGGCCCCGAAATCTGACCGGCTATGTGGTCGGCTTGACGGACCGGTGTGAAACCGACTTCGAAATCAAAACCCTTGTGGATTTGCCCGATGGCCTGCCTGTGCTCTCGCAAGAGCTGCTGTCGCTCACCCGCTGGGTGGCGGAGTATTATCACGCCGGATGGGGAGAAGTGATCAAGGCGGCCCTGCCCGGCGGTCTGGACGAGGACCATCATGAAATTTATTTTCTGACGGATAAGGGAGAATCCGCTCTGCAGGACCGCGCCCTGCGCCAGAACGCCCTGCAAATCCTGCTGGCCATCCACAACAAAGCCTCGCTCAATAAAAAGCAGATTCAAAAAACCCTCGGCCCGCAATTCAGAGCCCACGCCCTGGCGCAACTCCGGCAGGAGGGTTATCTCGAGGCTCGGGTTAAAATCAAAAAACGTTCGGTGGCGTACACTCTGGAAAAAACGGTCCGGCTCACGCTCGATAAGCGATCGCCCGATGAACTGGACCGGCTTCTCAAACGCAGTCCTCGGCAAAGGCAGTTGTTCGATCTACTGGTGGGCCGGGAACTTCCGGTGTCGGAGGTGGCGAGCCACATGCCCAACCATTCCGCCCCGCTCCGCGAACTCAAAAAAAAGGGACTGGCCGAAACTTTTAACGTCAAACGGGACCGCGGCGGCGAAGGAGTGGAAAACGAGCCCGGGTGGAATCCGGAAGCGCCCCGGGCTTTCACTGATCCGCAACAAAAAATATTTCAGTCCCTGGCCGATTCCCTCGACGCCTCCGAATTCAAAACGTTTCTGCTTCACGGCATCACCGGGAGCGGTAAAACGGAAGTGTACATGCACAGCATTCAGCGGACGCTGGACGCGGGCAAAACCGCCATCATGCTGGTGCCGGAAATCTCGCTGACCCCGCAAACGGTGAACCGGTTCCAGCGCCGGTTCGGTTCCAACGTCGCCATCCTCCACAGCGGCCTGACGAACGTCGAGCGTTACCTCGAATGGAAAAAGATCAGGGAGGAGCGGGTCGCCATCGTGGTCGGCGCCCGCTCGGCGGTGTTCGCGCCGTTCAAAAACCTGGGGATCATCATCATCGACGAAGAACACGACACTTCTTATAAGCAGGACACCACCCCGCGCTATCACGCCCGCGAAACGGCCATCGCCCGGGCAAAAGCCTGTGGCGCCATCGTCGTCCTGGGATCCGCCACCCCCTCGTTCGAATCCATGGAACGGGCACGGATCGGCGAATACCGGTATCTGACGCTGGACGAACGCATCGGGGAGCGGCTTCTGCCGCTGATCCGCATCGTGGACATGCGGAAAGAACGCGATGAAGCCAAAAACTATTCGATCTTTTCGATCCCGCTGAAGCAGGCCATCCACGAACGGCTGGAGCGAAAGGAACAAACCTTTCTGTTTCTCAACCGGCGCGGCACCGCCAACTACGTGGTGTGCCGGAAATGCGGCTTTGTTTTCGACTGCCAGCGTTGCAGTGTGTCGCTCACCTTTCACGGCCAGTCGCAGTCCCTGCTGTGCCATTATTGCGACTTCCGCGCGCCCATGCCCCAGGGATGCGCCGAGTGCGGCGGCGAGGTGATCCGTTTCAGCGGGTTCGGTACGCAAAAACTGGAAGAGGATACCCGCGCGCTGTTTCCGCAGGCCCGTATCCAGCGCATGGACCGCGACACCACCCGCTCCCGTTCCACCTTCGAAACCATTTATAAAGAAATGCGCGCGGGGCAAATCGACATCCTCATCGGTACGCAGATGATCACCAAGGGTCATCACTTCCCCCGGGTGACGCTGGTCGGCGTGGTGTATGCCGACCTGTCACTGCACGTCCCTGACTTTCGCGCGGGAGAGCGCACGTTTCAACTGCTGACGCAGGTGGCGGGTCGCGCCGGGCGGGGGGAAGTCCCGGGGACGGTCATCATCCAGGCACATAATCCGGATCATTACCTTTTCGAATACGTTCCCGGTCACGATTACAACCGCTTCTTCGACAAAGAGCAGCTCCTGCGGGAGCGGCTGCATTATCCGCCGTTCACCCGCCTGACCGCGGTGGAAATAGAAAGCGAGGAAGAAGCGGCCGGAGAAAGCGTGGTCCGGCATCTCAAGGCATTTTTGTCGGGCCAGATGGAGCAGGCGCCCGGCGTGGAACTGCTCGGCCCCTCCCGCGCGGCGCTGTACCGCATCAACAACCGTTTCCGCTGGCATCTGATCCTGCGTTCGAAGGAAACCGCGCCGATGCAAGCCCTGCTGGCCCGGTGCCTGGAGAACCAGCAGCTCAAAAAGTTCGCCACCGGGAAAGTCAAAATCACCGTCGACGTCGACCCGATGAATCTGCTTTAGCGATCCCTTCCTCCGTGTTACCCTGTAAACCCCATCGGTAATTGAAAGGTCTTGATGCAAATTCTTCGGAAAACGTACGATTGGGTCCTTCACTGGTCGGCCACCAAATATGCAGTTCCTGCTCTGGCAATTCTGGCCTTCGCCGAATCGTCTTTTTTCCCGATCCCGCCGGATGTGCTGTTGATCGCCATGGCGGTGGCGGTGCCGCTGAAGGCGTTCCGGTATGCCGCGATCTGTTCGGTGGCCTCCGTACTGGGCGGCATGTTCGGTTACCTGCTGGGCTGGCAGTTCATGGACGTGGTGGGGAGCCGGATCGTCGAATTCTACCATTTCCAGGCGCAGTGGGATAAAATCGGGGGGTGGTACCAGGAGTACAACGCCTGGGCGGTGGGCGCGGCCGGGTTTACGCCTCTGCCCTACAAAGTGTTCACGCTGGCGGCGGGCGCGTTTGAGATCAACTTTCCGATCTTTGTGCTGGCCTCGCTGGTCAGCCGGTCGGCGAGGTTTTTCATCGTCGCCGCATTGATATACAGGTTCGGCGCCCCGGTCAAAATGTTCATCGAAAAATATTTCAACCTGCTCAGCATCGCGTTTTTCATCCTGCTGGCGCTGGGATTTGTGGCGATTAAGTATCTTTTTTAACGGATAGTTTCATGAGCGAGCATATTGTGGTTCTGATCACCGCCTCCTCCCGGGAAGAATCGGAGCGGTTGAGCCGGGGGCTGGTGGAAGCCAAGCTGGCGTTCTGCGTCAACAGCCTGCCGGGGGTGAAGTCGACTTACTTCTGGGACAATGAACTGTGCGTGGACGAAGAAATTCTGTTGATCGTGAAGACCCGCGCGGACCGGTTCGACGAGTTGGAACAATGGGTGGTCGAACATCACAGCTACGATGTGCCGGAAGTCATCGCCCTGCCCATAGTTCAAGGGTTGAAACCGTATCTTAAGGGTATCGACGACTGGACGGGGTAGCCCCCGCTGGCTTCTGGTTGACACTCAGGATGACAAACGCTTATGTTTTAACGGTCATTCTGAGGAGTATTGACGACGAAGAATCTTTGTTTAGATTTATTTTCTAAAATCATGACGCATCATATAAAAATTCCGAAAGGCTGGGAAATCCCTGAAAGAGAACTGACGCCGGAATCGATTTTCATGAACCGGCGGGAAGTGCTGAAGTCGATGGGCTGGCTCACGGCTTTTTCCATCGGCCTGGTCACCGGCTGTTCCTCCGGGTCGGAAGAGGCGGTGAATCCCGCTCCGGAATCCAACCTCACCCCTCTGGAGAAAAAGCTGTATCCCGCGCCGCGCAGTACCCGTTACAAAATGGACCGGAGGCTTACCGTGGAAGCCGTCGCCGCCACTTACAACAATTATTATGAGTTCAGCGAGGTCAAGGAGGACGTGGATCATCACGCGCAGAAATTGCGAACCCGGCCGTGGCAGGTGGAGGTGACGGGCCTGGTGGCGAAACCGAAGGTTTACGATCTCGACGACTTGCTTAAAAAATTCAAACTGGAAGAACGGTTTTACCGCCACCGGTGCGTCGAGGCGTGGGCGATGGCGGTGCCGTGGACCGGGTTTCCCCTGAAAGCCCTGCTGGAAGACGTGCAACCGAAATCGCAGGCGAAATATGTCCGCTTCGTTTCGTTTCACGAGCCGTTCACCGCGCAGGGGCAGATCGCGTTCTGGCAGCCCTGGCCCTATACCGAAGCGCTCACCCTAAAGGAAGCGATGAACGAGCTGGCGATTCTGGCGACCGGCATCTACGGCCATCCCCTGCCGAAACAGCACGGCGCGCCGGTGCGGCTGGTGGCACCGTGGAAATACGGGTTCAAAAGCATCAAGGCGATCACCAGGATCGAACTGACCGACGAGAAGCCGCCGACGTTCTGGAATACCCTGCAGCCGTACGAGTACGGCTTTGTCGCCAACGTCAACCCCACCGTGCCGCATCCGCGCTGGCCGCAGACGAAGGAGAAGATGCTCGGCACCGGCGAAACCCGCCTCACGCTGATGTACAACGGCTACGGCGATTTCGTCGCCGACCTCTACGCCTAGTTTTCAATTCATCCCCGGAAACTTTGAATCAGGAAAAGATCCTGGCAACCACCCCAACCCCTCCTTGGGAAGGAGGGGCGGGTTTAATTATTCTCCGCGGTCTCTGCGTCCTCTGCGGTGAAAAAACCCTGTTTATCCGGTCATCTTTTTTTCCGGAACAGTTCCGCGAAATTGGCGAGGAATCCGGAGATGGCGGCACCGGAGCCGGCGGCCATGATGAGGACGTCCCTGTCCCCGGCGAGGGAACCCAACCCTCCGCCGATAAGGGCGCCGAGGCAGATAATGATCAGATAGCGCCGTCCCCCCAGCCAGCCGACGAAGCCGCCGACGATGGTTCCCAGAGCGCCGGCGATCAACAAAGCCGGGAGACTCTCCAGCACCACGCCGATCAGGACGCCCGTCAGCCCCAGCAGGAACATCCCCAGATAAATGTTGTTCCGGTTCTTCATGCTCCGGGCATCATACACCATCCCGCTTCTGTAAGGGCGGTAACCTGACGGCCCATATTAAAAGCCCCCTGATCATAAAATCAGGGGGCTTTCCTTAAATCAATCAGATATCCGTCTCTTCAGTCCATGTCCATCAGATGGCCCTAGAACAATTTGAACACGGCGTCGAGGCTTTTGCCGGCGTCGCCGAACAGCATGCGCGTGTTCTCCTTGAAGAACAGCGGATTCTGCACGCCGGCGTAACCGGTGGCCATGCTGCGCTTCAGCACGATCGTGGTTTTGCCCTTCCAGCACTCGAGGACCGGCATGCCGGCGATGGGGCTGTTCGGGTCGGTCTGGGCCGAGGGGTTGACGATGTCGTTGGCGCCGATGACGATCGACACGTCCACGTCCGGGAAATCGTCGTTGATCTCGTCCATCTCGTAAACGATGTCGTACGGCACACGCGCCTCCGCCAGCAGAACGTTCATGTGTCCCGGCATGCGCCCCGCCACCGGATGGATACCGAAGCGCACATTCACCTTCTTTTCTCTCAACGCTTTGGTGATCTCGTAGACAATATGCTGAGCCTGAGCCACCGCCATACCGTATCCGGGAATGATCATGACTTCCTTGGCATCGGTCAGCAACTGCGCCACTTCATGCGGTTCCAGGGCGACGACTTCACCCTGTTCGCCTTCCGCCGCCGCGCCCGCACCCGTGGTGGTGCCGAAACCGCCGGCGATGACCGCCAGGAACTTGCGGTTCATGGCGCGGCACATGATGTAACTCAGGATGGCGCCGCTGCTGCCCACCAGCGCGCCGGTGACGATCAGCAGATCGTTGTTGAGCATGAACCCGGTGGCCGAAGCCGCCCATCCGGAATAACTGTTGAGCATAGAGACCACCACCGGCATGTCCGCACCGCCGATGGCCATGACCATATGGATCCCAAACAGGAGGGCGATGCCGGTCATGATCATCAGGGGAACCATGCCGCCGGTTCCGGCCGCCGACTGGTCGACGAACATTTTGCCGACATAGATGGTGATGATCAACAGTCCGAGATTGAGCCAGTGCCGCGCCGGCAGAAGCATCGGATTACCGCTGATCTTGCCGCTGAGCTTGCCGAACGCGATGACCGATCCCGAAAAAGTCACCGCACCGATGAGAATTCCCAGATAGGTTTCGATATCATGAATGGTCAGATCGATGCCTTTGAAGTGGGATTCGCCCATGAAATTGGCGTACCCGACGAGCACCGCCGCCAGCCCCACCAGGCTGTGCAGGATGGCAACCAGTTCCGGCATTTCGGTCATTTGAACGCGCTTGGCGAGAATGAAACCGATGGTCCCGCCAACCGCCAGACCGCCGATCAGAAGTCCCCAGTTGCCGGTGACGCCCGAGATGGTCGCGATCAAGGCAATCGCCATACCGGTGATGCCGTAAATGTTGCCGCGCCGGGCGGTTTCCTGATGGCTCAGGCCCCCCAGCGCCAGAATAAACAGAATCGTCGCCCCGATGTAGGAGACGGTTACGATACCTTCGCTCATTTTCTCGCCTCCTATTTGCGGAACATTTCAAGCATGCGTCGCGTCACCGCGAAACCGCCCGTGATATTAATAGCCGTGATCAGGACGGACAAGCCAGCCAGCCACATGATGATGTTTTCCCCGGAGCTGATCTGTAACAGCGCGCCGATGATGATGATGCTGCTGATGGCGTTGGTCACGCTCATCAGCGGCGTGTGCAGGGCCGGGGTCACGTTCCAGATCACCATGTAGCCGACGAAACAGGCCAGCACGAACACCGTAAAATGCGCCATGAAGGACGGTGGCGCCACCGATCCCAGACCGAACAGGACCACCGCGCCCAAACCGAAGGTGATAGCCGGTCCCCTCCAGGAGGGCGCTTTTTCCTCCGGTTCCGGCGGCGCTTCCACCTTGGCCTCTTCCTTGGCCGGCGGCGGGGCGGCGGACAGCTTGGGCTCCGGCGGCGGCCAGGTGATCTCGCCGTCCTTGACCACGGTGGCGCCGCGAACGACTTCGTCTTCAAAATCGACCACCACATTGCCGTCCTTCTCCGGACACATATCCGTCAACAGGTGGCGCAGGTTGGTGCCATACAACTGGCTGGACTGCGTGGCCAGCCGGCTGGGCAAGTCTGTATAACCGATGAGGGTGACGCCATGGGCGGTGATCACTTTCCCGGCCTGGGTCAATTTGCAGTTGCCGCCCTGCTCCGCCGCCAGATCGACAATCACGCTACCCTCTTTCATGATCTGGACCATGTCCTCGGTGATCAACTCCGGAGCGGGCTTGCCGGGGATCAGCGCGGTGGTGATGATAATGTCCACCTCCTTCGCCTGCTCCCGGAACAGGGCCATTTCCGCCTCGATAAACTCTTTACTCATCACTTTGGCGTAACCGCCGGTTCCGGATCCTTCTTCCTCAAATTCGAGTTCCAGAAACTCGGCGTCCATACTTTCAACCTGTTCTTTAACTTCCGGCCGGGTATCAAACGCCCGGACAATGGCGCCCATACTGTTGGCGGCGCCAATGGCGGCCAGACCGGCCACCCCGGCGCCGATGATCAACACTTTGGCGGGAGGAACTTTACCCGCGGCGGTGATCTGCCCGGTAAAGAACCGTCCAAAATGCTGGGCCGCTTCCACCACCGCGCGGTATCCGGCGATATTGGCCATGGAGCTGAGCGCGTCCATTTTCTGCGCGCGGGAAATACGCGGCACACTGTCCATCGCCAAAGCGGTGACTTTTTTCCCGGACAATTTTTTGAGCAAATCCGGGTTCTGCGCCGGCCAGAGGAATGTGATAAGGATCTGCCCTTCGCGCAACAAGTCGACTTCCTCGGTTTTCAAACCGGGATGATATTCCGGCGCGCGTACTTTCAATATAATATCGCTGTCGTTCCAGATGGTCCGTGCATCCTGCACCACCGTGACACCAGCTTCAGTATAGGCTTCATCGGTAAATTTGGCGGCCGCTCCGGCACCGGATTCAACAGCCACTTCAAAACCCAGTTTTTTGATCAAATGCTCCGCCACATCCGGCGTGGTGGCCACCCGTTTTTCTTCGGCATGGACTTCTTTTGGAATCCCAATTTTCATTGTTTTATCCCTTGCGAGAAGTTTTTTTCTCAGAAATGAAATCGAATAATAGCGAAAACAGAACCCAAGTCAAAAAAAAAGTGACTTTGAGTCAAATGAGCCATGAAGGATAGCATACAATGCGGAGGATCACCATTTGCCTGAACCATTTTTTGCGCCCATTCGCGTTCTTTCCCCGGATGAGCCGGGAGCCGGCGGTTTGGCTATACCGATGTTCCGGAAGGCGGACACCCCCCGCCACCCGGTTCCGCCCCGCCCCATTAAAAACCCGTGTTTCGGAAAGCGGAGCCCGGCCCACCGGGCCGACAAAAAACACCTTAAAAACAACAGGTTATGAGGCCGTCCCGCGGTCCGCCAAAGCGCAGGTTTAACCCCCAAATGAATTGAATACCCAAGGGTTGCGGGTTAAACTAAAAGGGACAAAAAGCGGTAAAAAGTGTGGAAATATCTATCCGCCACGGTGCAAACAGCTCCAGATGGCGTAAACCCGGGCTCTCCCGCCCCTCAAGGAATTCCATGAGACCTGAAGAATTTAATTTTGACATTCAGGAAACGGACCTTCTCTCGGAAGATTTTTCTCAATTTTTCAGATTATTTGAAAAAGTCTTCAAGTTTTACTTTTTCGTCCGGGATGCAGAGGGCGCACTTACCTACATCAGTCCGAAAATCACGGAAGTCCTGGGCTACGAACCGGAACTCTTCAAGAAAAACTGGCGCAAATACCTGACCGAGCATTTGACCAACAAGGAAATGATCCTGCGGGCCGAGTTTCCCCAGTACAGCGGAAAACATATCAAACCCTACAGCGTTGAAATCAAATCAAAGACCGGCGAGAAAGTCTGGTTGGACATCCATGAAACCCCGATTCTGGACGCTGCCGGCAATGTGACCAAATACCATGGCCTGGCTATCGACTACACCACCCGCAAAACTCAGGAAAACCAGTTGCGGATGCGTGAAAAGCGCTTCCGGGAAATCAGTCAGTCCTCCCCCATCGGTATCTTCCACGCGGACCCCAATGACATGATGACCTACGTCAATCCCGCCTGGCAGATCATCACCGGACGTCCCATGGCGGAAACGCTGGGCAACCCCTGGTGGCAACCCATTCATCCGGATGACAAGGAAGAAGTGTTCCGCTCCTGGGAAAAGGCCACAAAAGAGGAGAAAGAAATCTCCCTGGAATGCAGGATCATCCGGCCGGATAAAAAATCGGTCTGGGTCCAGCTGCGGTCCCGGTTTCTGTTCGATGACACCGGAAAAATCACCTTCGGTACGCTGGAGAACATCAGCGAGCGCAAAGCCTCTCAGGAAAAGCAGGAACAATTGATCCAGGAACTGCTGGACCTCAAAAAGAAACTCGAAGTGTCCGCCCGCACCGATCCCTTAACCGAACTACCCAACCGCCGCGGTTTGTCGGAAAAACTCGAATATGAAAAGATCCGGTTCGACCGGGGTCAAAACCCGTTCACCATTATCATGGGGGACATCGACCATTTTAAAAACATCAACGATAACCACGGTCACGACGCGGGCGATTATGTTCTGACGCAAATCGCCCGGCTGTTAAAGGAAAACTCCCGCAAACAGGATGTGGTCTCCCGGTGGGGAGGCGAGGAATTCATCATTCTCCTGCCGGAAACCGATCTGGAAAACGGCGCCATCCTGGCTGAAAAACTGAGGAAACGCATCGAAAAAGAAACGTTCGTCTATCAGGAAGAGACCCTCCCCATCACCATGAGTTTCGGCCTCAGCGTTTTTAACCACAAAAATTTAAAAACGGACGATGTGGTTAAACAAGCCGATGAATGTCTGTACGAAGCCAAAAACAGCGGCCGCAACAGAGTCGTGTTCAAAAAACTTCCGGTGGAATGAACCCCGGAAACTCCCGCAACAGATGACACCCGTGGATTTCCTCTTGCCGGACTATGGGCACCCCTCAGCCACCTCCCCTGAGATGGCGTCCCGGAATAACCGGGCCAGGGAGCTTGTGGGATGCCTGCTGGGCACCGCCGTCGGGGACGCCCTCGGCCTGCCCATGGAAGGGCTCAGCAAAACCCGCCAGCATAAAATATTCCACCCTCCGGACCGGTACCACTTTCTCCCCGGGAAAGGCATGGTGTCCGATGACACCCAGCACCAGTGCATGGCCGCCCAGGCTTTGATCCAATCGAAGGGACATCCCGATTTGTTTTCCCGGGACCTGGCCCGGCGGTTGCGTCTCTGGATTCTGGGTCTGCCGGCGGGTATCGGGTTCGCCACCCTGCGGGCGTTGATCAAGCTGTGGCTGAGCGGGTCTCCTCTTAAAAGCGGCGTGTTTTCCGCCGGCAACGGGCCCGCCATGCGGAGCGCCGTGCTGGGGGTGTGCTATGGGGACCGCCCGGAACTTTTGCGTTCGCTGGTGGCCGTCGGCACGCGCATCACCCATACCGATCCCAAAGCGGAATACGGCGCTTTGGCCGTCGCCTGGGCCGCGCACTGCTCCGCCAGGGGCGAGACTGCGCCGGAGGGTTTTTGTGAAACTTTGCAGGCGATCATGCCGGTGCCGGACCGGGAGTTTTTAAATCTGATCGGTAGAACATCGGACAGCGTTCGGCGGGGGGAGCCAACGGAAGCTTTTGCGGAAGGGTTGGGACTGGGCAGGGGAGTCTCCGGTTACATGTACCATACCGTACCCGTGGTTCTGCATGCCTGGCTGAGTCACCCGCGGGATTTTAAAACGGCCTTGCTGGCGGTCATCCGGTGCGGGGGAGATACGGATACAACCGGAGCCATTCTGGGAAGCATCGTCGGCGCCGGTACCGGCAAGCAGGGGATTCCCCGGGAATGGCTCGACAACCTCTCAGAATGGCCGCAAGGCGTGGACTGGATGGAACGCCTCGCTACCCGGCTGGCGGAAGATAGGGACAGCGGGAAAAGTTCCAAACCTCCCGCGGTTCCATTCGTATTTACTTTTTTGAGGAATCTCTTTTTTACCGCGGTGGTCCTGTTCCACGGCTTCCGCCGAATGTTTCCGCCTTACTGACGGGACCAGGAAAACCAAAGATCCTTCGCCGCCTGCCGGCTCCTCAGGATGACAAAACGTATCTCTCCGCCATTCTGAGCGTTAGCGAAGAATCTATGTTTTAAACAGATATAAGGAAGGGAGCAATGATGCCAAGGTCTCCTTACTGACCGGGCCGATCATTCATCCATATCGTCGAAAACGCCCGAGGCGAGGCTCCTGCGGGCGGTGCGGGCTTCCTGTTCGGCACGGGCAATGCCGCCGTCGTAATCGTTGTGATCGACGAATTGCAGGACCGGCGCCATATCCGGATGGCGCTCCAGATACAGCTTCGCCATGGTCTGGCACACGCGGCGGTATTTGGGATGGCCCGCCTTTTGCGTGCGCAGTTCGGTAAAATGCCCGAGTTCTCTCAGGTTCATTCCCATGTTCCACCGAATGAAATGATTGAACAGGGAAGCGTATTGCGCCTCGTCGCGCAGACCGGCGCGGATCAGATCATGGTACAAACTTTCGGCCCGTTCGAAGCATTCCTGAACTTCTTCGCCTTTACCGATTTCCCCGATTTCCTCCGGGATCGAGTATCCGAGCAGGACTCCCATATTCTGCCGCTGCTGGGTCAGCATGCGGTGCCTCTGAAGATCGCGGTACTCGGCGAATCCGGCGACGATATCGAAGTGGATGGGATAACCGTATTCCAGGGCCNNCCAGGGCCCGGCCCGGACGGTCGCGCTTGGATTGCCGATTCCCCATGTAGACCGAAGCGATTTCCCGGCGCTTCTCTTCCGGTAAAGCGCGGACGAATTCCCGAATCTGGAGGGTGGAATGCTGAACGTAGGGGAAAATCATCGACGCCAGCAAATTGACCGGGTAGTCCTCATCCCGGTCTTCCAGCAGAACCACTTCCGGCGACGATTCAATGGCCACACCCTGAAACAGGCGGTCGCATAATTTTTGCATTTCACGGTCGATCTCCATCCGGTACTCCCTCGGCGCGGCGCGTTTGATGAAGGTCGGTATCTGCTGATCCAGCGCCTCCGTGATGTTTCCGGCCAACTCTTTCGCTTCCCGCAGATTCTGGCTGAGCAGTTTGGAAATCAGATTGGAAAAAAACCGGCCGTTGCCGACCAGCCCCAGGTTCGCCTGCGTGGCGGCGGGCAGGATACAGCGGATCACGTCACACGCGGCGCTGCGGATGGTGAAGCCGTAGGCGATGCGATGGGCCTTCGCTTCCTGATCATCTTTCAATTCCTTCGCTCCCACCTTGAGGGATGCGCCGTTGCGTTCGACCTCGATCTGAAACTGATCGGCCGGCAAACGCTTGCGGAACAGATCCTGCATCGGTTCGACCATGGCGGCGTAGGTCTCGAAAATGAAATCCATGGTTTTGACATAAGACTCCTTCAATCCGGATTCCATGATGTTGGCGGGGCAGACGTAACGCCAGCGCCCTTCCCTCTGCTGATCGTACAGGACGTAACGCGTAGACTCCTCGATGGGAGAACCGCCGATCCGGCAGTCCTCGATGATCTTGGTCATCAGGTTGGAGATTTCTTCGATGCACAGAGGGACCACCGCCAGCTCGGCCACCGATTCGTCGCCGAACTTGTTGACGACACGGTCGATCATCTCACTGCCCTTGACGTCGTTGGGGGTACCGTCGGCGTTGAGAAATTCTCGCGCCACCGTTTCCTTGAAACCGGTGGGGGCGCGGCTGTACCGGGCCAGCGCCGCGCCGATCACTTCCGGGTTGAGATTTTTCAGGGAAAACACCCTGGCCTCAACGTCCGTCAGGTAGGGGACGAGAATGCCTTTTTCGTGTTCGGTCAGTTCATCAGTTCGTTTCGGTTTCATCAATGGAATCTTTGGCGCACCGGAAACCGGTGTCGTTGAACCGGACCTCAGGACGGCTCCAGCGGCGAAAGGCGCTGTGCAGGGTATCGGCGTAATTCACCCACGATCCTCCTCTCACCACTTTGAACTTTCCGGTTTTCGGCCCTTTGGGGTTGCTTTTGATTTTTTTCTTGTAGTAATTCCGACCGTACCAACTGTCCACCCATTCCCAGACATTGCCCGCCATATCGTGCACGCCATAAACGGAAATCCCGGTGGGATACGACCCCACGTCGGTCATGGTATGCACGCCCCGCCATTTGCGGCTGAAGGTGGCTCTGCCCGGGGGGGCGCTGTTTCCCCAGGGATACATGTTGCCCACGGGTCCGCGCGCGGCCTTTTCCCATTCCGCCTCGGTCGGCAGGCGCTTGCCCCGCCACTTGCAGTAGGCATCGGCATCGTACCAGTTCACCTGGTTCACCGGCTGATGACGAATCTTTTCAGGAAAACTCCTGCCCTTCCATAAATTGCCCCGGCGGCAGGCATCGGTTTCGCAGGTATCGTCGAGAGCCGGCCGGTGGCCGGTGGCCTTCACAAACTCCAGGTATTTTTCGTTGGTGACCTCATAGACATCGATCCAAAAGGCGTCCAGATAGACGTAGTAGCTCGGCATCTCGTCCTTAAACCACCAGCGGGAACAGGTTTTGTCGACCTTTTGACATTCCTCCAGAATCTTTGAGACCTCCCGAAAGGACAAGCCTATTCGAAACCGGCCTTGAGGGATTTCGACCATGTCGGAAAAATCGTGTTCCGAAGCGCCCTGTTTCTCCGCAACGCCTGCCCATCCCGGGGAAATGTCTGCCAGAAAAAAAAACCCTATTGAAAGAAAAACGAGATTAAAGACACGGATGGCCATTCACAAAATTTATTTCGTTCGGCTGATGAAAAGAGTCTGGGTAAGAATAATCCAGATCCCGCTTTACCCGGAACCGCCGGGACCCTCTTTAAACCGGGTCATCTCCTTGCCATGAATGTAAAACAGGATCAGACCCAGAATCATATTAACCGTATACAGCAATTCCACCCGCATATGGTACCGGTCGAACTGAACCTGCAGGCGCACATCCTCCGGGTTGGCCTGCTTTTGTTTGTCCACGGCATGCATTTGCGGACTCAGAATACCGCCGATATACAGGGCGACCGCCACCATGACGGCAAACAACACCTGTTTGGTGTATCTCTTTTTGGTCACTACGTTTTCCACATACCCGGCCCACCCCTTGCTCTCCGCCAGGAATTTGAGCGCCACCGCGAAAATCATCAGGCCCAGGCACCAGAAGATGATCGAGGTATTGAAAACATCCATGATGCGGTTCATCACTTCGCTTTTCAACGGCTGTTCGACCTTTCTCCGAACCACGCTTTCCACCAGGATCCCCAGCAGAAACATCCCGCCCACCCAGAGGGCCAGGGAGAACAGATACAGCCAGTTGGCAAAATAAATGAGACGCTTCATCACTGAACGGAAATAATGCTTCCGCCTCCTTGTTCCGAGTTTAACGGCCGCCGGAAACCTTTTTCCGCAGAGCCTTGAAACTTTCCTGAATTTCCTTTTCCTGCCGCTCTTTCATTTTCACGATTTCCGGCCGGTCGCCCCCAAACCAGCTTTTGACGGTGGACCCGCTTTTATAGCGGTTGACCGAGTTGAGGATCGAAAGATAAATGACAAAATACAAAAATCCGAACGTATACAGGACCAGGGGAATGAACGACTTGATCCGCTTGCGTTCGGTTTCCGGTTTGCTGAACCACCATCGCTGGAGCGGGTTCATTTTTTCCAAATCTTTTTCCATAAAAATGCCCGGAAAGCCAGGGCGCCGGATATCCCGGCCGCCCTCTGTGTTTTTCGGCCATCATATCAAAAGGCCTTGGGCGATACAAGCAATCGGGTCCGGGCCCGCGGAATGCGGGAAGAAGCCGGTTTATGTTATAGTGGCCCGGTTCATCCAAAGACTTTAAAACAGAGAGTTATTCCCAGAGGTATGATTTGATCGAGATTCGGCCGACCGATTCCATTCGCGCCCGCGTGGCGGCGCCGCCTTCGAAAAGTTACACCAACCGTGCCTATATCATCGCCGCGCTGGCGGAGGGGGAAGTCCGGCTCGAAAATCCCCTGTTCAGCGACGACACCCGGTACATGAGGGAGGCGCTGGTCCAGTTCGGGGTGCCCGTGACGGAAGAACCGCGGGCCGCGGTGATTCAGGGCCGGGGCGGCCGCCTCAAGGTGCCGGAAAAGGAAATCTTCGTCGGCAACGCCGGCACCACCATGCGGTTTCTAGCCACCTTCGCCTCCCTCGCGCCCGGGACCACCCGCCTGACGGGGGACGAACGGATGCAGGAACGGCCGATCGAGGACCTGCTGGCCGGCCTGCGGCAACTGGGCCTGCGGGCGGATTCCGCCCTGGGCAACGGCTGTCCCCCCATCGAGATCGGGGGCGGTCCTGCCGGCGGGGGGGAAATCACGCTGGCCGGCGATAAGAGCAGTCAATACCTGACGTCCCTGCTCCTCTCCGCCCCTTATTTCCAGAACAATACCACCGTTAATATAGAAGCAACCCTGACTTCCCGGTCTTATGTCGATATCACCCTGGACATCATGCAGACCTTCGGGGTTCCTGTGAAAAATGAGTTTTATCGGAGCTTCCATGTCCCTGCCGGCCGGCGTTACCTCGCCCGGTCTTATGACGTGGAAGGCGACGCCTCCAGCGCTTCGTATTTCTTTGCCGCCGCGGCCATTACCGGGGGGGAGGTCACCGTCTCCAACCTCAACCCGGACAGCGTCCAGGGGGACATCCAGTTCCCGAATGCCCTGGAACAGATGGGTTGCGGGGTGGAGCGCCGGGGGGAAAAAATCACGGTTTTTGGAAACCCTTTGCGCGGGATCACCATCCATATGAACGATATGCCGGATGTGGTCCAGACCCTGGCGGTAGTGGCGCTGTTCGCCGAGGGCAAAACCACCATCACCGGAATTGGCAACCTGAAAATCAAGGAAACCGACCGGATCGCCGCACTGGCCAACGAACTCAGCCGGCTGGGGGCCACGGTCGAAGCGGGCGAGGATTTTATCATCATCGAACCCGGGTCCTACCGGGGGGTGGAGGTGGAAACGTATAACGACCACCGCATGGCGATGAGTTTCGCGCTGGCGGGCCTGCGCATTCCGGGGATCAAAATCACCAATCCCCGGTGCGTGGATAAATCCTTTCCGGATTTTTTCGAGCGCTTTCAGGAAATGTATGGGTGATCCAAAATACACCAACGCTCTGATTCACGAAAAAAGTCCCTATCTTCTGCAACATGCCCACAACCCCGTGAACTGGCGTCCCTGGGGGGACGAAGCCTTTGACCTCGCCAAAAACGAAAATAAGCCGCTGCTGGTCAGTATCGGCTATGCCACCTGCCACTGGTGCCACGTCATGGAGCGGGAATCTTTTGAAGACCCGCAACTGGCGGAATACCTCAATGCTCATTTTATTCCCGTCAAGGTGGACCGCGAGGAACGGCCGGACGTCGACGGCATTTACATGAAAGCCGTCCAGGCCATGGGCCAGCAGGGCGGCTGGCCGCTGAACGTGTTCGTCACGCCCGACGGCATCCCGTTTTACGGCGGCACCTATTTCCCGCCGACCCAGCGATTCAACCGGCCTTCGTTCGGGGATGTGCTCCGGTTTCTGGACCACACCTGGAAAAACGAGCGGGATAAGGTGACCCGCCAGAGCGCCTCGCTGATCAATTACCTGAAGGAAACCGCGAAGCAGTCCTCGAAAGGGGAACTGGACTCGCTCGGTTTTCATGGTGAGGACAAGGCCCGAAAATTATACGGCGATCAGTACGATTCCCTGCATCACGGTTTCCGGTTCCAGCCGCAGAACAAATTTCCGCCCTCGATGGGTCTGTGCCAGCTCCTGCGCCACCATCACCGCACCGGGGATGCGCATAGCCTGGCAATGACGGAAAATACCCTGCGGGCCATGAAACACGGCGGGATTTACGATCAGATCGGCGGCGGCCTGGCGCGCTACAGCACCGATTACCGCTGGCTGGTGCCGCATTTTGAAAAGATGCTGTACGACAACGCTCTGTTCGTCACCGCCCTGATGGAAACTTATCAGGTCACCGGCAAACCGGAATACGCCGAATACGCCAACGACGTGCTGGAATATATCGACCGCGACATGACCCATCCGGACGGCGGATTTTACAGCGCGGAAGACGCGGACAGCGAAGGCGTGGAAGGAAAATTTTATGTCTGGTCGCAGGAGGAAATCGAACACCTGCTGGACCGGCAGACCGCCAGCATCGTGATTCCTTATTACAACGTCACTCAGCCCGGAAACTGGGAGCACCGGAATATCCTGAACGTCACCCGGCCTCCCGCAAAACTGGCGGAGGAGCTGGCCCTTACGGTGGAAACGGTGAACGAAGCCATCGCCAGGGGCCGCAAGATCCTTTTGGAAGAACGCAGCAAGCGCATCCGCCCCCTGCTGGACGACAAGGTGCTGACCTCCTGGAACGGCCTGATGATTTCCGCCATGGCGAGGACCGGACGCGTGCTGGGCGATGACGGCCGCATCGCTCTCGCGGAGAAAGCCCTGGCATTTATCTGGCAGAACCTGCGCACGCCGGAGGGCAAACTCCGGCGCCGCTGGCGGGAAGGGGAAGCGCGTTTTGACGGTTACCTGTTCGACTACACATCCATCGCGGTGGCCTGTCTGGAACTTTACGAGGCGACGTACAACCCGGACTACATCGACCGGGCCATGGAATTGATGCAGACGGTGGAGGATAAATTCGTTTCGGATACCGCCTATTACGAAACCGCCGCCGACGGCGAAGACCTGATCGTCCGGCAGATTTCCGGCTACGACGGCGTGGAACCGTCCGGCAACAGCAACGCCGCGCTGGCCTGGCTGAAACTGTCCGCGTACCGGCTGGACCGGGAAATGGAACAGCGGGCGGAAAAAATTTTTCTGGCGTTTCACGATGACCTGAGCGAATACGGCCTCAACTCGCCGTTCATGATGCAGGCATTGCATCTGTACCTGGCCGGCAAGAAGGAAGTGGCGATCATTGCGCCGCGCGACCACCCGTCGGCGGAGGCCATGCTGAATATGGCCCGGCGGGGATTTTTTCCGAACGCCGTTTTCGCCTTCGCCTGGGAAGACACGCCGGAAGCCGGCCGCATCCCCCTGCTGGCGGACAAAAAAGCGGTGGACGGCCGGGCCACAGCCTATGTCTGCGAACACGGCCTCTGCCGGGCGCCTGTCACCTCCCCGGAAGAACTCAAGGCGTTGCTGAATGATTACCGCGCCCTCTAGCGGGGAGAGAGCTTTGCATAAGTACCCATTTTCAATACTTCAGGGGGTCTATTTCCTCTCCCCCTGTGGGTGCTCCCCATGAGGGGAGAGGGATTTTGGTTTNNCTGGGAAACACCGGGTTATGCAAAGCTCTCTAGCGGGGAAGCCCTGTTTGCTGATCGGCCTGCGGCAGGGCATTTGGTTTTGGTATTCCATCGGGGGCTGTGCTAGACTTTTGCATCGCTTGAACGGATTATTGATTTTAACGAAGATTACCTTTATTTTCCTCAATTTGGAATATTTTGAATATGCGTACAGAACTGATCGATTCCATGATCGAATCCGCCCTGACCGGCGAAGGCATCAGCCGTGACCAGGCGCGGGAACTGGGAACTTTGAACCGCGAGGAACTGGACCGGTTGTTTGAAGGCACCAACCGGGTGCGGGACAAATTTATGGGGCGGACGGTTAAAATCTGTTCCATCGTCAACGCCAAGTCGGGAAAATGTCCGGAAGATTGCGGCTTCTGCGCCCAGTCCTCCAAATTTGAGACCGACTCGCCGGAATACCCCCTGTTGAAGCCGCAGGAAATACTGGCCGCCGCGAAAGAAGCGGAAGCGTTCGGTTCCAACGAATTCTCCATCGTCACCTCCGGCACCGCGATCACCGACCGCCAGGAGCTGGACACGCTGATTGAAGCGATCAAGCTCATCAAAGCCGAGACCCGAATTGAGGTGTGTTGTTCTCTGGGCCTGATGAGCACGGAACATTTGAAGGAGCTCAAGGCCGCGGGTCTGGACCGGTTTCACCACAATGTCGAAACGGCGGCCAGCCATTTCGAGAATATCGTCTCCACCCATTCCTACCGGGACGAAGTCCAGGCCATTCACAACGCCAAGGAAGCCGGCCTGCAGGTCTGTGTGGGAGGGATATTCGGCATGGGCGAGACTTACGATCAGCGGGTGGAAATGGTCTTCGATGTTAAAAGCCTGGAGACGGACTCCTATCCCATCAACTTTCTGAAACCCCTGAAAGGCACGGCCACGGAGGATATGGAGTTTATGGATTTTTATGAAGCGCTCCGGACCATTGCCCTGCACCGGCTGACCATGCCGAAGATGGATTTATTCGTCTGCGGCGGGAGGGAAGAAGTGTTCGCCGGGCACCAGGAAAAATTATTCGCCGCCGGGGCCAACGGGATTCTCGGCGGAAACTATCTGACCACCAAGGGGCAGGACCCCAGCCGCGATATTAAAATGATCGAAGACCTGGGGCTGGTCCCGATCCTGGAGTCCGCCTGAGGCGGCCGCCGGCTTTCGAACCCCAAAAAAAAAGCCCCGGGGGGAAAAGTTCCCCGGGGGTCCTAAAAGTCCGTCCTTATAGGGCTTCGTCGATCACCTTTTTGATTTCGGCCTTGGATTTAACCCCGACCAATTGCTGGACCACCTGTCCCCCTTTGAAGAGCAGTAAAGTGGGGATGCCGCGAATCCCGTATTTGGTGGCGGTTTCAGGATTATCATCGACATTCAGCTTACCAACCAGAATCTGGTCTTCATATTCCTTGGCTATTTCCTCTACCGTGGGAGCCAGCATTTTACAGGGCATGCACCACTCCGCCCAAAAGTCGATCAGTGCAGGTCTATCCCCCTGCAGTACCGAGGAATCAAACTCCGCATCTGAAACTGCGACCACTTTACCGGACATAAAACCACTCCTGAAAAAAAGTTATCATCGGTCCCGGACCATATAACTATAACAATGAAAAATAGGACATTAGCGGGGTTCAAATGCCATCAGCCTCGGAAGCCCTATCAAACTACTCAATTTGCCGGGTTTTTTCAAGGACGTTTTTATCGCTTTTTGCTATTATCAATCAAAACCCGGATTCAAACCGGTTTCCCAAAGTCCCAATTTAGATGTCAATTTTATAGCAAAGTTTCAGGAGTTTTTAATGTCCAATTTAATCAAATGGTTTGCCTATGACGAAATGATGAATCCCGAGATCTTTGATAAATCCGGGCTGAAATATGAAGCGGCGTTCAGCGTCACCCTTTCAGCGTACCGGCTGGTGTTTAATAAAATTCCCATAGATAACTTTGGTGTTGAAGGGTGGGGGCAGGCGAACATCTCCCCGACCACGGATAATCTGGGCATGATGGAGGGGGTGCTTTACGAAATGGAGGACAGCTATCTGGCCCGGCTCGACGAGATCTACGGGTACCCGGAAGAATACACCCGGAAAAAATTGCGGCTCACCAAGCACGATTTCACCTTTGTGGATGGCATCGTCTATATCGCGCAGGTGAACCGAACCCGGAAAGGGCTGATACCCACCAAGGAAATGTTAAATAAGTTCAAAGGTTGCCGAAAAATATTAACGCGGTTGTATTTATCCAAATTATTAATCCGGCCCGCTCTGGATGTGGAAAAACCCGCTTAAATGAACACCCCTCTTAAAGTTTTAGTCCGTCCGCCGGCACCGAGTTTTGTGAACGCGTTGACGCAACAGCCCAACGCCGACCGGATCAGCATTGACAAAGCCCGGCGGCAACACGATGCGTATGTGCAGGCCCTGAAGACGGCGGGTTTGGAAGTGATTGTTCTGGACCCGTTGGACGATTTTCCGGACAGTGTTTTCATTGAGGACAATGCGGTGATTCTGGGCAGCCGGGCGCTGCTCTGCTCCATGAAGCCGGAAAGCCGGAGAGGGGAACCCCCCCACCTGGCGGAAGCCCTCCAAAAACACATGCACGTTGCGAAAATGGAACCTCCCGCCTTTATCGACGGCGGAGACGTTTTGCAAAC
>JABAHQ010000953.1_pt5 | contig 21560 bp, 19 predicted proteins | sample 7062091 | NCBI WGS metagenome assembly JABAHQ01 (sample SAMN14534359, study PRJNA622989) | marine sediment metagenome | biome: marine biome [ENVO:00000428]; feature: marine pelagic biome [ENVO:01000023]; material: deep marine sediment [ENVO:00002113] | place: India: Gulf of Kutch | collected...
GTTTCACGCTTCACGTTTCACGGCGCCGGTGTTGGGGTCATAACAGGCGGCGGCGGTTGTCCTTCAATCAAGATGAAGGACAGGACCTGATTTGTGACGGTGACCGGGAGGCTATAGTTGCGACCGTCAAAGGTTGTTTTGACTATATACGCTCCCATCGGTACGTCGGCAAAGGTGAAGGTCTCGCCCAGTTGTGGGTCGAAGGTGTAACGATGATCAGGATAAGTTCGGGTTTGCCGCCAAAATTTATTGGGCGTCTCAGATCGATGCAGCGTAATCAATTGTTGCGGTACGTAAAAGCCATTTGTGTCTACAACGCGACCGGCAATGACTCCATAGCCAGGATCGGGGCGAACCCACAAATCAGGGTTTTGGGTCTGCAAATAGGTATTTTGATCGAGCCGCACCTCTAGATGCAAATGGGGGCCTAAAGCCACCCCTTCCTGGCCGGTCAAAGCAATCGGCTGGCCAGCGACCACACTTTCCCCTTCTTGGACTAAAACTTGAGAAACGTGACCATAAAGCGTATAAACGGGCCGCTTTCTAGTGCCCTCCGGGGTATCTGTATTGGCCATATCAATGGTCTGGTTATGCCGGATAATAACTGCCTGACCGTAAAAATTGGGCTGCAGGCCGACCGCCTGCTGTTCGTCCGCCCCGGCAAAGACTACTTGTCCATCGCCAACGGCTAAGATGGGTATACCATCAGGGTTTTGGATATCGATGCCGTGGTGCCACAAGTAATTGCCGTCATTGTTGGTGCCATAAGGATAAAACTGGCTGCCCCAGGTAGCATAGGTATCACTGTACGGGCGAGTGAACCAGAAGTGGGGCTCGGCCAGGCTGTAGTTTGGCGCGTTGTCGGCCCGCTCGGTCCGGGGGACCGGAGTGGGGGTGGAGGTAGGTGTGGGGGTGAGCGTGGGTGGCCCAGACGGCGTTGCGGTAAAGGTAAGCGTCAGGGTCAGTGTGGCCGTGATGATCGCTGCTGCCTGGGTAGGGATGACGGTATCGATGGGTGTGGCGGTGTTGGTTGGGGAAGGCGTGGCGGTATTGGTTGATTCTCCGGCGGACGTCGGCGTTGCGGATGGCTCAGGGGTAGCTGTTTCGGTTGGTGTGGCTGATGGCGGAACAGGCGTAGCTGTGGCCGTAGAGGTGGGGGCGGGTGTAAATGTAGCGGTGGCTGTAGCGGTTGGTGTGACTGATGGCGTTGGCGTAGCTGTCGAAGATCCTGGGAGCGAGGGCCGAAGGTCAGATAGGGCTGGGGTGGCGGATGGGGTTTTCGTTGATGTAGCTGTCGGTTCGGCCAGCGCAACTAGGGCGGGTTGTTTTGAAACTAAATTAGCCACTCCACCGATCAGCAAGAGGAGCGCTAATGTAGCGGCCACAAGCTTGATTATTTGGAAGAAACGGTTATTGTTGTTCAATGCGATAGTCCATTGCGTGAGACTATTTGCTCCAAACAATGCGCTCTTCAAGCCAGCCGAAAGAATGGGCTGTATCTACCTGAACAATGCCGTCAATTGAGCCATTTAACGGGAATAATTGGCGTTTCTGTTGGCCGTTTGGCTGCATGTCCCAGATGGCCCACTCGCCATCACGATTAGTCACAAAGGCCAGTAACTCCCCGTCGGGTGACCAGGTGGGCAGGCCATCATTACCGGGGTCATTTGTCAGGCGCTGTGGGTTTTGCCCATCAATATCGATTGTGTAGATTTCCCAGTTGCCATCCCGTTTAGACATGAAGGCAATAGTCTGACCATCAGGCGAAATGCTGGGGGCGGTATCATCGGCAAAAGTGGTTAATTGTTGTGGGAAGCTACCGTCCAAATTAGTACTGATCAGGCCGCAGCTATTGCCAAGGCAGCCTCGATAGATCAGCCGGTTATCGGGCGACAAGGCGGCCATCTGGCCCTGAATGGGAATGCTTTCCCGGCGCAGGACATCATGCTCGGTCCCAAAGGTGCGATAAATGGCTGGAATTTCCCCCCCCTGCCGGGAATGGAAGACAAAAAATTGATCATCTGCAGAGAAGACTGGACTGGCCGCTTCAAAAAATCGGACAAAGATCCAATGATCAGTACTATCCAGACGACGTGTAATCAACCCCCGTTGGTCTTGTTTCCAGGAACGATAAGCAATCGTATCACCGGCCGAATTGACAGCCACCTGACTGGCTTCAGTTTGAACTAACTCCCGGTCGCTGCCGTTCGGGTTGGCCCGAAAGATGTCATAAGTGCCCCGGCCTGGGTCATAAATAGGGAAGTAGATCGTGCCAGGCAGAGCACTTTCACCCCGGCCCAGCGGCTGGTCGCGACTGACAAAGTCAGGCAGTTGCTCGGGGACAAAGGTAGGAGTTGCTTCCACATCAGCTACCTCGGTTAACACCGATGTGGGTTCTACTGTCGTATCGGGGGTGCCCGTAACGACCTCACTTGTTGCTTCTACCTCGCCGGTAGGTGTTGTGGGTGTTGTGACCTCTTGAGTTTCGCTGACCGGGGTATCAGCAGGCACTGACGTGGGTGTAGAAGTTGAAACCTCTTGGGCTGCCAGGGCTGGCGTCGTTGGGTTTCGGACAGGAGTGGAGGTAGGAATTTGGACAATTTCTTGGTTTGGGGGGGCCCAAAGTTTGAGATTATCAAAACTAATCCATATGTGCGGATCGTCAAAGGTGCTAGCAAAAAAGCCAAAGTTCCCCTGCTCAAAGGCTGTATCAGTCACCCGAGCCAGTTCCTCTCCGTTGGCGAAGATCGTAATCTCTGGCCCGTCGGCGGAAACCTTCAAGACGTTGAGGGTGATCTGACCTTGATTAATGGCCGGTGAGGCTGTCCAGTCAACCAGGGTGCGCCATTCGCCGTTCTGGAATTTGGAGAGGAGGAAATAACCATCCCCGGAGAGGTCAAAGCGATAATAGTTGTCGTGATCTACATAGCGAAAAATCAGGCCATAGGTATTGACATTGCCACCAGCTTCTTTTGTGACTTCCACTTCAACCTCAAAATCAGCGGCTGCGCGATTGGCCAACCCCCAGACAACCAAGTTATTGGTCGTAATTTCAATATGATATTTGTTATTCCCATATTGCTTGGTGTAATTTTTGCCAAAAGCGTCATCCCAACCACTGAAAGAGTCGCTGAAGTCCTCTTCATATTTGAGACTTAGATTCGCCTCAGGTTTTGGGGTTGTACGCAGAATGGTGAAAGTTTGCGTGAGGGTGGCAGCAGGTGCGATATCCCTTTCTTTATTACGGTTGAGCCAGGTAATCAGTCCGGCCAGAGCCAGCACAAGAATTAAAATTAATCCGCCGACTATCCAAACCATGCGCTTGCCGCTGACAGTTGGTTGGGGCACAGCCGAAGAGGCTGACGTTCGTCCATGGACCGTGTCACTGGGGTCAAAAGGGGTATCCTTTTCGACGGCTGGATCCCGGTAGACCAAAACCGTTTCACCCAATTGAATTTGATCCCCATGCGACAAGGCCTGGGGAACGCTCACTAGCATACCGTTAATATAGGTTCCATTGACGCTACCTAAATCGGACAGGAGCCATTTGCCGTCTTCAAACGAGATTTGAAAATGATAGCGGGAGATTCTCGGATCAACGATAACAACATCATTGTCACTTTCTCGCCCAACGCGGGTCTTGAATTTTAGAGGATGGGTTTTGCCGGCCGAGTCCCCACGCAGGATATATAATTTAGGAACAACGGATGGTCCAACAGTTGTCGAATCGCCGTGAACTTGGTCTTCCATTTTTTTGCTTATTCACTTACCAGCCTAGCTATGGCTGCCGATTATGAAGTGTAACCTCTCACCTTATATGGTAAGAAGATATAAATTTGTCGTCATTATAACAGAGGGCAAAGGAATTTGGAATTCATGGGATAGAATATAAGGCGGCTCAATAGCGTTCAATGATACCACCACCTAGCACCTGGCCCCCTTTGAAGAACACAAAGCCTTGGCCGGGTGTTATGTCGGGCAACGGTGCATCGAATTTGGCATGCAAACGATAATCAGGTAGGGAGGTGACAATAGCGGGAACGAGGCGCGACTTATAGCGAATTTTGGCTTCAACCCGGGTTGGGGTCTCAAAGGGGCGGCCCGAAATATAGGTCACACTATGTGCGGTCAGTTCATCGCGCCCAAGTTCGTCTCTGGTCCCAACCACAAGCTGATTTTGGGCCGGATTAAGCCGGATGACGTAATGCGGCTGAGGCGCAGCAATCCCCAAGCCACGTCGCTGTCCGATGGTGTAAGCAGGTAGACCTTGATGTTGCCCCAAAACTTCGCCTTGCGTATCGACGATTTCTCCCGGTTGGAGAATGGTGGGGGCCTGGCGGTGCAAAAACTCGCGGTAGCTGCCGTTGCCCAGGAAACAAAGGTCCTGGCTGTCGGGTTTATTGAAGACCGGTAGATCATACCGAATAGCCAGGTCACGCACTGCTTCCTTGGTGTACTCCCCTAGCGGGAAGAGTACATGGGGCAAGTTTTTTTGGGTTAAGCTATACAGAACGTAGCTTTGATCTTTGCTTGGATCGATCCCCTGCCAGAGTTCATACTGGCCGGCCTCATTTTGTCGGACGCGAGCGTAATGACCTGTGGCCAAATATTGTCCTCCCAAAGCCAACGCCTCTTTGAGAAGCAAGTCAAAACGAATAACTTTGTTACAGGTCAGGCAAGGGTTTGGGGTCAAGCCATTCGCATAGTCATTAATAAAAGAATCGACAATGATACGCTTGAAAATCTCTTTGTAATCCCGAACGTAAAAAGGAATCCCTAATTTGTCGGCGATGCGTTGGGCGTCGCCAATAGCATCGGGGGTACAGCAACGGTTGGCTATACCACCCGGCTCAGCCCACAGCCGGAGCATCAGGCCAATCACATCGTATCCTTGTTCTACTAATAAGGCAGCGGCTACGGAGCTATCAACGCCCCCGCTCATCGCTACCACAACGCGTCCAATTGAGCTAGTCATAATTTCTTAATCTTGTCAACAAAAGAGCGAGCGTAAGCTCGCCCTTGATTATCACTAAAATTGAATTGCCTTAAGCAGGTACTTGTTGCATTTGGTGGAGCTGACGCACCGTTTGCACGATGCCGGGCAGTTTTTCGAGCACGTAATCAATATCTTCATCAGTCGTGCTTCGGCCTAGGGTTAGACGTAGTGCCCCTAAAGCGAGCTGGTAATCAATGCCCATCACTAACAGGACATCACTCGGTTCGGGCATACCGGTAGCACAGGCGCTGCCGCTGGCCCCGCCGACGCCATTCATATCCAGGTGCATCAGTATCGCTGTAGCGTCGCAGTCTTTGAAAACAAAGCTGGCGCTATTGGGCAAACGGAGTGTTGGATGGCCGGTTAAAGCGGCGTCGGGAATAGTCTCCAGAACGCCCGTGATGAGTTTGTCACGCAGCCTGGTTTGGCGGGCGACTGAGGCGGCCATATCTTGATAAGCTAATTTTAAGGCTGTCGCCAGGCCGACGATATAAGGGACATTTTCAGTACCGGGCCGTCGGCCCGCTTCGTGGCTGCCACCGGTGCTGTGCGGCATAAAAGGCGTCCCCTGCCGAATGTAAAGCAGCCCAACTCCTTTTGGCCCGTAAAATTTATGGGCCGACATGGCCAACAAGTCCATTTTGAGGTCTTGCATATTCAGCTCAATGGCCCCAACCACTTGCACGGTATCACTGTGGAAGGGGATGCCGTGTGCTTGGGCCAGCTCCCCGATTTCGGCGATCGGTTGCAGCGTGCCGACTTCATTATTGGCCGCCATGATACTAATGAGAATAGTGTCAGGCCGGATAGCCGCTTCAACATCGGCGGGGTCGACCAGGCCATACTGGTCAACAGATACTTGGGTTTGCTCAAAGCCGTAATATTCACACAACTGATCAATGGTCTTGCTCACGGCGCTATGTTCGATGGGGCTGGTGATGATATGCTTGCCTTTGCCGGCCAATTTTTGCGCCCAGGCCACCCCACGAATAGCCATATTATCCGACTCGGAACCACCGGAAGTGAAGACGATTTCCTTTGGGCTACAATTTAGAATTTGAGCTATCTCCTGACGGGCGTTGCTAATCGCTCGGCTGCTGGCGCGAGCCTGTTTGTGCATGCCCGAAGGATTACCATACGTTTCGGAGAAGTAGGGAAGCATAGCTTCCAAAACTTCTGACGCCACAGGCGTGCTGGCGGCGTGATCCAAGTAGATAAATTTCTGGTTACTCATTTGACCTCACCTGCAATTTTTTGCTGAAGAGATTTTAACATGCTCAAGTAGGGGTGTCAAAGGGAATATCCGCCTGAGTACGTTTCAGTTAGCGATCTTGATCACCGCTTCTCGCTCCGCTGCTTCATACAGCGCGTTGATGGTGGCTATATTGATCCGGCTTTGGGCCAGGGTGTACGGGGCCGCTACATCATCGAGGATGGCACGCTCCATAACCTGAACTTGGCAGAAATAAGGGTCAATGACCTCGGTGGGAATGTTGGTCTGGGTGTCGTCCGGGGCGATGTGGATCAGACCGCTGGTTTTGTTATCGGTGTCGGGTTGCCAGGGTTGCGGAATCCGAATGATTCCCTTATCGCCAATCACCTCGGCTCCAACACGGTAGGCTGTTTGAAAGCCACAGGTAAACTGGGCGATAATCCCATTGGAATATTTCATCTGACCAGCGAAGATGACATCTACACCGTTGGCGTCAGTTTGTTGATAGGCCGAGACTTCGCTGGGAGGTCCTCCGGTGATGGTATTGACGAAGCTAACCGGGTAACAGCCGACATCCCACAGGCTACCTCCGCCCAGCATTTTGTTCAGCCGAAAATTTGCTGGCCTGTCGGGCAACGTAAAGGAGAAATTGGCTTGGATTAATTTCACATTCCCAATCAAGCCCTCCTGGATAACCGAATTCAATTTGGCCAGCTGGGGATGTGTCTGATACATAACCGCTTCCAGGAGAATGATTCCGTATTCCTGAGCTGCCTGGGTCATTTCGTCCACCTCAGCCACGGTCAAAGCCAGTGGTTTCTCGCACAGGATATGTTTGCCAGCTTGAGCTGCCTTAACAGCCCATTCGTAATGCATACCGTTGGGCAACGGAATATAAACCACGTCAACCTTCGGCGAAGCGAGCATGGCTTCATAGCTGCCAAAAGTGAGGGGAATATCCCACTTCTGGGCTAATTCTTTGGCCTTATCAAGACTGCGGCTGGCAACGGCCATGACCTGGGAACGTTCGGCACGCTGAATGGGGGGGATAACGCGGCGGTTTATACGGGCAGTTGATAGAATGCCCCACCTGAGAATGTTGGGCATGGTTTTCCTCCTTCCTTACAGTATTTCTGAGCCAAGTCATTGTCTGTGTTTGTCCAACAGGACTTCAGAAACAATCTACATTATTGATATTATGGTGTCAACTTTAATTCGATGCCAATTTTTGAGCAAAATTTGTCGCTCTGCAACCAGTCCTTTTAATGATTGACACCAGGCTCTGGAAATGATACGGGCAGTGTCTTCAACCCTCGTAATAAATAATTGTCAACATATTCAGGCTTGTCAGTAGCCAGGGTCAGATTGGGCATGCGCCTCAGCAGGGTGTTGATAGCAATTTGACCCTCCAGACGGGCCAGAGGTGCGCCGAGACAATAGTGGATGCCGCTCCCGAAAGCTAAATGTTGGTTGCGCTCGCGGGTGATATCGAGGCTGTTAGGATTTTCAAACTGCTCCGGGTCGCGATTGGCCGCGCCGAGCATGAAGCTAACTTGCTGCCCCCTACGAAATGTGTGTCCTCTCAGTTCGACGTCTTCGAGGACGATGCGGCTGGTCATCTGTACGGGGCTATCGTAACGCAGCAATTCCTCGACGGCCGACTTGATCAGGTCGGGATTCTTTTTGAGCAACTGCATCTGGTCAGGGTGGCGGAGTAAGGCCAATATCCCATTGCCGATGAGATTGATCGTTGTCTCATGCCCGGCGACGAAAAGGAGGGTGAAAGTGGCGTATAGTTCTGCTTCACTCAATTTCTCCCCTGCTTCTTCGACTGCGATCAGCGCACTTAAGAGATCATCCTGTGGGTCAGCGCGACGTTGGGCGACCAGATCCTTGATGTAGTGAGTGAAGGCTATGGCTGCTTGGGCGCCGCGTTCATAAACGGCTGGTTCCTCGGTCAAGTCGAGCGTGCGGGCCAGAGCATTCGACAGGTCATGAAATTTAGTCTGATCTTCGGGAGGGACACCCAACATCTCGGCAATAACGGTTACTGGGAGGGGGTAGGCCAGGTCGGCGATTATATCCATCTTCCCCCCAGTCTGAACCTTGTCGAGCAGGCGGTTGGTAATAGCCTGGATTTTATCACGCAACTGCTCAACGCGACGCGGTGTGAAGGCTTTATGGACCAGGCTGCGCAGCCGGGTATGGTCAGGTGGGTTTTGGAATAACATCCAGTTACTTTGTAGCTCAACCAGGGCTCGCTGCGACTCCGGTGGTTCACCGAAGATGCCGTGGCCCAGGCGATTGTTACGCAGCAGAGTGTTGCAGTCGTCATAGCGGGTCAAAAACCAAACGTCCCATCGTTCCCAATAGAATACGGGTGCCGTGGCCCGTAGCATATCATAAGAAGGATACGGATCGACCCGAAATTCAGGGGATAGAGGGTTGAATTGGATATAAGTCATTTGTGTCTCTCCTTAAATGGCGGCCTCTTTTGTCTTACGGCTCCAGTGACACTTCAACCTGGACTGTTTCGTTGGCCCCCGGCAGATTGAACGGTGAACTGACAGCTAAAGGCCCTTCGCCTGCTTCATCAAAGACTACCCAGCGGAACGGTCCAGTATTAAAATCTTTGGCTGAGACCCACCAGCGTATTTTACCCCCCACGTCTAAGGCGCCTTGCCAGGCTTCTACATCATGCCAACCACCATTCCCATCTTGCCATTGCACAACAGTCCATAACCCTGCTCCGGCGGATCGGACATGTAACTCAATGGGAGAATTTTTGACATAGCGATCAACTTCCTGCGCGACGGCCAGGCCGAAGATTTGGTTCCCGTAATCATTGAGATGTTCATCATATTTCCAAAAGAGTTCATGGTAGGCTTTGTTATCTTTTGCCAACAAATCTTGCACGCTTGGTAGAACATCAACAATATCAATTTGCGTTAACACTGATTTAGAGACGTTTTGTTGTAAGGCCTGCATGCTGTCGGCCGGTTTGTTCCAGCTATCATTAGCCGGAACGGGTATGACCAATAACCTAAAATTAAGTTGTCGTGATAAAGCCATAAACTCTTTGAAAACATCGTCAATATCGGCCGGATTATCGGCTTTTTTATCGCTGGTGAGACCGATCATAGAAGGTGTATGGTAATTTCTAAAAGGCGTTTGAAAATTGTGCTGCCAATAAATGTCCTGGCCCAACGAAAAGAGAATGAGTCGAAATAGATAAAAATTATCGAATAGCCAAAAAAATGAAGCGCCTGGCTGGCGCGCCCTATCAACAAAAGCTCTAAGTTTGCTGCCCTGATCTTCATTAAAATAAGCCAGCGTATATCCTTTATAACATTCTCTAAAAGCGCGTTTATCTAAAACATCGCCCGGATCGTTCTTATAAAATGCCAGGATAACTAGATCTGGATGGAAAATAGGCATATATTCCTTCAAGATAGCCAAATGTACATCGGTGCCAGTACCATCTAAACCTAAATTTATAACCTCAGCAGAGGGATAGCCCATTTCCCGCAATTCGCGCTGCAGGGTTTGAGTCCATCCCTCTAATTTGTCTACCTCAAGAGCCGAAGTGAAAGAATCGCCCATGGCCAAAATACGCAATCCCTCAGTATTTTTGTTCAGCTTATGTTCGATATCGTGAAACCCAATGGAGTTAATTTCAATGATGTTATCTATTTCAAAATTTTTAGACATCCGATCCGTTGCCTGGGGGTTGAAGCGGTAGCCAAATTGTTCATCCTTCAAATAAATGCAGGGTGCATGGGTGACGGAGACTTGAGGTGGCTTCAAAGTTCTTAGGGCCCCCTCAACCAGAAGTAAACCTAAAAAAGTACCTGCTGATAATAAGACAAGGTTGACAAACCACTGTTTCTTGAATGATCTCATAGGTGCTATATGCCTCGTCTCATTTAGAAACAAATTCTCAGTTGGTTATCGGACGCTTTGAGGTTCTGCCTTCACCATCGGCTCCAGCACGCCCAACTGCCAGGTGCGAGCCAGGTCTTGCATCCGAACCATACGTGCGTAATGACCATCACGATTGAGAAGTTCTTCATGGGCGCCCATTTCTACGATACGCCCTTTGTCAAGGACGATGATCCGGTCGGCATGGCGGATCGTTGATAGGCGATGGGCGATTATCAAAGTGGTGCGGTTAACGGTCAAGCGTGAGAGGGCTTCTTGAATGAGCCACTCCGTTTCGCCATCAACCGCCGAAGTGGCTTCATCGAGGATTAGGATAGGAGCATCTTTGAGCAAAGCCCGGGCGATTGATATCCGTTGCTTTTGTCCGCCGGAGAGTCGCACGCCTCGTTCGCCGATGATGGTATCGTAGCCGTCAGGTAGCTCCAGAATGAACTCCTCAGCATTGGCCGCTCGGGCAGCGGCGATTATTGCGGCCTCTGTTGCCTCAGGAAGGCCAAAAAGGATATTCTGTCGAATAGTGCCGTGAAATAGGAAGACATCTTGCAGCACGGCTGAAATGTTTTGTCGCAAGAAGGCCAGGTCTAAGGTTCGAACATCATACCTGCCGATCTCTACACAGCCCATCTGCGGGTCATAGAAACGTTGCACTAACGCCATAACCGTCGACTTACCCGCGCCGGTGGGGCCTACAACAGCGACCATTTCCCCTTCCGCAGCTTGAAAATTGATGTTGTGCAAGACCGGTACATCGTCACTATATCCAAAGGTAACGTTACGGAGGGTCACGCTCCAGTCTATGGTAGCCGGCCTGATTGGATCAGGGGGGCTGACGATTTCAGGCTCAATGTCAAGCAACTCGAAGACCCGCTCGCAACTGCTGGCGGCTTTATGTATTACATCGGTCAGGCTGGCTAACTTCAGAAAGGGCTGGTAGATATGACCGAGATAGACTACAAAAACAAACAGGTCGGCCACGCTCATTTGACCACGGAGGGCAAAACCACCCCCCAACCAGACGGCCAGGATAATACCCACCCCACCGGCCAGTTCGATGAGACCCGCTGGGAGCAATGAGATATTGTTGGCTCGAATAATGGCATCGCGATAGTGAAGAGTGTGATGGGTTATAGCTTCTGCTTGCTCGCGTTCACGCCCAAACGATTTGATCTCGGTCATGCCGGATAGATTATCCTGTACTTGAGCCACCAGGGCCGCTATGCCACTGCGAACCTGTCGCCACATAGCCCGAATACGGCTTGAGAAGCGATAAATCACCAGAGCAACAATGGGTAGGGGGAGGATGACGATCAGGGCCAACTGGTAGTTGATAAAACATAGAACCGCCAGCATGGTCGTTGGTATCACCAGGGCTAGGATGGTTTCAGGAATGCCGTGGGCGATGAAATCTTCAATGGCTTCGATGTCGTTGATGGAACGGGCAATCAATCCACCAGTACGGCGTTCAGTGTAAAAACGATGTGAGAGTTTTTGCAGGTGACGGTAAACGCCTATCATTAGTTCTGCTAATACGCGATAGGCGACTATGTGTGAAAAGCGTCCATAGCCATAACGGCAGGTACCCCGGACCAGATAGACACCGACAAGAAGGGCCGAGAGGAGTATCAAGTCTTTTGTCCCACCGCCGCCTTCGGTCAACCAGGTGATGAGGCGGCGAATGAGGAGCGGAGGAATCAAAGTGGTCCCAGCAAAAAGTAGCCCAAAAATAATAGAAATGGCCATCATGAGACGATGACCATGCATCAATTTTAGAAGACGAAGCAGGAAGTTGGAGGGGGTTGACATGAGATATCCTTTTGAATAATTGTTCAGCAGTATATATAATCCCGGCGATTGCCAGTTCAGATTGTCGTTCTTGATGGCTGTCAGTTCGTTCGACAGCCAACTCCTATTTTACTTGGGTATGCTTTTAAATCAAAGCTGGCTTTAAGATAAACGGGTATTTCGCTTTTTTCCGTTCGCTTGTCATGGTACAATCTTTTGAAATTTAGTATACATTGCCCGGTTTAAAGAGAAATGGACTGTGTTTTGGACAATAAGTGATAGACCAACAGCATATTATTTCCGAAGCGCCTTTGGTCGCTGCGTTGGGTTCACTGTTTAGTTGGTGTGAGGTGACAGAAGAAGGGGTGAGATTTGTGAAGAAAATCTTAGAGGAGCTATGCTCGCGTGATTGACCTCTCAGCGTAGAGGGGAAAAAGTCGCTCGAAGTGAATGAGCACCTATTGTATGTTCATAAGTAAGATGATTAATCGGGGAAAAAAAGAGCCCACCAGGCTTGCAATGGTGTTTCGGCCGGCTGATTTGGGAGAGTTGTTTTGATGGGGGTAGGTGAGAAAGTCGGCGCTTGAGGGGTAGCCATAATCACCACTATTGTTTCGCCCCCTCGGCTCCACTTTAACTCATTACGCGCGACTTCTTCGATGTAGTTGTCTGTTTTGACGTAATCTCGCTTGGCGAGGAGGTCCTGTTGAGTTTGTTGGGCTGCTTCCAATTGGGCGTATAGCTTCTCTTCTTCTCGACGCACGCGATAGCCGGTTGCAGCACGACGTCCAAAATCAATGATCAGAAAGATAGAAATGCTCAACACGATAATAGCGATGAATTGAGCAATCGGTAAATCAATTTGTTTGCGTTTTTTGGTTGCTGAAGTCACGGACCCTCATTACTTTACTTTACCATAATTATTTTACCATAATACACAAAAATGATTATCTCGTCAACTCAATTACGTATAACCTTATGAATTCAAGTGACAGATCTTCGACAGATGATATCAATGTAACCTGGCCTTCAATTCCTTCTGGCATTTTGATTATGGGGAAACGCCAGGGGACTAAACGAGATAACAAGCAACTGTGGGGTCGCGTAGCTATGGCTGCTGTCTTATGGTATAGTGCCCCCCAGCCGAAGCCGTACCTGCTCTTTGTAGCCTCAGACAGGCACGGAGCGCACAACACTCCCGATGCTGATATAGTCAAATCGATGTTGGTGGAAGACTTTGGTATTTCTGCTGATTATGTGATTGTGCGTCAAATATCTAACTGCACCTTACTTGAAGTGCGTACCGCACGTGTGCTGCGGCGCTCTTATGGTTTGGGACATATTTTTGCCGTGACCCACCTTTATCACGCTTCACGCACACAACGCTACCTCAGTGAAGTTCTTCCTGAGGTTTCTGTCATACCTGTACACCCCGATATCTTAGCAGAAATACAGTTTCCTCTGGATCAGGCTAGGTTATGGACTAAATTGGAAAAGATCATCCTGGATTCATTGCCGGGACGATTTGATTTAGTCCGCGAATATGTGATAGAGTGGTTTTTAAACACAGCTCATACCCTTGATCCACGGGGTAGATTTGAACGGCTTGTGGCTAAAATTTTACGTCCTAAAGTCTAATGGGGTAAATAGGCAAGGATGTTTTAATTGTTCTGGCTTGATAACTCGACTATTTCATTTGCCAAATCGAATAAAATCGAGACAATTAAAGAGGTATATTTGTGTGGTGTGCTGAAATGGCCATTGCTTTTAACAATTGGATGACATTTATTTAGCATGGCAATGGATGTTTGGGGGTTGCTATGGATTTGACAATTGTAATTTTGCTGGTTTTGTTGCTGATGCTATTGCTTCTCACCGTAGGTGGCTTTTTATTGTTGCGTAGGAGAGGTAAGCGGGATGCATCCCCCGCCCAAGGAAAGCGAATAAAATCGCCTGTCCCTGGAGTTACCAAACAGCCTGAGGTCAAAAGTAAGGTCTCTCAGCCTAAACCAGCCAAATCAAGTGGAGTACCTGCAACGAAGCCGTCCCCCGCTGCTAGTAAACCTGCGGTTAAACCAACGTCGTCCCCAGAATTCGCACCCCCTCCTACACCAGCCCCAGTTTCACCTCCTGCTCCATCAGACAACGCCTCTCCTGTTGCCGGCCCCTTGGGTGAAGGCATTACACTTGGGGACAAAATCCGCATCTTGGTTGTTGATGATAACCAAGAGACTATTGAGCACGTGGACCGCTTGTTGTATTTTGAGGATGATATGGAGATCATCGGTCAGGCGATCAGTGGGCAACAAGGCATTGAAATAGCCGTTGAAAGTCAACCCCATATCGTGCTAATGGATATTAATATGCCCGATATGGATGGTATTACTGCCACCCAGCAATTGACTAAGCGCGTTCCCTTCAGTCAGGTGATCATGATCTCAGTTCAGTCCGATCCGGAATATATGAAACAGGCTATGATTGCTGGGGCTAGAGATTATCAGCCCAAGCCTTTCAGTGCAGAGGAACTGATCAGTTGTATTCGCCGTGTTTATGAAATTGGGCAGCCAGTTTATCAGCGCTTTTCCACGGCTCGTGTCGCGGAATCCCAGGTGGCTGGCTCCGACCAGATAACAGAAGATGTTACTGGTCAAAAAGGGCTGGCCATAGCGATCTACAGCCCTAAAGGAGGTGTCGGTACGTCGACTATTGCCGCCAACTTAGCTGCGGTTTTGCAAAAAGTAGAGGGCAACATAGCTCTGATGGATGCCGATTTGCAATTTGGGGACATCTTGGTTCATCTTAATACCCATGATAGCCGCAATATCTGTAATTTGATACAGGGTGACGAATTTGATCTGGAATTATTACCTGACGTACTGGTTCCCCACAAGACCGGCTTAAAACTCCTTCTGGCTCCTCCCAAACCTGAAATGGCAGAGTTGATCAAGCCAGCAATGATTACTCAGGTCATTGACGAGTTGCGGAATCGGTTTAAAATCGTCGTCATTGACACCCAAAATTTGCTAACCGATCAAACTTTAGCCGTTCTTGATAGCGCTGATCAGATATTTATCGTTACTGTACCCGAATTGCCGGCTATAAAAAGCGTAAAACTCTTTCTCGATCTAGGCCATGAGCTTAATCTGGCAGCCAAGCGAATGTCGTTAATTTTGAATAAGGTCGATCAATTTGGTGGCATCCCCTTGAAACAGATTGAAGGGGCACTCAAATTGCCCAAAACCTATCAAATTCCGCATGACTCAACCGTTTACACTAATATCAACAGTGGTAAAGTCATTACCGAGCAACGAAGTAACACACCTTTCGTTCAAGCGATGGTCCATTTAGCGCAGGCTACTAAGCAAGAACTCGCCGAAGCCCAGGCGGCATTGGAGGCGGAAACGGCTTGAGTGAACTGTAGGGCGTACAAAAAACCCCTTATCCCCAGGATGAGGAACCAGCATATCTCAGAGCCTGGCTTTCAGTTCCACATCAAAGTACGGCGGTTGTTAAAAAAGATTGGGTTTCATCTCGTAGGTTGCTTTCACCAACTCAGGAAGCTTATTGTCATTCCTAAATTTGCCAACTAACTCTCCAACCAAACGTTTTAGATCACTGTTCACGTAACCCGGTAACGTGTGATATGTAATATCCAATTTAACACAAAGCTTGATGATATCTGCCATGTCAAATCTTTCCAGGATGCTAATTAATTCATGGGGTTCAATTAAGTCATCACGATAAGGTCTAAATTCAGCTTTCTCATCGATCTCTTCCACAATATCTTGAATATCTTGAAGTTTGCTTTTATCAGCTTCTACGTAAATTGGCGGATACCCCCAGCCAATAAGAGCGACCTCATAATCTTCCTTTCGAAGTTTATCCATTGTTTTACCCAAGTAGCCATGTCGGGGAGTAATAAATAGTTTGCTCATGACATTTTCCTTTCATAGAAACTAATCAGCTTTTTCAGTTGGCTTCCAGATACATCGATAAAAATCGACCTCGATTTGACTATATTTTACTATATCTAACACGCAACTACCTGTACTTTGTCTGAATCTTAGCTGAATTTTCGCTGAATCTTCCCGAATCCATTCATTACGTCTGGCGGGTGTGATATTAACCAATAATACCATATTTATACCCTGCCTTCAACTGAGTAAAATCAAATAAATAAAGTTAAAGTAGTCGCAACAGGGGGCTGATCGTCTCACCACAGTGAATACGGGCAATAGCTTCAGCCAATAGGGGGGCGATGGATTGGATTCTAATTTTGGGGTGATGTTTTGATGGGGGGATATTGATGGTATCGGTCGTGACCAACTCGGCAATTTCATCTCGCTTCAGCCGCTCTAAGGCCGTGGGGAGAAGGACCGGATGGGTGATCGATAGGTAGATAGGGGCAGTGGCTCCGGCTTCGAGGAGCGCGGGAATTTGATCCAGGACACTGCCGCCGGCGATCATATCGTCGATGAGGATAGCAGTCTTGCCTCTTATATCACCGACGACCGTAGCGGCTTTGGTTTCGGTGAAACTAAGGCGACGCTTATGCATGATCACCAGAGGTAAGCCCAGTTGTTCAGCATATTTTCCAGCCAGTCTGGCCCGTCCAACATCGGGGGCAACAATGACAGCCTGGCTGAAGCGAGGGTCGTCTTGAAAGTAGTTGGCCAGGGTGGGCATAGCCGTTAACGGATCAACGGGAATATCGAAGAAGCCCTGAATTTGCAAAGCATGGATATCAACATAAATGACCCGGCTGGCCCCAGCCATTTCCAGGGCTTTGGCGACCAATTTGGCGCTAATGGCTTCTCGCCCATGAGCCATCCGATCTTGGCGAGCGTAGGGGAAGTAGGGAGCGATGACGTTGATGCACCGCGCCGAAGCCCGACGAAAGGCGTCAATTGAGAGCAGTAACTCAATCAAATTATCGTTGACGGGCATAGGACATGGCTGGATGATGAAGACATCCTGGTGGCGAACCAGTTCGTCAATCTGAACGTGAATTTCACTGTCCGGCAAGTGGGTGATGGTCAAGGGTGAGAGGGTGATGTCCAGATGCTGAGCAACTGCTTCGGCCAGAGGCCGGTTAGCACTACCGGAAAAGAGACGGACATCTTCAATTTTACGGGTGATATTTGAAGAAGCGGTCATAGATAAATTCCTTGCGTTGTGGCTGGGTGAAAAACGAATTAGTAGACGATACTTATGTTACTTATATTATAACCAGCCCTAGCCAAAAGGGCCATAGTTTGGTTAAAAAAATAATTGAGACAAGAGATTTTTAAACTTTATTATTGACAAAGTTTGTGAAGTAGTGTACAATTGATTGTGAAGGAAAGCACGATTGGCACAATCAAACGAATTGTAACGTTATTTTCCGAGTTGCGATTCTCAATTTGGAGCAGCGACTAAACTTTAACCGATGAAGATAAAGTGTAAGAAGGACACAAGAACCGTTTTTGCGTATTTCTTACCCTTCATCTTCTCTGCTTCAAAACGCTAACTAAAATTGGACAAACAAACTTAACTCGTGTATGATGCGCGCCTGTGAAATAAGGCGCATATAGCATTCAAGCGATGGTTGGATTTTGAGCAAAAAGCCACAAATCCGGCAAGCTTTTGTGGGTTATAGCACGGCCCTGAAATTTGGGTTGATGTTAGTGCTCCCTGTCTTTTGTGGCTTGTTTGCCGGTATTTTCCTTGATAGGACATTTGGTACAGCACCTTGGTTCATGTTGATGCTGATGCTGTTTAGTATCATCTTCGGTCCCTATGCCCTCTATCGCGTAGCAACGCGGCGTAATAAGTCGGGTCAGAATAAGGAGGTTGATTAACTATGGGTAAAGGCGGTTTATACGCCATCGGGGCAATTATCCTCATCATTATTGGCTCCCTACTCCTGCGCTTTGAATTGCCGGTCGTGTCGGTCAGCGCAGAACATCTTCCTGGCTGGAATATCGGTGGTTTGCCTATCACCAATTCTTATTTAACCTCGTGGGTGGTGACCATTATAATCATTGTGGTTGCTTTTGTGGGAACCCGCAATATGCAACTTATTCCCTCAGGATTGCAAAATATTATCGAGATTATTGTCGAAACCCTATATAATTTAACTGAAAGTGTTTCTGGCAGAGAATGGGTTGGCCGCTTCTTTATTATCCCGACCACGATTTTCATTTATGTGTTGGTTTCAAACTGGTTTGGTTTGCTGCCAGGATTGGCCGGCATCGGCTTATGTGCTGCCCACCACGGCGAGGGTGAAGAAGTACACGTCGCAGAGGAAGCTGAAGCGCACGAAGAGACCGGTTTTACACTGGGTAATACATGTGCTGAAGGAGAAGAAATTATCCCCTTTTTCCGCTCCCCCAGCGCTGATTTGAATAATACACTGATGCTGGCCGTGGTGACCCAGATCGCGGCTCAGGTTTTCGGCTTTATGGCTTTAGGTGTTGGTGGTTACCTGGGCAAGTTCTTCATCTTTGACGGCATCACTGCTGCTTTCAAGCCTGATGCCCACGGCAATAAACGTAGTCTGGGGGGGATGATTGGACAGCTAGCCCTGGGTATTATTGACTTTTTTGTAGGGTTGCTAGAAGGCCTGAGTGAGTTCATCAAAATCGTCGCTTTCACCTTCCGACTTTTTGGCAACATCTTCGCCGGCGAAGTGATGCTGATTGTGCTCACTTTCCTGGTTCCTTTGGTTTTGACCATTCCTTTCCTCGGTTTTGAGGTCTTTGTCGGCTTAGTGCAAGCCTTTATCTTCTTCATCTTATCGGTTGCTTTTTACACGGTTGCTGTAACTTCTCATGAGCATGAAGAGGGACATTAGATTCTTGATTATTGCTTGTACTGCTAGTCACGTTAATTACAGGGTCTCCCTGTTGAAGATAAAAAATTCAAAAAACGTACATTACAGGAGGTAAATATAGCATGGATCCGGAAGCTGCTAAACTTGTTGCGGCCGCTTTGGCGGTTGGATTGGGGGCGATTGGTCCTGGGATTGGCATTGGTATTGCGGCCAATGGGGCGTTGAACTCGATGGCCCGCAACCCGGATGTGAGCGGGACGATTACCACCAATATGTTCATCGGGATAGCCTTTGCGGAAGCATTGGCCATCTTTGGCTTGGTTGTCTCCCTTATTCTCTTGTTTGTTGTCTGAGATAGATATAAGTTGTTTTACCCCCTGATTTTTGATGAAAGGAGGACCGAGCTTTGGCTGGCTTAGGACTTGATTTTCCCCTGATTTTGGCCTATTTGATCAACTTCATTATCTTAATTGTGGCCTTGCGCGCTTTTGCTTACAAGCCTGTTCTGGCTATGCTTGAGAGGCGTAAGCAAGAAATCGCTGAAGGGCTGAATGCGGCCAATAAGGTGCGCGAAGAAGCCGAACAAGAGCGGGCCAGATTCGAAAGCGAATTGGAGAAAGCGCGACAGGCCTCTCAAGAAGAGGCCTCTCAAATTGCTAAGGCGACGGCCGATATGCGCGAGAATATTTTAGCTGAGGCCCGCGAAGAAGCTGAAGCCATTAAAGCAAGAGCCCGGGCAGAGATTGAAGCTGAGCGTGAAGCCATGTACGCGGAAATACGCCGCCAAATGGCTGATTTAACCGTCAGCTTGACTCGTCGGGTGATTGGTCAGTCGCTGGATGAGCAAAAACAACGCGACCTGGTCGGTCAATTTTTGACTGACTTGGGAGATTGATTGTGAGCCAAAAAAGTTTGTCCCAAGAGTATGCACAGGCTATCTACGCTATAGCTTTAGAAGGTTGGCAGAAGAGCTTGGGAGTGGTGCATAAGAAACTGGTCGCGTCTCCCGATTTAATGGCGCAACTTAATAACACCCAAACCCCCTTTACCGAGCGCCAAAAGCAATTAGATACGGTTTTGCCGCCGGATTTGACTGAACAGAGGCGTAATTTTTTCTATACCTTGCTGAAAAATGGCCACCTAAATTTGTTGGAGGATATTGCCGCCAATTTGACTCGGTTAACGGCAAAAGGCCCTGGTGTGGAAATTGCCTCTGTTACCACGGCAATTCCACTTTCCGATGATGAAAAAGCCCGATTCCAGGCGAAACTGGCGGCCAAGTATGGTGATAATCTGGCGGTTGACTTTGTGGTTGACGAAAAGATTATCGGTGGGGCTATTGTTCAAGTGGGCGATAAAATTATCGATGGGAGCCTGGCCAGCAAATTGACCGTGGCTCAGGAACGTTTAAGCGCCGCCATAGGCTAATATTAAGAGAAATCCCTCAGATTTGGAGGTATTATGGCACTGAATTTAGACGAGATCGCTGCTGCACTGAGACGGCAGATTGAGGAATTTGAAGCGCCGGTAGAAACTGTCGATACGGGCCGAATTACCGAGGTTGGTGACGGGATCGCCAGAGTCTCCGGGTTAGAAGGGGTGATGATGGGGGAACTGTTAGAGTTCCCCGGCGGGGTCGTGGGTATGGCCCAGAATCTGGAGCCAGATAATGTCGGGGCCATCATCATGGGAGATTATGAACATATTGAGGAAGGTGACCTGGTTAAGAGTACAGGTCGTATCGTTTCAGTGCCTGTGGGTGATGCCTTGATTGGCCGTGTGGTCGATGCTGTTGGTAACCCAGTTGATGGCAAAGGACCTATTGAAAGTGAGACCTTCTACAACCTGGAACGAATTGCCCCTGGCGTGATTGAACGCCGCAATGTTTACCGGCCCGTTCAAACCGGTATTATCAGTATCGACTCGATGATCCCTATCGGGCGTGGGCAGCGGGAGTTGATTATTGGCGACCGCCAAACGGGCAAAACGGCCCTGGGCATCGATACCATTATCAACCAGGCTGACAAAGATTTGATTTGTATTTATGTCGCTATTGGGCAGAAGCGCTCCAGCATCGCCCAAATTGTGGCTACCCTGGAAAAATATGAGGCCATGAATCATACGATCATCGTAGCTGCTTCTGCTTCTGAACCGGCCGCGATGCAATATATCGCTCCTTACGCCGGTTGTGCCATTGGCGAATATTTCATGGAAACCGGTCGGGATGCCCTGGTCATCTACGATGACCTCAGCAAGCATGCCTGGTCTTATCGCCAGATTTCTTTGCTTTTGCGCCGTCCCCCTGGGCGTGAGGCTTATCCCGGCGACATTTTCTATCTGCATTCCCGTCTGTTGGAGCGAGCCGCTCAGTTGTCGGATGAGCGCGGTGGTGGCTCACTGACGGCTTTACCTATTATTGAAACCCTGGCCGGTGATGTGAGTGCCTATGTGCCCACCAATGTCATCTCTATTACCGATGGGCAAATCTATCTGGAAAGTGACCTTTTCTTCGCCGGTCAACGCCCGGCGGTGAACGCAGGGCTCTCCGTCTCCCGGGTGGGTGGCGATGCCCAGACCGACATCATGAAACGGGTGCAAAGAGGCTTGCGCCTCGAGTTGGCCGCCTACCGCGAGTTGGCCGCCTTTGCCCTCTTCGGCTCAGATTTGGATCCTGCCACTCAACGCCAGTTGGACCGTGGTCAGCGTCTGATGGAATTGCTGCGACAGCCCCAATATTCGCCCATTTCTCTGGTTAACCAGGTTGTTGGCATTTACGCTGTGACCAACGGTTATACTGACAAAGTGCCGATCAG
>JABAHQ010005329.1_pt2 | contig 21559 bp, 17 predicted proteins | sample 7062091 | NCBI WGS metagenome assembly JABAHQ01 (sample SAMN14534359, study PRJNA622989) | marine sediment metagenome | biome: marine biome [ENVO:00000428]; feature: marine pelagic biome [ENVO:01000023]; material: deep marine sediment [ENVO:00002113] | place: India: Gulf of Kutch | collected...
CGTCGGCCGGGTTGATTATCTCCGAGGCCACCCAGGTTTCACCGCAAGGGGTGGGTTATCCGTTCACCCCCGGCATTCACAGCGCGGAGCAGGTGGAGGGGTGGCGCCAGGTGACCGAGGCCGTGCACCGGGCCGGCGGGCGCATCTTCTTACAGCTCTGGCACGTGGGGCGTATATCCCATCCCGACCTGCAACCCGGGGGCGCCCTGCCCGTGGCGCCTTCGGCTGTTCGACCCGAGGGCGAGGCTTTGACCTATGACGGCCCCAAGCCGTTCGTCACGCCCCGGGCTCTCGAAACCACAGAGCTGCCGGAGATCGTTGCCCAATTCGCGGCCGGGGCAAGCAACGCCCGCAGTGCCGGCTTCGATGGTGTCGAAATCCATGCGGCCAACGGTTATCTCCTCGACCAGTTCCTGCGTGACGGCACGAACCAGCGGGACGACGCCTACGGCGGCGCCATCGACAATCGCATCCGGTTGCTGCGGGAAATCGTCGCCGCTGTCAAACAGAGCTGGGATCCATCACGGATCGGCGTGCGTATCTCCCCGGTAGGGACGTTCAATGACATGCGGGATTCGGATCCACAGCCGCTGTACAACGCCCTGAGCGAACAACTGAGCGCAGATGAGATTGGCTACCTGCACGTGGTCGAGGATCGCTCTGTGGAAGGGAGTTTCGACTACCAGGCCCTGCGGGCGCGTTTCAACGGGCTGTATATGGCCAACTCCGACTACGACCGCGCCAAGGCGATCCACGCCCTGGAAGCGGATCGGGCCGACCTGATCGCATTTGGCCGTCTCTTTATTGCCAACCCCGATCTGCCGGAGCGCTTTGCAGCCAACGCCGCTCTAAACACGCCTGACCCGGAGACATTCTATGGTGGAAGTGAAAAGGGCTATATCGACTATCAGGCGATGTCCGGGTAACAGGGCTTATGTTGGACCGAACCGCGAGGGGCAAGTCTAGTAGTGCAGTATACTCGATTGAGAGACCCAGCCCTCTACGCTTCGGGCACCAGTAGCACAAAGGGGACGCCCATAAGTCGTCGCCTGTCAAGGTGGCGCGCTAAAGCGAAGTGACGCCACCCCCAAATATTCGCCTCGGCATCGATGTCGGGCGCCCGATTCTTGGAACGTGTCTGACACGTTGTAAATGACGTGCTTCAGTCACCCATCAGGATCAAGATGATCCGCGCCCGCAGGTGTAGGCTGTCGGCCATCCCTGGCAGCATCGCTGCCCCACAAAATAATCGGTCCCCGGTGCCGCTACTAGATAGGACTGGTTGTCAGTCGCCTTTGAGCTGGCACTGCGGGCACGCCATCTAAATCGAAGGATTTCGGTGCGCGATATTCGAAGGACCGGGCTCGACGCCATACCCCTTTCGATCTGCGCACCGAAGAACGATTGACCAAAGGCACGGCCGACCTCAACATAATCCATAATCCCGAGTCGGACCAACGCAATGCGCTGACTTTTCTACAAAATGCCGCAATAATCGGCACCCGAGACGGCTTACAAGGTCAATTTTCCGGGGCAAATGGCGGTGGTAGGGGTCGCGGCGACGGTTGGTTCACCCATCGGTGTTAGGTCTTGGAGACCCGGGGTCAGAACACAGATACCGCTAACAAACCTCAGGATCAGATCACAGATTCCGCTAATATTAGCCAAAGCTGTGCTCTGACCCCAAAATCCGAAATCGACGCCGAAATCGGAGCGAGCCGCGATGGACATGTTTCCCGCGCGTCCGCTGCCGCGTCCCAGACCGGGCATGGAGAAGGTGTATGAAATGAAGATCTGGGTAGACGCCGACGCATGCCCCGTCGCGATCAAAGAGATCTTGTTCAGGGCGGCGGAGCGGGCCCGGGTGACGCTGACGCTGGTGGCAAACCAGCCCGTGCGCGTCCCGCGGTCGCGCCACATCCAATCCATTCAAGTGACATCCGGCTTCGACGTCGCCGACAACGAGATTGTCAAGAGGCTCGGCGCCGGTGACTTGGTCATCACCAGCGATATTCCCCTGGCAGCGGACGTGATCGAAAAGGGCGGCTATGCGCTTAGTCCGCGCGGGGAGCTGTATACTGCTGACAACATCAAAGATCGGTTGAGCATGCGCGATTTCATGGACACCCTGCGGGCGAGCGGAGTCGACACGGGCGGTCCGCAGGCGCTGAGCCAGAAGGATCGCCAGTCCTTTGCGAATGAGCTGGACAAGCTCCTAAGGGGTCAAATAGGGGTCAAGCCTTGACATGACAAGTTAGGGGTAGCTCCGCCCACTACATCAACGCATTCCTGCGCTGCTCGGCTTTCCCAAACAAACGCGGCAGGCGAGCTACGATGACAAGACTTGACCCCTATCCCCCCTGCCCGCGCGCGGGAGGGGAAGGATCAAATCACCCTACCACCGAAGGATCAACGTCGCCACGACCGGGTCGGGTCGGACCAACGCAACTCAATCCCGGGTCGCCCATCAGCCAGCCCCGTCGATGGGCACTAACGTCCCGAGTGCCCGGTCAAAGCACCTGCTTACGTCCACAACGGCCACGGCGTGCGCGCACAGTTTCTCGTCGGAGCGGTGACGGATCTGTGGGACCCGCACCAGTCACCCATCGGGATCAAGGCTGCCCCGCAGGGCTGCCCCTGGCCATTGGCCCCAGAAAATCGCCGGTGCCAAACCGCCTCCACTCGATGGGGACAGAAACTGTGGTTTTGGCCGCAGCGCGGTTGACCAACCCCTGTGTGGCTGGCAGCTTGGGCGCATCCGCAAACCCATGGAATATTGGAATATGGGACATCCACAAATTTTCGCCGGAATCTGCCCCGACTTCTTGGGGGAGCCGGGGTAGATCTAGTCCCTCGAGAAGAACGCCGTAAACAGGCCCCTTCAGAGGTGATAAGAGGCAGACGAGGATTTCAGGCATTCTGTTCGAACCCGCCCGCGCAAGGCCGGCGGACGTGGCAATCCTTGGTTGTCCCAAATTCACTCGCAAGGCCGGCGGACGTGGCAATCCTTGGTTGTCCCAAATTCACTACGTTCTCGTTTCCCCCCTTATGTCCGAGCTTGAGAGAACCGGTAATTGTCATGCATGTATGCGGGAGCTCCTTACGGTCTGCGATGTACCACGTCAGAAGCAGCTAATGGTTTGCTGATTCTGGCTTTATCCATTCCCTTACTTGGCGTATGCTCATCAGCGGGTCGCACCGACGCGGGCGGCACGACAAGAAGCGAATGTTGCACAAGGAGGGCTCATGGAAGGGGGCAACACCGCAATCGCGCAGGGGCAGGTTCTCCCGTTCGAGTTCACCGGCAGAGCCGGCGAATACTTTTCCATCTGGATTGTGAATGTCGCGCTGACGATACTGACCTTGGGCATCTATTCGGCCTGGGCCAAGGTGCGCACCAACCAGTATTTCTACGGCAACACCTCGCTGGACAAGGCGAGCTTCCGCTACCTTGCCGACCCCAAACAGATCCTGAAGGGGCGCGTCATCGCATTCATCCTGTTTCTGGCCTATTACTTCTCGGGAACGTACAGCCCGGCGGCATCCGGAGCCGTGATGCTGTTGTTGATTCTGCTGTTCCCCGCCTTCCTGGTCATGTCGATGTCGTTCCGGCTGCGCAACTCCAGTTGGCGAAACGTGCGCTTCGATTTCGACAAAAACTTCAGGAAGGCCTACGGCATATTCGCCGTTCCTATGCTGCTCGTGGGGGGCTATGTCGTCGTCACGATTGCGTACCTGGCAGGCGGGTCCGAGGCGATGGCCCAGGGCGGGCGTCAGGCAGTGGACATTCCCTGGTTTGTCCCGGTCTTCCCCCTGCTGCTCATGCTGGCATTTCCCTGGATCGAGTACCTGCTGGTGCGGTTTCGCGTGATTCACTCCGGTTACGGCGGCGAGCGGTTCGCCTTTGCCGGCACGGCGCGCCACTACTACGGCTTGTACGTCAAGGCCTTCCTGATCCTGCTCGCAGGAGGCATTGTGATTGCCTTGCTGGTCGGCGTCTTCGCGGCCGCGCAGACGAAGGTTGATCCAGGCCGCCCGGCGTTTATCCAGGCCGCCATGACAGTGACCTTCCTCCTGCTGTACTCGTGGGCGTTTGCCTACCTCAAGACCAAGCGCACCAACCTGATCTTCAACAATATCGACGTGGGCGGTCACAGGCTTCAATCCGATCTCGAGGTGGGCCACATGATGTGGCTCTATGTCTCAAATACTCTGGCCATTCTTTTCTCGCTCGGTCTCTTGGTGCCCTGGGCCAAGATCCGCACCGCCCGTTACCGGGCCTCGCGCACCCGTTTGCAGGCGCAGGGCGACCTGGGGGAATTCGCCAACAGCCAGCAGAAGCGTCAGTCTGCGCTCGGCGAGGAGGTCGGCGAGATGTTCGACGTGGATCTCGGATTCTAGAATGTGACTGCCGCCATCCAGGGCGTGTATTTCGATGGCGCGACCTCCGAGAAGAGCGACGTCTCGCTTTTTTGCCGGGGCGACGGTCTGGTCTGTATCCAGGGCNNGAGTTCCCCGATGGCGGGCAGTTCGAGACCCTGGACAATGACGCGGTCGACCGGTTGTGCGAGCGGGCGGCTTACCGCGATCGGCAGGGCTTCATTCATAAACTGGAGAGCCACAAGCGGGCCGTGCTGGCGACAGTGGTGATCGTTGTGCTGTCAGCCTGGGGCTTCGTGCAATACGGCATACCTGCCATGAGCCGTGAATTGGCGGTGCTGCTGCCGGATGAGAGCTCGCGGAAGCTGGGTGAGGGGCTGCTACAGACACTGGACGAGTACTGGCTGAAACCCAGCAAGCTCAGCGAAATCCGCCAGACCACGTTGAGCGACATGTTCAACGGCCTGTCCCGTGAGCTTGGGGAAAGCCTGCCGCTGTCCATCGAGTTCCGTCAGGGCGGGCCACTGGAGGCAAATGCCTTTGCGCTGCCCGACGGCACGATCGTCTTCACCGACGAGTTGATAGCGCTCGCCAACGACGACAGGGAGGTCGCTGCGGTCATGCTGCACGAGATAGGGCATGTGCACCATCGGCATAGCCTGCGGGCGGCCATTGAGCAGTTTGGCTTGGCTATGGTGGTGATGGCAGTGACGGGCGATGTGTCGGCCAGCAGCTCGGTTGTCACCGCGCTGCCGGTTCTGCTGGTGCGAAGCGGTTATTCGCGCAGCATGGAGTGGGAGGCGGACGGTTTTGCGCTCATTCATATGCGGCACCACGGCATCGCGCCAGAGTTTTTTGCAGCCATGATGGAAAAGCTCGAGGCACGTCATTCCGCTGTCTATCGCGCGTGCACCGAGAGCGCGACGCCCGCCAAGCAGTGCCTCCGCCAGGCCTTGGAGGTTGTGAGGGAAGGTGGAGCAAGCGAAGGCCTTGTCGAGGGCTATCTCTCAACCCACCCCCTTTCCCAAGAGCGAGCGGAGCGCTTTCGGAAAGAGGAAAGGGGCCGATAGAGCGTGGAAAAATAGGGATCAAGTCTTGACACGACAGTTTTAGGGCAGCTCGGCCCGCTACGTTAAGGCTCTCCTACGCTCATCCGCCTTCCCCGAGAAGACCCGACAGGCGAGCTGTGATGTCAAGACTTGACCCCTGTCCTCCCCGACATTCGCCATCAAATCGACAAAGACGTGCTGAACCAGATTCGTGCGGCCCTCAATCACCAGCTCCTCCCGGGCCGGTCCTGCTTCGAGGATAAGGCCGAGGCCATGACCCAGCGCCAGGCTCCACTCCGACGGCCCGGCTGGCAATGGGAATATGGGACGGGAATATGGGACATCCACAAACTTTCGCCGGAATCTGCCCCGACCTCTTGGAGGAGCCGGGTGGATCTAGTCCTCTCCTTCGACAAGGACGCCGTAAACAAGCCCCTTCAGAGGTGATAAGAGGCGGACGGAGGCTTTGGGAGTTTCGGTGGAACCCGCTCGCGCAAGGCAGGCGGATGTGGCAGTCCTTGGTTGTCCCAAATTGTCAGTCCCAAATTGTCAGTCCCAAATTGTCACGCGCGCCCATTTGGCCCAAGGTCCGCGGACTGTCGGTGTGCAGGGACCGGCTGTGGGCCCGCTGGAACGGATCCGGTTCCCTCAACCGCACGCCAATACCGCTGGATTGATGGGGAAAGAGCATTTACTCTACAGCAGGCGCGGCCGCTGGACGCGGGGGGCTCCTGCCCTTGATCCCGGAGCACGGGCCGGCCATGGACTCAGCACCGCGAGGCCGATTGACAATGAAATCGGGCGACATCAATTGGAAGGGACGCGTCTTCGTATTGTGCGCTTTGCTGTTTGTCGCGGCGCCCTCCAAGGCACAAAGCCCAGATGAGCTGCCGACCTCGTTCCCGGGCATTGATCTCGTATCGCCCGCGCAGCAGGCTGTGGTGCACTCCGGTCAGGTCGTGCCCGTCGTCGTGGAAGTCGATCCGGCCCTGGATCCGCGCTCGGTCCTGCTCACGGGCAATCTCTTCCGTACCGGTATCTCACTCTCGCTAACGGGACCGCCGTTCAAGGGGCGCCTGACGATCCCGGAGAATCTGGCCGGGCCCCTCGAGCTGGCCCTAATCGTGATGGGCCCCACCAACAAACCGGTCGGTGGTCTTGGTCTCCATCTCAATGTCGTACCCGCTGAAGCGCCCCAGCGCATCTACTGCGACACCGGCTATGTACTGAAAATTCCGCCGGACGATTTCCTTGCTTTTCGCACCGTAGCGGTAAAGGGAATCTATGGCAGCGGCGTCGAGCGTGACATCAGCGACCCCGTGACGGGCACACGATACCGCTCCAGCGATACCAGCGTGGTGACCGTCAACGAGCACCGGGTGATGGAGCCGGTATCCCCGGGAAGGGCCTTCGTTGTCGTAGAGCACCGTGGGCTCAAAGGGTTTGTCCGGGTAGACGTCGAGGGGGCGGGCACAACCTCCGGCGACTTTCCGCCCGTAGACCATACAAAGGACGTCAGCATTGCGGCGTCCGTACCCCGCAAGCGGGAAGGTTCCGTACGCTACGACATGGATGTGGTGATCCGCAACGACGCGGACCTGCCCCTGGCGCTGCCGCTGCACCTCGTCGTCACTGGGCTCGCCGAGGGCGTGCGTGTCGACGACGTCGGGAAGACCGCTCGTGTCGAGCCGGTCGGCAGCCCCTATGTGTATGTCGACGTCGACGAGCAGCACTACCTCCCTCCGGGGAGCAGCGCCCGGGCGACGGTGACGTTCATCAACTTCGACGCCAAGCCGCTGGACCACCAGTTGAGGTTGTACAGCGGCGAGGTTCGATAACCGGCCGACACCGGCGGCAACAATCGGCAAGGAAAACGGCAGGCGTGGTCCGGATGGAGCCAAGCGCATCAGAAGATAGACAGGATCACCCCAGGTTCACAAGAGCTCTCTTTCCCCTTTTCCTAGGTAGAGATTATTCGCTGGGTCCCGTGCTCCGGCCACCGAGCCCACTTTGCCGTTCTTCCGGGGCGAGCGGCATGCGGATCCTGAAGCGCGTCCCCTGCCCGTGGCTCTCGACGATGACCAGCTCGCCGCCCATCTCCTGGACTAGGCGGCGGCTGATGGCGAGGCCCAGCCCGGTGCCGCCGTGCTTGCCGGAGGTCTGCCGGCCGCGGCTGAATTTCTCGAATATCTGCTCGACGTCGGCGATGCCAGGGCCGTTATCACTGACATCCAGCTCATAGGAATCCACGACGATCCGGCTGTCCACCTGCACCAGCGGCTGTGCGCTGTTGTTGTACTGCACCGCGTTGGTCAGCAGGTTGATGAGCACCTGGTAGAGCCGCTCGGGGTCGCCCATCACCTCCGCCGTCCGCGCCCGCCGGCCCGAGTCAAGGGCCACGCCGTTCTGTTCGGCCAGGCCGCGGCAGGTGTCCAGGGCCCGGTCGACGACGGCATCCGGCTGCAGCCGGATTGAATCGATCTGCAGGCCGCCATGCTCAAGACGGTTCATCTCCAGGATCTCGTCGAGCAGCCGGGTCATCCGCAGGCTTTCCTCATGGATGATGCGGACAAAGCGCTGCGATTGCTGGCGCGTCAGGTTCTCCGCGCCCAGCAGCAGCTCGGCGAAGGAACGGATGGACGTCATCGGCGTGCGCACCTCATGGCTCACCTGGCTGAGGAACTCATCCTTCTGCGCGTCCAATTGCTGCAGGCGCTCGTTGGCGCTTCGAAGCTGATCGGCGGTGGCCTGCAGCTGCGCCGATTGCTGCTCCAGGCGGTGACTGTACTCGACAACCTGCTGGGTCTCGTCCACGAGTTTGATGATCTCGTCCATGCTGATGGTCTCGCCGGTGGCGATCTGTGAAACCAGCGCGTGCGCCGTCGAGGCGCCCATATTGCCGGCGAGGCGCCGCTCGATCCTGGATATGTCTTCGGCATCCAGCGGCGGCAGTCGCTCGGAGATCAGCTCGCCGCCGGTCAGCTCGTGAAACAGCTTGTGAGTCTCCGCCGGCCCCAGCACCCGCTGGGTCAGCTTGTACAGGTCCTTGATGGCGGCGCGCCGGTGCAGCACCCGGGCCTCGGTGCCGGCTATGTTGCGGAAGACGTCCACGAACAAGGCGCTCTGAAGCTTTTCCAGCGGGCCCTGGGTGGTCCAGACCGACACCGAGACGAACAACGCGGTGTTGATCGCCAGGCTCCAGAAAACCGAGTGGATCAGCGGGTCCAGGCCGCTCAGACCGAACAGCGCCTGGGGCTTGAGCAGCTCGATACCCCACGGACCGTACTCGACCATGTGCGCCAACGCACCGCCGCTCTCGCTCAGGCTCGGTATGAACGAGGTGTAGATCCACAAGCCGAAGCCCGCCGCGAGCCCGGCGATGGTGCCCTTGGTAGTGGCGTTTCGCCAGTACAGGCTGCCGACCAGCGCGGGGAAGAATTGGGCCACGCCCACGAACGCGATCAGCCCCATCGTGGCCAGTGCGTCGGACTCGGCGCTGAGCCGGAAGTAGAGATAGCCGAGCAGCAGGATCACGCCGATGAAAATGCGCCGGGTGATCAGCATCAGCTGCTTGATATCGCCGCTGGCCTCGAGCTTCAGGCCCGGCATCCGTAGCACCAGCGGCACCACGATATGGTTGGAGGCCATGATGGACAGGGCGATGCTCGCCACGATCACCATGGAGGTGGCCGAGGAGAAGCCCCCTATGAATGCGAACAGGGCCAGCATATCCCGCCCCTCCGACAGCGGCAGCGTCAGCAGAAACATATCTGGGTTGGAGCCCGCCGGCAGGGCGGCGCTCCCCACGATTGCGATGGGCAGAACGAACAGGCTGATGACGAACAGGTAAAGCGGGAAGGCCCAGGACGCGGTGCGCAGGTGGTTTTCGTCCGAGTTTTCCACCACCGTGATCTGGAACTGGCGCGGCAGGCAGACGATGGCGATGCCCGACAGGACCATGAGATTGATCCAGCGCCAGCCGAACAGCTCATTGTCGTACACGATCTCATTGGCAGGCGCCAATTGGAAGACGTTTCCGATGCCCCCGGCGATACCGAATACTACGAACAGGCCGACGGCGAGGATCGCCGCCAGTTTGACCACCGCCTCGAAGGCGATCGCGGCCACCACGCCGGGATTGTGCTCGTTGGCGTCCAGGTTGCGGGTACCAAAGAGGATGGTAAACACCGTCATGGCGATGGCGACCCACAGACCGGGTTCGGTACCGCCGATGATCGACTCGCTCGGCGTGCCCCCGCGGGCGGCGCTGCCGAGCACGCCGAAGCTTGCCGTCACCGCCTTGAGCTGAAGGGCGATGTAGGGCGTGGAGGCGATCACCGCAATGCAGGTGACCAGTACGCCCAGGGTAGTGCTCTTGCCGAATCGCGAGGAGATCAGGTCGGCGATGGAGGTGATTCGATGGACATGCCCGATCCTCACCAGCTTGCGCAGCAGGAACCACCAGCCCACGAAGACCAGGGTCGGCCCCAGATAGATGGTCGCGAACTCCAGTCCGCTTCGGGCGGCCGAGCCCACCGCGCCGAACAACGTCCATGACGTACAGTAGACCGAGATAGAAAGGGTGTAGACGAGCGGTGAGCGCAGGAGCCGGCCGCGCCCGCCGCGGGCCCGCCGATCGCTGACGAAGGCGAGTACGAACAGCAGGACGACGTAGGCGAGCGCGGTGACCAGTACGAAATTGGTACTGAGCATGCCCGGGGCCGCCTACTCGGAAGACTTCGGCAGCAGGCGTGAGGTGAGCAGCGCCCCTACAACGAGCGCGACCCATACGCCGAATATGTAGAGCGCGGGCAGCGGGATGCCGGCGACATGGTGCGGCGTGGCAAAGATCAGGGCGATGGGCGGCAGCACCAGCACCACCCCCAGGCACAGCAGCAGCGCGGCGGCCTCGCGGATCTTGGTGGTCATTGGCCGGGGCCCGCCCCCTTACCCAGGAGCTCTTCCACGCACCGGAGCACCTCTTGGTTCGAGAAGGGTTTGGAAATGAAGGCATCGGCCCCGAGCTGCTCGGCCGTCGCCCGGTCCCTGGACTGTCCCCTTGCGGTCAGGACCAGCACCGGCAGGTCCTTGAGATCCGGCGCGCCCTTGAGCTCCTTGAGGATTTCGAAGCCGTTCTTGTTGGGCAGCATCAGGTCCAGGATCACGATGCCGGGCCCGACATCTCGGATCCTTTGGATGACCGCCGCCCCGTCGGGCTCGGCGACCACGGTGTACCCGGCCTGGTCGAAGACGAAACTGAGCGCGTCGACGATATACGGCTCGTCCTCGGCGATGAGTATGTGGGCGCTCAAGCTTCCCCCCCGGGGGCAACCTTGGTGTACCGTTCGACGTGCCCTCTGCGCGGGCCCGGGGGCCCCGCCTCCGCTGCCGGGGGACGGACCCTCTCTCGAAATGTACCAGTAACGAGCCCCTATTTTAACGCGATCTGCGCCGGACCGGGCACCTCCAGGCCGGCGCAGATCAGACCCGTGAGGCGGCCGGCGGCTCCTGGCGGTGCTGGCAGGCCAGTCGGTCGCATTGCCGGCAGGTGGAACCGACCGGACGCGCCGCACCCTCCGAGCGCAGATCGATCCCCTCCGCGTAGACCGTGCGATCGGCATGGAGCACGTCACAGGCCAACATCACCGAGAACATCACCGGCTGGGCGCGGAAGGTGGCGGTACGCTTGGTCAGCGTCCTCGCGATCATCAGGAAGCGATTGCCCTGGGAGAATTCGCCCAGCTCGCGGATCACGCGCCCCGGGGTCTGGAATGCGCCGAATACCGGCCATAGCGGGCAGGCATGCCCGAAACGTGGCAGTGACAGACCGAACAGGGGGAATCGCTTGGAGATGTAGCCCGAGGGGTCGACCCGCAGAAAGGCGAAGGGGATGCCCTCCGCGTCGGGGGCGTGCAGCGTCACCAGGCGGTGACAGACCTGCTCGTACGTGGCGTCGTATTTCTGGCGCAGTATCTCGATGTCATAGCGGTGATGTTCCGCATCGTCCAGGAACGGCGCGTAGGGAAACAGGACCGCTCCGGCAACGTAGCTGGCCAGGGCGGAGCGTGCCCGCGCCCGCGCCGCGTCGGTGCTCAACCGCGGGTCGGCGACGAATTCGGCGAGCGTGTCGGCAAAGGTGAGCTCGGCGGCCTTTCGGGCCATCTGAAAGCGCCGCGTCGCGGGCGGCGCGTTGGCAAGGAAGCGCAGTACCCGGCCGCCGTCATCGAAGCGGGCCTGATTTCGCCAGGGTTCGCTCTGTACGCCATGGTAGGCGGCGGTCTCGATGCCGATTCCGAAGCGGCCTTCCAGGTATTTGACCAGGGCGCCGTCGATGCTGCCTCGGTCAAGGCCGTCGAGCTCGCGGCGCAGCCGGGCGCCGGCCTCCTCCAGCCCCGGAAAATAGTTGCGCTCGCCGATGATGAATTCGTCCACCTGCTCCGCCGCCGCGACCGAGGGATTCAGGGTGTTTTGCAGCTCGAAGTACGACACCAGCTCCTGCGCCGTCTCCGCGAGGCGGGTGCTCTCGCCGTGCAGGACGTTCTCAAAACGCGAGCGCTGCCCCGACTGTAGCTCGCTGCCGTCCGCCAGGATCTCGGCGGTCGAGCGTATGGACGTGATGCGGGTCAGCATCCGGTGCACGGCCTCCTGCAGCCAGGGATCGCGGTTCAGGCGGTCGTTCAACAAGGCCAGGGCCTGGTTGCCGTCGAGGTAGGCCCGATACAGCGCCAGGATCATGCGCGCCCAGTTCGGGTTGCGGGCCACGATCTCGTCGGCATAGCTCGGCTCGAGATCGATGTGCTGCAAGAGCGGGTCTCCGGGCAGCTCGCGCAGATCGTCCCGCAGCCGCTGCTCCGCCTCGCCGGTCAGCGCACTGACGTCCAGGCCCAGGGCGCGGGCCAGCTCGCTGGCGAGCCGGCCGCTGGCGGTACGCTTGTTGGCCTCGATGAGATTCAGGTACGAGGCCGAGACCCCCAATTGCCGCGCCAGTGCGCTCTGGGTGAGCCCGAGCTGCTTGCGGCGTTCGCGGACCTTGTAGCCGACCGCCGCCTTCCCCGTCGCCATCGGTATCTTCCCGTTGTTGTAAATGTTTTACACATTTGCCGTCTTCCAGAATTATAAATTTACAGACAATAGCCATCCATATCAAATAGTTATTGCCTTGGTTGACAACACTATCTAGAGTGGGCCTGTCACGATTTCGCCAGGCACCGGGCCTGCCACGACTCGACCACAACCGCGGCCCGGCGGCGGGGGACGTTTGGCAACCAACCCAGTCAGTACTTTGAGGAGGATCCAATATGAGTCAGTACGACGAGAAGCGCCGCCGCTTCCTGAAGTCAGCAGCCGCGCTCGGCGCCGCGGGGATGGCGCCCAGCTTTTTTATACGCAACGCCTGGGCCCAGGATTTTGTGAACAATCCCGGCAAGGCGGCCTCCATCACCCTGGGCTTCAATGTGCCGCAGACCGGCGCGTATGCCGACGAAGGCGCCGATGAGCTGCGCGCCTACAAGCTCGCCGTCAAGCACCTCAACGGCGAGGGCGACGGCGGCATGCTGAACACCTTCAAGCCGAAGGCGCTGAAGGGCAACGGCATCCTCGGCAAGAAGGTCGAGTACGTCACCGGCGACACCCAGACCAAGTCCGACGCCGCGCGCGCCTCCGCCAAGCGCATGATCGAGCGGGACGGCGCCCTGATGATCACCGGCGGCTCGTCCTCCGGCGTGGCCATCGCCCAGCAGTCCTTGTGCCAGGAGGCGGGCGTCATCTTCATGGCCGGCCTGACCCACTCCAACGACACCACCGGCAAGGACAAGCGGAGGAACGGCTTCCGCCACTTCTTCAACGCCTACATGTCCGGCGCCGCGCTCGGCCCGGTGCTCAAGGACGCCTACGGCACCGACCGCAAGGCCTACCACCTGACCGCCGACTACACCTGGGGCTGGACCCAGGAAGAGTCGATCAAGAACGCCACCGAGGCGTTGGGCTGGGAGACCGTGGCGGCCGTGCGCACGCCGCTTGGCGCCGGTGACTTCTCGCAATACATCACCCCGGTCCTGGACTCCGGCGCCGACGTGCTGATCCTCAACCACTACGGCAAGGACATGGTCAACTCCCTGACCCAGGCCGTGCAGTTCGGCCTCCGCGACAAGCAGGTCAACGGCAAGAACTTCGAGATCGTCGTGCCGCTGTTCTCGCGGCTCATGGCGCAGGGCGCCGGGGACAACATCAAGGGCATCCTGGGCAGCACCAACTGGAACTGGGCGCTGAAGGACGAAGGCTCACAGGCCTTCGTCAAGTCCTTCGGTCAGGAGTACGGCTTCCCGCCCTCCCAGGCGGCCCACACCTGCTACGTGCAGACCCTCCTGTATGCCAATGCGGTCGAGACGGCAGGCACGTTCTATCCCTGCGAGGTGATCAAGGCCCTGGAAGGCTTTGAGTTCGACGGCATGGGCAACGGCCCCACGCTGTACCGTGCCGCCGATCACCAGTGTTTCAAGCCGGTGCTGGTGGTGCGGGGCAACCAGAACCCCTCCAGCCAGTTCGACCTGCTGGAGGTGGTCAAGCAGGTGCCGACCGAGCAGGTCACGTACGATCCCTCCATCTTTGGCGGGGAGCTGGGTAGCTGCGGCTGAGGGGCCGCAGCCGACAGCCTGGCGCACCGGCCCCGATACCCGGGGCCGGTGCGCGATCGCTGGCGGCCTGCCGGTCGAGCCGCGTACCGGCAGGCCCTTCTATTTCCATCTTCGCCAATCGGGCTCGACAACGTGGACGCGATCGTACTGCAGATACTGAACGGCCTGGACAAGGGCAGTGCCTATGCGTTGATCGCGCTGGGACTGACCCTGGTCTTCGGCAGCCTGGGGGTCGTCAACTTCGCCCACGGGGCCAAATTCACCCTGGGGGCGTTTTGTGCGGTCAGTTTTCAAGAGCTCCTGACCGTCTCCAAGAAGGTCAAAGACGAAAACGTGACCTTCTTCGATGCGTATAAGGAGATTCCGTACCTGGAGATCTGGTGGGGCGACACGGGTCGCATGCTCATCGACTGGGCCGTGCCCCTGTCCGTTCTTCTGGCGATCCCCGTGATGCTGCTTATCGGGTTGGTCCTGGAGCGGGGCCTGTACCAGTTCTTCTACAAGCGCTCCCACGCCGAGCAGATCCTGGTGACCTTCGGCCTGGCCATCGTGCTCCAGGAGCTGATCAAGACCTTTTTCGGCGCCAACCCCATCCCGGCGCCGGCCCCGCAGGTCCTGTCGGGGACCGCCCCGATCGGCGCCTGGCTGGGCCTCGGGACGTCGGTGGTCTACCCGTACTGGCGGCTGGTCTACTTCTTCTTTGCGCTGCTGGTGATCGGGGCGGTATTCGGTTTCCTGCGCTTTACGACGTTCGGAATGGTGGTGCGCGCAGGCATGTCCGATCGGGAAACGGTCAGTCTGCTGGGGCTCAACGTGGAGCGCCGCTTCACCATCCTGTTCGGTATCGCAGCAGTCGTCGCCGGCCTCGCTGGCGTCATGTACACCCCCATCCTCCCGCCCGACTACCACATGGGCATGGAGTTCCTGGTGCTCTCCTTCGTCGTCGTCGTGGTCGGCGGCATGGGCTCGCTGGGGGGCGCCGTTGCAGCCGGCTTTCTGCTCGGTATCCTCCAGTCCTTTGCCTCGATGAACGAGATCAAGTCGCTGATTCCCGGCATCGATCAGATCATCGTCTATTTGATTGCCGTGATCGTACTCTTGGTACGCCCGCGGGGACTCATGGGCCACAAGGGCCTGATGGAGGAGTGAGCGGTGAAGAGGTTTAGTCTCTCAAGCAATGACAAGCTCTTGATGCTGGGATTCACGGCGGTCGTGCTGCTGATGCCGCTGTGGCTCCAGCCCGTGGGCGCCGCCTACCCGGACCTGCTGCAGAAGTTCGCCATCTTCGGCATCTTCGCCATCGGCTTCAACATCCTGTTCGGCCTGACCGGCTATCTGTCCTTCGGCCACGCGGCGTTCCTCGGGGTCGGCTCCTACACCGCGGTGTGGTCCTTCAAGCTGCTGTCGTTGAACGTGATCCCGGCGGTGATACTCGGCACGGTGCTGGCCGGGCTGTTTGCCGTGGGTATCGGGTACCTGAGCCTGCGCCGCACCGGCATCTACTTCGCGATCCTGACGCTGGCCTTCGCGCAGATGAGCTACAAGCTGGCCTATTCGGTGCTGACGCCGATTACGAACGGAGAAACCGGCCTGCGCGTGCTGAGAGAGGACCCTCGAGTACTCGATCAGATGCTGGGCGTGGCCACTAAGGGCGCCCCCATCGGCACCCTTTTTGGTATCGACATGCAGGGATATCCGGCGTTCTATTTCGCCGCAGCGATGCTGATCCTGGGGTTTTATATCTCGGTGCTGATCTTCCGTTCCCCTTTCGGCCTCAAGCTTCGAGCCATCAAGTCGAATCAGAATCGCATGCAGTATACCGGCTTCAACACCCGGCCGTATCTGCTGTTGGCCTTCGTGATCTCAGGCATGTACGCTGGCATGGCCGGCTCGCTGTTGGCGGTGACCGATCCCCTGGCCGGCGCCGAGCGCATGCAATGGACGGCTTCGGGGGAGGTGGTATTGATGACCATACTCGGCGGCGCCGGCACGTTGACCGGGCCGCTGCTCGGCGCGGCCCTGATCAAGTACGCGGAGAACATCTTCTCCGCGTTCAACGAGGCCGCCCTGCACGCAATGTTCTCGTTCATGCCGGACGTTATTGAGAGCTTCCTCGTTGCCATCGTCCATCCCTTCGTGGGCGAAGGATGGCACCTGACACTTGGCGCCCTTTTCATGCTCATCGTGATCTTCCTGCCCGGCGGGCTGATGGATGGCATGTCGCGCATCGCCAGGCGCTGGCGCGCCAGAAACACGCCTTCCGGCGAGCCGGAGCAGGCAACCGCCGAGGGCTGATCAATGGAATCGGACATCGTTCTGAATATCGCCTACGTCGACAAGAGCTTCAGCGGCCTGCACGCGCTGAAGGACATCAACCTCCAAGTGGAGAAGGGCAAAACCCACGCGATCATCGGCCCCAACGGGGCGGGCAAGTCCACGCTGCTCAACGTTTGCATCGGACGGCTGGCCCCGGATCGCGGTACCGTGACCTTCAACGGCGAATTGATCACCGGTAAATCGCCGCATCAGATCAACCAGGTGGGGGTGGTGCGCGTGTTTCAAACACCGGAGATCTTCCACGATTTGACGGTGCTTGAGAACGTCATGATCCCGGCCCTCGCCAAGCGAGACGGCTCCTTCCGATTCAACCCCTTCAGCCAACTGGCGGAAGAAAGCGACATACGGCGCGAGGCGGAGCAGGCGCTGGAGGAGATGAATCTGCTGGAGCAAAGGGATGTCCATGCCGCTACCATGTCGCGCGGCGACAAGCGCCGGCTGGAATTGGCCATGGGGCTGGTGCAGCACCCGACACTGTTCCTGCTGGATGAGCCCACGGCCGGCATGTCCCGGGCCGATACCAATGCGACCATCGTCTCCTTGAAACATATCAAGGAACGCGGCATGACCAAGGTGATCATCGAGCACGACATGCAGGTCGTGTTCTCACTCGCGGACAAGATCACAGTGCTGGCCCAGGGCCAGATTATCGCCGAAGGCTCGCCGGAGGAGATCCGCGGCAATCCCAAGGTTCAGGAAGCCTATCTGGGAGGCGCCCACTAATGACCAGTCACGCGAAAGAGCATACGGTTACCGCCCAGGGTTCCGACCCCGCATTTTTCTCCTGCTGGAATCTGCACGCCTATTACGGCGAGAGCTACATTGTTCAGGGCGTGAGCTTCGACGTGCGCGAAGGAGAGATCGTGGCCCTATTGGGGCGCAACGGCGCCGGCAAGACCTCTACCCTGCGCAGTATCGCCCAAATCGGTTCCCCGGAGTTGCGCCATGGCGAGGTATGGCTGGACCATGCCCCGCTTCATATGATGAAGTCCTTCGAGGCCGCGCGGGCCGGCGTCGGCCTGGTGCCCGAGGACCGGCGCATCATTCCCGGCTTCACGGTCGAGGAGAACCTCAAGCTGGCGCAGATCGCCGAGCCCGTTGGCTGGTCGCTGGAGCGGATCTACAGCCACTTTCCGCGCCTCGGGGAGCGCCGCAACCAGGAAGGGGCCACGCTCTCCGGTGGCGAGCAGCAGATGCTGTCCGTGGCGCGCGCTTTGGCCAGAGACATCAAGCTCTTGCTGCTGGATGAGCCTTACGAGGGCCTGGCACCGGTGATCGTTCAGGAAATCGAGAAGATCGTCGATAGCATCAAGGAATTGGGGATCACCACGGTCATCGTCGAGCAGAACGCCGTCGCTGCACTGGAGCTGGCGGATCGCGCCGTGATCCTGGACATGGGGCAGGTGGTGTTCGACGGCGCCGCCGAGGACGTCCTGGAGAACGCCGACCTTCGCCAGCAGTATCTGGCCCTTTGATAAGGGTGTACTGAAACGCCGATCGCTGGGGTGGAGAACCCGCCACGCCCGTGAGCCGGCGTCAAAGCCGGTCCTCGACCACATAACCCAGATCCCATGGCCAGGGTCCGGCCGTGCGCGCCCCAGCGGGCTCGGCCCTGCGCAGGGAATGGGTGCCATCCGACGGGACGTTCTTCCCTCCCTTTGCCCTGACGCTGTTGGTCACCCCTGACGCTGCCTGACTCAAGCCGGTGAGCATACATACCGGCTCGGTCTAGGGCGCGAAACCGAAAAATAGCGGCCAGCCGGCTCAGTTGGGCTCCGTTTCCTGCCTTTTCGCCGGCGTTCGAGGCGAACCACAACTTCCATGCAATCCAAGCATCTCGCGCGCCGAAAGGGCACGAAAACGCCGAAGCTGGCCTGACTTAACTGTCTGATTTGTAGGAACTTATACTGATCCTGCACCAAGGATGTGCGTGAAACCGCTCATTCTCGCACGTCCTCACGTCGCATTTCCGGAACTGGTACACAATTTGCAAAAGCCCTTCTAAAGATAACGATACCAGCCAAAGCCAGCCCCTGACGTCCGTCGGATCTGGAACCAAAAACAACAAAAGGGCTTATTGCGCGATGGGTAAACGTCAAGGTCGTGGCGTTTATTTGATCGTCTTTGTCAACTACAAACCATAGCCCTTTACTCCATATGAATAAATGGGAGATCCTCCTCGGCAGCCTAGTCGCGCAGCGGCATCACTTCCGCCGGGTGCCTGCGGAAATCGCACGCTCTAGCGGGATCGGGTGTTTCCGTAAGAGCCCCCGTACTGCCGGCGAGGCGCCTCCTTCGGTGCGCCAGCCAACCTCCAGCGTCCGCCCTATCCGGCAACGAAAGAGCGCCGAATCCCCCAACTCCCGCCGTCGTCCGGTCTTCGGCGCCCCGGTATCGTCGCTGGCGATTTGCCTCTTGTCCCTGCTGTTGCTCGGGCCATTGACCAGCAAGGCCCTGGCCGCGACGCAATGCAATACCACGGTCACCTGGATTCCCAACAACGATGCCGCGGGCGTCGATGTCCCCGTGAACTATCCGCAGATCGGCGACGTCAGCAGCAACATCCTGGACATCGACGTATCTCTAGACATTGCCCACGGGTATGTCGGGGATCTCGACGGCACCATCACGAGCCCCGCTGCCACCGGGCCGATCGCGGTACCGCTCTTCGATCAACCGGGTTTCCCGCCGAACAACACCAGGTGTTCGGGTGACGACATCGTCGTCACGTTCGACGACGAGGCGGCCAGCGGCACCGACGTCGAAGCTGTCTGCGGGGGCGGTACGCCCTCCATATCCGGCACCTATCTGCCGCAGACTCCGCTGGCCGCCTACGATGCCGTGCAGCCCAACGGCACGTGGACGGTTCACCTGACCGACAATCGAAACAGCCCGGGCTTCTTCGATTTCGGCTGGAGCAATCAGGCGTGTGTCACAGTCCAGCATGCCGCAGTGACGTTCGACAAATGGGTGAGCACGGACGCCAACTGTTCCGATACGCTCGAAAGCCTGACTGTTACACCCGGCACCGACGTCTATTACTGCTATACCGCAACCAACCCGGCGACGGAGCAGCTCGTACTCAACCCGGGCGACGCGACCGACGACCAGGGGCTGGATCTCTCCGGGTTGGAGGGTGTGTACGCTCCGGGTGCCAGCACCACAGTCGTGCTCGGTCCTTACGTCGCCGGCGGCGCGCAACTGCCGCCCGGTACTACCACGAACACTGCCCAGGTCACCCTGACCGGCGACAGCCCGGACTTTCCGGCTACCCAAACCCTCGTTACCAGCGAGTCCGCGACCGTGCAGGTCTCGAGTGTCCCTCCGGCCAGCGGCAACAAAGCGCTGTACCTCACCGCGGGCAATGCCCTGTCGCGGTTGGCCCCGAGCGCGCCCGGCACCGTCTCGGTCGACCAGGGTGCCTCGGGCAGTTGGACACTGCCTGCGCTGGCGGCCGGCCTGGTCATCGACGGAAGCAGCGGCCAGATCCCAGTCACGCTTGATCTTGACGAGTACGGCGGCGGCAGCTTCCGGAGTTTTATGGTTTCGCTGTCGTCGTCCGACGGCAGCATCGGCACCTTCGCCGCCGGCTCGTTCAATGCAAACCTGCCGACCACCCCCACACCGACGACCTACAACCTCAATCTCACCACTCCAGGTGATAAGAACCTGCCGCCCGGCTCCACGATTACATTGACCATTGCCAACACCACGGCATTTGGTGGCGGCAGGGGGATCGACGTCTTATGGCCGAGCTCGCAGGCGACACTGCCTTCCAAGACCGTCGTCAACGTCGACAGCGTGCAGTTCTATGACGCCGCCCTGGGCAAGATCGTGCTGGGCGCGGCACCAGGACAACCAGACATCTACGTCCGCGCCGTAATCAGCGATCCGTTCGGCTGGGCTGATATCACGTCGGCAACCGTGGCAATGACCGGCGGGCTGTGCACCATCGGTGCCGCGACTATGACAGCCGTCGGCAGCACGGCATCGACGAGGACGTTCCAGTCGACCGCGACGGTCACCACGTCCGGCGCGACGCCGAGCACCTGCACCGCCTCCGTCACCGGCAACGAAGGCTTCGAAGGCACGGTTTCACACAACAGCAGCGGCGACCTGCTCATCGGCAATCCCAGCCTGACCATCCTCAAGAGCGTCACGGGCGATTCCAAGCCGGGGCAAACTCTCACCTATAGCATCGTCGTGGCGAACGCCGGCAACGGCTACACGAACAGTATTACCCTCGCGGACATACTGAGCCCCTATACCGCATTCAATCTGACCGCGCTGCCGCCGTCCAGTGCGCCGTTCACCCTGTTCGACGGCGTTCCCTGCGGCACCGCTTCGGGCCTAGCGCTTGGGTCCCCGCAATACGCCAACGACCGCCCGCCAACGTACGGCTACGTGCCCGTAGCCACCGGATGGGACAGCGCAATCACGGCCTGGCGAATCCAGCCATTGACAGGAAGCATGAGCCCCAACAGCTGCTTCACGCTGCAGTACCAGGCGCAGGTGAAATGACGTGAAAAGTCAAAGCGATATCCGCCCACACCCGACGAACCGGAGAAGACCGAAATGAAGATACAGAAATTGACCGCTGCACTGATCCTGATGCTGCTCCTGCCCTTCCCAACGTACGCGCAGGCCGACATCAAGCTCGTCATCACCGCCGAAAAAGTCGTAACGGTCAAGGAAGACGACCGGGAGGTGAAGAAGCGCGTACCGGCACAAACCGTCGAGCCCGGCGAGGTCATCATCTACATCATCCGCTACGCCAACCGCGGCGACCAACCGGCTACGAACGTGGACGTCAAAAACCCGGTTCCGGACAACACAGTCTATCTGTCCGGCAGCGCCCGGGGCGAAGGAGCGAACATCACCTTCTCCGCCGACGGCGGCAAGACCTTCGAAAAAGCCAGCTCTGTGACGTACGAGGTGCGCGATTCATCGGGCAAGGCGGTAACGCGCAAGGCGGGGCCGGAAAACTACACGCACGTGCGCTGGGTCATTACGCGCGTGGGCGCCGGGCAATCGGGCGAGCTCGAGTATCGCGTGCGCGTCAAATAGGCGCTCATCGCGGCTGAATTCACGACACGAGCCCCGGCTGTGCCTCCGCGGTTAGAGGAAAACGACCTCCGGGAGACGGGACCATGAAAAGAC
>JABAHQ010001107.1_pt10 | contig 21554 bp, 25 predicted proteins | sample 7062091 | NCBI WGS metagenome assembly JABAHQ01 (sample SAMN14534359, study PRJNA622989) | marine sediment metagenome | biome: marine biome [ENVO:00000428]; feature: marine pelagic biome [ENVO:01000023]; material: deep marine sediment [ENVO:00002113] | place: India: Gulf of Kutch | collected...
GCCTTGTTAAAGCAAGTCTTGGCTCAGTTGCACGAGCATGAGGGGATGTCTTGATCGAAATCAAGAAGTTGGTCAAGGCTTTTGGCAGCCGTGTTGTCCTGCGGGGCATTGATCTACATATTCCACCCGGTCAATTTGTTACCCTGATGGGGGCTAATGGTGCTGGTAAGACCACCTTACTGAATATTGTCGCCACCTTGAGTAAGCTGACCGCCGGTCAAGTGATCATCGGCGGTGTGGATATCCGTGCCCAGGCGGCTTATATTCGGCGTTATATTGGCCTGGTCTCTCACAAAACTTTGCTCTACGACGATTTGAGCGCGGAACAGAACCTGACCTTTTACGCCAAGATGTATGATGTCGAAGATCGGGAGCGCCGCATCGAGACGGTGTTACAGCAGGTGGGGTTGTGGGGACGACAGAAAGACCCGGTCCGAACTTACTCGCGGGGCATGCAGCAGCGGTTAGCCATTGCCCGGGCCATTTTGCATGATCCCCCCATTTTGCTTTTGGATGAACCTGATACCGGTCTGGATCAACACGCNNNNGTTTTAATGACCAGCCACAACCTGGAACGCAGTTTTAATCTGGGAGATCGGGTTTTGATTTTAGCCAACGGTAAAATCGCCTACGATCGTGAACGCACCTCGGTTACAGTCTCTCAGTTGAGAGAAACGTATTACCAATTAGTCGCAAAAAAGTGAAACTCGAAACGCAAAATCCAGAACTGTCATCTCATACGACCTATCACGTACCGCGCACGACGCTGCACGCCTTAGTTGCCTATCTGCAGAAGACGTTGGCCATCGTCACCAAAGACATCATTGCCGAGTTACGCACCAAAGAGATGGTCAGCGCTATGTTTGTCTTCTCACTGTTGGTGATTTTCATTTTCAACTTCACCTTTGATTTGCGCGCTCAAAACGCAACTGTTTTAGCGCCCGGCGTCTTGTGGGTGGCCGTTTCCTTTGCCGGCATGTTGGGTTTGGGCCGCAGTTTCATCAATGAAAGGGATCGAGGGTCACTGGAAGGATTGCTGTTAGCGCCTGTGGACCGCAGTGCCCTCTATTTGGGGAAAGTGATTGGCAATATTATCTTTATCGCCCTGGTTGAAGTGATCATTTTACCCCTCTTCATGGTCTTTTTTAACCAACCACTTACCGTTTTGCCTGGGTTGGTTGGGGTGGTCATTCTGGGCACAATCGGTCTGGCCGGCGTCGGCACTCTCTTCTCAGCTATGGTCATTCACACCCGCGCCCGAGATGTCCTTTTGCCTATTTTACTTTTTCCGGTGGTCGTACCGGTTTTGATTTCAGCGGTGCGATTAACGGCCGCCATTTTAGACAACTTGCCTTTTGATGAAGTACAAAAATGGCTAGGGCTTTTAATAGCTTTTGATGCCCTGTTTTTAGCGATTTCGTTTATGCTGTTTGATTTCGTGGTTGAGGAATAAAGGAGAGGTGAATTATGGCAACAACAACTGCAAAACCGGTCGCCACTAAGTCGAAATCGAGACTGAACTGGGGGCTTATTCTATCGGCACTAAGTGCGCTCATGATGCTTTTTGGCCTTTACATGGCCTTTATTTACGCCCCCGATGCGGTCAATTTACAAACTGCTGTGGAACGATTTTCACAACGCATTTTGTACTTTCATGTCGGGTCGGCCTGGGTTGGCTTTTTTGCTTTTTTTGTGACCTTTATCGCCGGTATTCTCTATCTCATCAAACGCGATTTTGTTTGGGATAATTTGGGCCACGCCAGCGTAGAAATTGGTTTGACTTTTCTGACCATGGTGCTGGTTACAGGGGCAATTTGGGCCAAACCAACCTGGAATGTCTGGTGGACCTGGAGTCCTCGCTTGACCATTAGTGCGATTGGTTGGCTCCTTTACATTGGCTATCTTATGCTGCGGGGGGCCATCGATGATCCCGCCCGCCGGGCCAGATTTGCGGCTGTATTTGGCATCATCGCTTTTATCTCCGTGCCCATTAACTTTATGGCCATCCGTTGGTGGCGTGATATTCACCCAGCGGTCGTCGGCTCAGGNNACCGATCTTGATCAGGATATTGAGGCTCAAGTCTAGAAACCGGGTTTTTGGGGTTTGCCGGCAAGATCGATCACGATTTTCAGGGTGATGGTGCCGATCTAGCTCATTTCGTTAACAAAAAACCCGGTTTCTGATCATCTGTTTACAATTAAGCATAATCGGTAATGTTTTCTGCGTTTAGTAATTATTGATGGAGACAAAAAATGGGTCCATTACTCTATCTGATGTTGGCTTACGCGGCTTTCTGGCTGATTAGCTTTGCTTTCATTTTTAGCATCTTCAACCGGCAGCGTAAACTGGATGAAGAGTTGACAATGCTGAAACAATTGCTCGATAATCAATCCAACGAATAATGTGGCTTCTAACGATAAGATTAGGATATGATTAGACTGGTAAGTAATATTACAGTGTATGGGCTGGTAGTTAGGTATACTATAGCTGGTAGTTAGATATACTCAGCGGATCCAATTTTCGAGGAGTGAGGCACGCTCCCATGCCGAACGGAGCCGCAGGTGGGCGTGCTGGCTCCTCAATTTTGGTGATACTGTATAATGTAAGAAGCGACAAAACTTTGACGTTGGAGAGATAACAATGGATATTGCCAACTTAACAATTCCACTAGCATTTGCTGCTGGTTTTTTATCATTTATTTCCCCCTGTGTTTTGCCTTTGGTACCAGTCTATTTGGGATATTTAACCGGTTCAACCATCGGCGGTGAAGAGACCCCTAAGCGGGCCGTGGTCATGTCTCACGCCGTGCTATTCATCGCCGGATTTACATTGATTTTTGTAGTTGTTTTTGGCGCTCCTTTTGGCGCGCTGGGCACCTTCCTGAGAGGTAGTTTTTCTGATATTTTGGTTAAGGTTGGTGGGACCTTCTTGATCTTATTTGGCTTGCACATGAGTGGCGCCTTTCGCTATCTGGCCAATAAGATTGGCGGTCAAGCCAAAGCCTTCAGCGATAAGCTGGACATGTTAATCATGCCCGAACGCCGCATGCAGGTGGGCCAGAACCAAAGCCCCAGCTATACCCGTTCCTTATTCATCGGCATGACTTTCGCAGCCGGTTGGACGCCCTGCATCGGTCCCCTATTAGGGGCCATTTTAACCCTGGCGGCCAGCGGCCAAAGCGTTGGTTTGGCCATATCGATGCTCTTTGTTTACTCAATGGGGCTGGCCATCCCCTTCCTGCTATCCGCCTTCCTCCTGACCAGCGCGACCGGCACGCTCAGAAAGCTTAACCGGCATGCCCACACGATCGAAGTGGTCAGCGCTGTCTTCCTGGTGACGATTGGGGTTCTATTGGTTACCAATCAATTTGAGGCGATTTTTAACACCACCTTCAGCCGGTTAGCGCCGGCCTGGTTATTGGAAAGACTATAGACTGTAAAGGCAAGGCACGCTTCTTGAACATTAAAGCCTGGCGGCTCATTAATTGCCGCCAGGCTTTATATTATGGTATCATCTCAATCTATGAATGGGCTTACTTTTTACACCAAACCCGGTTGCCATCTGTGCGAGGACGGTCAATGGCTGCTTGAAGCGGCCTTACGTGACCGCGAATTGCTCGTCACCTATGTTGATATTACCACCTCCCCTGCCTTGACCGATCGCTACGGACATCGCATTCCGGTCCTCAGCCACCCCCATTTGCCTACTGAACTTGACTGGCCCTTTACCCCCGAGTCCATCCTGGCCTGGCTGGATGATAAAACTGCCGCATGATGTATTGCAACTCCTCCTGAGTTGAACCAGCTATTGAATAGCATACGTAATCTGTAACTGAACCGAGATCTCTACCTCGCTGGGAGAGATGGGGCCTCCTCCGCCGCCTCGCCCAGTTGCCCCCGCGGATACTTCGCCCGCATAATAAGCGCCGCCGCTAATTACCTCACTAACACTAACCACATCGCCTAGTTCGACTCCGATGAGCGAAGCTAATTCTTGAGCTTTAGCCAGGGCGTTATTTACGGCTTTACTAAATTTTTAATCTTTCTCTACATGGACGGCGATATGAGTTCCCGGACGTGGCGTTGGATACGACTCCATTGCCTCATAATAAATGATGTAGGAAAACTGTCTCCGCTGCGCCTCGACCAGCGTGCCCTCTGGGGGATCTGGTTCGACGGTCCAACCATGCGCGGTCAATTGCTCGACGAAGTAATTCCGAACCTGGTCTGGCGGGTCGGAGACATCATAGTAAACCGCACACGCCCCGGTATCAACATTACCTTCCGGGGTGACTTGCACCCCGCTATACTGAGGAAACTCGGCCAAAACATTCCGTTCCTCCTCGCTGCAAACAAAGGCAGCGCAGCCACTCCACATGAACAGGCCCATCAATAACATACTTGCCAGGAATAATTTATTCATCGCTAACCAGAACCGAATATAGCTCGTCTATTCATAGGCCAACACTTCACGCACCGTCAGCCGGGCGGCGTTAAGAGCCGGCAGCAAGCTGGCGATGGCCGCCAGGACGATCACTAACCCTAACCAACCTGTCAGGCCGGTAACAGAAATCGTATAGGTAAGCGATGAACTCAAAAGCAACTCACCCACCGTGTCGCTCAGCAACTTGCCCAGAGGCAGCGCCGCCAGAGCGCCGATGACCCAACTGATCGCGCCGATAACCATCCCCTCAAAAAGAATGAGCCTGAGGATCGAGGGGGTCGAGGCGCCTATGGCCCGCATCACGCCGATTTCGCGGGTTCGCTCTAAAACATTGATGCTCATCGTACCCATCAGCCCCAGCCCTCCGACCGCCGCCAGCACGATAGCGATCACTAGCAACAGAATGAAGATGATCCGGAAGATCGACTCGATCGTCTGTTTATCCTGAGCAGCCGTGGCGGTCAGCCCAACACGGTAGCCCTGCTCGGTCAAGCGTTCCTCGATAGCCCGGCTCATTCGAGTTTGAGCTTCCAGGCTGTGTTCCTCGGTCACCACCATCACATATTCCACCTCGCCAAGCTGGCCCGTGACACGAGCCAGTACGTCCCGGCTGACAAAGGCGGTGGGCGTAAATGAGCCACCCTGGACGATCCCCACCACCACCCAAGGTGTTTCATCGCCCTCAATTTTTAAGGTTATCTCATCCCCCACCTCAACATCCGATTCATTTTGCAGGAACATTGTGTTTAGGACAATGGCATTAAAATCTTCCGGGCGGAGCCAGCGGCCCTCTACCAAGGTTGGTCTTACCACCTCTGTGTCGGGCGGTGGCGCAAAGAGGGTGATGTTGGCGCTGTTTGTACCGTCGGGGCGCACCCGGCGGGTCGTATAGAAGCCCCAGCCCTCGACCGCAACGACACCTGGCAGTTGAGATAACACAGGCGTTACTTTCTCCACCCGATATTGCCGGCCCAATTGTACGGCCACATCGTACTGGTAGTAATTCAGCCAACTGTTCAAGGTGCTGCGCAAGGAAGCCTGCAAACTGGAGACGGCAATAAAAATTGTACCGCCCATCACCAACGTCGCCAGGGTGAGGAGAAAGCGCTTCTTGCGCCGAAAGGTGTTGCGTATCGAGATTAGGGTGGGGCGGGCCAACCACCGCAATAGGAAACGGGTTATCGGACCGGCCAGCCAGCGGTCGATGAAATTGGTACCGAACTGGCCGCGTCCCAGCCCTTGCTCGCTAATCGCCTCCCGCACGGTAATGCGCGTCCCGGTCAGCACCGGAAAGATGCCGGCCACGACCGGCACCACCAGGGCGACCACCACCTGTAAAATCAGAGCTAGTGGCGGAATTTGAAACTCGGTCAGGTCAAAGTTCAGCAGCCCGGCAATTAATTGGCTCATGTAAAAGGCGCTAACGGCCGCCAGGGGTAGGGCCAGGGTTAAGGCCAGCACGCCAAAGGCTAAGACCATTGTCAGGTACATCAGCATAAGCTGGCCGGTTCGAGCGCCAAACGTTTTCATAGCCCCAATTTGGGTCGTCTGTTGGGTCAAAATAGCTGAGATGATATTAATAACCAGAAAACCACTTAAGATGAGTGAGAGCAGGCCTACCGCGCCCAAGATAGCAGTCGCAGCTTGAATCACATAGTTTAAGGGCGGCTGGTTGGGTTCGGGAATCAGGGTAAATAACACCGTGCGGCCACTATTTTCGATTTTGTCCTGCACTTTATCGGTCACAGCTTTAATATATTCTCTGTCATTTTGATGTTCGGCCACCCGGATATGCAGTTCGTTGAAATTGCGAGGTTCGCCCAACCATTCCAAGGTATCCATCGTGATGTGGCCGTAAGCGATGTTGCTTAAAACGAAGATAGAGGCTTGCAGGTCGTGTGAAAGCCCGGCAATTCGCACCTGGCGTTCTATCCCTTCAGGGGTTCTGATCGTCACCGTATCCCCCACGTTGGCTCCGGTCAACCCCAGCGCAGATCGCTCAATTAATATCTCGTCCTCCGGAGGTGGCCAGGCCCCTTGTTCCGGCTGCACTTCATCAACCTTGATCTCCTCATAATCCGGGATGGCTGCGAGCTGGAGATTGATCCACTCGTTGGGGCCGGTCTGTAAGCGCACTGTGACATTGCGGCGGGCCTCGGCCTCTTCGACACCCTCCACGTTACGGGCTGCCTCAACCAGGTCTTGGTCAAAGGGTGTCAGCGTCAATATGGTGGCATGGGCCGGTTTTGTAGCGGTGTAGATTTCAATTAGGCTATCAGACAGGACGATTTGGGCGTTGATTGTGACTCCGACGGCAAATATTCCGATGGCCATGGACAGTACCACCAGCGAGGTACGGGTCTTATTCAGCCACAAGTCACGGATTACTTTTCGCCAGCGCGAGCTAAGCATGCCTTTCCTGCCGATGGGCTGTCCCTATTATCATACTTCTGGATGGGGGTTTCGAATAATTCGACGGGATTACCGGCTGAGTCTTCAAGCAGGAACTGCTTGCCGCCCTTGCTGGTGGCGATGTCCTTGCGAATACGGTAGTCATTGTTGTTTTCTCGCGTTGCCACTCTTCCTGTCTTTCAGTTGTATAGCTGTGATTGTCGCGAATTACTCGCGCGCTAGAAGCGCCGCAATTTAAAGCGACAAATGAACAATTTAGTCTGCAAGCAAAATTCACTTCAGAGGTGCAATCGCGTAACTCCTATAAGTTTTAATGGTTTGGCCGAGTAAGCTCGTAGCTTAGCCTCAGGCCACGGATTTTACATAACAGTTACTTCCTGGTACTGGGGGGTACGATGTCAGGCTTGGTCGAACCAACAATATCAGGAGTCTGATTCTGGCTGGTAGCACAGCAGAATGACCCCCAAGCCAAGCGTTTCGGTTTTGACAAGCTTCAACCCCGTCGTCTGCATCCCATCTTTGAAGAAAGATTTTCCGCTTCCCACGATAATGGGATGAACAAGGAATTGATACTCATCGATAAGTCCGGTTTCCATGAGCGATTGAACAAGCGTAGCGCTACCGGTTATAAGAATGTCACCGCCGGGTTCTCGCTTGAGTTTCCTGATTTGCTCCTCAGCATTGTCTTTGATAATCCCCTGTGTGTTATTCCACTCTGCTTTTTCCATGGTCGAAGAGACAACGTACTTGGGCATGCTGTTTAATTTGCTTGCGGGACCCATATCATCATTTGTCTGGCTGGACCAGTATGGTGCAAGCATACCGTATGTCGTCCCTCCAAGCAAGAGCGCACCGGAGCCGGAAATCGTATCTTTAATGTATGCCGCCCGCTCATCACTGTGAAAAGGATTAAACCACACATCCATGTTATCCGCGTCAAAGACGCCATCCAGTGTAATCCATTCTGAAACGATTATTTGTCTCATATATCAATCTCCTTCTGCTAGCCGGGATAGCGTCGCTATCCCGGTGGTTTCGTTGTTATGCAGGCTCCAATACAGGCCAGCAAACAAAGTATTCATACGGTTCCTCTTTTATGTTGGTCACACGACTTTTCTGACATACGCTCCCGACTAAATCGAGGGATTGTATGTCAGGCCCTTGTTGTTACTTTACAACCCGGAATCGAAGATGGATCACATCAGGCGACTCAATAACCCTGATACTTTTCAGTTCCATATGCTCAGCGCCAATCTGGTCGAACAACCTGCCACCGAAAGGTTTAAGAAGGTTAATCCTTGATACCCCAACTCCAGGAAGCGGTTGGCTGAAACGGGGCTGATCCGAGCCAACATCTGTGATTCTATGTAGGCCACTCCTTTATCTGTAAACATTTTTTCGCTCCTTGTCTTTAATCAAAAGGCTGTTTCCGGCGGTATTATTGCCAGTTGTTCTGGCCTTGGCTAAGCTATAGCTGTTGAGTCCGCTGAGGCTGAGGCCTTGACGAAGTTAAGCACGCCCTGCCCACCATTATACTGGATCGTCAACTGATCATCCGCCAGCTCAAATTGACCGGCGGTTTGCAGCGCTTGATAATATTGTTGCTCTCGTTGCATCACGCTCGTGTTAGCGCAGGCCATCTCGGTACTGATGATCTGGCTGAATGAAAGAGTATCGTCCTGCACTTGATACTCGCCGCCGTAAGAGTTGCAGCCGCCGGAACCGGTAGCCTGGCCGTCCGGGCCAAACTCGAGGGTGATGGTGCTTCCCTTTATAACCGGCGTTTCGGCCTCCGGCGGGCCGAAGGAGACGAGCTGCCATTACGTGTCTGCCAGGCTATTCTCGGCGCCTGACGGCGTGGTTGTCTCTGGGGTTGGTGTTGTTGACCTCGTCGCAATTGAGGCGCAGGCTGATAGTATGAGCGGGATAGCCAATAGCAATAGTATTAAAAATTTCATGATCTCAACCCCTTTGCGATAAAAGTGGATAAATGATCGAGAATATGCTCTCTCCTTACCCAATTTACTAGCCTACCAGTATGGTCCCGCCTTATCTACACTCAGATGAGTGATTTTAGCCATATAAGGTGGGCTATCTTTTAGATAATCAGCCGATTTTATCGCCCAGGTGGATGAAATTTCCGGAGATAGTGGGGAAGTAAGAAAAGTTGCAGCTATGGCCGGCAACAGCGAGATAAAGTCGTAATCGAAATATTTCTGAATATGTCCAATTTTTGTTGGTTCATTTGTTATAGGAGTGTAATTCATACGTTCAATAACAACCAAAAAAGGAGAATAAAATGAATGAATTCTTATTGCTATTCAGAGGTGATTACGAGGCTGTACCTCAGGATGGTTCGGAAGAATGGCAGGCCACAGCAAAAAAATGGCAGGACTGGATAGGTGGCATAGCGGCGCAAAACAAATGGGTGGCTGCCGGGCAACGATTAAGCCCTGCCGGTAAAGTTGTCCGGACAAACGGGGTCATCACCGACGGACCGTACACCGAGATCAAAGAAACGCTCATTAGCTATTGCACAATTAAGGCCGAATCTATGGAAGAGGCGGCCGAATTGGCCAAAGGGTGTCCGATTTTAACGGTTGGCGGCAATGTCGAAATTAGAGAGATAGATGTGTGGTAAAGCGAAGCTGGTGTAAAATAAGCTCCCAGACTTTTGGGAGCTTTTAGCTTATGACAAAACAACCAGACCTAATACCACATCTGTTCAGAACCGAATACCGAAAAATTGTCTCTGTCCTTTGCCGTCATTTTGGCTTTGATCACATCGAAACGGCGGAAGATATTGCTGGCGACACCTTTCTGACAGCCTCGGAAACGTGGGGACTGCAAGGTATTCCGCCGAATCCGACCGCCTGGCTTTACCAGGTGGCCAAGAACAAAGCGAAGAATTATGTGCATCGTACTTCCATCTTGGAAACCAAAATTATTCCGGAATTACAAAGCACTGAGCCCCTCAGTTACCAGGCAGAGATTGATTTATCGCCGCAAAACATCAACGACAGTCAATTGCAGATGATGTTTGCCATTTGTCATCCGGCCATTTCACCAGAAGCCCAGATTGGCTTATCGCTCCGTATTCTGTGCGGCTTCGGCATTGAGGAAATAGCCGATGCTTTTTTAACCCACAAAGAAACCATCAATAAGGGTTTATATCGGGCGAAAGAAAAACTGCGGCAGGAAAAAATAAAAATTGAACTGCCCGGCGCAACTGAAATTGATGAGCGGTTGGAAGCGGTATTGACGACCATTTACTTGCTGTTTAACGAAGGCTATTATTCCATCAGTCAAGACCAAACGCTTCGCAAAGACCTCTGTCTTGAGGCGATGCGCTTGTGTTATATGCTGGTTGAAAATGAAAACACCAACAAGCCGCAGGTCAATGCCCTGCTTTCCTTGATGTGCTTTCAGGCTTCACGCTTTGAAGCGCGCTTGAATAAGAACGGGGACCTCATTCTTTATGAAGACCAGGACCCGAACCTGTGGGATGCCGAGTTGATACGACTGGGAGAATATTTTTTAAACTGTTCGGCCAGCGGAAATAAAATTTCAAAATATCATCTGGAAGCCGCTATCGCTTATTGGCACACCCACAAAGAAGACACCAAAGAGAAGTGGGAAAATATTTTGCAGTTCTACAATCGGCTGCTGCAGATAGAATATTCACCCATAGCAGCGCTTAACAGAACTTATGCGCTTTCAAAAGCAAACGGGAAAGAAGAAGCGATTATCGAAGCTGAAAAGCTAAACTTGACAGACAATCACTTTTACTTTACTCTGCTCGGCGAGCTTTACACAGACATTGACAACGAAAAAGCAAAATTAAATTTTCAAAAAGCCCTTTCTCTCGCAAAGACACAGACAGACAAGCAGGCAATCCAAAAGAAAATTGACAGGCTTTGACTTCATTCTACTTAAAAGGCCCCTCGACTAGCCAGCTATTACGCCCCCAGGAGACTAAGCGCCGTCTGTCCCAGTATCTTCAGCTCAGGTTCCTCAGCATAAACCCCGCGATTTTCTTCCGGCAACAACTGAGCTAACCGGTACATCACTAAGTTTGTTAATTCGCGATACACCAGTTGGCTGCTTGGATCTTCTGGCATTAGGGCGGGGATATCAATGAGTTCGCCCAAGACAATGCGTACCGTGATCGGCCGCCAGCCTTTGAAGCGTTTAGTATACAACTCCTCCGGCCCGAGAATAGCACAGGGCAAAATAGGCACCTGGTAGCGAATGGCCAGCCGCACGGCCCCGGTCTTAGCTTTGCGTAAGGCCACTTTTTTAGGCCCATTCCGAGTTCCTTCGGCAAAAATCATACATATCTGTCCGGCGGCCAGGATTCTACCGACATGCTCAAAGGCCCAGGCATCAGGTTCGCCCCGATTAATAGGAAACCCTCCCAGGTGACGGTAAACCCAGCTTAATTTGCCGAATAACTGGGTTTTAGCCATGAAGTAAATATGTCTGCCTTTGGGAAAACATATACCTAGCAGCGGGGCATCATCATTACCGATGTGATTAGATACCATAATGGCCGGCCCCTGGGGGATATTTTCATCAAAGCCGATCTTTTCAATTTTTACCTGGGGGTAATAAAAAAGTCTGACCAGGGGTTTGGCTATTCGTAGGAAGAGGGTTTCGTGGGTGAACCATGTTTGGGTTGTTCGCCAATCGATAACCTCGTCGTGTTCTGAACTGGATCGTGCCATAGACGATGACCTCTCGATATTAATAAGTTTTTGCCTTGCTGATGTAGAAGAGAGTGCCAATGATATGTTTTGTTAGACATGATATAATACATGAAACGGCTAAATTGGAAAAATAATAGGCCAGGGCTGGTGCAAAGTAATCGGGCAGAAGCATAAGCCGCTTGCTTGAGCCAACGTAATCGCTGACCGCTGATCATCGACCGCGATAAATCTGCGACTTATAGCTTTTTCGGCGGTCCGGTCGTTCGTCGATGGTCGGAATAAAACTGGCTTTGAGGCGGCGACTCTGGTAAAATAGACCAAATTTTCTAAAAAGAGACGGGGTGGATTGTGCCTATTCAAAAATTGTCCCCCGATGTAGCCGCTAAAATTGCGGCTGGTGAAGTTGTTGAGCGACCGGCGTCGGTGGTGAAAGAACTCATTGAAAATGCGATTGATGCCCGGGCCGGGACGATTCGGGTCGAGGTGATTCGAGGGGGTAAGCGGCTGTTAAAAGTCAGTGATGACGGGCTCGGCATTTCCGCCGACGAAGTCCCACTGGCCTTTGAACGCCACGCCACCAGTAAGCTCACCACCATTGAAGACCTTTTCCAAGTCAAAACCCTGGGCTTTCGGGGCGAGGCGTTGGCCTCTGTGGCCGCCGTATCACAGTTAAATTTGATTACTCGTCCGGCGGATCAAACAACCGGCCTTCAAATTCGATTTGAAGGTGGGCGTCAAAAAGCCCTTGACCGCGTTGGTGCGCCGGGGGGGACGATCATCACCGTCGAGAACCTTTTTTACAATGTCCCCGCCCGCCTTAAATTCCTCAAAGCTGACGCCACTGAAATGGGGCACATTCACCGCATTGTTAGCCATTATGCGCTGGCTTACCCCGAGATTCGCTTTTCCCTCTTCAATGCCGGCCGGCAAGTTTTTCAGACGAGTGGGAGCGGTGATTTATATGATGTGCTTGTTTCGGTCTGGGGCCTGGCCGTGGCCAAGCAAATGGTGGAAGTCGAGGGGAAAACAGAGAGGGGGATCACCGTTTACGGCTACGTAGGGACGCCCGCCTTACATCGTGGCCAACGCGATTATCTGGTCCTCTTTGTCAACCGACGTTGGATTCAAGATAAGGCCCTGGCTCACGCGGTGGCCCAGGCCTATCACACCTTTCTGCCGGTGGGCCGCCATCCGGTGGCCGTTCTAAATGTGATGATGGACTCGGCTGAGGTGGATGTCAACGTTCATCCCACCAAAGCGGAGGTCAAGTTTAGGGAGTCGGGGGCCGTTTTCACCGCTGTGCAACGCCCAGTGCGAGCGACTATTACCGAACATGCACCGATGGCTCGCCCGGCCCAAGTCTTTGGCGGTGAAGAGGGACGTTGGTCCGGTGGTGGTCACGCGGGAGATTTCAACCGGGCGGCGGATTTGGGCGAATGGAGCCAGTTGGGCCTGGAAGCGCAACGCACCGGTTCGAGGGGAGAAGCCTTTCCTCTTGAACCAGCCGACGAGTCAGCTCAAATGCCCCCGCTGCGGGTGGTGGGCCAGATTCAACAGATGTACGTCATCGCGGAAGGGCCGGACGGGCTGTATTTGATTGACCAACACGCCGCCCACGAGCGCGTTTTGTATGAGAAACTCATGGGCCAAAAAGAGGCCGCTGCTGTCGTCAGCCAACGCCTGTTGACACCTGCTCTACTTGAACTGACCCCGGCCCAGGCGGCTGTATTAGAGGCAGAGAAGGAGGCGTTGACCGCGGTCGGTTTTGAGCTTGAGCCCTTTGGCGGTTATAGTTACCGGCTTCTGGCCGTGCCGGAGATGTTGGCCGCAGAAGACCTGGCCGATGCCTTCCTCGATATTCTCACCGAGATGGCCGAAGGGGCCGTCCCCATGGCCCGCCAGACCCACGAGCGGGTGGCGGTGATTGTTTGCAAACGAGCCTCCATCAAGGGGGGACAGACCCTCTCATCCAAAGAAATGGCGGAACTGGTGAGGCAATTAGAGCAGAGCCAAAATCCCCGCACCTGCCCCCATGGCCGCCCAACCATGATTCATCTCTCAGCTTACCAATTAGCGCGTGAATTTGGGCGACATTAGTACAACATCACCTGGCGCCGTTGAGCCTCAAATGTCGCTTGATCCGATGCCCAACCGGCCACAATTTCGCTGACCGCTACCTCAGCCTCAAATTGTTGGCGCACTTTATCGGTGCCTAATAAACGATCAAAATGGGGTAATCGCCAGGTGAACTCGGTGGGATAGAGGGTTTTGAGCGTGGCAATCAGGTGCAGCCCAACAGCCACCGGACGTAAAGCCTGGCGGTCGAGGACGTGAAGCTGCACGCCGGCGCAGACCTGATCTCGCCACTTGCTATCGGTGGGTTGAAACTGGGTAGGGCGGAATTTAACCCCGGCCAGATCGAGTCTGTTCAACGCCTCGGCCAGCTCCCAGGCATCGATCCAGGGGGCGCCCGCCACCTCAAAGGGCGTCCCGGTCCCGCGACCCTCGCTCAGGTTGGTCCCCTCAATCAAGCAAGTGCCAGGGTAAACGGTGGCGCTATCCAGCTTGGGCATCCCCGGCGAAGGCGGGATCCAGATCAGCCCGGTCTCATCATACCACATGGACCGGGTCCAGCCCTGGCAGGGCACCACCGTTAAATCGCAGTTGACCCCCCAGACATCCTTATAGAGCCGGGCCAATTCGCCCATGGTCAGCCCGTGGCGAATGGGCAGCGGCCCGGAGCCGATGAAGCTTTCGAAACCTGGCTTCAGCAGTGGTCCCTCTACCACCTCGCCGCCGATGGGATTGGGCCGGTCGCAGACAACCACGGCTAGCCCATGTTCGGCGGCCGCTTGCATAGCGTAGAGGAGAGTGGTGATATAAGTGTAGAAACGGACTCCCATAGCTTGGATATCGAAGACCAGAACATCCAGGCCGGTTAACATCTCGCCGGTCGGCTTTTCCGTCTGGCCGTACAGGCTGTGGACGGGTAATCGTGTTCGGGCATCCACACTGGCGCCAATTTTTAGCCCATCGGGGACGGCGGCGTAGAAGCCGTGCTCCGGCCCAAATAGGGCCGCTAATTGAACGCCCGGGGCCCCTCGCAGGGCGTCTACATCGCTGGTGAGGTCGCGGGTTATCCCACTGGCATTGCTGATCAGCCCGATCCGCCGTCCGGCGATCAGGTCAAGTTGTTGGCTGAGTAAAACGTCAATTCCAGGTAGAACAGTCATTTTTCAACCTCAGGCAATTCTTTAGTTAAGTGAGCGACGAAAGTAGCCATATCCTCACTCTGGATAGCCGCCGCCAGCAGACGCTGTAAGGCTTCTCGATCGGTGAGCATTTCGAGCTGGCGGCTGACCTGAAGGTACTCGCTGGCCGGAGGGTTGAAACGCAAAATAATGGCTTCCAGAATAGCTTCACGTAAGCCGGCTAAAATACCTTCTTCTTTACCTTTAGCCAACCCTTCTTCTCGGCCTTGTTGTAGAATACGCTGCTGATAAGGCAACTGCAACATATATTCATCCAATGAACTCAACATCTCTTCAGCCATTCTTTGTGCCTCCTGGTCACTTATCAAACTCACCAACAAAGTCAGTAACCGACCACGCTGCGCCTCATCCTCCACCTGCCGGATCTCTGCTACTACTTGCGGTAAGATACGTTCCGGTTCTCGTAGGCGAGTCTGCCCCACTAAAGCCAGAAACGCCGGTTGCCCTAAGGCGATCAGCTCCTCAGCCTCCATACGCCAGAGTAAAATAGGCATATAGCGCCAACTAAGGCTTGGCAAACCATCCGGTCCCAGGATTTCATAGCGCCCCTGGTCGTTGGCCCCAGCCCCCTGACCTACATAGAAAACGACGCTATACAGTCTCACTGAACTGTCCGGCGATCGGTCCCCCAGTTCTCGCTTGGCCAGCCGGCTCAGATAGTCCAGCATCCGCCAGGGCATTGGTTCGTTACTAGAGCGCCCTTGCAATTCGATGTGCAGTAACACTACCTGACCATCAGTTTGGATCACCTCAAACACTAAATCGCTGCGAGTGGTCGAGGCAGGCAGTTCCACGTTGAGAGGATTCACTCGCCGGGGTGGACTACCCAGGAGCCAGCCGACAAAGGCTTCGTTGAAGGTCGTAATGAGGATTTTGAGTGGGTTATCAATATCAGCCATAGAGTTGGCTCCGGTAACGGTCGGTTAAGCCAAAGTGTACCATGAAAATGACAAATAACCAACGTGAGGCCCGAAACGTGAAACGGGCGTTGATAGTTTTTGAGAGTCCCAAAACCGTTATTTTAGCAAGTTGATAGGTTTTGAGAGGCTCTGTGTGTTATAATTTTCTCAAAACCGTTGCAGCCTCTGCAAGTGGGGTTTTTTATTGCCAGACGTGACAGCCTATGAGTAGATCTTCACGACTGCCTGGCTTTTACAAAAAGTCGCTACCAGAGCGAACCGCCATCATCGGCGAGTGGGCCAATCTTACCCAGGCCGAGATGGCGGTTTTGACGACCGGCCTCAGCCTGGCCCAGGCCGAGGCCATGATTGAAAACGTCGTCGGCTTGTACAATTTACCGCTGGGCATTGCTACCAATTTCCAGATCAACGGCCGGGATGTTTTGGTCCCCATGGTGGTTGAAGAACCAAGCATCGTGGCCGGCGTGAGCTACGCGGCCAGGTTGGCCCTCGCCGCCGGTGGGTTCACGACCCATAGCAGTGAGCCGTTGATGATCGGCCAGCTTCAGGTGCTCGATTTACCTGATGTAGCCCAGGCGGCGGGGCAAATAGTGGCCCATAAAAAACAGCTCATCGAAGCCGCCAACCAACACCATCCAACCATCCAAGCCAGAGGCGGCGGGGCCAAAGATATTGAGTGCCGTCCCCTGTCCGATACCCCGGTCGGCCCCATGCTGGTCGTTCACCTCCTCTATGACTGCCGGGATGCGATGGGAGCTAACGCTGTCAACACGGCGGCTGAGGCGATCGCCCCCCTGGTTGAGGAAATAACCGGAGGCCGGGTCAATTTGCGCATTTTGTCCAACCTGTCCGACCGGCGCACGGCCACCGCCGAATGTGTCATCAAAACCTCGGAGTTGGCCCGCGATGGGCTGGAGGGGCCAGTAGTTGCCCGCAGCATTGTCGAGGCCTGGGCCCTGGCTGAAGCGGACCCCTATCGGGCGGCGACCCACAATAAAGGGGTTATGAATGGTATTGATGCCGTGGCCATCGCCACCGGAAATGATTGGCGGGCCCTCGAAGCGGGCGCGCATGCCTTTGCGGCCCGATCCGGTCGCTACGCCAGCATGACCCGTTGGCGGCAAAATGAGGCCGGCGATTTATGCGGGCACTTGCACCTACCCCTTAGCGTGGGGGTGGTCGGCGGCGCGACAAGGGTCCACCCGACGGCCCAGGTAGCCATGAAGATTTTGGGCGATCCGGATGCCCGCCAATTGGCTGAAATTATGGCCGCCGTCGGGCTGGCCCAAAACCTGGCCGCCCTGCGCGCCCTGGCCACGGAGGGCATCCAACGCGGCCACATGCGCCTTCACGCCCGCCAGCTTGCTCTGGCCGCCGGGGCCAGCGGGACTGAAGTCCAGCAGCTTGTTCAGCAGTTGGTCGGCGAAGGAGTTATCCGTGAAGGCCGGGCCAGAGAATTGTTAAAACATCTACGTGAATCGCGATCATGACCCTGCTGAAACATGGGGATTTTCACCGCGAAGACACAAAGGGCGCAAAGTTTTTTTAGGTAAAGATTAAATATGGGGCTGTATTAGTGGAAAAATTGAGTAACCTTAACCTTTATTTTCTTGGCGTTCTTCGCGCCTTCGCGGTTCAGTTCTTGGTTTCTTCAGGGAGTCGATCATAGGATTGTGAGTTCGGAGTGACTGATCTATGGGATTGATGAAAGCAGTGAGTGGCACGGGGATTGTGGGGTATGGCGCCTACATTCCCCGTTATCGCCTGCCGGCGAAAGAGATCGCCCGCGTATGGACGGGCGGTGTAGGGGCTTTGCCTATCATTGAAAAGGCGGTCCCCGGGCCGGATGAAGATACCTTAACCATCGCCCTGGAGGCGGCCAGGAACGCCCTGGCCCGGGCGCAAATTGACCCCCAGGCCATTGGGGCCGTGTGGGTCGGTAGTGAGAGTCATCCCTATGCGGTCAAACCGACCAGCACCATTGTGGCCGAGGCTATCGGGGCCACACCCAATACCCAGGCCGGTGACTGGGAATTTGCCTGCAAGGCGGGAACCGAAGCGATGCAGGCCGGGATCGGTTTTGTGGCCGGGGGCATGAGCCGCTATGTTTTGGCCATCGGGTCTGACACGGCCCAGGGACGACCGGGGGACGCGCTCGAATACACCGCCGCCGCCGGTGGGGCGGCTTACATTATCGGCCCGTCTGAGGAGAGTATGGCCGTTTTTGAGGCCAGCTTCTCCTACGTCACCGATACGCCCGATTTCTGGCGGCGCCCGCACGTGCACTACCCCAGCCACGGCCAGCGCTTCACCGGCGAACCGGCCTATTTTCACCATATTACCTCCGCCGCTAACACCCTCATGTCGGAACTGGGCCGCACCGCCAAAGATTACGATTATGTCGTTCTCCACCAGCCCAACGCCAAGTTCCCCCAACGGGCCGCGGCGATGTTGGGCTTTGAAAAATCACAATGGAAAACGGGCCTGGTGTGCCCGGTGGTAGGCAATACCTACTCCGGCGCGGCCATGGTGGGCTTGACCGCGATTTTGGATGAGGCCAGGCCGGGAGACCGCATTTTGTGCGTCAGCTTCGGCTCCGGGGCCGGCTCCGATGCCTTCTCTCTGGTTGTCACCGGCCAGATCGAAGGCAAGGCCGAACGTGCCCCGGCCACTCAAACGTATATCCAGCGTCGCAAAGAGATTGATTATGCCACTTACGCCCGCTATCGGGGTAAGTTACAAATGCACTGAACGTGAAGCGTGAAATGTGAAACGTGATAAAGCGTAATACGTATTGCGTAATGTATAAAACTTCACCTCTGTCAGTCCATTACGTAGTACGCATTACGTAGTAGTTTTATAGGTTTTACTTTATCAGATGTGAGTTCGGAAACTATGCGAGATGTATCAATTATCGGTATTGGACAGACTCCGGTCGGAGAACATTGGGACAAAAGTTTGCGTCAACTGGCCTACGAGGCCCTGGCTGCGGCCATGCAAGATGCCAGCGTGACCAGAGTTGATGCCATCTATGTGGGGAATATGCTCTCCGGCGAAATCAGCGGTCAGGCCCATTTGGGTGCCCTGGTGGCCGATTTTGCCGGCTTGCCCGGCGTCGAAGCAGTCAAGGTGGAAGCGGCCTGCGCCAGCGCGGCGGCGGCTTTTCGTTTGGGCTTGATGGGCGTTGCCAGCGGCTATCAAGATATTGTGGCTGTGGTGGGGGTCGAGAAGATGACCGACGATGTGGGCAGCAAGCTGACCGCCGGCCTGGCTTCGGCGGCCGATGCCGATTATGAGACGGTTCAGGGGGTTACTTTCCCCGCCCTCAACGCCTTGATTATGCAGCGCTATATGTATGAATACAAAGTCTCCAAGGCAGACTTTGCCAATTTTAGCATCAACGCCCATGCCAACGGGGCCAACAACCCCAACGCCCGGCTCCAAGCCCCCATTACCAAGGAAATTTTCCTGGGCGGTGGCATGGTGGCCGACCCAATCACCCTCTACGATGCCAGCCCCATGGCCGATGGGGCGGCCGCGGTCATCATCTGCCCGGCCCATCTGGCCGAGGAGTATTCCTCCAAGGCTATTCGGGTGGCTGCCTCGGCCCTGGCCACCGACACCCTGAGCGTCCACGACCGCAAAGACCCCCTCTGGCTGCAAGCGGCCGAGGACTCGGCCCGCCGGGCCTACAAACAGGCCACTATCGGGCCGGAGGCGATTGACTTCTTTGAGCTGCACGATGCTTTTACCATTATGTCGGCCCTCAGCCTGGAGGCCTGCGGCTTTGCCGAACGCGGCCGGGGCACCCGCCTAGCCGTCGATGGCCAGATCACCCTGGAGGGAAAAATCCCCATTTGTACCCAGGGAGGCTTAAAGGCGCGCGGCCACCCCGTCGGCGCGACCGGCCTGTACCAGATCGTGGAAGCGGCTCAACAGTTGCGCGGCGAGGCGGGCCAAAATCAAGTCCCGAACGCCCGCTGGGGGATGACCCAAAACATCGGTGGCAGCGGCGCGACGATCGTGACCCATATCTTGACAAATCAAAAAAATCATTAGTACTGATCACTCGTTTCTTCTATGAACCATCAAACATTCTTAATTCTTAATTTTTAATTCTTAATTATCGAGGAGGTTTGATCAACCATGACCGTAGAAATTGCCCGACATTGGCGACTAAAAGCCCAGCGATATGGACTCATCGGTGAGGTTTGTCCCACCTGCCACGGCAAAATCTTCCCCCCGCGCGATGTCTGCCCTCATTGCGCCGGGGAGGCCGGGCCGGCCTTTCAGTTCAGCGGCCAGGGGGAGGTCTATTCTTACACCACCATCCACAACGCCCCCGAAGGCTACGAGGGCAATGTCCCCTACGTCGTGGCCCTGATTAAATTGGACGAAGGCCCTATGATCACAGCCCAACTGACCGATATCGACGTGGCCGAGGTCGAAATTGGCCTGCCTGTCGAAATGGTCACCCGCAAGCTGATGGAGCACGGGGAGGAAGGCCTGATCCAATACGGCTATAAGTTTCGCCCGGACTTGGTAACGGCCTGATTCGCACCGCTATGAAAATAGCTGTAGTGCAGGCTTTCCAGCCTGCGACGGGCAGCCTGGAAAGACTACCCTAAGTCAGGTCGCCTTTTATGGTTTGCTCTGTTACAGTGTCGATGTACGGTGATGAGCGGACGAAATCAGCGATGACCTTGATCGGGTCAGCGGCAGTGAGGCTTTCGTTTTCAGCTTCGTTCAAACGAGCCAACTCGCGCACAATCTGTCTTTGTTGCTCCAGCAGATGGTTGAACTGCTGATCGCAGCCAGCGATTGGGGATGGGTAATGCCCAATCTGCTCATAGATCCGGGCTTTTTCATGCGCCAGTTCCGTTCTAATCTTGTTCCAGACCAACTTCACGGCCTCCGTCCCGCTGATCGTTGAATTCCTGGTCTCTAAAGATGGCATCGTAAGATCTCCTTAGCTAATGTTCTCCCCCCCTGTTGAGAGAGACGACTGTTGGGATGGAAAAGCGGGTAACTTACCGCTTCTACGCCGGAGGTAACCCTTGGGATATAGCCACCTCCAGGTAAGTAAGTATACCTCATTTTGTCCAAATCGGCCTCATTGTTGACGATTGTTGGGTTACGAGTTATGCGGTCTTTCCCCACTCAAATACCCGGAACCTCCGGCTCTTGTACTTCTTGCGCCTGCATAAAAAGCAAAGTGAGAACAAAACACCCCATCCACAGGAGAACACTCACTATCGCAAACTGAAAATCAGAAAAGCTGACAATCACCAAAACAACTGACCAGTAAACAACGCGTAATAACCTCATCCTTACCCTCACTCAAATACCTGCCAACTCCGGCTCTTGGTCTGCTTGAACAAAAAAGTCCCTGCCCGATCACCCAATCTACCCCGGCCGGGGCTTCTTCTTTTGAGGATTTGTTTCCTCATTGTTGAAAATAGTATACCAAATGAACATGAAGACCGCATGAAGTGAAGATGAAGCTTTTCTTCATCCCTTTTTCACCATTCGCTACCTGCTTGTCCATTTTCATCGCCTGAGGTAAACTTAATGAACCGCTGTCAGTGAACCACCAGAACCGCTACCAGGCCGTCTCAAGGCAGGTTCACGCTAAGCGTAAGGAGCTACCCATGCCCGCGACCCTGAAAGACCTGCCCAAAACCGGGCGCTTAGAAGTTGAGATTAAAGTAACAGCCGATATTAATATTTCGGCCTATGCGGCCCAACAGAAGGTCAATGGTTTTGTCCTCAGCGAGATCAGCTATATGATGCACGC
>JABAHQ010006173.1_pt1 | contig 21543 bp, 21 predicted proteins | sample 7062091 | NCBI WGS metagenome assembly JABAHQ01 (sample SAMN14534359, study PRJNA622989) | marine sediment metagenome | biome: marine biome [ENVO:00000428]; feature: marine pelagic biome [ENVO:01000023]; material: deep marine sediment [ENVO:00002113] | place: India: Gulf of Kutch | collected...
GCAGCTCGGCGACGTCCTCAAGCACCGCTTCCCGGGATGGTCGGCCTGGGTTCTGTCGGGTAATCGCGCCCTCGACAAGCGCATCGGGCTCCGAGCGGCCTCGAAGCGGGTGGTGATGAACGGGCCGATCGAGTGCCGCTTCCTCGAGCTGCCGATCGGCACGGAGGCGCCCCAGCGCGAAGCCCCCGGTTGGCGGAAGCCGAGCCCCGAAGCGGAGATGTTCGAAAACCGCCTCCGCAAGAACGCCAAGCGGATGCGGCGATGGGCGAAGAAGCAGGGCGTCGACGCGTATCGCCTCTACGACGCCGACATCCCCGAGTTCAACGTGGCCGTGGACTTCTACGCCGGCGCGGTGCGCGTCGAGGAGTACCGGCGGCCGAAGAAAATCGACCAGGCGGTCGCCGAGCGACGGGTGCGGGACGTGCTCCTCGTCGTCGAGGACGTCCTCGGCGTGGAAGCCGCGGACGTCGTGCTCCGCGTCCGCGGGCGGAGCGCGCGGCAAGAGGAACGCCGCGGCGACCTCGGCGAGCTCCGCGAGGTCCACGAAGGCGAAGAGGTCTATCTCGTGAACCTCGAGGATTATCTCGACACNNCTCTTCAGCTACACGTGCGCGGCGTCGGTGTCCGCGGCGGCGGGTGGGGCGACGTCGACGACGAGCGTCGACCTCTCGAAGCGCTACCTCGCCTGGGGAGAGCGCAACTTCGAAGCCAACGGCTTCGCCGTCGGCCAGCGCCACCGCTTCGTCCGCGCCGACGCCCTCGACTGGCTCCACGAAGCCGTCGACGCTCGGGAGCGCTGGGACCGGATCCTCCTCGCGCCGCCGACCCACTCGCGGAGCAAGTCGATGAAGGGCGACTTCGACATTCAGCGCGACCACGTGCGCGTGATCCGCGACGCCGCCGCGCTCCTTCGCCCGGGCGGCGAGCTCCTCTTCACCACGAACCTCCGCACTTTCGACCTCGACGAAGGGGGCCTGAAGGGGCTCGCTCCCCGCGAGGTCACCCGTCGTCTCACACCGGAGGACTTCCGCAAGAACCCGCGCTTCCGCGCCTGGTCGATGAGGAGCCGATGATGCGCGGAGGGACACGCAGCGGGCTACGACCTCAGAGCAGTTCCGCGCGCCACAGATCGGCCATGTCCCCCCGAGCTCCGGTCGTGTCGTAACCCAACCCGCCGAAGATGTAGACGACGCCCGCCTCGTCAGACCACATGGCCTGGCCCTCTCTCGCGCCCGGCCCCGCGTCCGCGCCGCCGACCACCGTGATCTCGTCGCCCAGGTCTCCGCCCGCCACCCAGGTCCATCGGTCCGTCGCCGGATCGTAGACCCACAGGTCGGAGAGGGCGCGATCGCCGCCGTCGATACGCCCGAAGCCGCCGTGGACCCACACCCGACCGGCGGGGTCGACGGTGATGCGTCCCGTGAAACGGCCGCCGGGGCGGCTCGTATCGTCGGGCACGCCCCGGGTGCCGAAGACGGGCTCCTCACCGACCGTGGTCGGACCGCTCACCCAGGTCCACAGATCCGTCGCTGGCTCGTAGCGCCACAGGTCGGCGAGGACCCACTCGGCGCCGGACTCGGTCGTGCCCTCGCCGCCGAAGACGTAGAAGCTCGAGGTTCCGTCCTGGCCCCACGCGAGGACGTGCCGGCGGCCCGGCATGTTCGACTCCGCTGCGACGCCGCGCGTGCCATAGCTCGCGTCGGCGTTGTAACCGCCGAACCAGGTCCACAGGCCGCTCGACACGGAGAAGCGCCACAGGTCGTTGCGCCAGCCGAAGATGCCACTCTCCTTGCCACCGAAGAGCCAGACGTCGTTCGAGGCGTCGGTGTAGAGCCCGTAGTCCAGGCGCTGGCCCGGTTGGTTGGCACGGGCGGGGACGCCCTCCGTGCCGNNAGTCGAGGCGCTGGCCCGGTTGGTTTTCGGGGGCGGGGACGCCCTCCGTGCCGAAGACCGGACTCGCGCCGGCCGTGCTGGGCCCCGCCATCCACGTCCAGGTGCCCGTCGCGATCTCGAGACGCCAGAGATCGGCCAGGGTGCCCTCGATCCCGGCGCTGTCGATCCCGACCCCGCCGTAGAGCCACGCGTTGCCCACCGCGTCGGTCACCATCACCGCGCTGTTGCGCGCGCTCGGCCAGTTGGAGGCCGCGGGGTCGCCCAAGGCGCCCCAGTTGCCGGCGCCATTTGCCGTCGTGCCACCGCCGACGAAGACCCATCGAGCCGCCGAGATCTCGTACCGCCACAGGTCGTCGAGGTTGCCCCGGGTCCCCGACTCGTCGTAGCCGCGCCCCCCGAAGAGGTAGAGGCTGTTTCCCGGTCCTCGGAAGAACATGCCGAAGCGCCGTGCGCCGGGACGCAGGTCGCCCCCGGCGTAGACGCCGGGCGCGTTGGCGACGGTCGAGCCCGCGACCATGGCGAAGTCGGCGGGGCCGACCGGTCCCACGTCGACCGGCGGGGCATCGACGGGAGCGTCGACGGCGCCCTCGGGGGCCGTGTCCGAAGGTGCGTCGAGTCCCGCGTCCATGCTGGCGTCGGCAACGGCGGGCCGAGCCGTGCAACCCGTGGCGACGTCGCAGTACTCGTCGGCCGCGCACATCGCGTCGATGCCCTCGGAGAGGCACTCGCCGGCGACGCAGACCTGCCGGGCGCACGCGACCGCCGCCCCGGCGCAGTCGCCGTCGCTCCGACAACCCGGGTCTCCACAGAACTCGCCGGATTCGACCGTGCAGCGTTCGTCCACGCAGCGTCCCCCCACGCACTGGCTCGAAGCCGGCTCGCCACTACAGGTGACGTCGAGACAGCTGCGCGTGGCGAGGACCGTGAATCCCGTGTCCCCCGACACCTCCACCACGACCGTCCGCTCGATCACCGCCATCCCGTCGGGCCCCTCCAGGAAGACGCGCGTCGTCGTCGTGCCGGGAGCCACGTCCGTGAGCTCCGCGATCCGGTGCCCGTCGAGGTAATCGTCGCCGAACGCGGCCTCCACCGTGACCGAATCCCCACCGTCCGCGTGAAGGATCTCGGTCCGAACGCGGGTGAACTCGACCCCCGCCTCGAAGTCCGTGATCAAGTCCACGACCACCTCGTTTCCGTCGCATCCCATTGCCGCGACGAGGATCGAGAGGATGGCGAAACGCCTCACGTCGCGAGTATACCGTCCCGAGGGGGCTCTCTGCTTGCTCCGGACGACGCGAAGGTGGCGGTTTGCGGGCCGAGGCCACTACCGTCGCGACGGCGATGGAGGCGACGCTTCTGGATGACGTGAGCCCGCAGACGTTCCGGGCCGGGCTCGGCAGTCTTCGGGGCACGTGACGGCGACCCTCAGCGCTCCGGCGAGCGCGTGGGAATCGATGGGCAGGCGCAGGCGAGCCACGGCATTGGCCGACGAGAGCGCGGAGCAGAGCTCCACCTCACCGTCGTCTTCCCAGGCCAGGATGGTCGGGATGGGGGCGACGCCGGGCTCACGGGCCTTTCGCGCCATCAGCTCGCCACCCGTCATGTCGGGGAGGTCGCTGTCGAGGAGCAAAACGTCGAACGCGCCCGACTTCAGCGCCAGCAGTGCGTCCTCCCCCAGTCCGAGCCGCGTCACGCGGAAGCCGAGGTCACGCACCAAGCGACCCAGACGCGCCGCTGGCTCACCAAACGTTGTGACCAACAAGACGTGAGGATGTCCGAGCATGGCGTCATTCCCCTTCACCGAGACGCGTGAAGGTCGCCGTCGTGCGTCCCCTGGAGAGCTGCGGCAGCGTGAACACCAAGAGGTTGCCGGGTTTGCGGTCCCGTTTCAGAGCCACCGTTCCATCGACGGCGTGGGCGATGTCCCAGACGATGTGTAGATCGAGTCCCGATCCCGAACCCGTTTGCCAGCGCTGCGAGTCCGCCGTCTTGAACGGGTCGAAGAGGTGTTCTTCCCTCTTCCGTGAAATGTGCGGTGCTCCATCCCGAACCCCGATGACGGCGCGATCACCGTTCGTCACTGCGCGCACGCACACCTCGCCCCGAGAGGTCGTCTGAACGGCCCGACTCACGAGATTCAACAGGACGAGGCGGACCAGACCGCGGTCCGACCAGATGACCGAGCCGACCGGCACGTCACAGTCGATTCGCACGTCCTTGAGGTCGGCGAACTCCCGCAGGTCGCGCTCGACCTCCTGCGCCAGCTCGGCCAGATCGATCTGCGAGACGGCCACCTCGTACCGTCCGCCCTCGATCCGCGCCCAGGCCATGACCGTGTCGATGAGCCAGCGCAAGCGCCTGGTGGACCGGGCCAGCCGCGCGAGCCCCACCCTCGCCGCCTCGTTGGGAATGCTCTCCGGATCCCGCTGGAAGATCGTCATCTGGATCTCCATCGCGGTGATGGGGGTTCGCAGCTCGTGGGACATCGTGCGCAAGAATCCCCTCTTGACGCGGTTGGCGGTCTGCGCGGCCTGGTGGGCCTTTCGAAGCGCCTCCTGCTGCGCCGCGACCTGCTCGGCGAGTCGTACGAGGTCGGTTTCGTGCTTGCCAATCGTCTGGTTCAACAGGTCGCGGGTGCGCTTCTCGGCGAGGAGATTGCGGATGCGCGCGCGAACCTCTGCCCGGTTGAACGGCTTCTTCACCACGTCCTGCACCGGTCCTTCGAGCAGGCGTGTGAGCCGTTCTTCATCGGAGCTCGCCGTGAGCACCAGGAGCGGCACATCGTCCAGATCGTGCGCGTCGCGGATCTTCCGCACCAGCTCGTTTCCGTCCATCGCGGGGAGGACGAGGTCGAGGACGATGAGGTCGGGCCTTTCGCGCATCGCGAGAGACAGGCCACCGGTCCCGTCGAACGCGGAGATGGTCGCGAACTCCGGCTCCAGACTCTCGACGAGCACGCGCTGTATCGCGCGGCTGTCCTCCACGATGAGCACGAGCGGCCGGCCGCGCCGGTCGAGGGCCCGCTCCTCCAAGCGAACTTCCTCGTTCAGCTGCTCACGAGCCGCCTCGACGGCGTTTTGGACCAGGCTCGTGGGCAGTGGGTTTTCCTCCCCGACCGGGAGGCCGCGGGGCGCTCGCCGTGGCATGGTGACTACGACGCGGGAGCGCTCGTCGTCCGTCAACCGCGTGGTCCCGCCGTGGAGGGCAACCAGATCGTGAACCGCCCCGAGGGCGATCGGGACCTCGTTCACCCATGTCACCGTTCCGCGCTCGATCTCTCCCGAGCGGCGGAGGATGGCCTTCTCGTTCGCTGCATCCGGGGGAGTTCCATCATCGGCGGTCCCGAGCGTCCAGTCGTCGCCGCCTTCGGCGAGCTCCACGCGGATCCAGCCGCCTCTCGTCGCGTGCTTGGTCGCCTCGAAGACGAGGCAGACGACCGCGACCTCGAGCTTTCGTGCGTCGGCTTCGACTCGCAGCTCGTTCGGCGTCACCAATTCGACGCGCACGTCTCGGGCGGTGTGGAGCGGGCGGAATGCTTCCATGACGTGACGGACGAGTTTCGCCACGTCCAAGCGACGATAGGCCACGTCCAGCGAAGCTTCCGCGGTGAGCACCATGCATCCCTCGATGGCGTCGATTCCCCGCTCGAGGCGCCGAAGCACCGTTCGCAGATCGCGGAGCTCGCGCGGGGAGAGCGGACCCTGATCGTTCATCGCGCGCGCAATCGCGGGGAGGAAGGCCTCCGCCGACTCCTGCGCGCGCTCCTTGGCCTTTGGGTCCAGCTGCGTCAGCCGTTCGAGGAGCGCGGTCAGGTCGTCCAGGACCACGAGGTCATCCTGATTGCTGTCGTAGATTCGGGCGCGCACCTCTTCGAGGAAACTCGCTGGTCCTTCGAGCTGAGAGTGTCCTCTCGCGTGTGCAGAAGCCGGCATGCGTCGTCGCTCCCCCCGGCACCCCCATGCACGACCGAGGCCAACGCGTAGTGGTGTCGCTTTCCGCTATGGGTCCAAATCATCGACTGCAGATTATGCAGACAGCGGACTTTCACTCGGAGAGCGTCTGCAGCGTGGCACACGGGCTGGTTACGACCAGGCGTTTCCTCCATCCTGATAGTTGTCGTGACCACCATCATCGTCGTTGGCGACATCGACGTCTCCCGCCTCGACGAAGCGGGGTTCACCATTCGCCACGCCTCCGTCGAGGAGTTGCCGACCGCGGTGGAGCAATCCGAGCCTCGGCTGGCGCTCGTGGATGTTCGGCTCGTACCGTTCGCCCCCGACTCACCCGCATGGGCCGCGCTCGACGGCGTCGTGACCGTCCTGGTCGCGGAAGAGCCCGATGGCGGGACCTTGTCCACCGCAGATCGGTCGGGTGTCGACGCCGTGCTCTGTGGCGCTCCCGACGTGGTGTCGGCCGGGCGGATATCGGCTCGGTTCACTCCTCGTCCCGCACCCGCGCCCCCCGACGACGATGGAGCGCACCTCCCATCGGTCGTCGTCGCCGAGAGCCCTTCGATGACGCGGGTGTTTCGTATCGCGCTTCTCGCGGCCGCTACCGATTCTTCGGTGGTCATCCGCGGTGAAACCGGCGTCGGCAAAGAGGTCATCGCTCGGGCGCTGCATCGCTTCTCGCCGCGCCGCTTCGCACCGTTCGTGGCGGTCAACTGCGCCGCGCTCTCCGAATCGCTCCTGCAAAGCGAGCTCTTCGGACACGAGAAGGGCTCGTTCACCGGTGCAGCAGCGCGACACCGAGGCCGCTTCGAGCTCGCCGATGGCGGGACTCTGTTCCTCGACGAGGTCGGCGACGTACCCCCGAGCGTGCAGGTTTCGCTGCTACGGGTGCTTCAGGAGAAGGAGATCGAGCGCGTCGGCGGAACCGAGCCCGTGGAGATCGACGTGCGGATCATCGCAGCCACGCACCGTGATCTCGAGGAAGAGGTGAAACGCGGACGGTTTCGTGCGGATCTCTACTACCGGCTCAACGTGTTGTCCCTCCACGTTCCGCCACTCCGTGAGCGCTTCGCCGACGTGATCTCGCTCTGGACCCACTTCATCGAATCGGGTGCCGAAGGTGCAGGTCGCCCCGTTCCGCAGACGTCATCGGCCGCGGAACGGGCGCTGCTGCGCCACGACTGGCCGGGCAACGTGCGCGAGATCCAGAACGCCGCGGAACACGCGCTCACCGTGTCGACGAACGACCGCATCATGCCGGCGGATTTGCCCGCGACCATCAGCGAAAGCCAGACGGATCCGCAGCTTCGCTCGTTGGTGGGTCTCACATTGCAGGAGGTGGAGCGCGAGGCGATCCTGCAGACCTACGAAGCGCTCGGGACGGTCAAGGCGACCGCTTCCGCCCTCAACATCTCGGAACGGAAGATCCACTACCGATTGAAGGAGTATCGGGACGCACGCACCTTCGCCTCCCAGACGACGCGTACGACCGATATCGAGTGTTCGACCCTGCGCGTTCTCCTGGCGGAAGACGACGACGATCTTCGGTGGACACTCGCCGATTATCTCCGAGGCGAAGGGTTCGAGGTCCTGGCCGTGCCGGACGGCAGGGCCATCCTCGAGCAGCTCGGCGCGTCCATGCTCCTGGAGCAGCGGACGACCCTGGCCGACATCATCGTCACCGACATCCGAATGCCCGGACTGGACGGGATGCAGATCCTCGAGAGCGTGCGGGCCCGTGGCTGGACCACACCGGTCGTGTTGATGACCGCATACGCAGACGAAGGGCTGGAGAAGCGAGCGCTCGAGCTGGGTGCTGACGCGTTCCTCTCCAAGCCGGTGGATGTCGAGGAGTTTCAGACCACGCTACGCAACTTGGTCCATGTGGAGCGCGAAGCGGTGGTCTGATCTGCAAGTCCTGCAGTCCCCTGGGGAGATCTACCCCGCTTCGCCAACGAGGTGCTGTCGTTGCGCCTCCGGCACGACGCTTGCGACCACTCCGAGCATGTCCCCCGATGCCGAGATGCCGCCAGTGATCCTCCTCGCGGAAGATGACCGCGATGTCCGTGACTCGCTCGAGCTCCTCCTCCAACTCAGCGGGTATGTGGTGAAGCCACTCACATCGGGGGTCGAGCTACTCCAATCGACGCTCGACATGTCCAGCGTCGGTCGGCCACCCGCCGCGGTCATCTCCGATCATCGCATGCCCGAGATGACCGGGCTCGGCGCCTTGGAAGCGCTGAACGATCGCTCCATCGTGCCGCCGGCCATCCTCATCACGGCCTTTGGGGACCTCGACATCGTCGACAAGGCCGAAGAGCTGGCTGTCTCCGTCGTGCACAAACCCTTCACGACCGACCAGCTCATCGAGCGCCTCGAGGACGTGCTCCGCCGTGCCGTCGACGAGCCGCGGGTCTGCAGCGCGTGCGGTGACGACGAGGGGCTCCGTGCGCGAGGCGCCGCGCTCTTCTGTCGGAGCTGCCGCAGGATTGCCGATACGTCCGACCCAGACGACGCGATGATCGACCTGGGTCGCGGGAATTGAACCGATGCCCTCAGCTCACCTCACGGACCAGATCGTCGAGGAGCGCTTCCAGCTGCTCGACCTCGAAGGGCTTTGCGAGAAACGCATGAACGCCGAGCTCCGAGGCCTCGACGCGTGTCTCCGCGTCGGAGAATGCCGTGATCATGATGGTCGGGAGGTCGTAGCCGAGGCTCACCAGGCGCTCGAGGATCATCATACCGCTGACGTCGGGCATCCGAAGGTCCGTGACCAGCGCGTGTATTCGGGGCATCAGGCCATCCTGGAGCGCGGCGGATTCGAGGTAGGCAAATACGTCTTCTCCGCTCGAAGCCTCGATCACCTCGTATCCGTGGTTGCGGAGCGCGAAGGCGAGGGCGCCGCGAAAATCGTCGTCGTCCTCGGCGAGGAGCACCCGATGCGTCGGCTGCGTCCATACGTCCGTACACGAGAGCAGCTCTGGGTTGGCTTGGTCCATCGAGCACCATTACTAGCATCGTGCATGCCAGGAGCTCTGGGCATGTGGTGGTGCGATCACGGGCTGCACGATCTGCAAGCCGTGCGGTCTCCGTGTGGGGATGAACGCGCAAACGATGCACCTCGAGGTGAGGGGGGTTGAGCGATGCCTGCCCCGAACATTGCGACCTCGAAGGTCGACAGCGGGCTCGAAGGCGTCGGCGAAGTCCCGTGGGGAACGCACATATGCCACGTCTACTCCGCCGCCGCCGAGCTCAGTGATGCGCTCGCGGCATATTTCGCAGCCGGTCTGCAGAACGGTGAGCGCTGTGTGTGGATCGCGTCTCGTCCGCTCGACGAGAGCAGGGCACGCGCCGTCATGGCGCAGGCCGTGCCGTCACTCGCTCATTACGAAGCACGTCTGCAGTTTCAGATTCTCTGCCCCTGGGAGTTCGCACCGGACAACCGTCGTTCTGACCCGGAATGGCTCGCGGCGAACTGGCTCGCGAGGGAGGAGGACGCGCTGGCAGACGGGTTCGCGGGGCTGCGGGTCTCGGTGAACGCGACGGCCTTCGACGAGCTCGAGCCGCAGGAGCTCGCCGGATATGAAGCGTCTCTCCATCGCTCACTCACAGACCGTCGAATGCTCGTCTTGTGCAGCTATCCTCTCGCGCGTTGTGCTTCGCCCGATGCGATCGACGGAGCGCTCTGCCACGACTACGCCATCCTTCACGATGGGAAGCGATGGAAGGCGCTGGAGAGCGCGACCGCGCTCGTCAGCGCGTGTGCGGTTCGACGGGAGACGCGCGAGAGCCACGCCCGTATCAGGTCTCCGATTCGCCGCCGCAGCCGCCGTCTCTCCACAGCGATCGACGTCAACGAACGCCTGGGCCGCCTTCAAGAGGTGACCGCGGCGCTCTCGAAGGTTCACCAGGCCGACCACCTCCCCGACGCCATCACGCGTATCGTCTGTCCCGCGGTGGGGGCCTCGTCGGTGCTGGCCACCGGCGTGGAACTGGAGGATGGAGCCGTCCGAGTGCTCTGCGGTACTGGCGGCTTCTCCGATGAGGATGCGTATCTCGACATCGCGACGCGACTCGACAACGCAACCTGGCTCCACGATCGCGAAGACGTCGCGAAGGTCTTCGAACCGCCACCGCTGGGTGCCTGTTCGGTGGCTGCGATTCCCTTCGACATCGGCGCGCGCCGCCCGGGCTGCATCGTGTTCGGCTTCAAGCGCGGCAGGAGCTTTCGTCCCGCATCTCGCGCGCTGATCGCGGACGTCGCGCATCAGGTCGGCCTCACGGTCGAGCGGCTGCTCCTCCTGGACCACCTGGAGCGACAACACCGGCGCCTCGAGCGGGAGAGCCGCGCCAAGGACGACTTCCTCGCGATGCTCGGGCACGAGCTGCGCAATCCCCTGGCCTCGATCCGTACCGCCGTGACCCTCCTGGGAAAGGACGGCGCGGATGCGGAGCGTATCGCGCGGGTCATGCGCATCATCGAGCGGCGCACCGAGCACATGGCGCGCCTCGTAGATGGGATCCTGGAGGTCTCGAGGATGCAGCGCGGGAAGGTCGAGCTGCGCCTGGAGACCACCGATCTGCGTGACATGATCGCCGAGGGGATCGACGAGTACCGAGCACAGTTGAGCGAGCACGGTCTGATGCTGGTCGCCGATCTCCCGGATGAGCCCGTGCACGTGTGGGCCGACCGGATGAGGCTCGTGCAGGTCATCGACAACCTCGTCGCGAACGCCGTGAGATACACCCCGTCTGGAGGTCGCGTGACGGTCCGGCTCGCGAAGATCGCGGGCCACGCGTGCCTGAGCGTCGAAGACACCGGGGTGGGGATCGATCCTTGCGAGCTTCCCTACGTGTTCGAGGCTTTCGAGCAGGCCGCAGCGGCCGACGCCCGTGGACTGGGGTTGGGGCTCGCCCTCGTCCGGGGCATCGTCGAGTGTCATGGTGGGCAGGTCTCCGCCGAGAGTCCGGGGAAGGGGCGGGGCTCTCGGTTCCGTGTGCGGCTGCCCCTCTCCGACGCGGGATGTGCTGCGCGGCCCACCACGCCGCCGATCGCGCCCGACGTGACGCCCAGACGCGTGCTCGTCGTCGAGGATGACACGGACATGTGCGATCTCTTGCGAGAGGTTCTCGAGTCTTCGGGACACACGCTGAGCGTTGCCTACGACGGGGAGCAAGCGCTCACGGTCGCGCGTGAATCGCGTCCAGAGGTCGTCCTCTGCGACATCGGATTACCAGGGGAGATGGACGGCTACGATGTGGCTGCCGCGCTCCGCTCCGATCCGACGACCCCTACACTCATCGTCGGACTGAGTGGATTCGGACATCAGGGCGATGTCCGTGAGAGTCCCTTCGACGTTCACCTCACGAAACCCGTGGACATGGACACCCTCGAGGACGTGCTCGAACGCGCGCCGCAGCTGGGGCGATCGCAGAGCGCCGCGGAGGAGGAATGATGAAGAAGACAGCGAGACACTCCACGACGCACGGGATGCGCGGTTGGGCTTTCGTCGGATTCTCCTCGTGTGTCGGCGTGGCGGTCCTCTCCTTCGGCGCCACGACGGTGCCAAAGGTCGCCTACGCGTTGCTCGTCCTCGGCGCGGCCCTGGGCGCCGCCATCAAGCTCCGTCGAGCTCCCGAGAGGCCTCGGAGATAGTTCGTGGAATCGTGAAGCTGAACGTCGATCCGTCGCCGGGGCGACTTTCGACGTGCAGTCTTCCACCGTGTGCCTCCACGATGCCCCGGCTGATGTAGAGACCCAGGCCCAGGCCCTCGGAAGACCGGTCGCCGCGTCGGTAGGGGTCGAAGAGGGAGGACATCATCTCTTCCGAGATCCCCTCGCCGGTATCTGACACCGAAAAGACGACATCGTTTTCGGTCACCGCCGTCGAGACCGTGACGCACCCACCCGAGCTCGTGAACTTGATCGCGTTGCCGATGAGGTTGCACAGCGCTTGAAGGACCCGATCACGGTCGCAGTCGACGGCATTGGCCCCGTTCACGTCTCGAACGATCGAAACTCCCGCCGTCTCGGCGCGGTCGTGGAAGGTCTCGATGGCGTCGCCGATGAGCTCGCCCGCCGAGCACGGCGCGCGGTCGACGCGGAGCGTGCCCGCTCGAATCGCCGCGAAGTTCAAGAGATCTCTGATGAGCCGCTCCATCGTCGCGGAAGCTCTCTGTNNNNGTCGAGCGCGTCGACGGCGACCTTCGCGCCGAGCGAGATGGTGCCGAGGGGATTGCGCAGGTCGTGCGACACGATGGCCAGGAGCTCTTCCCGCGACTCGAGCGCTTCGGTGAGCAGGCGATGGCTCCTGGCGTTGGCGACCGCGATCCCCGCGACGTGGGCGAGCTGCTCGGCGAGCCGAAGATCCTCGGGGCCGAAGCGGCGGTCTCCCTCTCCGAGAAAGCCGATCGTTCCCAGCAGCTCGCCCCCGGCTCGCATGGGGACGACCATGTAGGAGCTGGGATCGATGCGCTCGAGGAGTGCGAGGTGGTCCTCGTCCCGAGCAGCGGCTTCGAGAACGTCGCGCGTGACGCTCGCGACCAATCGCGAGTGACCGTTGCCGAGAATCGCGGTCGTGCTCGGAGGGGCGTCGGGATCCGGCGGAAAGCGCTCGTGGAGTTGGCGGACGAGATCTTCCCGCTCGGGATCTCGGTGCGCGACGGCCACCCGACGGACGCTGCCCTCCTCGCGGAGATCCACGGCGCAGCAGTCCGCGATTCGGGGGACCGCGAGCCCGGCTATCGTCGACAATGTCTCTTCGTCGTCGAGGCTGGACGTCAGAGCCAGCGTCGCCTGATGGATGAATTCACGTCGCGCGCGCCACCGACTCAGGCGGAGCTCGTTCTCTTTTCGATCCGTGACGTCGCCACAGACGCCGACGACCTTCAAAGGGGCGCCATCGGGCGCCGAGAGGACGCGGCCGCGCACCTCGAGCCACCTCGTTTCACCGCGGGAGGTCACGATCCGATATTCCAGCCGCTGTACGCCTGCTTCTACGCTGTCGCGTAGCGCGGCCATGACGCGCGCTCGGTCCTCCGGATGGATGGTTCTCTCGTAGTCCTCGAAGGTGCCCCCGAAATCACCCGGTTCGATCCCGTGGATGGCGAGAAGGGTCTCCGACCACACGAGGCGCTCCTCGACGAGGTCCCATTCCCAAGTGCCGAGGTTGCCCGCTTCGAGGGCGAGCTCCAGTCGTGCGCGGGTCTCGGGCATCAGCAACCGCTCGGCGAACCGTGGTTCTCCACGTCCGTCTCACCCTTTCGTGACTCGATCGATGATGTCTTCGAGCTGGGAGAGCTCGAAGGGCTTGCTCAGGAACGCGACTGCTCCGAGCTCGGAGGCCGCGCGTCGGACTTCCCCGTCGTCGAAGGCGGTGATCATCACTGCCGGCAACGCCTGCTGCATGCCGGCGAGCTGCTGCAGGAGCATCAGCCCGTTGACATCGGGCATCCGGAGGTCGGTGACCAGGGCATCGACGTGGGGAGCGATGTCGTCGCGGAACGCGCACTCGTCCAGAAACACGCTCACCCCGACCCCGGAGGGAAGCTCGACGACATCGAAACCATCCATGCGGAGCGCGCTCGCGAGGGTGCGCCGGAAGTCGACGTCGTCATCGGCCAGGAGGATGCGGCCTCGGGACTGGGAGCGGGCACGCATGTGCTGACCGAGTTGCACCCAACGTGCCAGCGAACGCCGGTGCGGATCCCGCTCGACCAAACACCGTGAGCGCTGCAGCGATTGCAGCCACGTACGCCCGGCGCGACGGGAGAGGCTGCATTTCCTGCATCGCGTCGTCGCGTTCATCGCCGTGAACGCACCTGCGCCCACATCTGCGGCCGTGGCACGTGATCTGCAGCCATCCGTAGCTGCACGCAGTCGCCAACGTATGGAGGCAGACCGAAGATGGACAGGCAACCCGTCATCCTCCTCGAGCAGGCAGGGCGCAGCGATCCCGCGGTGACGCGCGAAGCGTGGCAACGATTCATCGCCGGTGGCGACGCAGACGCCCTGGTGCGTCCTCACGTCGTCGAGGCTTGGCGCCGCTCCGTCGCGGGCGGCTGCGATCCCAGGTTGATGAAAGCAGACACGCTCGGCGCCGCCGAGACCGAAGCCCTGCTCGAATCCGAAGAGCCGATCATCACGGCCTCGCGACCCTATCTCGACGCTCTTTCTCGCGCTGCGCCCGCAGAGCCTCACGCCGTGATGTTGGGCAACGGCGCGGGGCGCGTCCTGGACGTCGTCGGAGATCCCCGAAGTGTCCGGGGTCCGGAAGCGGTCCCGGGGCCCGGAGCCCTCCTCGACGAGGCCTCGGCCGGCGCCAACGGCCTCGGTACGCCATTGGCCGAGGCCCGGTACGTGGAGCTGGTGGGTCCGGAGCATTTCATCGAGGGCTTTCACGTCTTCACGTGTCAGGGGATTCCACTGCGAGATCCCGACGGTGACGTGGCCGGGGTCCTGGGCATCTCGGTACGGCGAATCGCGACCGCCGATCGGCTGCGCGACATCCTCTTCTGCGCTGCTCACGGCATCGAGTGCGAGCTCATCGCCCGGGAGCTCTCGGGCGCGGTCGCCTCCTTGTCGAGCCTGGGGGATGGCGACGTCTCCGAGCGCTTGCGCCAGGACCTCGTCCAGCGCCTGGCGGCAGCTCGGCTCTGGTTCGAGTCCGCCGCGCTTCGAGCCGGTGACGCGGGCGCCCCGCCGGTGGCGCTCCTGGCGCACGGTGAGGCGCTCATCGAGCGCTTTCGCCGTCTCTCCGTCGTCTGGCGCGACCTCGTTGGCGACGCGGTGCGCGCGCCCGTGCCGCTGAGCCTGGGCGGTGTGGTGTCCGACGTCATCGAGCTGCTCGAGACGGAGGCGCGGCTGGCCGACATTCGTTTCGATTGGGATCCGCCCGGCGGCACGACCGTCATCGAAGATCGCCAAGCCGTCGCACGGGGCGTGCTGAATGTGCTCCTCACCGCGATGCAACAGGCTGGCCGCGGCGCACGAATCATCATCGAAGTCGAGCATGACGAAGCGCAGAACGGGCCGCCGAGGATCGTGACGAGCACGGGTGCGATGTTCGCGCTCCCCGCATCGAGCGCTGGAGGGGAATGAACGGCCATGCGCTCCGCGCGCGAGACGAGGACGGTCTTCGTGGTCGACGACGACGACGACTTCCGCGTGATCTTCGCGGAGCTCTTGGGAACGCTCGGCTTCGAGGTGGAGACCGCGGCCAGCGGGTACGAAGCTCTCGAGAAGCTGAATCGAGAGACGCCTGATCTGCTCTTCGTCGACGAGCGCATGCCCGGTCTCGCCGGCCACGAGGTCGTCGAACGGCTCAGGGGCTCGCGCTTCGACGTCCCGGTCGTCCTCATGAGCGCCGCCCAGGACATCGCGGCGGTCGCCAGAAGCGCGGGCGTCGACATCTGGCTCCGAAAGCCCTTTGCCCTGGGTGACCTCACCCAGGTGCTGGCGCGGGCGGTGGAGAGCACGGCAGATTCACCCTGACGGTCCGACGACATCACGACACCTGGGCACCTCACGACATGGGCCGACTGAGCTGGTCAATGGCGCTGCACACCATGTCGAGGTCGGTGGGCTTGACGAAGAACTGGTTCGCGCCCAGCTCGTGGAGGACTCGCCAGTCGTGCGCGCCCCCGGAGCCGGTGAGCACGATGATCCCCACGTCGCCCGTGGAGTCGACGGCGCGCAGGGACGCGGTGAGCTCGATGCCGTTCTGGCCGGGCATGTCGAGATCGACGATGGCGACGTCCGGTGGGTGCGTTCGGGCGCGCGCCAGCGCGGATGAACCATCTCCCACGCAGTCGATGTCGGCGCCTGGATAGCGGAGCGCCAAGCCCTCCGAGAGCACCGACAGGAAGTCGGCATCATCATCCGCCAGAAGGATACGGATGCCATGGGACGTGGCGGCCCACGCCGTGCGGAGCGCCGCCACCAGCGCTGAAGCCTTTTCGTGACGCGCCGACGGCGCCTTGTCGAGAGAGCGCAAGAGAGGGCGATCGAAGGTTTCCGGGAGACCGGAGACCTCGCTCGGTCGGGGCGGGGGATGCTGCATGTGCATCTGGATGAGCTTCTCGACGGGGTCGCCCTTTTCGAGGTCGAAGGGCAGCCGCCCCGTCAACAGCTCGAAGGCCAGCACTGCGAAGGAGTAGATGTCCTGGCGGGTGCGGAGGGAGTCGTCGAGTCGAAGACCCGCCGCGCGCTCGGGCGGCATGTACGCCGGCGTTCCCCGCAGGTACGAATTGCGCAAGCGGCCGAGCGTCTCCGATAGCCCCATGTCGGAGAGCAACACCCGTCCGCGGGTTTCCAAGAGGACGTTCTCCGCTTTCACATCCCCGTGAATGCGTCCGCTCGCGTGGATCGCATCGAGCCCGCGCGCGATGGACTCGAGAATCGATAGACGCTCGTCGATGGTCAGCTCGGTTCGGGTCTCGTACAAGCGCCTCCACAGGTTCTCACCCTCGACCAGCTCCATGGCGAAGTAGGGGCAGCCGCGGTAGTGGCCGAACGCGTGAATCGAGACGACGTTGGGATGCGTGAGCGCCGCCATCGCGCGCGCCTCTTCCAAGAACGAGGACTCGATACCGGGGAGGTTCAAGAGCTCCGGATGCACGAGCTTGAGCGCGACCTGGCGTTCGAGGCTCGTGTCCCGCGCTTCGAGCACCAGGCCCATCCCACCGACACCCAACACGCGCCGCACCTCGTACGTATCGATGCACGTCCCAGGCTGGGGGATCGCCGGGTCGGGCGACGCCATCGCGAGGTTCTGTCGACCACACGTCGTGTCGCGCTCCGTGTCTCTCATGGAGCGAAAGGAAAGCAACACACGTGCCCCCGGAATGACCGTGAGAAACGGTTCGACCGTGCACCACCCTGCCCCAGCGTGTGGCGATCTTGCACGGCCGCGAGTGCCCGGCTGCAATCCTTGCATGTGATGCCGGGGCGACGATGCTGAATCCGCAAGTCCTTCGTGTGCTCAGTCTGATCTTTCACGTCCTGAGCGGACGCCGTGTGTGACGAAGTGGGTGATGATCAGCACGGAACCAATCGCGTAGTCCGCCGCTGCTCGGGGAACCATGAACAATCTCCGAATCCATCCGCGCTCGTGCGCCAGTTCTCGTATCGCCATGCGCCCTCCGGAAGTAGCGAGGCCAGCTGCACGGTTGGTGCCCCGGACCGCGTCGTCCTCGATGACATGCGAAGCACATGCCGCCGGGCGACCGGCGAGAGCGTCGATACGGCGGGGCGAATCGCCACGATCGTGGTGGTCGTGGAGCACCGCGACACACTCGACCTTGTCGTCGAACGCCTGGTGCCTACGAGGTGTCCATGGATCGAATACGTACCGGCCCACGCCTAGTCACCGCCGCGCTCCTCCTGACGCTGGGTCTCGCGACGGGTTGCGACGCCGTGGAAGAGTTGGTGACGATCACCCTCGGTGAGGGCGACATCGAGCCCGTGGAGCTCGACAGGACCTACGATCTGATCGACATCGAACGGACGATCTGTCCTACCGGGATGTATTCGATTCCCGACCTGAGCGGGGAGACCCACACCGTCAACCTCATGAACGTGGAGGGCGGATGTCGGATCGCGCTGCCCGACGTCGACGTCGTGATCTTCGACGAGGAGCAGGCGCGCATGACCAGCAACGAGCTCGATGGCTTCGAGGTCGATGGGGTCCGAGGAGCGAGGGTCCACGTCACCGAGCTCGTGTTCTCGGATGGCTCGGGCAATCCCATCGAGGTTCCGGGAACCGTGTCGGACTTCGAGCTCACGACCGACGGAGAGGTCCTCTTCACCGCCGACGAGCTCCCGGATGCGCGCGCTGGCACGCTGGAAAAGGAGCTCCCCATGGCCACCGTGGACCGCCTCAAGGCCGCGGTAGAGGCCGAGACGGAGGCTCGCGCCAGGCTCGGGTTGTCCATCACCGTGGCGTCGTTCGAGGACCTGCCCCAAGCCGTGCGCATCCGGCTGGTCGTGCAACCGATCGTCGACGTGAACGTGATCGACGCGGTGCTGTGAGCGAGCCGACCAGCTGCGCCGCGCCCGATCACGGGTAGACGGGCAGCTCGTCCTCCGAGGTCGCCAGGGCGAAGTCGTCGACGTAGAGGAGGTAGTCGTACCAGTCGCCGATCCCCGCAGAGGTGCCTCCCACCGTGGTCGGCATGCGGAACATGCGGAAGCCATCGGTGAAGGCGGGGCGCATGTCGACCGGCTCGGAGGACTCACCGCTGGGGTTCGTGGTCACGCCGCCGATCCACTCGGTCGTCTTCGTCCACTCGGACTCCCCGAGGCGACGGATCCACTGCTCGTAGACGGCGTGGCCCGCCGCGGCGCGCGGGTCGGTTCCCGAGACGTCCACGTGCACGCGCACGAGTGTCCACTGGCCTGCCATCACGGGCCTGTCCGTGGTCAGGTTCTGGTCGAACGCATCCGAGCCGTGAGGCTGGCGGTTGGCGAGACCCGCGGTCGGGTTCCACTTCGTGGCGAAATACCCCTCTTCGCAGCCCACCGAGCGGACGGGATCACACACCAGCCGCAGGGTCTGCCCGCTGCCCTTGCCCAGCGTCATCAGGTAGACGTAGCCCTCGTTGTCGAGAGTGGCCGGGTAGAAGCTCGCGCGATTCGGGTAGATGAACTTCCCCTGGGTGAAGAGGTTCTGGTCCGGGGGGCCGGGGGAGTAGACCCAGAACTGAAACCAGTGGTTCGGCGGAAGGTGACCGATCTCTTCCTCGCCGCCGCCCCACTGCACGTAGAAGTCGGTTTGTCCGTCGAGGGTCGACGGCAGCGCTTCGAGCACGAGCACTCGACCCGAATCGCGACCGGGGAGCGGACCGTCGTAGCCGGGCACCGAATCGGTCGTCCAAACGTACCCCTTCGCACCCGTCTCGCCGTCCTGGTACGTCTTCGCCCACGACCACCCGTGGGCGCCGAAGGCGTCCGCCGCACCGGCCACGTCGCGCGCGACCTCGTACTCGAAGTCGTCGAAGAAGAGCAGGGTCTCCGGCACCGTCACCGAGCCGTCCCGTGGAGGGGCTGCGGTGTCGGGCGCCGTGGCCGAATCGTCCGCGCTCATCGCGTCCGGGGCGGGCGGAGACGCGTCGTCGCCCGGGGGTCCGGTGTCTGCGGTCGTGTCGACCGGCGGCGAGCTGCAACCGGCAATGGCGGAGACGAGGAGGGCGGAGAAGAGCTTCGACGTCGCGGGCATGAAGTCAGCCTGCAGCGGTGCCGGCGCGTCGTCGCCTTTATCGGACTATATCGCGCAAAGCGTCGCGATTGCTGGTGGTTGCAACCATTGCCCTCGGTTCGCGACAGCCGGGCTGGCGTCCGAGCTGAGCCGACCGGCTCATCCCGAAGATCTCAGTCGTGCGTCCAGAACCGAGGCAGCACCTCGGCTTCTTCGGGGACGTAGGACTCGGGGATCCAGCGCCAGAAGGGCCCGCGATCTTCGCACACGTCTCTTTGCTCCGGCTCGCAGTAGATGCGGACGTGGAAGTGGTCGTCGTGGCGCGCGACGCCGCGGGGCGGGACCATCGTCCATTCGGCGCGCTCGACGATCTCCGGATCGACGTGGTGGCGCCGCGCCCAGCGCACGAGGCGACGCCGTATGCGCGCGGAGACGAAGACCATCTGCACGGGCGTCTCGGCGTCCGTCACGAGCGTCTCGATGAAGGTCCAGTTGCGCGCCATGTCGAAGGTGAGGCGTTGGGTCCCGTCGCCGCCGAAGCCGCGCCCGTTGATCCGGATGAAGCGCTCCGGCTCCACCACGTCGCCATCGTCGTTCGAGACGTAGAAGCCGACGTCCACGTCCCGGCCGTTCTCGTGCGAGCGGTGGCCCACCACGTCGCCACCGCCCTCACGGCTCAGCTCGCCCACGTTGAGGCGCGCCGCTCCGTGCGCCTCGGCGACCTTCCGAGCGGCGCGCCGCAACAGGCCCACCATGGCGGGGGTGCCGTAGAAGCGCCCGTCCTCGACGAAGCGCTCGACGTGATGGATGTGCTCCGATTCGGCGAGGCGGACGCCGCCCTCGAGGTGCCCCCGATAGACCCAGCCCACCGAGCGCGGCGCCGGGCTGGCTGCGGTCCGAACGGGGCCGGTGATCATCTCCGCCGCCGGCGCGACCGAGTCGTCTCCGTGGGCGGCGGGGCTCCCTGCGGCGCCGAGGGCGAGGCCCATCGCCAAGTACACAAGCGCCCTCCTCCCTCGCATCACCCCCAGCATGGCGGGAGGGTGGCGGGGGAGCAAGTCCTCGACGAAAAGAGGGAAACGCCGACTTTCGGCTTCGGGTGTAAGTCCGGCGCGGACGCCGCGTTGTCCCCCCGGAGGTACACGAATGCCACGGTGCGCAGGACTCGCTCTGCTCTTCTTTCTTCTCCTGCCGGGGATCGCCGCGGCCCAGGCGGAAGCCGTCGATGTGGACGTCGACGTCGGCGTCGACGTCGAGGTGATCGAGGAGGGCGACGGCGGCGACCCGACCGAGCCCCGGATCCTCACGGTTCGCCAGCCCCCTCGGGAGCCCGGCCCCTCCGAGCTCACCGTCTACCAGCCCCCGCCCGAGCCCGAGGTGATCGTCGTCGAAGCGATCCACGATCCCCCGCCGCCCCATCCCCATCCTCACGGCCTGCCCCCCGAGGAGAAGCACGAAGAAGCCATCGCCTGGATGCACTGGGGCATCTTCGTCGAGGAGATCTCCCTCGGCAGCCTCGGCCTCGCCTTCGACGCTCCGGAGGTCAACGCCCTCGACGGCGCCCAGGTCCCCCTCGCCGAGCCGTGGGGCTCACCCATCGTCGGCGGCTTTCGCTTCGGCTCCGGCGCGCGTCCGCTTCCCTGGCTCCGCATCCCCGAGATCTCGCTGAGCATCGGCGGCGGCTCCCCCGACGGCGCCTGGGTCGGCATGGCCGACGGCGCCCCCGACTTTCAGGCGCGCCTCACCTCCATGCTCCTTCTCCGCGCCGAGCTCGCCGGCGGCGTCGAGCTCGACCTCGGCCCCATCCGCCCGTTCGCCCTCGGCCGCGTCGGCGTCGCCGGCTACTTCGTCGACGCGGAGGTGCGCCACGCCGATCTCGGCGAGCTCGGCACGGAGACCCTCTCCACCGCCGCCTTCGAGACCGGCTTCGACGTCGGCGTCGCCATTCGGCTGGTGGATGGACTCCACGTCACCGCGCAGTGGCGCGAGACCTTCGGGGACGCGCGCTGGCGCGGTGGCATGATCGGCCTCACCGGCGGCCTCGGGGACTGACGACGGGGGCTCCGCGCCCTATGCTCTCGCCCATGGACGACGAAACGCGCACCCGGGTCGAAGCCGCGGTCTTCCGGCGGCTGGTCGAGCACTTCCGGGCCCACACCGAGGTCCAGAACATCGACCTGATGAACCTCGCCGGCTTCTGCCGCAACTGCCTGGCGAAGTGGTACCGTGCGGCTGCGGCCGAGCGCGGCCACGAGCTCTCGTACGACCAGGCGCGCGAGATCATCTACGGCATGCCCTACGCCGAGTGGAAGGCGAAGTACCAGAAGGAAGCCACGCCCGAGCAGAAGGCGGCCTTCGAGGCGCGCCAGGCGAAGAAGGAAGCGGCGAAGAGCTAGACGCCCTTCGCGTCGGCGGGCCAGACGTGTTTGTGCATCTGTAGCTGGAAGCGTACGGGGAGGGCGTCCTCGAGGATCCAGGCGACGAGCTCCTTCGGGTCGAGGGCG
>JABAHQ010000767.1_pt2 | contig 21526 bp, 16 predicted proteins | sample 7062091 | NCBI WGS metagenome assembly JABAHQ01 (sample SAMN14534359, study PRJNA622989) | marine sediment metagenome | biome: marine biome [ENVO:00000428]; feature: marine pelagic biome [ENVO:01000023]; material: deep marine sediment [ENVO:00002113] | place: India: Gulf of Kutch | collected...
CAGGAGGATGGACGACGACGGCGGCTGTGGCTGCGTGACGGCGGGAGCCGACCAACGCGATTCGTCGCCGGCCCCATGGGCCTTCTTCGCGCTCGCCGCGCTCACCGCCTACCGTCGCCGCCGTCAACTTGGGGACGTACCTCCCACGTCAACTTACTCCCGCCGCCGCCGCTAAACCGCCTCGACCGCCCGAACGAGCCGGGCGCGCACGTCCTTGGCGAGCTCGGCGAGCTCCTCGCCGCCAAAGGGGCCCATCGCCCGTTCGGGGTCCACGGCGGAGATCACGGTCTTGCCCTCGTCGCCCTCGTACACGAGCACGTTGCAGGGCAGGAGCACCCCCACGTCGAGGTCCGCGCTCAGGGCTCGGTGCGCGATCGGCGGGTTGCACGCGCCCAGGATCTTGTAGCGCCGGAAGTCGACGTCGAGCTTCTTCTTCAGCGTCGCCTTCACGTCGATCTCGGTGAGGATCCCGAAGCCCTCCTTCTCGAGCTCTTCCCGGATCCGCCGCTCCGCCTCCTCGAGGGGCAGCTCCAGCGTCCGCTTCGCGCCGTAGCGCATCTCCGTCGCCTCCATGACGTCCTCCTCTCTGTTCCGGGTGGCGGTGATCTCGTGCTCTCTTCTGCGCTCTTCCGGCGGACCGGGCCGCCGGGTGTGGGACGATTCGTACGGCTCCCGACCCTCCCGCGTTCCCTCGTGGGCCCGCCGGCTCGCCGGGGTGGGAGCTTGCCGAGAATACCCTACAGGGGTATAGTAAAACAGCGAGCTCGACGACACCAGGCATCCTCCACCCTCGAGAGCCCGCCATGGACGAGACGAAGACCTCCCGCAAGCCCGGGCACGCCATGGGGATTCCGCCCGACACCAAGGAGGCCCTCCTTCGTCGCCTCTCCCGCATCGCCGGGCAGGTCCGGGGGCTCTCCCGGATGATCGAGGAGGAGCGCTACTGTCCGGAGGTTCTCCAGCAGTTCGCGGCCGTCCGCTCGGCCCTCGGGGCCGCGGAGCGGGTTCTCCTGGCGAACCACCTGGAGGGATGCGCCACCCGGGCGATCAGCGAGGGGGGACGCTCGGCGGAGCGCGTCCGGGACGAGATCCTCGACCTCTTCTCCCGCTACATGACCTGAGATGCCAGAGACCACGCAGGAACGGCCCGCCGATCGGGAGCGCCCGCATCGGAAGGGCGGCACGGAACCGCTTCGAAGGGAGACCTTCGAGGTGGAAGGGATGCACTGTGCGGCCTGCGTCGGCGCCGTGGAGCGAGCCCTGGCGAAGGTAGAGGGCGTCCGGGCGACGAGCGTGAGCCTCGCGTCGGAGACCGCGGTCGTGGAGTTCGACGAGGCGGTGACCACCCACGGTGCGCTCGAGGGGGCGGTGGACGAGGCCGGCTATCGCCTGGGTCGGGCCCGGAGCGAGGAGACGGAGAGCCGCGCCGACCGGGAGCGGCGGCGACTCCAGGAGGAGGAGGAGCGGGTGGCCGCGGCCCGGCGGCGGCTCGTGGGGGCGTGGGCCCTCACCGCGCCGATCGTGGCGTGGATGATCCCGGAGATGGTGGCGGGGACGAAGTGGCCCGCCGAGGTCGCCTACGACCTGGGCATGATCCTCCTGGCCGCGCCCGTGCTCTTCCTCTGGGGCCGGGAGACCCTGGTGGGCGGCTTCCGGAGCCTCCGCCGGGGGGCCCCGAACATGGACGCTCTCATCGCCCTGGGGAGCTCGGCGGCGTTTCTCACCGGATTCGTGACGGTGGCCCACGACCTGGGCCTGGCGCCGCGCCTCCTCAACTACTCGGGTGTGGCGGCGATGATCATGGCCTTCCACCTGACGGGGCGCTACGTGGAGACCAAGGCCCGGGGCCGGGCCTCGTCCGCGATCCAGAAGCTCCTCTCCCTCGAGGCCCGCACGGCGCGGATCCTCCGGGACGGGGACGAGGTGGAGGTCCCGGTCGACGAGGTCGAGGTGGGCGACGTGATGGTGGTCCGCCCCGGAGAGAAGATCCCGGCCGACGGCGTGGTGACGTCGGGGCGGAGCTCGGTGGACGAGTCCCTCGCCACCGGCGAGTCGATGCCCGTGGGCAAGGAAGAGGGCGACGAAGTGATCGGGGCCACGGTGAACCAGGAGGGGATTCTCCGGGTCCGGGCCACGGGGGTGGGAGAGGACACCTTCCTGGCCCACGTGGTGCGCATGGTGGAGGAGGCCCAGGCCACCAAGGTGCCGATCCAGGAGTTCGCCGACCGGGTGACCGCGGTCTTCGTGCCCACGATCCTGGCGGTGGCCGGCGCCACCTTCCTGGCGTGGCTCGTCTTCCCCGATCAATTCCGGGGCGTGGCGGAGTGGGCCGCGGGCTTCGTGCCCTGGGTGGATCCCGGCCTGGGGACCCTCTCCCTGGCGATCTTCGCCGGGGTGGCGGTCCTGGTGATCGCCTGTCCCTGCGCCCTGGGGCTCGCCACGCCCACCGCCCTGATGGTGGGCACGGGGATGGGGGCCGAGAACGGGATCCTCATCCGGAGCGGCGAGGCGATCCAGACGCTCCGGGAGATCGACGTGATCGTCCTGGACAAGACCGGCACGATCACACGGGGCCGTCCGGGGGTGACCGACGTGGTCCCGGCCGCCGGGCGATCGGAGGAGGAGGTGCTGGAGGCCGCCGCGTCGGCCGAGACGGGCTCCGAGCACCCCCTGGCGGGGGCGGTGGTGGCCCACGCCCGGGAGCGGGGGATCGAGCCCGCCGACGCCGAGAGCTTCGAGGCGGAGCCCGGCCGGGGGGTGCGGGCCCGGGTCGGGGCCCGGGAGGTCCGGGTGGGCAGCGTCCGCTTCATGGAGGAGAGCGAGGTCGATACGGAGCCCCTGGCTGAGCGCCTCGAGAGCCTGGAGGGGGAGGGGAAGACCGCCGTGTGCGTGGCGGCGGACGGTGCGGCCCTGGGCCTCGTGGCCCTGGCCGATCCGGTGAAGGACGACTCCCTGGAGGCGGTGGCGGAGCTCCGGCGCATGGGGCTCGAGCCCGTCATGGTCACCGGCGACAACGAGCGGACGGCCCGGGCGATCGCCCGGGAGGTGGGGATCGACCGGGTCCTGGCCGGGGTGCTGCCCGACGAGAAGGTGGAGGAGATCCGGCGTCTCCAGGCCGAGGGGAAGCGCGTGGCCATGGTGGGCGACGGGATCAACGACGCCCCCGCGCTGAAGCAGGCCGACGTGGGGATCGCCATCGGCACGGGCACCGACATCGCGATCGAGTCGGCCGACGTCACCCTGGTCGAAGGCCGGCTGACCGCGGTGGTCCGGGCCGTCCGGCTCTCCCGGGCCACCTTCCGGAAGATCCGGCAGAATCTCTTCTGGGCTTACGCCTACAACGTGGTCGCGATCCCGGTGGCGATCCTGGGGCTCCTGCACCCGGCGATCGCCGAGGCCGCCATGGCGTTCAGCTCGGTCACGGTGGTCACCAACGCCAACCGGCTCCGGAACGCGGAGGTCTGACGATCGGGAACGCGCTCCCCACGCCGGGAGTTTTGCGCGTGTCATGGACCTCCAGACCGCCTCCGCGATCCTCGAGAGCCACGGCTACTGGATCGCTTTCGTCGTCGGATTCGCCGAGTTCGCCGGCTTTCCCCTGGCCAGCGGGGTGATCCTCGTCTCCGCGGGTGCTCTGACCGCGGAGGGGACCCCCAATATCCTGCTCGTGGCCTTGGCCGCCGCGGCCGGCGGCTTTCTGGCCGACAGCGCCTGGTATCTGCTCGGTCGCTGGAAGGGGCACCGCGTGGTGGACTCGGCGTGCGGGCTCACGTCGAACCCCGGTGCGTGCGTGACCGACGTCTGCCGGCAGCTCCGGCTCCTGGGAAGCTCCTTCGTGCTGGTGGCCAAATTCTTTCCCGGGACCGGCAACCTCCTCGCCCCCGCCGCGGGGATCGCCGGCCTGGAGCCCCGGACCTTCCTACCCCGAGTCGCCGTGGCGCTCCTGGCGTGGGCCGGGATCTACGTCGGCGTGGGCCGCGCCTTCGCCGGGGAGGTCACGACGGTGCTGGCGTGGGTCGTCCGCTTCGGGCCGTGGGCGGCCGCCGCCGTTTTCGGCCTCATCGTAGGGGCGGGGATCTGGCGAGGCGTCCGGATCTGGAGACACCGGAGGCTCCACCCCCACCCCGAGGTGGGATCGTCCTCCTAGCCCTTTCGATCAGTCGCCCAGGGTCGGCACCTCCAGGTGCGCGTCCTCGGACTCGACGAGCCCGTCCCGGAGGGTGACGATCCGCTGGGCCCGGGCAGCGATCTCGTGCTCGTGGGTGACCATGATGATCGTCTGCCCGGTCCCGTGGAGCTCGGCGAAGACCGCCATGATCTCCGCCGACGTCTCCGAGTCCAGGTTGCCCGTGGGCTCGTCCGCCAGGAGGATCGAGGGCCGGTTGACCAGGGCCCGGGCGATCGCGACCCGCTGACGCTGTCCACCCGAGAGCTCGCTGGGCCGGTGCTCCATCCGGTCGGCCAGGTCGACCTGCGCCAAGACCGTGCGGGCCTGCTCCTGCCTCTCCCTCGGCGAGATCCCCGCGTAGATGAGGGGCAGCTCCACGTTGTGGAGCGCCGTGGCCCGGGGCAGCAGGTTGAAGGTCTGGAAGACGAAGCCGATCTCCCGGTTCCGGATGCGGGCCAGCTCGTCGTCGTCCAGGTCCTCCACGGCCTGCCCGTTCAGGCGGTAGGTGCCCGCCGTGGGCGTGTCCAGGCATCCGATCAGGTTCATGAGCGTGGACTTTCCCGATCCCGACGGGCCCATGATCGCGATGTACTCGTTCCGCTCCACGGTGAGGTCCACCCCCCGGAGCGCCCGCACCACCTCGGTGCCCATCTCGTATTCCCGGATGAGCCCCCGGGCGATGATCACCCGGTCGTCGCCGGTCGTCGTCATCGAATCGCTCGCTCCTCGCCTACTCGTATCTCAGGGCGTCGATCGGGTCGAGGCGGGCCGCCCTGCGGGCGGGCCAGATGCCGAAGAAGAGCCCCACGGCGGCCGAGAAGGCGACGGCCAGGGCCACCGCCTCCGGCGAGATCAGCATGTTCCAGCCCGCCACCCGGGAGAACGCCTCCGCGGCGCCGGCCCCGATCAGGATCCCCAGGAGGCCGCCGGCCAGACAGAGGACCAGCGCCTCGGTCAGGAATTGGACCAGGATGTCCCGGTGCCGGGCCCCCAGGGCCTTGCGCAGCCCGATCTCTCCGGTCCGCTCGCTCACGGACACGAGCATGATGTTCATGATCCCGATTCCGCCCACGAGCAGGCTCACCACGGCGATCCCGGCCAGGAGGTAGGTGAAGGTCCGGCTCGTCTCCTGGAAGGTGCCCAGGAGCTCCGCCCGGTTCTGGATCCAGAAGTCGTTGGGGTCCCCCGGGCGGAGGCGGTGGGATCTCCTCAGCGTCTCCTCGATCTGCATCATCGCCACCTCCATCGACGCGCCCGGCGCCACCGTCGCGTCGAACGACTCGATCCGGTCCGTCCCCATGAGGCGGAACTGGGCGGTCTTCAGGGGCACGAAGATCTGGTTGTCGCTGCTGAAGCGGCCCCCGGAGCCCCTCTCCTCCATGATCCCCACGACCTCGAAGGCGATTCGCCGGATCGAGATCTGGCGCCCGATCAGCTCCAGGGCCTCCACACCCAGCGCCTCGGGTACCGCGGCCCCCAGGACCGCGACCCGGCGTCGCCCCTGGTTTTCCTCGCCGTCGAAGAAGCGCCCCATGGCCACCCGGTCGCGGCTCACCGCCGGATACGCCTCGCTGGTGCCCACGATGCGGAAGTTGCCGTTCACCCGACCGAACTCCACCTGGAAGTTCGTGTCCATCTCCGGCGCCACCCGGGCGACCGAGGAGGCGTTCCGCGCCACGATCCCCGCGTCCTCCACCGTCATGTGGGCGTCGTCCCGTCTCCCCCGGTTGAACCACCCGGTCCCGGGCCGGACCGTGAGGACGTCGGTGCCCATGCGGGCGATCCGCTCCTGGACCGCGGCCTGGGCTCCCTCGCCCAGGGCCACCATGGTGATCACCGCGGCGATCCCGATGACGATGCCCAGCATGGTGAGAGCCGAGCGGAGCTTGTTCGACCGGATCGAGTCCAGGGCGACCCGGAGGATCTCCCGGGTGAGCCCGCGGCGGCGCGAGACGGACACGGGCCTCAGTTCGTCATGCCGGGCACCCCGCTCCGGCGGCGGAAGCGCTCCAGAAGCTCGCTCTGCTGGACCAGGGCCAGGGGGACCTCGACGACCGCGTCCCCCTCCTCCAGACCGGCGACGATCTCGGTCTCCTCCCAGCTGCTCAGGCCCACCGTGACCGGACTCAGGGTGAGGACGCCGTCCTCCCGGACGAAGACGAAGGCGGGCCTCGGTCCCGAGACGGCACCGGAGGCCGAAGCCCCTCCGGGGCCTCCGCCCGGGAGACGGCGCATCAGCTCACGCCGCTCCTCGGAGCTCAGGGACTGGAGGAGCTCCCGGCGCTCTTCCCGGGACATGGATCGGAGCCGCTCGGGGCCGGGGAGGGCGCCGGTCTCCTCCCGGGACACGGACTGCTCCGGGTCTCCGGACGCGGCCGCTCCCTCGCCGCCGGTGGTGATCCGCCGATCCAGAAGCTCCGGATCCATCCCCAGGGCCGATACGAGCTGGCGGGCCTCGTCGGGCATCTTCACCGCGCTGTTGCTCAGCTTGAGGACGCCCTCCCTCCGGCCCAGGACGATCTCCACGTCGGCGTTCATGCCGGGCTTCAGGAGGCGGCTCTCGTTGGGGATCCGGGTCAGCACCGCGAACATCGTCACGTTCTGCTCGACGGTGGCCTGCGGCTCGACCTGGAGGACCTCGCCCCGGAAGGTGCGGTCCGGGTAGGCCTCCACGGTGATCGAGGCCGGGAGGCCGGGCCCCACGCCGCCGATCTCCGACTCGTCGACCAGGGTCCGGACCTGCACCTCCGAGAGGTCGGCCATGCGAAGGAGGACCGTTCCCCCGGTGAGGTCCCGGGTGCCGGTGACGACCTGGCCTTCCTCCACCCCCTTCTCCACGATCGTGCCCGAGATCGGGGCGCGCACGGTGGCGTCGGCTCGCTGCTCCTGGGCCAGCTCCAGGCGGGTCTGGGCCCGGACGTGGGCCGAGCGGGCGTTGGCGTGCTCGACGATCGCGGTCTCCAGCTCCTCGGCGGTCACGACCCCCGAGTCCCGGAGGGCCCGCATCCGGCTCAGGCGGCTCTCGGCCACGGCGAGCTGGGCCTGGGCCTGCTCCAGGTCGGCCCGGGCCTGCTCCACCTCGTTCACCTCGTCCCGCGGATCGATCTCCAGGAGGAGTGCCCCCTGCTCTACCTCGTCGCCCAGCTCCACGGGCATGTTCAGGATCTCGCCCGACGCCTGGGAGCGGACCTCCAGCACCCTGATCGCCTCCACGGTGCCGGTGGCCTCCACGCTGGACTCCAGGGCGCCCCGCTCCACCGTCGCGGTCTCCAGGGAGAAGCCGGGCTCGTTGGCCGAGCCGCTTCCGCAGGCGCCGACGCCCAGCACGGCGGCGAGAAGGAGAGCTCTCGCCCCTGTCGTCCTCGAATCTGGCCTCATCTCACGCCCTCGTGTGCTCGATTCCCGTTCACCACCACCCTCATCGCTCCTCCTCCGCCCCGGCGGAGCCGGGCTCCAGCTGCTCCAGCGACATCCCCAGAAGGCGCTCCAGCTGCGCGATCCCCACCTCGTGGTCGAACCTCCTCCGGATCACGTCCACCTGGGCCTGGGCCAGGGCGATCTGCGCCGAGCGCAGGTCCAGGGAGGTGGCCACCCCCAGGCGGAACCTCTGCTGGGAGACCCGGAGGTCCTCGGCGGCCGCCTCCACGCTCTCCTCGGCCAGCGCCAGCCCCGCGAGGGCGGTCCGGATCAGATCGTACGCCCCCTGCACCTGGGTGCGCACGGCCAGCTCCGCGGACTGGCGCCGGGCCCGGGCGGCCTCGACCTGGGACTGGGCCCGGTCCACCCCCGTCTCCCGCTGGAGCCCGTTGAAGATCGGCACGGTGCCCGAGAAGGAGACCGACCAGCTGCGGTTCGCCGGCGGAAACTCCTCGTTGCGCCAGTCCCAGCCCCCGTTCAGTGAGAGGGACGGCCAGTACGAGGAGCGGGCGCTGGCCACCCCCGCCGTGGCCGCCGCCACCGAGCGCTCGGCGCTGACCACGGTGGGCGCCCGGCCGACCGCGATCGCCATGAGCTCCTCCCGCTCCCACTGAAGGGTATCCACCTCCAGCCTCGCCTCGGGCGAAGGCGCCACCCTCTCCTCCAGCCCCATGGCCTCGGCCAGGGCGAACTCCGCCGACCGTGCGTCGTTCCGGGCCGTCAGGAGCGCGAGGCGGGCGTCGTTCAGATCCACCCGGGCCCGGAGCGTGTCGGAGCGGGTCCCCCGACCCAGGTCCAGGAGGGCGCGGGTGAAGGCGAGCTGTTCCTCCTGGCGCTCCACCCGGGCCGCTTCCACGGCGGCCCGCTCCCGGGCGGCCACGGCGTTGAAGAACGCGGTCTTCACCGAGAGGACGGCGTCGAAGCGACGCTCCTCCAGCGTAGCCTCCTCGGCGCTCACCTCGGCCCGCGCCGTGCGCAGCTCGTTGAGGGTCCGGAAGCCGTCGAAGAGCGTGAGGCTCCCCCGGAGCCGGCTCGTGTAGGCCCGGGCCGTGATCCCCTGTCCCGTGGCGTCGAGGCGCCCGGTGCTCGCCTCCGAGTACCCGTAGCCGAAGGAGATGTTTGGAAGGAACCCACCCAGGGCGCCCGTGGCCCCGGCCTCGGAAGAGCGGAGGCTCGCCGTCGCCTCCCGGAGGAGGGGGCTCTCCAGGCGCGCCACCTCCACGGCCTCGTCCAGGGTCACGCTCCGGACGGGGTCTGGGGCCGGCGACGCCTCCTGGCCTCCGGCCTCGGCGGCGCACCCGAAGAGGGCGGCCCCGATCAGCGCTCCCGGGAGCCCGATCAGGGCTCCGGCGCGCGGCACTGCTCGCGGTCTCCGAGTGTCCCGCCCGCGTCGCCCCTCCCTCACCACGCCGTGCACCGTGTCCTCCACTCCCGTTCGTCGAGTGATGGTCGTCCCCCGCGTCACAAAGATGACAAACGAGGAGGCCGAATCGTTTGGTCGGTTGATCCGCCCACCCCGCACGGATATCCTTTCCATGGCCCGTCGAGCATCGCGCGCCTCCGCCGAACCACCCACCGCAGAGGACCGGCCTCGGTTGAGCGGCACATCCGGAGACACCCCCCTCATGAAGCAGTGGCGGGAGGTGAAGTCCCGCCATCGTGACGACCTGGTCTTCTTCCGGGTCGGCGACTTCTACGAGCTCTTCTACGGGGACGCCGAGGACGCCGCGCGCCTCCTGGGCCTCACCCTGACCTCGCGGAACAACGGAGCCGCGGCCGAGGTGCCCATGGCCGGCGTTCCGGTGAAGGCCGTGGACGAGTACCTGGGACGGCTCGTGGAGATGGGCCGGCGGGTGGCGATCTGCGAGCAGGTGGAGGACGCCGCCGAGGCCGACGGGATCGTGGAGCGGGAGGTGGTGGAGACCGTCACCCCGGGCACCGTCCTCCACGACACCCTCCTGGACGCCGAGCGCAACAACTTCCTGGTCGCGGTCTGCCGGGAGGGCGACGAGGGCCCCTTCGGGGTGGCAGCCCTGGACGTGTCCACGGGCGAGATCGTCGTGCAGCGGGCCCGGGAGTGGGAGCTCCGGGCCGAGCTGGGCCGCCTGGAGCCGTCGGAGCTTCTCATCCCCCGCTCCCTGGAGGGCCGTCTCGGGCCCCCCCCGGAAGACGGGGCGACCCGGGCGGGACCCGTCGCCACCCACCGGGACGACTGGATCTTCGACGAGGCCACCGCCACCGAGGAGCTCCTTCGCCGTTACGGGGTCCAGTCCCTCGAGGGATTCGGCTTCCAGGAGGGGGACGGGGTCCTGGTGCGGGCGGCGGGCGCCCTCCTCTCCTACGTCCAGGAGATCCGGCCCTCGGGCGTCGAGCACCTGCGACCCCCGACGATCCAGCGGTCGGGCACGGTCATGCTCCTCGACGAGATGACCCGCCGGAACCTGGAGCTGGTGGAGCCCCTCCGCCGGGGCGAGGAGGGGGGCACCCTCCTGGGGGTGGTGGACGAGACGGTGACCGCCATGGGAGCCCGGCGCATGCGGCGCTGGATCCTGCGCCCCCTGGTGGATCCCGAGGAGATCTGGCGCCGCCAGGAGGCGGTGGCCGAGCTCTTCGACGATCCGGTGCTCCGCCGGAGCCTCCGGGACGCGCTGTCGGGCGTGAGCGACCTGGAACGCCTGGCCGGCAAGCTGGGGACGGGGAGGGTCTCACCCCGGGAGCTCCTGGGCCTGGGGCGGTCCCTGGAGGTCCTCCCCCGGGTCCGGTCCATTGGGGACGAGGCCCGGGCCGACCTCCTGGGGCACCTGGCCGGGGAGCTGGATCTCCTGGAGGACGTGGGGAGGCTCCTCCACCGGGCGATCGCCGACGGGGCGCCCGCCACCCTCCAGGAAGGAGGGGTGATCCGGGCGGGGTTCAGCGGGGAGCTGGACGAGCTCCGGGAGGTCCGGGACGGGGCCCGGGACTTCATCGCCTCCCTCCAGGCCCGGGAGCGGGAGCGGACCGGGATCGGCTCCCTCAAGGTGGGCTTCAACAAGGTCTTCGGATACTACCTGGAGGTGACGAAGGCCAACCTGGACAAGGTCCCCGACGACTACATCCGCAAGCAGACCCTCTCCAACGCCGAGCGCTACTTCACCCCGGAGCTGAAGGAGTGGGAGGAGAAGGTCCTGGGTGCCGAAGAGGAGATCGAGGCCCTGGAGGCCCGGCTCTTCGGCGACGTCCGGCGGGAGGTGGCCCGGGAGATGGAGCGCCTCCAGGAGACCGCCGGGAGGATCGCCGCCCTCGACGTCCTCTCCGCCCTCTCCCGGGTGGCCGAGCGGCGCGGATACGTCCGCCCCGAGGTGCACACCGGCTTCGACCTGGAGATCCGGGCCGGCCGCCATCCGGTGGTGGAGACGATGATGCCCGCCGAGGAATTCATCCCCAACGATCTCACCCTGGACGGGGAGACGGGGGCGATCGTGATCCTCACCGGGCCGAACATGTCCGGGAAGAGCACGGTCCTCCGCCAGGTCGGCCTGGTTCAGCTCCTGGGGCAGATCGGCGCCTTCGTCCCCGCCGACTCGGCCCGCCTCCCCCTGTGCGACCGGATCTTCACCCGGGTGGGCGCCTCGGACAACCTGGCCCGGGGCCAGTCCACCTTCATGGTGGAGATGACCGAGACCGCGGCCATCGTCCACGGCGCCACGGAGCGGAGCCTGGTGCTCCTCGACGAGATCGGCCGGGGAACCTCGACCTACGACGGGGTGTCCATCGCCTGGGCCGTGACCGAGCACATCCACGAGCGGATCGGAGCCAAGACGATCTTCGCCACCCACTATCACGAGCTCACCCAGCTCGGCGACCTCCTGGAAGGGGTCAAGAACCTGAACGTCTCCGTCCGGGAGGCCGGCGAGGAGATCGTCTTCCTGCGGCGTCTGGAGGAGGGCGGCGCCGACCGCTCCTACGGGATCCAGGTGGGCCGCCTGGCCGGGCTTCCCGGCGACGTCGTCGCCCGGGCCCGGGAGCTCCTCGCCGAGCTCGAAGGGAGCCACTCCGGGGGCGGCGAGGGTCTGGGCCGCCACGGAGCGCACCGTCCGGCCTCCGAGGCTCCCCCCGACCAGCTTCCCCTCTTCGGTCCTCCGGAGCACCCGGTCGTGCGGGAGCTCCGGGAGGTGGAGCCGGAGCGGATGACGCCCCTGGAGGCCCTGAACCTCTTGGCCGAGCTCCGGCGACGGGCCCGGGACGGGGAGCCGGGGGAGTGAGGGACCCTCGAGCCTCGACCCCCGACGCCCGCGCCGCGGCCCTGCTCCTGGCCGTCTCCCTCCTCACCTGCGGCGGTGACCAGGAGATCGATCGGCCGGCCCCCCTTTCCGCGGCCGCGCCGATCGAATACCCCCTGGAGCTCTGGGAGCAGGACGCCGAGGGGCGCACCCTCCTCAAGGTCCGGGTGGACGAGACCGGCGCGGTGGACAGCGCCGTGGTCCTGGAGACCAGCGGCCATGCGGCCTTCGATTCGGCGGCGATCGCCGGGGCCCGGCGCCTCCGCTTCGAGCCGGCCCGGAAGGGGGGGGAGCCGATCACGGTCTGGGCCCGGGTTCCCGTCCACTTCTCGAAGAAGCCCCGGCCCGACTCGGTCCCGGACTCGATTCCGCCGCCGTGATCGGTCGGGCCCCCTGAGCTCCCGCGACCCGCAGAGAGCGAGCCACCGATGAGCCAGCCGCACCCGGAGCCCTACCACGACGTCCTCGACATGGTGGGGTGGACGCCCCTGGTCCGACTCCACGCGGTGACGGACGGGGCCCGGACCCCCGTCTTCGGCAAGTGCGAGTTCATGAACCCGGGCGGCTCGGTGAAGGACCGGATCGGGCTGGCCATGATCCGGGACGCCGAGGACGACGGCCGCCTCAAGCCCGGCGGCACGATCGTCGAGGCCACCAGCGGGAACACCGGGCTGGCCCTGGCCATGGCCGCGGTGACCCAGGGCTACCGCTGCATCTTCACCATGCCCGACAAGATGAGCCAGGAGAAGGTGAAGCTGCTGCGGGCGTTCGGGGCCGAGGTGGTGATCACCCCGACCGCGGTGCCCCCCGACCACCCCGAGCACTACCTGCAGAAGGCGAAGGCGATCGCGAAGAAGACCCCCGGGGCGATCCTGGCCGACCAGTTCTACAACCAGGCGAACCCCGAGGCCCACTACCGGACCACGGGCCCGGAGATCTGGGAGCAGACCGACGGCCGGGTCACCCACTTCGTCGCCGGGCTGGGCACCAGCGGGACGATCTCCGGGGTGGGGAAGTACCTGAAAGAGCAGGGCTCCGACGTGCGCGTCGTGGGGGCGGACCCCGAGGGGTCGATCGTGGCACACTTCTTCCATGAGGGAGAATTCATCGAGGGGCACCCGTACAAGGTGGAAGGCGTGGGGGGCGACAAGATTCCCGAGACCCTCTGGCTCGACTACCTGGACGACTTCGTGGAGGTCTCGGACGGGGACGCGTTCCACATGGCCCGGCGCCTGACCAGGGAGGAGGGGCTCTTCGTAGGAGGCTCCGCCGGGCTCCTCGTCCACGCGGCGGTGGATCTCGCCCGTGAGGTCGACGATCCCGACGCCCTCGTCGTGACGGTCCTCTGCGACTGGGGCGAGCACTACCTGAGCAAGGTCTTCGACGACGAGTGGATGCGGACGAACGACTTTCTCCCCAGCCGGCGGACGAGCGTCCACGAGCTCGTGGACGCGAAGGGCCCCGGGGCCCCGGACCTTCTCTCCGTGGATCCCCACGCCCCGGTGCGAGCCGCTCTCTCCCTGATCACCACCCACGACGTCTCCCAGCTCCCGGTGGTCCTGGACGGGGAGTGCGTGGGCTCGGTGAGCGAGGCGGAGCTCATGGCCCGGGTGATCGAGGATCCGGAGCGCCTGGAGGAGCCGGTGGAGGGCTGGATGGGCGCCCCCTTCCCGGTGGTGGACAGCCACGTGGACGCCGAGGAGGTCTCCCACCTCCTGACCCGGGAGAACGCCGCGGTCCTCGTTCGAGCCGGCGGGGAGCTGGAGGCGATCCTCACCCGCTACGACGTGGTCCGCAACCTGACGGGGATGGGGGGAGCGTGAAGGTCGCCGTCCTCATGGGCGGGAACTCCGAGGAGCGGGACGTCTCCCTCGCCTCCGGCGCCCAGGTGGCCCGGGCACTCCGGGAGGCGGGCCACGAGGTGGTGGCGGTGGACACGACCCGGGGGGCCCTCTCCCCGGACGAGGAGCGGGCGCTCCTGGACTCGGGCGTCCGGGCCGAGGCCCCGGACCCCGACGCCCTGGATCTCCTGGACACCGGCGACACCACGGCCCTGACCCGGGACCCCCGGGTGGAGGAGACCGACGTGGTCTTCGTGGCGCTCCACGGGGGCGCCGGCGAGGACGGCACGATCCAGGCGCTCCTCGACCTGGCGGGGATGCCCTACGCCGGGAGCGGCCGGATCGGCTGCACCCTGGCCATGGACAAGGATCTCTCGAAGCGGCTCTTCCGGGACGGGGGGATCCCCACCCCGGACTGGATCGCGGGCGAGACGGATCCGACGTCCGTCGTGGAGGAGCTCGGCCTTCCCCTGATCGTGAAGCCCGCGGCGGGCGGATCCACTCTGGGCCTCACCCTGGTGCGGAGCGCCGAGGAGATCCCCGCCGCCGTGGCCGAGGCCCGCCGCTACGGCGAGCCGGTCATGTACGAGCGCTTCGTCGAAGGGCGGGAGCTCACCGTGGGCGTCCTGGGCGACGAGGCGCTGCCCGTGGGCGAGATCATCCCGGAGCACGAGATCTTCGACTACGAGTGCAAGTACCAGCCGGGGATGGCCGAGGAGATCTTCCCCGCGAAGATCTCGGGTGCCCTGGCCGCGGAGCTCCGGAAGCTCGCCCTCCGGGCGCACCGGCTGCTCCGGCTCCGGGACTTCTCCCGGATCGACTTCATCGTGGACGAGGAGGGGCGCCCCTGGTGCCTGGAGGCGAACGCTCTCCCCGGCATGACGGCCACGAGCCTCCTCCCCCAGGCGGCCCGCGCCACGGGGATCTCCTTCCCCGACCTCTGCGACCGGATCGCCCGCCTGGCCCTGGAGCGGATCCGGGCCGTGGGCCAGGGGGCGTCGGATTGAGCGCGCACGGGCCGAACGGGCCGGAGAGGTGCGGCCCCGGGCTCCCGGGGAACCTGAGGTCCGGACGGGGGGTTCCACCTAGTCCGGTCGTGCCCCCGCACCCTCGCGGGGCCAGCAACGAGGACGGATGAGGTATCAGTCCCAGCAGATCGCGTTCGGAGGGTTCCGTCTCACCCCGTGGGTGAAGCGGCTCCTCATCGCGAACGCCGTGGTCTTCGTCCTGACGATCCTCGTCGGCCCCCGCTTCGTCTTCGAGTGGTTCGGCTTTCATCCCTCCCGGATCCTCACCCGCCCGTGGGGGGCCCTCACCTACATGTTCCTCCACGGGGGCTTCTGGCACCTCTTCGTGAACATGCTGGTGCTCTTCTTCTTCGGGCCTCCTCTGGAGGCCCGCTGGGGATCCCGGGAGTTCATCAAGTACTACCTCATCTGCGGCCTGGGCGGGGTGGCCCTGAGCTTCCTCTTCATGCCCGCCTCGGTGATCGGCGCCTCCGCCGCGGTCTACGGCGTCATGCTGGCCTTCGCCATGGCGTGGCCCGAGGCCCCGATCTACATCTGGGGGATCTTCCCCGTGAAGGCGAAGTGGCTGGTCGCCTTCCTCTTCGTGGTGAGCCTCTTCAGCGCCGTGGGGGACGCCGGAGGGGGCGTGGCCCACTTCGCCCACCTGGGCGGGCTTCTCACGGGCTTCCTCTACCTGAAGAGCGACTGGCGCTCTTCGGAGCGGCTCGAGCGGCTCAAGAAGGTGGCCCGGGTGCGCCGCCTGGCGATCGTCCCCCGGGACGAGACGGGAGAGGAGCCGGGAGACGACGCCCGGGGAAAGGGCTGGGGAGACCGGAATGACGAGCTCCTGGACGAGGTGGACCGGATCCTGGACAAGATCTCGGCCCAGGGGATGGGCTCCCTGACCCGGGACGAGCTCCAGACCCTGGACGAGGTCTCCCGGCGGCGCCGCTCGAACTGAGCCGTCGGTCCCTCGCCCCGCCTCGTCGGCTTCCCGCGGATCCGCGGATCCGTGCCGCCGAGCGGCCGGAGCTTCTCCGTGGCCGCGACCCCGCCGTCCCCGATCGATCGAGGCCCTTGACTTTTCATCAAGAAATTATAATATAGCTATGTCTTGATACTATCCGACCCGTAGACCCGGAGAAGCTCGGTGAGCGGCGTGCCGGTCGAATCCGAGAGCCCCCACGTGAAGGAGACGGCGCGGATGCTCCGCTGTCTCGGTCACCCGGTGCGCCTGTGCATCCTGGATCTCCTGGAGCGACGGGGAGAGCTGACGGTGGGCGAGATCCACGACGCCCTGGACCTGGAGCAGGCGGCGGCGTCCCAGCACCTCAATCTCATGCGGGACCGGGGGATCCTGGCCCGGCGGAAGGAGGGGGTAAACGCCTACTACCGCATCGGGGACGATCGGGCGCTCAAGGTTCTGGCGTGCATCCGTTCGGGCCAGCCGTGAGGGGATTTCTCGTGGCCAAGATATCAGAATATAAAGATGTCTTAATACTTATCGTCGGCTTGATCCTGGCCGCCGCCCCCGGGGAGGCCCAGGTGCGGGAGGCGGAGCGCTCCCTGGGTCTCGAGGAGGCCGTGGCCGAGGCCCTGGAGCGGAACGGAGACCTCCGGGCGGCCCGGGCACGGACCGAAGGGGCCCGGGCCGGGATCCGGGTCGCGTCGGCCTTCCTCTATCCGACGGTGGCCGCCGACGCCGGGCTCACCGCCTCCGACGACCCCGTGGCCGTCTTCGGGACCCGGCTCCGCCAGGAGCGCTTCGCGGAGGCGGACTTCGCCCTCGACGCCCTCAACCGCCCCGACCCGGTGAGCGACTGGACCGCGGGCGTGGGGGCCCGCTGGGCGATCGGGGACGCGGCGGCGTGGGCGGGGAGGGAGGCGGCGCGCATGGAGGCCGCGGCGGCGGAGCTGGGCCTGGACCGGAGGCGGGAGGCGGTCGCCTTCCAGACCCACCTCCTCTACCTGGGCGCCCTGGCCGCCCGGGCCGGGGCCTCGGCCGCGGGCACGGCCCTGGAGGCGGCCCGGGCCAGCCTGGAGACGGTCCGCGCCCGCCGCCAGCAAGGATTCCTGACCGACGCCGATCTCCTCCAGGCCGAGGCGGAGGTGGCGGCGGCCCGGGCGCGACGGACCGACGCCCGGCGCCGGGTCCGGGACGCCCGGGGCAGGCTCGGCGTCCACATCGGCTGGTCGCCGGACACCCTGCCCCGCCTCGCCGACGATCTTCTCGACGGGGATCCGGAGACGGAGACCCGGGAGGGCGAAGGGTCGGCGGCCCGGGCCGACCTCCGGGCTCTCGAGCGCGCGGTGGCCGCGGCCGACGCCCGGGCCAGGGCGGCGTCCCGGAGCCGGCTCCCGGCCCTGGAGGCCTTCGGCCGCCTCTCCAGCCACGCGGCCGGGCTCACCGACGACCGGGCGGCGCACTGGAGCGCCGGGGTCCAGGTGAAGGTGCCGGTCTTCACGGGCTTCGCCCTGGGCGGGTCGGTGGACCAGGCCCGGGCGGCCCGCCGGGCCGCCGAGGCCGAGCGCCGTCAGCGCCTGCTGGAGGCTCGGGTCGAGGTCCGGGAAGCCCACAGGGCGCTGGACGCCGCCCGGGAGGGGAGCGCCGCCGCCGCCGCCGCCGACCGAACCGCGGCCGAGGCTCGGCGCCTCGTGCGGCGCCGCTTCCAGGAGGGGATGGCCACCACGGCGGACCTGCTCCAGGCCGACGCCCGGGCCGCCGCCATGGCGTCCCGGGCGATCGAGGCCCGCGCCGGGCTCTGGATCGCGGCCGTCCGCCTCGACTTCGCCCGGGGAACGCTCCTCGACGACGACCCGAACGAGCAGGAGGGGATCCTCCATGAATGAGATGATCCGGGCCGGGCGCGTCCCGGTCGGGAAGACGATCGCCCTCGCCCTCGCCGCGGGGATCGGGGTCACGTCGTGCGGCCCCCCCGAGGAGCCGGGCGCCCTCCCCCGGGACACCTCCCCCGTCGAGGTCACCGTGTCCTCGAGCGTGAAGCTCGCCGGGGAGGAGGGACACCCCGCCACCGTGGCGGCGAGCCGGGAGGCCCGGGTCGCCACCCGGATCAGCGGGCGCATCGTGGAGATCCCGGTGGACGTCGGGAGCTCGGTCGACGCCGGCGACACCCTCGCCGTCCTGGACGGCGGCGATGTGCGGGCCCGGATCGAAGCCGCCGAAGCCGGAGCCCGAATCGCCCGGCGGACCTGGGAGCGGGTCCGGGCCCTGGCCACCGAGGGCGCGGCCTCGGAGCACGAGCTCGACGGGGCCCGGGCGGAGATGGAGGCGGCCGAGGCCGGGCTGCGGGCGGCCCGGGCCCAGCTCGAGTACACGGTTCTGACCGCTCCCTTCCGTGGCACGGTGGTGGCGCGGAGCGCCGACCCCGGGGCTCTGGCGGCGCCCGGGGCTCCGATCGTGACGATCGTGAGCCGGGAGGGCAGGAAGGTTCGGGCGGATCTTCCCGCCCGCCTCGCCGGCGCGGTGGAGGTGGGGGACCGGGCCCGGATCGTGGATCCCCGGGGAGGGCCCCAGCTCGTCGTCCGCATCTCCCGGGTCGTGCCGGCGGTCTCGGAGGCTTCCCGGCGCTTCCGGGTGGAGGCGGAGCTCCCCGCCGGGACGGTCCTCGTGCCCGGGACCGTGGTCGCCCTCCACCTCCCGGGAGCCGGAGAATCCACCCGCTGGATTCCCGCCGACGCCGTGGTGAGGCGGGGACAGCTCACCGGGGTCTACACCGTGGAGGAGGGGCGCCTGGCCCTGCGATGGGTCCGGCTCGGGCTGAGCCGTCCGGGGGCGATCGAGCTCCTGGCAGGACCCGTGGGCCCGGTGGTCCGGGATCCGGCCCCCGGCTTCTACGACGGGCGGCCCCTGGAGGCGGTCCGGGAGCGGGCGTGGTCCGGTCCGGAGCCGGCGGGGGAGGAGGAGGAACGATGAAGATCGGACTCGCCGGGCGGCTGGCCGACGCGTTCCTGAACTCGAAGCTGACGCCCCTCCTCATGGCCGCGGCCCTGGGCGTGGGGGCCTTCAGCCTGGTCACCGTGGCCAGCGAGGAGGAGCCCCAGATCGTCGTGCCCCTGGCGGACCTCTACATGCCGCTCCCGGGGGCGACGCCGGAGGAGGTGGAGAACCAGGTACTCATCCCGGCCGAGGACGTGCTGTCGGGAATCGAGGGCGTGGAATACGTCTATGCCCACGCCGAGCCCGGATTCGGCCTCGTCACCGTACGCTACGAGGTGGGCCGGGACATGGAGGAGAGCGTAGTGCGCCTCTACACGGAGCTCCTGGGCAACGCCGACCGCATGCCCCCGGGCCTCCCCATGCCCCTGGTGAAGACCGTCACCATCGACGACGTGCCCTTCTTCACGGTCACGCTCTACGGCGACGAGGGGGAGGGGCGCGAGGACCGGGACGGCGCCGGGCTCCGGCGCATGGCCGAGGAGCTCCGCGTCGAGCTCGAGAAGACCCCCGACGTCCGGAAGATCGACGTGATCGGGGGACCGCCCCGGGAGGTCCGGGTCGAGCTCGACGCGGAGAGCCTGGCGTCCCACGGGATCGATCCGGGCCTCGTGGTCCGGCGCCTCCAGGCCGCCAACGCCCGGAGCGAGGCCGGCCACTTCACCCGGAACGACCGGGTCGTGCGGGTCACCTCCGGACCCTTCCTTGCCACGGCGAAGGACGTGGAGGCGGTGGTCCTGGACGTCCGGACCGGCGAGCTGATCCAGGTGGGCGACGTGGCCCGGGTGGTGGACGGACCGGCGGAGGTGGAGACCTACACCTTTCAGATCTCCCGGTCGGAGCTGGCGGGAGCCCCGGCCACCTGGCCCCTGGTGACCCTGGCCGTCTCCAAGCGGCCGGGGGCAGACGCCACCGAGCTGGGCCGGGCCCTGGAGGCCCGCCTGGAGGAGCTCCGGGGTCCCACGATCCCCGAGGGGATCACCGCCCGGGTGACCCGGAACTACGGGGAGACCGCCCGGGAGAAGGTCACCACCCTCCAGGAGCACCTCCTCCTGGCCGTCCTGGCCGTGGGGCTCGTGGTCCTCGTGACCATGGGCTGGCGAAGCGCGCTGGTGGTCATGACCGCCGTCCCCGTGACCTTCGCCCTGACGATCTTCGTCTACCAGATCTTCGGCTACACCCTGAACCGGGTCACCCTCTTCGCCCTGATCTTCGTCACCGGGATCGTCATCGACGACTCGATCATCGTGGCGGAGAACATGGACCGCCACTTCTCCATGCGGGACCGGCCCCTCCTGGCCGCCGCCCGGGCGGCCGTGGACGAGGTGGGCAACCCCACGATCCTGGCCACCCTCACCGTGATCGCCGCGGTCCTCCCCATGCTCTTCGTGTCGGGCCTCATGGGGCCCTACATGAGCCCCATGCCGATCGGGGCCACGGTGGCCATGGTCTTCTCCCTCCTGGTGGCCCTGATCATCACCCCGTGGCTCGCCTTCCGGCTCCTCGTCGGGGAGGTGGAGAAGGAGGAGGACGCGTACGTCCTGGAGGAGACCTGGACGTTCCGGGCCTACCGGAAGGTCATGGGCCCGCTCCTGGAGCGGCCGGGCTGGCTCTGGGGGAGCCTCGCCGGGGTCGTGGTCCTCCTCGTGGGAGCCGGCGGCATGTTCCTGACCCGGGTCGTCACCGTGAAGATGCTCCCCTTCGACGACAAGAACGAGATGCAGGTCATCGTGGACATGCCCGAGGGAACGCCCCTGGAGGCCACCGCGTCCCTGGCGTCGGACCTGGGCCGGACGGTCCTGGAGGTCCCCGAGGTGGCCGACGTCCAGGTCTACGCCGGCACCGCGGCCCCCTTCAACTTCAACGGCATGATCCGCCACTACTACCTGCGGCGGGGGCCCCACGTGGCCGACCTGCAGGTGAACCTGGTGCCCAAGGGGGAGCGGAGCGCCCAGAGCCACGACGTGGCCAGGCGGATCCGACCCCTCCTCCAGGAGGTGGTCGCCGCCTCGGGGACGGGCGCCCGGATCAAGGTCGCGGAGGTTCCCCCGGGACCCCCGGTCCTCTCCACCCTGGTGGCCGAGGTCTACGGCCCCACGGCCCGGGAGCGGGAGCGGGTGGCCCGGGAGATCCGGGACGCCTTCGAGGCCCAGGCCGGGGTGGTGGACGTGGACTGGTCCCTGACCGATCCGCGCCGGGAGCTCGACTTCCGGGTGAGGGAGGAGGACGCCGCCCTGGCGGGGATCGCCAAGGGGCAGGTCGTCGAGGGGCTCCGCGTGGCGCTGGGGGGTCGGGAGGCGACCCGCCTCTCGGATCCCCGCTCCAGGACCCCGGTTCCCGTCCGGGTCCGCCTCTCCGAGGGCGCCCGCTCCGGGGGGGACCGACTCGCCGGGCTCCACCTCGTCTCCCGGAGTGGCGAGGCGGTGCCCGTGAGCGAGGTCGTGGAGGTACGGGAGGGCCGCACCCCCCAGGTGATCGACCGGAAGAACAGCCGGCCCGTGGTCTACGTCACCGCCGACGTGGCCGGGGAGGAGGAGAGCCCGGTCTACGCGATCCTGGACCTGGAGGAGGAGCTCGCCGGGATCGAAGTGACCGGCGGCGGGAGCCTGGGGCAGCTCTACGCGCGCCTGCCCGGGTCCGCGGACCGGGCCGTCATGAAGTGGGACGGGGAGTGGCAGATCACCTACGAGGTGTTCCGTGACCTGGGTGTGGCGTTCGCGGGGGCGCTGGTCCTGATCTACGTGCTGATCGTGGCGTGGTTCGGGTCCTTCGTCACACCGCTGGTGATGATGGCCGCGATCCCCCTGACCTTGGTGGGGATCGCGCCGGGCCACTGGGCGTTCGGGGCGTTCTTCACCGCCACCTCGATGATCGGGATG